>ENA-OSIY01000245-OSIY01000245.1-marine-metagenome-genome-assembly--contig:-NODE-245-length-32045-cov-14.373843_pt1 | contig 32045 bp, 49 predicted proteins | sample MGYA00237884_ERZ534233 | MGnify/ENA primary metagenome ERZ534233 (study PRJEB26412, sample SAMN06343840) | marine metagenome | isolation source: estuarine water | place: USA: Columbia River Estuary... | reverse complement strand
CTTCCCAGAACAGTTCTCAACAAGCGAAGACTTCTTCTTATCAAGAATGTATAGTCCACGAAAGTTTAGAATCATCCGTCATCACTTTGGACAAGATTCACGCAGGTTCAAGAAAATGGGCTACATGGGCATGGCCAAGTATCTAGTCAAGAACTTTATCAATCGTAACAATAAAGCATACTGGGACAAGTTAGATTCATCTAAGTATTGGGATTAATTCGGGCACAAAATAGCGTGTCGCTGGATTTGCGTAACCAGCAGTAGGATTGTAAGATCCTATTTTTATGACTAAAAAAGGACCCGGAGGTCCTTTTTGTTTAATGTAATATACTATTACTTCTTAGCAGTTGCGCCAGCATTGACAAATGCGTACATCTTTTCAGCTGTTTCTAGAACTTTGTCAAGTCCTGGGAATGTTGGCATTGTGACTGTGCTGATGATCTGACCAGTCTTCTCATCCCGAGTACTTTGACAAAGAATCAGTAGAATAATAACTAAATAAGTACAAATACAATTCGTACTGTTTTCTAACTAATTACGGTGTTTATTGTCTCTAACGGAGAACACTATGCCTACACGTAAACTAACTAGCAAAGCCATTACCCCTGATGCCTCAACCTATGTGGGCCGAACAGGCGAAATATTCTACGACACTGCCACGGGCGCCCTGCGAATAAGCAACGGTTCTGCCGCAGGCGGAGTCGTCATTGATGGCACCTATGTGGCGCCAACAGCGGCCTATATCAGCTCTTCAGCCACTGACACAATTAGTAGAAACGGCATGACCATCAAGATCACTGCAGCCCTCATAATACAGATGTCATTTGACTATGCGGGTAATATCCGGGGACGCTTTGCAGTCAACGGTGCTGCATCCTCGGCTTTTACATCACCAAGTCCCAGCGGTGTTGTCACAGTGGGTGTTTACTATGACATTGGCACTGCAATGACACAGGGTGATCATTTGGTAGCTACCATAGTGAGTGCTAGCCTACACAAGATTTGGAGAGTCACAGTGACCATGCGTGATGCCAGTCCTCTTGCTGGAGCATACGCTGTGATTGAGCAGTTGAAATAACAGACAACAAGGAAAATATCATGTCAAGACCATTAAAGAAAAGATTGTTTGGTAACACCAACTTTGGTGTAGCAGGAACCACAGCTGATAACGGACTAGGGGGCGGCAGAATTGCCAGTATAACAACGTTAACCAAAGGCAGCCCCGACGTGACTGGCACACTCACTGTGACCATACCTGCACCCACAGAACCAGGTGGTGTGACTGCAACTGCTACAGCCACAGTCACAAGTGGTAATGTGACATTTGTAATAACCAATCCAGGATCGGGCTACAGATCCGTCGTACAGCCCACAGTTACCAGCACCAGCGGACAAAACGTTGGCGATGATGGCGAGGATGGGTTGGGCTACCGTTTTAGAGCAGTGGTAACTGGTGGCGTAGAACACATTAGAATCACAGCCAATGTGCTAGGCCTGACTAATAACACAGCTGACATTGTGAGACAGATGAGCAGCCGTAAATTCCTAGTTAAAAACGCCAATGGTGTGGCAGCGGCTCAAATGCATCCCGCAGGCGCTTACTATTATGGTAACTTGCCCGCAGGCTTCATGATCTTTTATGCAACAGACAATGCGTCAGCTAGATATGTGGTATCAAAGATCACAGCACATAGAGTGACCATAGTACGCGACCCCACCAGCTCGGGGTGGTTGTTTGCGTCAGGTACCAGTGTGCGGTGGCGCAGAAACAGTGGAGCAGACGGCGCTAGAACCAACGCTGATGTCTATCTAGACACACTATTAAACTAATAAAAAAGCCCACTTATGCGTGGGCTTTTTCATATGCTCTCATAGCCAGTTGACGTGCTAGCCATAATCTAAACTTCACATAGTCTGATAGTTCATCACTAGAAACTACTTTACCAAACTGTTCACTGCGTCGATTACGGCCAAATGTGAGCTCATCGTCTATTATGAGATCACTGCCATCTAAGTCAAACTTACTTTGCTGGCGCAGCGGCTGGCTTTGCGTCTGATTTAGGTGCGTCCTTCTTTGCACCGTCACTTTTTGCAGGCTTTTTCTCTTCCTTTTTGGCTTCTGCCTTGGCTGGCGCGGCCGCTGGAGCGGCTGGTGCTTTGGCTGGTTCAGCGGCGAATACAGTTGCGGCAAATGCAGTTGCGATTAGGGTTGCGATAGTTTTCATTTCGAAGTTTCCTTAGGTTAGTGTAGGAATTTATACCCTACATATATATAACGCCTTAGCTCACAAGCCCGTTGACAAGTATTTTAGCCAAAATAAAAAGCCCCTAGGGGCTTTTTTTATGTTCTAAATAAAAACTTCTTATGTAAATGTAATCTTGCTTTGTTGTACTGAACAGCAGTGATCACTAATGCTACTGCCCACGGTACAATAGTAGCGGCCCACGGAACAAGACCTGCCCACCATGCAGCCATTAATGGTTCTTTCATTAACATTAGCATGGCAACAGCAAACAGCACAAAGCTACCAACGAATACAGTGTCTGGCCAACGTTGTAGAATCTTGCTTACCATAGTAGCACCAAACAATATGATTGGTATTGAGATTAGTAAGCCTGCAATAACAAGTACAAAACTTCCATTAGCGGCTGCGGCAATACCTAGAGCATTGTCTATTCCCATAACAGCATCAGCAACTACGATAGTTGATATAGCACCCCAGAAGGTGTCCTTGGCTTCAATGTTGTGTTCATCATGATTGAATACCAGTTTCCAACCAATCCATATCAATGCCGCGGCACCAATGGCACGCAATCCTGGAATCATCAGTAGGTATGTTAGGGCCGCTACTGATACAAAGCGGATGGCAATAGCACCAAAGGTTCCCCAAAAGATTGCCTTCTTGCGTAAGTGGTCTGGTAATTTGTTAGCCGCCATTCCAATAACAAGAGCGTTATCACCGGCTAATACAATGTCTATCAAAATGATAGCGAGAAATGCCCAAAGGGCTTGGAGCGTAAAGAGTTCCATAATCTTCCTTAAAAGTTATGGTCTCACTTCTTTGTCTATATACCGGGCGTTAGCCGTGTTGACGATATATAGAACCAGCACCTACTGGTTAGTTACTCCCCATGAATATTTATAATAAATATTTGATGCTGAAAAAAATTCTATTAAGCCCGTTGACAAGTATTTTAGCCAAAATAAAAAGCACCCGAAGGTGCTAGTGAATGTTACGCTATTCTGGCGAGCTAGCTATGCTAATGTATTACTTCTTTGTACCTGAGTTAACAAAGGCATACATCTTTTCAGCTGTTTCAAGAACTTTGTCAAGTCCTGGAAAAGTTGGCATGCCAACTGTGGTTACCAACTTGCCTGTAGCTGGATCTTTGGCAGTGGTCAATTCCCATCCTTGGAATTTGGAGTGGAATTCTTCGCTGACTAGACTTTTTGCCATGTCTAGAATATCAGTACGGATCTCGTATCCGTTCTTGTTGAATTTTACTTCTGGTAGCTTTGGTGTTTCAAATGACATATTAATCTCCTGTGTGTAATGTCTGTTTACATAGATACTTGTGTTTCTCTATGTACTATTATATATGCTTTGTGACCTAAAAGCAACTTATTTCTTGAACCTGTTTACTCGTTCCTTGATAAGTCCGACCACCACATCACTCAGCACAACTTCATAGTGGTTATAATCTACTTCCACCAGTTCCATGTCCTCGTGATGCCGTTGACTGGCAATGGTTACAACACCATCGTTGGGCTCATGCATAAATGGGCTTTGACCCTTTACAGTTACTATATTGGTCCACGGATGCTGTATCTTAATACGGCTTGCCTGTTTCATAACCCACGAACTGGGCCCAATGTCACGCATCAGTCTGCTGAATGGCAAAAAGTATTGAGCATAGTCCGCTACTTCGGCCCCGCCATATGGGGTACTCAATGTCACAGCACCTTTAACAGCAGCGGGCATACTATTAGCCAGATGCAAACTGTAAATGCCGCCCAGACTATGTGCAACAAACACCAGGTCCTTGTGGTCTTCTAGTGCTGTCTGCATGTCTTTTAGGTTATTTTCAAACCCATTGCGGCTGTCATAGTTGAGGTCTAGGCCTTGGCCCAGTTTACTCTTGATATAGTTGAAGCTCTCGTTGGTGGCATTGGCACCGTGTATGTACACTAATTTCATGCCAATATTTAGCAGGTGCCGTACAACATCAAGCCATAGTGATGGCAATAAAAGCCAACATAAACATCAATACTGCACCCACAATAGGTAGCACAATGTGTATGTGTTTGACCACTGACTCTACTGGATCATGCTTGTCCATGGTATACAGCCTTAGAACCAGCCGTGGAACTCAGTATCAATACAAGGATGTACTTCCCACCCTTCCTGTTTCCAGCGTAGCAACATTATAAGAGTTTCTATAAAATTCATTTATTAAACTCCTCTGCCATGTATGCAAGAAGTATTGTACCAAACACAATAATCTGAATTGCTACAAATCCTATGTCCATATTAAACCTCAATAGTAGTGTCTACTTGCATTACTGTTTCGATATTCAGCAATGGCTTCAGCCCAAGTGATTAGGCCTTCGTATAGGGTGTTGATAAAATTTTTCATAGATAGTTTTCCTTTTGAGAATTGAATTGCTGGATGTAGTTTTCCAACTGAGCGGCATCGGTAATGCCTTTGGTGCTTAGATATTGATCTAAACGGCTTTGATAGCTGGATCCTGGGAACATTTCAGCTAATCGTTCCATTAGTCCTAGCATGTAGTTTGATAATGTCTTCATTGTGTTTCCTGTGTGTTTGTATCAACTCATGGTTTCTACTGAGTATTTATATTTAAATTGTGCGACCGCAACATTTTTTCAACCTGATTGATCTAATGATCGCTACACTGTATAATCAAATAAATAACGTATAAAGAGAACACAAATGCGTAAAAGCACACGTAGTATTTTACAAGAATTAAACGAAATTGGACTCAGCAGAGATCCGGATCTAGTTATAGAAAGCCGTGGTAGCAATATTATACAAAGCGCCATCAACTTGCTGGACATGATACGTGAAAATTACGACATTGAAACAGCTGCTGAACTGGAACGCAGGTTTATCAACAGCATCAAAGGCGCGGATCCCACCAAGTTCAAGCGTGGCATCAAACGCATTCAAGAAAGCAAAGACCAAACATAATCGTCAAAATTAACCCGTATCCACAGTATTTTTTCAATCAGAGCTAAATAATATTACAAAGGCTTTTTAGGAAAGTCGCTCGAAGAGTTCGGGCAGTAATGGTATAAGAGGAGAAACTAACATGCCATCATTATTAACAACAGACGTAGCAGCCAATTATGGCCGCATGACAGCACAAGACCAGTACGCAACTGGTCCAGCATTCAGCAACTTTGGTACACGTAGCTTACGTTTGCTCAAAGTTGTTACATCAGGCGGTACAAACAACCTACTCTACGGTACAGACGGCGCAACTGGCTCATATACAGATGCAAACAGCGTGTTTAGTCGCTGTGTTCGCGCAATTCAAACAATGGCCGAAGTTTATGTAGTTGGCGTTCCAGATGCCACATCATTCTTGGTTTTGGTAACCGGCGACACAGTGAACGATGCAGCCGCAGCCAGCAACACCGCAGGCACAACTTACGGCGCAATGGAAGCAGCTATCGTTGCTTCAATGAATGCAAGTGGAGTAGCAACTGTTACCGCAACTGGTACAGCCGCTAACCCAGGTATTTTCGTTGGTGCTGCTTTGGGCACATTTGCTTAATTCTCCGGGATGGGAAGACTAAGCCCACTTTTACAGTGGGCTTTTTTACGGCTGTTAAATAGTGTATGGAATACAAATTATACACATTAGTTGATATAACGCACACTGGGCAATATCGCAACGAACAACACAAGCAAAAAGAACGTTGTCAAGAACAGAATTTCAACACCTTGTTGCAAACACTGGGTATCAGAAGTAACATACACTATAATAACAGCCCAGATCCTATCGAAATCAAAGGCAGCTTGATAGGATTTGACACTGACAAAATTATTCGTGTGTGGCGCTTTGATTTCAGCACAGAGCGTGATTTTGTTTATGAACTAGAAGACAATCCAGTGGGCGGATTGATAACAGACTTCCATCTTGTTCCTTATATAAAAGGACTCAACGAAGATATGGAACAACAGTATGCAGTATTCAACACCAGCGATCCTGGCAAGAATATAGTATTTTTCAAAAAGTAATAAATACAGCTAGTGTTTTCACTACCCCAATAGGCTCACAATTAGGCAATTAATCATACACTGAAGTACTGTTCTTCAGACACATTAATTTACATAACCTTGGATGAGTCCCTAATGGCAACAAAAGAAGCACAATCACAAATGGCCACACTGCCAGAGCGTGTAGCAGTGGTTGAAACCAAAATAAATGCCATGATTGTCTGTATTGAATCAATCAAAGACTCTCAGAAAGACATTCGAAGCGATGTCAAAGATGTGCATGATTGTTTGGACAACACCCGTGAACTGTTGTCAGAAAAACTGGAAAAGATGCAGGAAGAATATCGTGCTAACAGCGGCAAGTTTTTTGAACACGCTGAAAAACTACATGCCGCAGATGGCGCAATCCATGAAAAAATGGACGCCAGACTGGATGACTTGGAAAAAGCCAAAAGTAAGATCACCATGTACATCATGATTGCATTGGCATTTGCCGCTGGCACTGGTTGGCTCAACTCAGTAAGTTTTCCACACATATTAAAGTTCTTAGGACTGTAATTCAGTTAAATACTGGATGCAGATTCAAGAACTATCCATTGATCCCAACCCACATCATCATGAACTGAATCCAGTTCTGTGGCTCAACAATCGTCTTCGCACAGCAGTGCGATTCAAACTGTTACGAATAGCCCGCCACTTTGCTGATTATCTAAACGTGGCAAAACTAAACTTGAAAGATGTCACACTGAGCGGCAGCAGTGCTGGTTACAATTACAGCAACTACAGTGATATAGATTTGCACCTAGTTGTCAGCAACACAAATGGCAATGACGAACTGTTCACAGCCAAGAAGAACTTGTACAACAGCGAACACGATTTGTCAATTGAAAACATTCCAGTAGAACTGTATGTGCAACCTGCAGATCAAAAACACCACAGCGCCGGCATATACAGCTTGCTTGACAACAAGTGGCTGGTTGAACCCGTGCATGAAGAACCCACAGTGGCTCCCAAAGACATCAAATCCAAAGCTCGAAACTATGCCAATAAGATCAATTCAGCTGTGCGAAGCGGCAACATTAAACAATGCAGGCAAGTAATGGATGAACTAAAACGTCTACGTAAAGCTGGGCTGGAGTCCAATGGGGAACAAAGTGTGGAAAACCTAGCATTCAAGTTGCTCAGAGCTAGAGGACAAATTGACAAATTGCGTAAATACATAACTAAACTAGAGAGTGCTGAATTAAGCCTCGGAGAACAAGATGAAAATTAAAGACCTATTAGGCGAAGATGGCAATTTAACAGTGGCTTCTGTTGCAGGCGACAAGGCCAAACTGTCAAATGGCACTGAAATTGATGCCAAAACATTGACACCAGATCCAGACAAACCAGGGCAACTAAAAGCACCTGAAATGGATCCCAATGCCATCAAACCCGGCGCTGTTGTGACCACTGGCGACAGTACCAGTGAGGATTATGAAGAAGAAGAAGAAGAATCAATTGTTGAAAAACACTACGACACTGTGGCCAGCGGAAATCATCCAGTGGGTGGCGATGCCACTGATAGACTTATCAATCAAGTGCGTGACAAGGGTTTTGAACGTGCAGCACGTGGCCCACACAAAAGCACAGTACCCGGCAAGTTACGTGAAGACGACGAACTTATGAAATGGTTAACTATTGCAGGCATCAAATGAAAATTAACGAGCTGATTCATGATTTTTCAATTTGGACCACCAATGAAGAAGCCCGACTCTTGAAACAATTAAAAGAGCCAGTTAAACTACACAGTCTAAGCGAACACGATCAGTTCAGAGTTCAGGCCATGATACGCAAGAGTTTGATAACTAAAATTGGCCACAATGATCCTAGTGTAGTTGCAAATGAAAAAACCTAAAAAACAAGTAATTAAAGAATTAGCTTCACACTTTGAAGAAGACCTTAACAAGAGCCTTCCTTTTGTGGTGCATAGCAACAATGTGATTTCTTACAAGAAGTATGCCATTGTCAAAAACGCATCAAACAACTGGGCTATGCATCACTCTGTTAGTAAAGATTACATTAACGAATTTTATTTAAAAACCTGTGCGTTAATGGCGGCCAAAGCGTATGATGCATCAAACATGACTCGCTATCACGAAATTAAACGCATGGACACGCAATACTGGGCCAATTACAGTGACAATCAGATCTATAAGAAAAACATAGTCAAAGCCAAAGATTTTGATAGATACCTGATACTGTTAAATAAACTGGAACACAGCCAGGCACAAACAGAGCAGTATAAGAATGAAATTTCCACAATGTTTAAGTGGACTTTCGTATAAATACTAGTAATAGAAACATCTCAGGATACCAACATGAACATTAGAGAATTATCAAAACCAATAACATCAAAGATTCTTAACGAGAACATGGCCAAACAATTTGGCTATAAACTTAACTTGGAACAATTCAGCGATGTTCAACTGGAAGATGCACGTAACAAATTACGCACAAAATTAAGCCAGTTTGAATTGGGTGAAAGTTTTGACAGTGTTAACGAAAGCCCAGCCTATCAAAAGACTCGTGCTATGTTAGATTGTGTTAATCAATCAATCATGGAGCGTGAAGAAGGCAAATGCCCAACATGCCATGCAGATCCTTGCAAGTGTAAAAGTACAACCGCAAAGAAAACTATGAAGAAAAAAGAAAAATCCGTTGAAGAAAACTACGTTAACAAAACATTCCGTGAAAGAGCACAATCACATTCAGTTCCAGATGCATGGATCAATAATGCACTACAACGTGTTGAATTAGGTGAAAGTGACCGTGCGGAACTCAAGGCTGAACTAACCACACGTTATGACTTAAACGAATCCGAAGCTGGCTACGTGCTATTGGAAGGCGAAGAAGACAAAGCTGAAGTTATCATGGCAACTAAGGATATGGTTGACCGTGTTACTGGTTGGCTAGAAGATGTGGCGGCCATGAAAGCTGAACAGCTATTAGAATTGACAGACTCTATAAGAGAAGCAATGGGCAGCGATGTTGCTCAACAATACACTGATGCTGTGAAGCCAGCATTAGAGGCAATTTATTCCGCATTGGAAACCAGCCGTCAAGGCATATCAGGCGCATTAGCACTAGTATCGGGCGGTGAGGCTCCAAAAATGGGAGCCAGTGCTCCAGCAATGGGTGCTCCAGGAGAAGAAGCAATGGCCAGTGAACCTGCTCCAGAAGCTGGCATGCCTGGCGAAGAAGCCATGGGTGCTCCAGAGGCCGCAGGCAGAATGAAAAGAGAAAGCATTGACTATAGCCGAAAGTTAGGCATCATGTTGTCACAATCAAAAAAAAAGTAAATGAAATGGTAGACCCCTTGGTTTTAACACTGAGGAGTCTACAATCTTCCGCCAACAATCAACGATCAACAGCCCAAGCAACTTGGGACACTATTAATCAAGCTGGTCAAGAACATGGCTCACCGGATATTGATTACGATCGTTTTGCAGCACGATGGGAAAGCGATCCAATAATAAAACAATTGGTTGCCCGTTTTGACGGACAAGGTGTTGTTATCAAAACCAAACAGCCAGAAGATACTCCTATGCAAGGAACACCACCTAAACCAGGCGAAGTAAGCAAAATGGCTAAACGTGCCACAGCAAAAGCCATGGGATAGTTGACCAACGCACTGAAATAGTGTATACTTGGGTATATGACCTTACTCAATGAACGATATTCCTACACCCTTATCAGCAGAGAAAGCGTAGAAGGCAAACGCTTATACGCAACACCAGATGGTAGCAAAGTTCCCAGCGTTACTACTATCCTGGACAAAACCAAACCTGAAGAAGAAAAAGCTGCACTTCAAGCATGGCGCCGAGCTGTGGGTGAAAAGAAAGCACAAGAAATCACCACTGAAGCTGCTAACCGCGGCACCAGGATGCACAAGTATCTCGAAGACTATGTTCGAGATGGCACTTTACGAGAACCGGGCACAAACCCTTACTCAGTACAAAGTCATAAAATGGCCAAACATGTTATTGAACACGGGCTGGTCAATGTGAATGAAGTGTGGGGCGTAGAAGTTCCCCTGTACTACCCAGGACTGTACGCTGGCACCACTGACGGTTGCGGCATGCACCAGAACGAGGAAGCAATACTGGATTATAAACAAACCAACAAACCAAAGAAACTGGAATGGATCACGGGCTACTATCTACAGTTAACAGCCTATGCACTGGCTCATAACAAAATACATGGCACAAACATACGCAAGGGTGTGGTACTAATGTGCGTTAAACCGCCGGAAATTACCCCCATGGTGTGGGGCGATCCAGCTTATCAGGAGTTTATTCTAAAGCCTGAAGATTTCAGCTACTGGGAAGATCAATGGTGGCAACGTGTGGAGCAGTACTACAAACAAAACTGATAAATATCCTATATAGAGGATATTCAGATGGCAGTCTACCAAATCAGTCGAATTCAAGTACGTCGTGGACAGGCAAACCAAGGCACGGGCATTCCACAATTAGCCAGCGGAGAAATGGCATGGGCTGTGGATACCCAACAGTTGTACATAGGAAACGGAGCTGTTTCTGAAGGTGCGCCTGGTGTGGGAAACACCAGATTACTCACACTAAATGACTTGTCAGCACAGGGTAATTTATTAGAATTATCGCAATACTCCTATGCTGTCACATTGGATATTCCAATTATCACTGGAGCATCTGCAAGCAGTCCTGTTTACAGAACACTGCAAACAAGATTAGACGATCAAGTAAGTACATCATATTTTGGCACTGTGGGCAACGGTGTTGCAGATGACACAGCTGCACTGCAAAGAGCAATCAACCAACAATATTTGAATGCAAATAACTATGCTTACGGCACCAGTGCAGATGCAGTGAAATTCAGAAAAATTATAACTATCCCCCCAGGCATCTATAAAACAACCAGTACAATTTTTATTCCAAGTTACACAACACTGGTGGGTGCAGGAGAGTTGAAGACCATTATTAATTTTGTTCCATCAGTTGGAAACACTTCGCCTGCATTTAGATTCGTAAATGACACCAGCACAGCATCAGCTCCCAGTGCTATAGCAACCACCACCAGCACTAATCAGCCTCGATGGATTGACATCAGCGATTTGTCCATTCACATATTCAATCAAACAAACACAGGCATGCAAATGGATTGTGTAAGAAACAGTAGATTTTCCAACATCAGAATTGCGAGTAGTGAAAGTGAACTCACTGTGTATAATCCCAATAACATAGGTATTAAAATGAATGCGTTGAGTGACATATACACTTGTCAAGAAAATCATTTTGAAAATATCACACTGTCAAATTTAACCACAGCCGTTTCTGCAAAACAGGACATTGTGAATAACATGTTCACAGGATGTCATATTCAATTTGCCAGACAAGGATTCTTATTTGGTATCGAACGCAGTGGAGTCAGCGATGCATATGTGTTTTCACTGGGAGGAGGCAATATTGGAGAACAACATGGCCCAAGACAAACAACCATAGTGAATACAAAATTTTATAAAATACGTCAACATGCAATTTATTTGTATCGCGGAGAATTCAATTCTGTTTCTCAATGCAGACTGTATGATGTTGGCAACAACAACACAGGCGACACCACTTTTCCAGAATTTCCACAGATATTCTTTAGAACTTCAAATAATTCCACCGAAGAAATCCAAAGCTCTAGAACCAATAGTTTGAACAGCATGGCAACGTTTTTAACAGTGCCATATTTGCCAGAAGTGAGTGGCAATGTCACTTATGCCTCACACGGGGTGAAACAATTCAACATAAGTCAGACCAACGGAACGGATGCAAGATCATTTTTTAGACTGCCAATTTCTGTGGCACACAACGGAGCACCTGGTGGCAGTATCAGTTACACAATTGACTACACTTACAAATCGTTAGTGACCACAGCTGGTACCAAATTCACAAGATCAGGTCGAATGCTGGTTACTGCAGATGTTGATCAAAAGTATTCTCAACTGAGCGACGACTATAATTTTGCTGGTCCAACTAATTCAATCAATGACACAGCTTTGGCATTTTCCTGTGCGCTGTTGGACATATCCGGTGCTGTTTACACAGGTGCTACAGGCCAAATCCCGTATGCAATTGGGATTTATTATACCAACACATTGGCAAATGATACTGGGAATTTCACATTCTCTTACACAGCAGATCCTCACTTTCAAATAATTTAATATTGTCGTTTTTATAGACACATGGGATAAATGCGTATATAATTTGTTTTGTATCTATGATAAGAAATTTGTTAAAAAAAATCTGCAAAAAAACATCACAAATCACGCCTAAGTCGTTGAGTTCGAATAGATTTTGATAACAGTATTGTTGTCACTAAATACTTCCTAGACTTTAGTAAGTACAATATAGATTCCCATAAGCGAACGACAATGACACAAATCACAGTAATTAAAAGATCCGGATCAAAAGAACTCCTAGCAGTTGAAAAATGGCAAGCACAAATTGCTAAGGTTTGCAAAGGCATTGCTGATGTAAGTCAGAGTATGATAGAAATTAAAAGTCAACCACACTTTTATGATGGAATAACTACAAAAGAAATTGACAACATAACATTACGAGCAATCGTGGATTTGATCGATGTGGAAACAAATCCAGATCTTGGACATGTGAATTATCAGTATGTGGCAGGCAAGCAACGTCTAAGCATGTTGCGTAAGGATGTTTATGGCGCCTACGAGCCTCCTCACCTTTACGAAATCGTAAAGAAAAATGTGGCCACTGGATTGTACACAGCAGAATTATTAACTTGGTATACAGAAGAAGATTGGAATAAAATGGAAGCCATGCTGGATCACGAAAAAGATGAACAGTACGGTTATGCAGCCATTGAACAACTGATTGAAAAATATCTTGTAAAGAATCGTGCCACCAAAGAAACATATGAAACACCACAGATTAGATACATGGTCGCGGCCGCTACTGTGTTTCACACAGAAGAACCCAACACAGCACGTATGCGATTCATCAAAGAGTATTACACAGCCGCCAGTGATGGTCTTTTTACTCTTGCTACTCCTGTACTCGCTGGCCTTGGTACTCCTACCAAACAGTTTAGTAGCTGTGTTCTTATTCGTAGCGATGACGATCTCGACTCTATTTTTGCCTCTGGGGAAATGATGGCCAAGTATGCCAGTAAACGTGCGGGGATCGGATTGGAAATCGGTCGCTTACGCCCATTGGGCTCCCCAATTCGCGGTGGCGAAATCATGCATACTGGTATGATCCCTTTCTTAAAGAAATGGTTTGGTGACCTGCGTAGTTGTTCTCAAGGAGGAATCCGTAATGCGTCTGCGACAGTTTTTTATCCTATTTGGCATCATCAGTTCGACGATCTCATCGTTCTTAAAAATAATCAAGGAACTGAGGAAACAAGGGTAAGGCACATGGACTATGGAGTGGTACTGAGTGCTTTCTTCTGGAGACGCTTCAAGAACAAGGAAGACATCACATTCTTTGATCCCAACGAAGTTCCAGACTTGTATGAAGCATTTTACAAGAACACTGCGTTGTTTGAAGAGCTTTATGTGAAATACGAAAAACAAAAGAGTCTTCGCAAAAAGACCATGAGTGCTGAAGAAGTATTCAAGAGTGGCATACTGAAAGAGCGTACTGACACAGGACGTATCTATCTGGTGTTCATTGACAATGTGATGAAACAAGGACCGTTTGATCCTGAGTACCATACTATCTACCAAAGCAATTTGTGTTGTGAAATCCTATTACCTACAAAGTCCTTCAAACGTCTGGATGACGCTGAAGGCCGCATAGCGTTATGTACACTGGGATCTATCAACTGGGGAGCATTCCGTAATCCAGAAGACATGCGCCGTGCTTGTCGTATACTGCAACGTAGCCTATGCAATATTTTAGATTACCAAGACTTCCTTTCGATCCAGAGCAAATTAAGTAACGACGAAATTAGTCCACTGGGTATCGGTGTTACTAATCTAGCTTACTGGCATGCCAAGCGTGGATTCAAGTATGGCGAACGGGATGCATTGCAAGAAGTTAAAAGTTGGATGGAGCATCTTGCATTTTACTTGACTGAAGCCACAGTTGAGTTGGCCAAAGAAAGAGGCTCATGCACCACAAGTCAACACACACGATATGGTCAAGGCATATTCCCTTGGGAATTACGAGCAGAAGGTGTTAATCAGTTAGCAAACTTTGCCCCAGAACTTGATTGGGAAACACTGCGTACAAATATGAAACAATACGGAGTTCGCAATGCCACACTGATGGCTATTGCGCCAGTCGAAAGCTCAAGTGTTGTTATAAACAGCACTAATGGAATTGAGTTACCCATGAGCTTGATCAGTGTTAAGGAAAGCAAAGCAGGAAGTTTTGTGCAGGTGGTTCCAGAGTATCATAGATTAAAAAACAAGTATCAGATGATGTGGGAACAAAAAGACTGTGACGGCTATTTGAAAACAGCAGCTGTTCTTGCCGCCTATGTTGATCAGGCTATTTCTGTGAATACTTTTTATAACCCCAAACATTTTGCAGATCGTAAAGTTCCAACTACATTGATTGCCAAGAACTTGATGCAAGCACACATGTGGGGGATCAAGACCTTCTATTATAGCCTTATAAATAAAGCAGGTAGTAAGGCAGATGATGAGATTGCTCCAGTCATGCTTGAACCAATCAACTTTGATGATGAAGAAAATTGTGAGGCTTGTAAATTATAATGTTAGAAACATGTTGTGATATATTGGTAGACGCTTACAAGCGTAATTGGATAACCAGTAGAGATGGTAACATTTCTATTCGACATCATGATCGTGATCATTTTTATGTGACTCCCAGCGGAGTTCGTAAACAACAGATGCAACCGGAGATGTTTAAAAAGATTGCCATATGGCGAACTATCAATAGTGGTGTTGGCAGTGCAGCATTTAACTATTCGTGGAGTGTTATTGAACAAACAGACTTGTCAGGTAACTTGGAACCCTCAGGAGAAATGCCCTTGCATTTTGGACTGCAACGTGAACTGGGCCAACACAAAGATGATGTGCGTGTGGTAGTGCATGTTCATCCCACTTATTGTATTGCGGCCATGCATGCCGGTATAGATCTCGGAACTATCTGTGATGCCTTTCCAGAACTGAATCGTTACACCAAAGTAGCACCCAATGTGGGCGATGTTGCTCCTATCAGTCAAGAGCTGGGAGATGCGTGTCATCGTAATTTAGGACTTGACCGAGACGGCAACATCAAGTTTGATATAGTAGGAATCAAAGGACATGGTGTAGTCGCAGTTGATGTTACTCCGTGGCGAGCATACGAACACATTGAACGATTAGAACACATTTGCAAGATAGTACTTGCATCAGGAAAATATTAATGTCAAAACAACAATACAATTTAACAACAAAAACAGACTATCTCAATCGCAAGATGTTTCTGGATCCAGCCGGCCCTGTAACCATACAGCGTTTTGAAGAAGTCAAATACAAAAAAATTGCAGACTTTGAAGCCACAGCTCGCGGCTTCTTCTGGCAACCAGAAGAGATCAGTCTAAGCAAGGATGCTAACGACTTTAAAGATGCCAGCGATGCTGTTAAACATATTTTTACCAGCAACTTGTTACGTCAAACTGCTTTAGACAGCTTGCAAGGCCGTGGACCAAGTCAAATCTTTATGCCAGTGATCAGTTTGCCTGAATTAGAAGCACTAGTTTTTAACTGGACCTTTTTTGAAACCAACATTCATTCAAAGAGTTACAGCCATATTATCCGCAACATTTACAATGTGCCCAAGGATGTGTTCAACACCATACATGACACCACTGAGATTGTTAACATGGCTTCAAGTGTTGGCAACTACTATGATGACTTACACAGAATTAATTGTGCAAAAGAACTGGGACAGCCTGTGGAGGAGACTGAACACATTCGAGCAATCTACATGGCATTGCATGCCAGCTATGCACTGGAAGCGTTCCGCTTTATGGTCAGCTTTGCCACCAGCCTGGCCATGGTAGAGAACAAAATCTTCATGGGCAATGGCAATATCATCAGTTTGATACTGCAAGACGAACTGCTGCACAAAGGGTGGACAGCCTACTTGATCAATCAAGTGGTAAAAGAAGACTCTCGTTTTGCCCAAGCCAAACAAGAATGTGAAGCAGAAGTGTATGCATTGTACATGGATGTGATCCGTGAAGAAAAAGAGTGGGCCACATACTTGTTCAACAAGGGACCGGTTATTGGACTCAACGCAAACATTCTACGTGACTTTGTGGACTACACAGCAGTGGGGGCATTAAAAGATATTGGTATCAAATATAATAATCCTGCTCCCAAGTCAACACCTATCCCATGGTTCAACAAGCACGTTGATACCAGCAAGAAACAAACAGCACTGCAAGAAAACGAATCGACTAATTATGTCATCGGAGTTATGAGTGAAGGCATTGACTATGATGCCTTGCCTGTGCTATAATAACTCATTGGAGAGATTATGACAAACCCAGTTATTGTGTGGTCAAAGGATCACTGCCCTTATTGTGATCAAGCCAAAGCATTGTTAACACAACAAGGTGTTAAATTTGAAGAACGTAAAATTGGGCATGGATACACTAAGGAAGAATTGTTAGAAGCAATACCATCAGCTCGAACAGTTCCTCAAATTATTATCAATGGAAAATCCATTGGTGGATTTACAGAATTGAGAAAATACATTGACGAAACCGGATTCAACGGTTCTGGATACTAAAAAGGAAACTAACATGTTAATTAATCGAGGCATCAAAGTTGGTGATGTGGTCACAATCAAAACCACCGCAGGCGAAGAAATTGTGGCCAAACTGGTAGAAGAGGGTGGTATGGGTGTTACCGTTAAGAAACCCCTGTGTTTAACAGCCACCAAAGATGGAATTGGCCTTGTACCTTTTTTGTTCACAACTGACCCAGATACAGAAGTTACCATAAATAGAAGTACTATAATGGTTTTGGCACCCACTATCAAAGATGCCGCAGATCGTTATATTGAACAAACCACAGGAATCAAATTAGTATAATGCCAGCAATAGCTAGAATTGGCGATTCAATCTCCACAGGTCATGGATGTGATGGAGCCACCACTCTAACCGGACCATCGGGCGATGTGTTTGCTAATGAATTAGGAGTTGAACGAGCCGGCGATCCTACTGTGTCTCATCGAGTATCAGGTAGAGGTTGCAGTGTTAGTCACGTTGCAGCAATAAATGCAGGTTCTGGAACTGTTTTTGTTAACAGCAGACCTGTTGCCAGAATAGGTGATTCTGCAGATGCTGGTTCAATTACTGGTGGATCAGGAACTGTCTTTGCAGGCTAACCAATTCGTTAGACATTTATTTTAATCTGCTGTATACTACAGCATAAGTATTCGTACTTCATATAAAGGATTATTAAAAATGGCTCAAAACAAACACGCAGAATTCACAAAGATCGTAGAAGCAATGGAAGCAGACTTTGAAAAGTTTTATGACAAGGAAGTTGGCGCTGCTGGCACCCGTGTTCGTAAACATTGTCAAGATTTGGCCAAACTGTGCAAAGACACACGTAACGATGTTACTGCAGTTAAAAACGCACGTAAAGAACCAAAGTAAGTCAACTAAATACTAGTCTAAGGCGTTGTATAAGTATACTGGAGATTTTTATGAAAAAGTTATTAACAATCTTATTGGCTCTTCCAATGTCAGTAGCAGCACAAGATGTTTATGTGGTAAATGTACAGCCAAAATTTATCACAGTGCAACAACAACAATGTCATGTGCAGGAATTCCATCGAGACAGCAGTTCCGGATCTGGAACCATTGGTGCTGTGGCTGGCGGATTGTTAGGCAGCACACTGGGCAGCAATCGAAATGACCACTTGGCTGGAACTGTGATTGGAGCATTGATAGGCGGTGCCATTGGTAATGAAGTTGGCCGTGAACCCACTAGAATAGAACACAGACAAGTGTGCAGATATATTCCTATGCAGGTTCAACAGGGTGAAATAGTTACGTTTAGCTATCGCGGTCGAGTGTTTACACAAACATTTAACAATTAATGACAGAGGAATATCATGGCTTACTCAGAAAAAGTTGTAGATCACTATGAAAATCCCAGGAATGTGGGATCTTTTGACAAGAGTGATCCTGATATTGGTACTGGTATGGTTGGTGCACCTGCTTGCGGCGATGTAATGAAACTACAGATAAAGGTTGACCATGCTACAGGTATTATTACAGATGCAAAATTTAAAACGTATGGCTGTGGATCGGCTATCGCAAGTTCGAGCCTCATTACAGAATGGGTCAAAGGAAAAACACTCGACCAAGCCGGATCAATTAAAAACTCCGAAATTGCCGAAGAACTAGCACTACCTCCAGTTAAGATACACTGTAGCATATTGGCAGAAGATGCCATCAAAGCAGCTGTAAATGATTACCGTAACCGAAACAGCCTGTAAACGTATTAAACAAAACCTAGCAAAGCGTGGCAAAGGCGTGGGTATTCGTATTGGTGTAAAGACTACAGGGTGTAGTGGATTGGCCTACGTGTTGGAATATGTGGACGAATACACAGCTGAAACGGGTGTTACCAACTATGCTCAAACTGACTTTGTGGTATTGATTGATGCCAAAAGCCTAGTGTATCTAAATGGCTTGACTATGGATTGGGTTCGCAATGGACTCAATGAAGGATTTGACTTTGTGAATCCAAATGAGAAGGATCGCTGCGGTTGTGGCGAGTCCTTTAGAATATAAACCAAACCGATTGACTGAGTAACGGAACTAAGCTATAATAATAGCTATGTTTAACTATCGGAGATTATTTTGAGTATGCACTTGCATCATCCCAGTCTTAGCCTCAACGGCAAGAAGAAGGGCAAACAAAAATTCGCATCAGCAGAACACGCAAGGAAGGCTAGAGATTTGGACGAATCGTGGAAAGAAATTCAAAAGCGTTGGGGTGTCGAAGCAGAAGACCGTAAACGTCGTCGTGCAATGACAGCTGAGCCGCTGAAAGGCCATTACAGTTTGGCTATTCCAGAAGGCCGAAGCACAGCACATATTCCCAGCAGAGACACTGGCGGCAATGCCACACTGGCACCTGCCAAAGTTTATACAGGAACCAAAGTAAAAGGTATTGCAACCATGCACAAGAGCAATGCAGTGCCGGTGTTTAGTGATGAACAAGCAGTTGACATCAGTCGTATGAGGCGTTAAACTATAAACATAGTATTTTGTACAAGGCATATAGATGATAATTACATATTACCCCAATAGGTTTTGAGGTAATACAGCAGCAGGCTTTTAACGCACAAGGAGATGTATCGAAGCCATATTATAAACGGAACCAGCAATTCCTATTCCAGCGTAAAGGAGAAACAACATGATACGCATCATAAAAGCAGTAGTATTGGCATTGGCAATGCTGATGGTAATAACAGTGGGATATAGAGCAACAATTTACAAGCTCGATAATCTCAAACAAACTCAGTTGGACGCTAGTCCAATCACAGCTAAAATGAGACAAACACAACTGGATTGTTTAGCTCGTAACATATACCACGAAGCAGGCGGCGAACCTTTTGAAGGTAAAGTAGCAGTAGCACAGGTAACAATCAACAGAGCAGCCAGCGGCCAATTCCCAGGAGACATCTGCCGAGTGGTTTATCAAAAGAACATAATATATGAACGTGTACTTTGCCAATTCAGTTGGTATTGCGAACAAGCAACCGTCAAGAAGCCGCTGAATGGCCCAGTCTATACCGAAAGTATGGAAGTGGCAAAAAAAGTTCTGTTAGAAGGATTTCGATTAGCATCTATCAAAGATGCACTTTATTTCCACGGTGATTACATTAATCCAGGTTGGAAACGAGAACGAGTTGCCCATGTTGGTCGCCACATTTTTTACAAATAAGGATACAAAATGAACACAGAAAAAATTACCAAAAGCATTTACGACTTTTTTGACTTGAATTTGTGGGTACAAAACATTAAAGAACATGCTCCACACGTCAGTGCAGAAACAATGGGATGGGTTGCTGTGATTCTGTTGCACTTGGCCACAATCCCAACAATGCTGGCTGTACTTACTGGTTTAACTGAAAAAATGCCACCAGTTGACATGGTTTTGTTCAGTTGGGTAGGGTTGTTCTGCTTTTTCCTAAAAGCAGCTATTCAAAAGGACTTTTTAAACATTGTAACAATTGGATTTGGGTTCTTTGTACAAGCTGCCATGCTGGCATTAATTGTATTCAAGTGATTAGCGGATAAATATTAGATAATTAAGGAGCACCTAACATGCCATCAGGATTTCAAAACGACACAAATCAGCTACAAGCTGAAATGTACAGAGTGATTATCACAATGAGTAATACAACATATTACCCAACTGCAGACACCGCAGACAACGGCGGTGTCACACCCAGCTCAGCAGACAGCTTTGCCACATTGCCAACCACACTGGCCAAAGGTAGAGCCCGTGCTAGAGGAAACATGCGCTTCCGCAATGTGGTAAATCGCCTGACCGGGCTGGCCGATTGTCAAATTCGCGATCTTACCATTACAGAAGCCAACGGTGATGCACAAGCAACCAGTTTGGCATTCACTGTTGCTTATGAGCGTCCTGCGTTTATTGCACTGACAGGCACAGCCGTTGGATCAACCACAGTTGGCAACGACATTGCCAATGCTGCAATGGATTCAACAGCCAAGGTAATTGCCAATGCTGTGGCAACTGGCATTCGTGATGTAACAACTGTGGATCACACCCGTGTGTATGACGGCACAGAAGCACTGGACACACAACAAGCTATCACAGTTACCACAACTGGAGCAACTGCTAGCCAGACTTTGGGAACTGTGTCTGTGGCAATTATCGATGAATCAACTTTGTTCGATTGAAATAATTAAATGATATTGGCTTGGTTGTTACTACTCACTGGTCTCACCATTTCAGCGGTTGCAATTTACTACTCAGTAGTAGGTTTGACCGCTATCTTTTCAGCGGCTGTGATTCCTATCATTGTGATGGGGTCTGCACTGGAAGTTGGCAAACTTGTTTGCGCTTCTTGGCTCAAAGCCAATTGGACTCGTGCTCCTGCTTACATGAAGTATTACATGATTTCAGCAGTGATTATACTGATGATCATTACCAGCCTGGGTATTTTTGGATTCCTATCAAAAGCACACAACGATCAAAACTTAGTGTCGGGTGATGTACAAAGTAAAATTGCAATATATGATGAGAAAATCAAAACAGCACGAGAAAATATTGAAGCCAACCGCAAGCAACTCAAACAAATGGATGAGGCAGTTGACCAAGTCATGGGCCGTTCGACAGATGAAAAAGGTGCCGACAAAGCAGTCAGCGTACGGAAAAATCAGTCCCGTGATCGTGTTGCTTTGGCCAAAGACATTGAAGCCAACCAGAAGCTTATTGCTACTCTTAATGATCAAGCCGCACCTATTCGTGCAGAAGTTCGCAAGGTCGAAGCGGAAGTAGGGCCGATAAAATACATTGCCAAATTCATCTACGGCGAACACGGCGCAGACGAAAACATGTTGGAACGTGCAGTAACATGGATCATCATACTGATTGTTATTGTGTTTGATCCATTGGCAGTTATCATGTTGCTGGCCGCACAAATGACATTTGGCTGGTTGCGCGAACAGAAAAAAGCAGAGGGTGACAGCCTGACCACGGAGAGTGACCACAACATAGTTGTTGAACCTACTGTCACAGCACAAGAAAAAATTAAAACAGATTTTGAGGGTGTACGTGAACCCGGCGGCGAGTGGATACAAACCGGCCCGGAATTTGCAACACAGTCAAACAAAACACACACAGAACCAGTTCCAAGCGAAACGCCGTTGACAGCACTAGGAGGTGATATAACTGCACCGGAGTCGCAAACAGTAGACAATCTGGATCAATGGAACAAAATGATTGAAACAGCTGAGAAAGCAGCTGCTGAACCCGAAGTGACCACTGTTGAAGAACGTGTGGCCAAGGGTGAAACTTATATCGCCGGCCTTGGCCAAGAAGTTGTACTTGAAGCTGATTTACCTCAAGACGAGTCAAAAAAAAAGACTTACATGATCAAAGATCCTCAGGGACAACTACAAACCAAGAACCGATAATAACATATGTACAGAACGAAGAACAAAACTCACCCAGTTCAATTTGGTCAAAGGTCAATTCACAATTAAACTTAAAATCAAGAGACCAACTATACATAGAGTATTCAGCAGATAAATTTGAAGGATTAGCAGTTGATCAAGATTTAGACAACGAATTTTATAACTTCATTGAAGATATTAAAAATAATGGACCCAGATTTTATGGGTATACACCAGAACAATTGGAAAACTTTGTAAGCAGGATATATGAACTTAGGAAGAATAACTCTAATAACGCCACCTGACAAACTGTTTAATATGAATATCAGTTACTTGCTGGTCAAGCCAAGTAACCATATCAAACAACAGTTTCAAACTATTTTGAGCGCAAGTATAGACGATATCAATGTGTTCATTTTTGACAATGACGACACAGACATTGGTTGGATGTTGAGTGTTTGTCAACAAGCAGAATGTATAATTGTTGATGTTGATAATTGTGATGCAATTACGAAAAAATTTGTTAGTTTTATAATAGCACAACCAAATGCAAACTATATCACTACTGACGAAACAACACCTTACAATCTCATAAGTAAAAATAGAATCTACGATTTGGATTGTATTGTAGAACAAATAAAAAATAGCCAAGATCAAGAAGAAGAGGATGATGATGATACACAAGAAGAGTAGGGGCACAACAGTTTTTGTCAAGGATGGCGAAAACATAAATCAAGCCCTTCGTCGTTTCAAACGAAAAATCGATGACAGCAAGCTGTTAGACACTCTTAGAGAAAAAGAGTTTTATGAAAAACCCACCACTGAACGCAAACGTAAAAAGGGTGCTGCCAAAAGTCGTTGGCGCAAACAACTGCGTGATCAACAACTTCCACCAAAACTCTATTGACATAACACAACAAGTCTGTTATAATATAAGCTCACTATGAAAGAGCTTACATGGCAAAGACAGATATCATGATCGATTTGGAAACTTTGAATACCACTCCGGATTCAACTATCCTCACAATCGGTGCAGTAAAATTTGATCCGTTTGGATCAGAACTCAAAGAACCCGACATGGACAGCTTCTACGTTAAAGTAGATTTGGATAGCTGTGACCGAATTGGCCTTACTACCAACGATGATACTATTGCTTGGTGGGCCAAGCAAAGCAAGGAAGCACAAGAAGCTGCATTTGATCCAGACGGAAGAATTGACATTGCGGATGCGTTTGCACAACTGTACAAATTTTGTTGGGGTGCCAAGCGTGTATGGGCAAATGGATCGTGTTTTGACATTATAATTTGCGAACATGTGTTCCGTAAAATTGGCAAGGCAATCCCGTGGAGTTTTTGGGAAGTGCGTGATGTGCGCACAGCATTTGATCTTGGTATTAATCCACAGCGTCCTCCAGTCACAGCACACCATGCATTGGAAGATGCTTGGAATCAAGCAGTGGGTATTCAAAATGTGTATAACACACTGCGTACCAGCACAACAAGCGGCGGCACTTATATTGCTCCGTTTTCAAAGGAAAGATAATATGGAAGCACAAACAAAAGAAGCCATGGACATTCTCCAAGAAGAATGTGCTGAAGTTATACAAGCGGTAAGTAAGATCAGCAGATTTGGACTTGATAATCTCAAGCCGGGCAAATCCAAAACTAATAGGGAACATCTTGAAGAAGAACTGGGCGATATGATGGCTATGGTAGAAATACTGCAAGAGTTGGATATTGTAAGTTTTACCAATATCGAACGGGCCGCAGAAGCCAAGCGTGAAAAACTTAAAATATGGTCAAACATTTTTAGCAAAGACAATGTTTGAGAGATAAATAAATTTGTAGAACGCCGCGAGGGTCTACAAGTTTCTTGCTTAATTAAAAGGAGATTATTATGAGCAAAATCATCGGTATCGATTTAGGTACAACAAATAGCTGTGTGGCAGTACTGGAAAACGGAGTTGCCAAAGTAATTGAAAACAGCGAAGGTGCTAGAACAACACCATCAATCATTGCATATACAGATAAAGAAATCCTAGTAGGTGCAACAGCAAAACGACAAGCAGTCACAAATCCCAAGAACACACTGTACGCAGTCAAACGTTTGATTGGCCGTAAGTTTGACGAAAAAGAAGTCCAAAAGGATATTGACCTGATGCCTTACGGCATTGTCCGAGCTGACAACGGCGACGCATGGGTCGAAGCCAACGGCGAAAAACTAGCACCACAACAAGTCAGTGCTGAAATTCTTCGCAAGATGAAAAAAACAGCGGAAGACTATTTGGGCAAAGAAGTAACACAGGCTGTTATCACAGTGCCAGCTTATTTCAATGACAGCCAACGTCAAGCCACTAAAGATGCTGGACGCATTGCAGGCTTGGAAGTGTTGCGTATTATCAACGAGCCCACAGCAGCTGCATTGGCCTACGGTGTCGACAAGGCAGATAAACGTGATCGCAAGATTGCGGTGTATGACTTGGGTGGTGGTACATTTGATATCTCCATTATTGAAATTGCCAACATTGACGGTGACAAGCAAATTGAAGTGTTGAGTACAAACGGCGACACATTCCTAGGCGGAGAAGACTTTGACCAACGCTTGATGGACTATTTGGTTGATGAGTTCAAGAAAGAAAACGCTATTGATCTTAAGAAAGACATGTTAGCATTGCAACGTTTGAAAGAAGCTGCTGAAAAAGCCAAAATTGAATTGTCGTCGGCTCAGTCAACAGCAGTGAACTTGCCATACATCACAGCAGATGCAAATGGTCCCAAACACATGAATGTAACCATCAGTCGTGCCAAGTTTGAAGGCATGGTGGATGAACTAATTGCTCGCTCAATTGAGCCATGCAAGATTGCCATGTCAGATGCCAAAGTAACTGCCGCAGACATTGATGAAGTTATTCTTGTGGGCGGCCAAACACGCATGCCCAAAGTACAAGAAGCAGTTGAGAAACTGTTTGGCAAGACTCCACGCAAAGATGTCAACCCAGACGAAGCGGTTGCAGCTGGCGCAGCTATTCAGGGCGCAGTGTTGAGCGGTGACAAGACTGATGTGTTGTTGTTGGACGTTACACCATTGACACTGGGTATTGAAACAATGGGCGGGGTGTTTACCAAGCTGATTGCCAAGAACACAACTATCCCAACCAAACACAGCCAAACATTCAGCACAGCGGATGACAACCAACCAGCTGTGACCATCAAGGTTGCACAGGGCGAACGGGACTTGTTCCGTTACAACAAGCTGTTGGGTGATTTTAACCTTGAAGGTATCAACCCAGCACCACGTGGTACACCACAGATTGAAGTTACTCTTGACATCGATGCCAATGGTATCCTCAATGTGAGTGCTAAAGATAAAAACACTGGCAAAGAAAATAAGATCACTATCAAGAGTGATTCAGGATTGACTGAAGCTGAAATTCAACGCATGGTTCAAGAAGCTGAGGAAAATGCAGAGTCTGATAAGAAACAAGCAGATTTGATCAATGCTCGCAACAGTGCAGAAGGTACTACTCACAGCATCAAGAAAGACTATGAAGAGTATAAAGAACAGCTGACTGAAGAAGAGCGCACCAAGTTCGACGATGCAGCCAAAGCTGTGACAGAAGCATGTGCTGGCGAAGATAAAGAAGCAATTGACAAATCAGTTAACAGTTTCTTTGAAGCTGCTGGCCCAGTCATGACCAAGAAGCAAGCCGCGGAGTCTGCCAAGGCAGAAGCTGAAAAACAAGCTGCTGAAAAGGGCGAACAAACTGTGGATGCCAGCTTTACAGAAGTAAACAATTCGGACAAGAAGTAATGGCTGAAACTTGTACGGTCTATTGGGCTCCGGTGTTCATTGAGGCAACTCAAAACTGGAACATGATTTATCCAGATTTGACCAGTGTACACGAACGCATAAGACCGTACAAGACTTCTACGAAATCTGGTAATTTTTTCTACTGTCCATCATTTACTGGACTTGCTGAGAACACATTTGTTTTGGAAAATCCTATAGCAGGATCGTACAAAATAGTAAACAATCAAGTGGGCGCACATGACGAGACTTTTATAAATGCTTGGACAGAACATGCTTCCAGCATGGAAGGTTATAACATGCTGTCTTACGGAATGAAGTGGGTTTTCTTCACAGAAGAAGATATTGAAATGATGTTGGTGTCTCCATTTTTTGGAAATGCTGAACATTTAAAGTACGGAAATGTAATGCCAGGCAAACTTAACATTTCAAAATGGTTTAGATATATAAATTTAGAATATATTCTGCACAAAGGTGTGAAAGAATTCAAAGTTAACAAAGGTGAATCATTGGCTTACGTTGTGTTTAATACCAATAAGAAAGTTAATCTAAAAAGATTTGAAATGAATGATAAACTTCATTCTTACGGACAGGCAACTGGCGCTTCTACCACATGGGAACCGTGGGTACCGTTGGCAACAAGGTATAAACGTTTCATGGAAAGTAGAACAAACAAATTAGTTTTGAATGAAATTAAGAAAAATTTAGTAGACACAGACACACAAAAGTAATATAATGTAACATGCAGGACGCCTTAGGGGTCCTGCGAGGTTCTTGCTTAATTAAAGGAGAAAATTATGAACCAACTTAGAACTATTGACGCCGCTCACTTGGCTAATCTCAGCAGAGCACTTGTGGGATTTGACCGTTATTTTAACGGACACTTTGCCAACACAAACGGAAATTATCCGCCACACAACATTGTAAAGTACAATGAAACACACTACGGTATTGAAGTGGCAGTTGCTGGATTTAGCAGAGAAGAAATTTCTGTGGAAGTTGATCAAGATCAACTTACTGTTCGTGGTGTCCGTAACAAGGACAACGATGTAACTACGGAATACCTGCATCGCGGTTTGGCCGCAAGGGACTTTGAACAAACGTATACTCTTGCTGAGTACATGACTGTTAGAGGTGCAGAAGTCAAGGACGGCATGCTTAAAATTGAAATTGAGCGTGTGGTGCCAGATGCACTGAAGCCTCGACAAATAACAATTAAATAACAAACCAAGGGGAAGGCAACTTCCCCTTTTAACAAAGAGAAAATATGTCAAGTACAGATGTCGCAATCGACGAAAAGATCAAAGTAGTTATTTCAGAACCCAAACGATGGAAGGTTATCTTGTTGAATGATGACTCAACACCTATGGAATTTGTTATCAGTGTGTTGACTGAAATTTTTAAACACACAAGAGAACAAGCAGCAGACATCATGATACAAGTACATGAAACCGGCAGCGGCATTGCAGGTATTTACAGTTTTGAAATTGCAGAAGCCAAAGCTGTTGAAGCAACCAATCTTGCTAGAACAAATTCGCACCCATTACAAATCAAATTGGAAGAAGAATGAGCCTACGGGACCTAACACACGATGCACATAAAGCAGCAGAAACACAACCATTTGTGAAGATTTTATTCTCGGGTAACATCGATCCCAAGTTGTATGCCACATTTTTAAAAAATCAGCATCCTTGTTATGATATTTTAGAAGCATACGCCATGTTGTCAGGTGTGTTAACTGGTCTCCCAGATATTCGTCGTGCTGGCAAAATCAATGCTGACTTTTTGGAACTTTGGAAAGAAGAACAAGAGCCTGTCATTGTTCCAGCAGTGAAACGTTACATGGATCACATTGTGTCAATTAAAGATGATCCTAAAAAGCTGATGGCACATGTGTATGTTCGACACATGGGCGATTTGGCCGGTGGACAAATGATCAGCAAACGTGTGCCAGGCAGTGGCACAATGTATCAATTTGAAGACCCAGATGCGCTGAAAGCTGCAATACGTGAACGCATCAGTGACGATATGGTAGACGAAGCTATCATTTGTTTTGGATTTGCCACAGACATGTTTAAAGAAATGCTGGACGTGACCCATGAGTAATGTATGGGACACACTGATTAACATCGAAAAGTATTTCGAACAGCAATTTTACGCAACAGGCAGTATCATCAACGAACCGGGAATGGATCGTTTTAATCAACCAGGTTGGGTAAACAAAGTATGGGCCAGCAGCAGATATCGCAGAGCACACATTGATGTTGTGGATGCTAGAGAAACCAAAGGTTTATGGATGATGCATTGTTGTGTATTTCCGCATACCCATAATCCTGCGCCAATCTTTGGATTTGATGTAATTGCCGGCAAGAACAAGATCACTGGTTGTTTTATTGATTATAGCCCAGCAGGCGATGCGGAACATCCCATGATTGATTATTTTGGCGACGAAGTTGCTCGATATGATTGGAACAAAAAACGCAAATTGCCAGAGTGGGCCGAGCGTATTTTCAGTGAACACATGGTGGCTGCGGGTAATGTAAGTGATGAAACTGAGCTTAAACAAATAACAAGTTTGGCACATGTACTGGTTAATCATTATTTGGAATCAGTGAGCGAAACAAATAGCACAGCCAACAATACTGCAAAATCACAGAATTACTACTGTGAGAATCAAAAGCAAAATCCACACACGCCCAAAGTTATGGTTAGTTTAGGGCTCAGTGAAGAGGATGTACAGATTTTCATTCAGGATTGTTTGTTTCCTGAAATAGCATAAATATTACACTATGCGTGTAATTGATATTTTATTAGAAGCAAGCGGCGGCATGTGGGATCGCATGCACGAACGCCGCATGGGCAAAAACATACAGTTTAGTAAAAATGGTGTAACTTTAGATTTGGCTGAAGTTCAGGTATTTCCACAAGATCCCAAGCTGTCATCATACAAGGATCAAACAGGTACTCAACCAGATGCATCCACAACTGTAAAATCCACAAAACAACCTGCGGCCAAAACAGCCCTTGCGCCATTACCCAAAGCTATTGATCCAGAATCTATAGAACCATTGGAAGTTGAGCAAGAATTAGAACCAGAACAAGAACAACTAGCAGAACGTGCGCCAGCAACTCCTGTGGATGTAGCACACACACAGATCATGTTGGATGACGTTACTGCATGGATTGAAAGTCAAGGAGCTGCTATTGAATATGCACCGCCTCCCGCTAATTCAGATGCAGCTGCTATTGTAGTTATTTTATCAGGTGACGGCCAGCCAGCTGATCCCAATGATCCAGAATCTGTAGAGACTGCACCACAAAAACTTGCATTTGTCAAATGGACCAAAAAGAAATCAACAGACATGCCCCCCATCTTTTGGAAAACTATTGAATTTGAACGTGCATCGGGCTGGGTACAAGGCAATGTAGGTAAGAGTGCCACAGCCAAAGCAGCTGCAATCAAAATTGATCCGTCAGACTTTGTGGTTGCAGAACAGAAATACGCAATTGGAAATATTCCAAACGAAGTAGCAAATAATTTAGCTTCACGTGGTCAGGAGTTTCCACCAGAACTAAAAGCTGGTATACCAGCATTGTTAAACGACTTGTTAAGCAATTCAACACCAGTTCCTACCTCGGGTATTGATCATTTCCATCGTGAGATTGAAGTTGTGCTGGGTGAAACAGCTGCACCAATAGCACTTGCCAACAACAAACGTGTAAGCGGTGCATATCAAGATGTAGCTATACAATTGTTGGCGCCAGCAGAATTAACATGGGCAGATTTTACAGAAGTTGCTTATGGGAAAAAAGGCGGCAAGTTAGAAGATTGTACCATGTATGCTGGTGATTTTACACTAATGGTAAGTAGCAAAGACTCAACAGGTGGAAGCCCTGCCAGTTTGACTGGATTTGTAGAAACACTGGACAAGCGGCCCGACGAGTTTGGAAAAGGCACACCGTTTCATAACAAATATAGAAGTATTTTAAAAATTATTCGTATTATCTATGACAACAGTGCAAAAGATGGAATTGTTTTGGCCGCACTGGCATTGAAAATTATTAATAGTCAAGAAGCAGGTTATATATTCAGTATCTATGCCAACGGCGGCGGCAACATGGCCGATGCGCAGAATTTTCCTAATTTACCAGATGTTATAAAAGCCAAAAAGCTGATAGGGCAAAAGATAGTTAACAAAGCTGGGCAAACAGTGGATGCAAAAATTGGAGTGGATGTTAACAATCACAAGTATCAATTTGGTTATCACTTGTTGGGTAATCTAGCTGTGTTGATTAAGAAAAAGTTAAATGCTGATGTTCCTAAAATTACCAAGATGTTCAAAGCAGTGTTGAATCGTGCTGATATGGTACAGGTTTATACCACTGTTAAAAAGAATAATCAAGGCATATGGTACGACAATTTCAATGTGGTTTGGCCGCCCACTTTCAGTGGAACTATTCAAATTGAATCGGACCATTACACAGCCAATGCAAAAGCCGGCAAGAAAATTAGTTTTGTATTCAAATAATCACACATTCATAACAACAAACCTGTATACAACAGCACTGCATTGGTAGAACATCATACTGGAGCCTGAGAAATTGTAACATGGACACAGGAGAAAAACAATGCGCCTACCAATTTGGATAACATCGTTGCCTAGAATGGATAATTGGGATTATCATTATAACGATCTCGTGGCGCAACACAATCAATATGATTATAAACCAGGTCATAGTCTCAAGATTGACGACCCTGCTATGGCATGGGATAACTTGTACAACAAGTTTTTAGAACGCACACAAGAAATCTTAGGCCCGTTGAACATACATTGGCATCATCCAAAACAAAATAAATTTTGTTGGCTTTATACTGCAAATAAAAGTCACTACAAAGGTGGAATACATCAGCATTTGACGAGTTCCACTATCAACGGTGTGTATTATTTTTCTGTCCCCCACAACAAGGATTACGACGATTCAGCCATATCTTTCTACGATAACCATCAGAATGAAATATGGACCTACAAGCCAAGAGAATTGGATTTGATAATCATGCCCAATTACTTGCATCATCAGCCATTACCATGCAACAATGACAGTTATAGATTTTCTATCAATATGGAAATTGTTTGCGATTGGCCAGAAAAATTTGGACCTAACTTGGGCCAATTGAACTGGCCAGAACTTGCAGACGTGTAACAGCATTAAGGGCCCACCGGGTCTCTTTTAATAATGGTGAAATTGTAACATATTTGTAATATCAGCACCCCAATAATACGATAAATATGGTATGAAAGCCAAAACTTATCGTAGTATTTTCATTTCAGACGTACATTTAGGAACTAGAGATTGCCAAGCAGACAAGTTAAACAACTTTCTCAAACACAACACCTGTGACACGTTGTACCTTGTGGGCGACATCATTGATGCTTGGAAGATTCAACAAAACACCTGGCGATGGAAACAAAGTCACACCAATGTGGTACGCCGTGTACTAGGACATGCCAAACGTGGAACCCGTGTGATTTACATAGCAGGAAATCACGACGAATTCTTAAGACCCATGCTGCCATATGGATTCAGTTTTGGTCTAGTGGAAATACACAACCAAATAGAACACATAGGTGCCGACGGCAAACACTACTTAGTCACGCATGGTGACTTGTTCGATGGCATTACTAGACTAGCACCTTGGTTAGCCTTCTTAGGAGATAAAGCATATGATATCATCCTTAGTATCAATAGTAAGTACAATTGGCTACGTCATCGTATGGGTTTTGGTTACTTTAGCCTTAGCCGTGTTCTTAAGCACC
>ENA-OSIY01000242-OSIY01000242.1-marine-metagenome-genome-assembly--contig:-NODE-242-length-32150-cov-11.521030_pt1 | contig 32150 bp, 64 predicted proteins | sample MGYA00237884_ERZ534233 | MGnify/ENA primary metagenome ERZ534233 (study PRJEB26412, sample SAMN06343840) | marine metagenome | isolation source: estuarine water | place: USA: Columbia River Estuary... | reverse complement strand
TTTCAAGCAGAAGACGGCATACGAGATTTCTGCCTGTCTCGTGGGCTCGGAGATGTGTATAAGAGACAGCTAATACAGCTTGCTTTATCGACAGAGGCTAAGATAATTTACTTTGCAGGCTTTGATGGATTCAATAAAGACTTTAGTAACATACATGCCTTTACAAAACAAAAAGGACTCAAAGATTCAGACACTCGAAGAGACTACGAAGGACATCCGATGTCTTACTTAAGTATTTTCACAGATGCTTTTAACATACTAAAAGGTGTAAGAGGACATGAGACTTTACAAAACTTAGGAGAAGGATTTGACTACAATATAGGAACTCCTATAAGTAGAGAATTTTTCCCACTGACAGAAGAAACAAAAAGCCTAATATGAAAGATATAGCAGAAATTGCATTCGTAGTACAAGCAAGACTTAATAGTCAAAGAGTGCCTCGGAAGATGATCAAACCTTTCGCTGATACAAATTTATTTGAATTAGTATTAGATAAGTTATTAGCTTCTAATATAATACCGCGTAATAATATTGTAGCTTCAGTACATGAAGAAGAGCTATCAGATATAGCAGCTCAAAAAGGAGTTTACGTATTTGGGAGAAGTCACGAATCAGCAAATAACGATAATAGTTTACAAAAGATTTATGAATGGCATGATAAATTACCACCGTGGTACAAATATGTAGTTCTAATTTCCGGATGTAACCCTCTACTCACAACCCATACAGTTGATTCTTTTATTAGACAATTTGTAGTTCAAGAAGAGGAAAACCTTTTTGCAGTTATAGAAAAGAAACAATATTACTGGAATAAAGAAGGTATAATGGTAACACCATGGCCTGAAGACCAGACTATAATGAATACAAAAGCAGTAGAACCTACTTATGAAGCAGCCCACGTATTATATGCTTCAAGATTAGACTTAATAACACAAGATAGATTCATGGGTGATTTTCAAACACCCGGAGGAATTAAATTATTCACTATGTCAGAATTAGAAGCATTCGATATCGACTATGACTGGCAGTTTAAAGTAGGAGAGGTTTTATACAATGAATTCTGCAACACCAAGCGTATTAGCTAAAATACACACATCAGGAGATTCTTTTGAAAGAATACAGGCACTAAAAGATGCTTACAAAGGAGAAACGGCCTACCTGGTTACCTGTGGCCCTTCTCTTCTATCACATGATAGAGATACTCTCATAGAGAAACTAGAAGGAAAGTTAGTTATTGCCTGTAAACAATCTTATGAATACATTAAAGAGGTAGTAGATTTTCATTTACTATCTGTCTACAATTACCAGCCTTATGAATACTTTTCTGAGAACACAATAAGACATTGGCAGCTAACTGCTATGAATATTGAAGGAGAGTTAGAGAGAATTAAACAATGGGGTCAACGTATAGATTTAGCTATACCTGTTTACTCTACACCTTGGGTTACAAAAGACCAGACTACTGCGTATACTAGAAATTTTAATAACTGGAAACTATACAGCGGAGGTAAAATAGTCTGGGGACCTGGTATAATGTATGAATCAGGATTTCCTTTAGCTCTTCATTTAGGGTGTACAGATATTGTAACTGTTGGATGGGATATTGGAGACTTAACCAAATACCCTTCTAAAAATTTAATGTCAGTAGACGAAAATTGGATAGAACAGCATGCTAAAGACCTATACAAAGTAGACGTAGGAGGGGGTCCGGAATACGAAGAGCTACTACACACAATAGAGTGTACGGATAAAATGTACGATTGGTTCTTGGAAAATCAAATAAAAGTTCGTATCTTATCAGAATCAAATCCAGCTGATAAAAGATTTGAACGTATTACTTTAGAACAACTATGATATTATTTCAAATGCACATAATGTGGTATGAAGCCGAGATGGTTAATGAAACTCTCGATTCAATACAGGCTGCTTTAGAACAAGCACCTGACTTAGATGTACGTTTGAAATTCTGCATTAATAAGCAGACATACCTAGAGAAGCCGGAAGTAGGAACTGTAGATGAAATGGTAGATAAGTTTATAAACCATCCTCTAATGAGTAGAGTTGAAATCTGGGAGAAAGATGATAAAAGTTCTTTCTATAATATAGCAGATTGGAGACGAGAAATATATAACCCGAAAGCTAAGTATGTAGTTTGGGGAGAAACGGATACATTACTGCCAATAGATTTTTTCTATATTCTTGAACAGATAGAAATAGAAGGACCACATTTACTAACCTTTGCTTCTAGACCAATGTGGGATAATAGTTGGGATACAGTAACGCATAAAAAATTACTAGGATACAGTAAACCATGTAAATGCGGAGATAAGCATAGAGAAGATTGTATTGAGTTATTAGAGTCGCCATACAAGTACAAAGACGTAATAACACAAGACCAATTAGATAAGTTTAACCAAGAGAGCGATATAGAGTTACAACAAGTACCGTTAAAAATAGACGGATCTCTACTTTGTATTTCTAAAGGAGTTCCATATCCTTGGATACCTGAAGATATGCATTTTGTTAGAGAAGATACTTGTGCAGAGAACTTCTTTCATATTAAAAAGATACCACAGATCTGCGTAACAACTAGACTAAAAGGACATAACTACTGGCATCCAAAGAAGAGAGTAAATACATCAGCTACTCGAAACGATGAGCTGTTTAAATTATATGCAAAGAAGAGTGAAGAAGCAATGATAAATTTCTTAAAAGAAGTATATGAACCTAGTAACAATATATAGGATAAGCGATTATAGCAATCCAGAGAAGGTAAAACCAGACTACGCTAGCAAAGAAAACTGCTTAAGAGTATACGTAAGGGAGTTTACAAATAAGAATCTAATTGTATTATGTGATAACGTATCAGAACAGACTCTGAAAATGGTACAGAAGTACGCTCAACCAGAGAACATATACGTAACAAGTAACGGTAATACAGGTTCTTTTTTAGCTAGCTTAGATATAGCTCATAGAATTATAACAGAGAAGCAATTTCCGGATGATATTATTTTCTACTTCCTAGAAGATGACTACCTCCACCGAAGAGGAGCTTATGATATTTTAGTAGAAGCTTTTGAAGACTTAAAAGCAGACTATGTAACACTCTATGATCATCCAGATAAGTACCAGAATTCAAAAGATCCGAGATACGAATGGGGTCATGGGCTAGTAGATATTGAAGAGAATGGAATCAGAAAACCGGGTGTAATTTACAATACAGGAAGAGAAGATAGAATATACATAAGTAAATCAACTCACTGGCGTACAGTAGGTAGTACAACCATGACATGGGCTACTACGGGTAAGAATATTAAAGAAGATTTTGAAGACTTATGGAAGCTGCACGAAGGGCAGCCACTACCGATGGGTGGTACTACTTTTAAGATGTTAGCCGAAAAAGGTAAAAAACTGTATAGCCCTATTACTGCGTATTCAACTCATGCAGAAGAGAAATGGATGTCTTATTTTATTGACTGGAGAAAAGAATCATTATGTTAACACATTGTATTAGTACGTATAACAACCTGCCGTACTTAAAATTAGCAGTAGAGTCCGTTAGAAAGAATAGCTACTTTAAAGATGCTCCATTTATTATTCATGCAGAAAATTGCACTGATGGAACTTACCAATGGCTAGCCGACAATGGAGTAAAATATAACCTGACAGTCTACATTAAAGACTTAGAACCTTCTGGGTTAGGACAAGGGATGAATTTTATCGCTGATAAAGTTACAACACAGTATATTAACTTCCTTCATTCAGATTTTTATGTTACAGAGAATTGGGACTTAGAGTTACTAAAAGTACATGAAAGAGAGCCTGCTAAAAAATTATGGGTTAATTCTTTTAGAATAGAACCTAATATGTTTAACTCACCGACACGTTATGGTACCTTGTTAGTTGATCCATCAGACTTTGGTGCTTATGCAAACGATTTTGATAAAGTAAGGTTAGAAGAATATGCTAAAGAGTTTACATTATTAAATGATTTTGAGATACCTAAAGGGGAAGGAGTTTCTGGTCTAGTAAAAAAATATGTTTGGGATAAGTTTAAAGGAAATGATCCATTATTTGCACCTACTAGTTGGGATGATATGGATCTATTTTTAAGAATGAGACAAGGTGGTGTGGAATTTGTAATGCCTTCTAAATCTGTAGTATGGCATTTTGGAGCAAGAGGGAGTCATCGATTAGAAGAGAACGGAGGCCAATCCTCAGAGAGACAAAAAAGAGCAGAAGCAGAGAATGTAAGAAAATTTTACAGTAAGTGGAATGGTCTGCCGACCTTTGACGCTTATGGAATGATAAACGGAATTAAATAATGGATAAAATAACATTTTGCATCCCTAGTAAAAATAACTTAAGGTATTTAAAGACCTGTATACCTTCTATTAGGAAGAATGCATTTAGACCAGACCACGATATAATCGTATTTGTAGATTCAGATAACGATGGTACAGTGGAGTGGCTGCGTAAGAATAAAGATAAATATGAAGTAACATACTTTGTAAATCCTAAACTAGGTAAAGAACTTTACGGTATAGGAAAGGCATATGACTACTGTATAGACAAAAGCACAACATCGGCTTTTATGATATTTCATGCCGATATGATACTAGGGAAGAATGCCGACTTACAAGCATGGAATCAGTTACAAAAGAAGACAGTAGTTTGCTCTACTCGAATAGAACCTCCTTTGCATCCAAATGCAGGAGAAAAGATCTTAATGGACTTTGGAGTATGGCCGGAAGAATTTAAAGAAGAAGCTTTTGATGAGTTTGTAGCTAGAGAGAATAACTCAAGTCAGGTAACAGAAGGAATTTTTGCTCCATGGATGATGTATAAAGGAGACTACTTGACATTAGGTGGACATGATCCTATTTTAAAATCAGCTAGAGAAGATTCAGATATATTCAATAGAATGCTTTTAGCTGGATTCAGCTTTGTACAACCCTGGGCAAGTTTAGTTTACCACTTTACAGGTAGAGGCGGACAATTCCAGCATGGAAGCGTAGGAGAAAAGAAAGACGAAGAATGGCAACAGCTTATGAATAACTCTACTAGAGAGTTCATACGAAAATGGGGTTCTAACGTGAAACACACGTCGCTAATGAAGCCAATTGTAAGTCCTAGGTACAACATAGGCTTTGCAGTTAAGCACTGTAATTTACAGCTATTAGATGTATTAGAACCTTGGTGCGATAGGATCTATATTGATGATGAGATGGGAGTATTATTTGCATCTTATTACGAATACGAACATAAAAGAACTAGTTACGATTTAAAGAAAAGAGTTTTAACGTTAGGGTATCAAGACCCTCATGATTATGACGATGTTACGGTAGAGATAGATAAAAAAGTATTCAACAACCATGACTTTCAGGTCCTGCAACAGCTCCCAGATATATTACAAGAGCAAGGACAGCCTGGTAAGTTTAAGTTAGGGAATATGACAGTAACAGTTCGCCGTTTAGAAGAGAGCCAAAATTCTCTAATACAAGTATCTTAAGCTATTTATTTACATAATTGAAAACATTTCAGACACTATGAAGTATATTAACGAAATTAAAAAGATAATAGGGGAAGCAGCAAAAGTAAACTTTGCTGGACATTCTTTTATTTTAAAGGTAGATGTAAACGAAGATCCTCAAAAGAAAGGTATCAAAATACAATTCTTACCTACCCAGTTTGGAGCAATTTCTCCAACAGAACAAAACGATATTGCTATTGAGTTAGAAGAGAGACTTGAAAAAGGACTAGCAGAATTTGGTATGAGAGTAGAGAGAGATCGTAATTTAAAAGATAAGACAATTGTAGGATTCTTTATCTATATTGAATATATCGATAAGATTGTACGTCAAGCTCTATCAGGACAGAATCCAAACGCAGCTCTAGCACCGGAAGAGAAACCGGAGGATAAGTTAACAGCTTAGTATTTATACCGATAGGTTACTTTAAATTGATTAGACATGAATGAAAAAACTGCTATAAGATCAATTCTAAAGAATTATTTAAAAGTTAGTTTTAAGCTAAGGCTTAAAGAACAAGATAGAAATCTTATGAATAAGAAGCTTTTTATAGAAACTTTGACTCTATTAAGAGAAATAGATGATAGGAGAGACTTCATGGAAGAGGAGATTGGACTCGACCCTACAGTGTACGAAGAGAAATTTATACAGGTAATTGAGAATCTCTTTAAAATGATATTTAATAAACAGCAACTAACTTTAATAAACCTGTACTTGTTTGACTTAGTTCATAATCAAGACTGGGATGGGAAGCTTCAATTAGATATGAAAATAGGTAACGGAGAAATTCAGCACCAGGAATTTGACTTCAAAACTCCTGCAGAAGTCTGGAATGTTATAGAGTTACTTAAATAAAAAAAATGATTTTAATAGATTTAAAAAAATACAAATCCCTAGACCAAGCACTAAAAGCTTATAAGCAGAAAACTAATAAGATAGGGACAGTAAAAGAGTTAAGAGATCGTCAAGAGTTTGTTAAACCATCAGTTAAGAAGAGAGCTCAAAAATTAAAAGCACAATACGTGCAGAAGAAATTCGGAAATACCCAATAGGGAAATTCTTTTTATAAAGCAGTGGCTTTAGAACTTTATTATTCATATCTTTATGAACATTAATTTAAAACGGTTATAATATGGATTTAGAAATGATTAGTTGCACCAAGTGCAATTCCCCAATGCCTAAGTTGAGAAAAGAGAAATACGGTTATTCGTATTGTGTGAACTGTTCAACAGAAAAACCTCTACTTGCTCGTACTGTTACTTTCGGTACCGGAGATGATATCTGGACTGATACAGAAATCCTAACACAGGAACAAGCTCAAAGAATTATAGAATTAGAAGCTAATGCTATAGGAAGAAAAGTAGTAGGAGAGTTCGAAGTAATAGATTTCGATACAGAAGAGAGCCCTGTCTCCTCATCAGCTACCCCAATTGTAAAACGTTTAATAGACAGTGAAGAGATGGATGATCAATCTGCTTTTGTTTATGATGCAGATTACGACTCTGTAGAAGAAGAAGAGGAAGACGATGATGATATCTCGGACGATTAATTATGGCAAGACCTTCTAAAATATTATCAAAAGAAGATTTACTACGTGCAATAAAAATGACTCGCTCAAATCGAGCTGCGGCCAGATACCTTCATGTTTCGTATAACCATTATAAAAAGTATGCTAAACTCTACAAAGATGAAGCTACTGGGTTAACTTTACTTGAAACACATCTTAATCAGTCTGGTAAAGGTATTCCTAAATTTTTAGGCAACGGAGGTAAAGAACCGCCTCTTATGGATCTAATAGAAGGAAGGGTACCTGTAGAGCATTTTGATGCAAAGAAGATAAAGCAGAGAATTATATTTGAAGCTTTGATCGAAGAGAAATGTAGCAAATGTGATTTCAACGAAAGAAGAGTAATCGATAATAAGATACCTTTGATACTAAGTCATAAAGACGGTAATCAGAGAAATTACCACTTAGATAATTTAGAGTTTTTATGTTACAATTGTTCTTTCTTATATGCAGCATCTCCAATAACAGACACTCAGGCAGATGGAATGGAAGATTACATACCTGCTAAAGAAGAGTTTGGTTGGGAATTAGATGAGTACCATCTTGAGCATTTAAGATCTTTAGGATTATACAAAGAAGAAGAAGAAAAGCCAATCGGACACGAGTATATAACACGACAGTAATATTTATATACATGGAAGATAACTCAAAGAAAGGAAAACCTAAGCTAAAAGGCAAAAGACCCAAGCCTCTAGAAAGAAAAGTGGCTGATGATCTAATTAAGTTACATGAACGTAATGAGAAGTTACGAGAGAAAAATATTAAGACGGACTTTTTCAAGCTATTCTAGTTGGAATTCAGCAGAAAAATTCGTACATTTAATAACTAAAGTAAATAATTATGATATACAAGTTCAATAAAAATTCTTTAAATTTTGAAAAGACAAGTAGGTTTAAATTATTAGCAAGACCTATACTTATTACGGCACTTATAACGAGCATTTTCAGTTATACTGCAAAACAGGAAGTAAGTATACCAGAAGAGCAGAAGCTAATTGTATTAAAAGAAGTAAATAAGTTTTCAGAAGAGAGGCTAGTTGACGAAATCGCAGGATTAAATTTTAGATTTCCTCATATAGTATTAGCACAAGCAAAATTAGAATCAAACAATTTCCGTTCTTATCTATTTAAAGAGAATAATAATATGTTTGGTATGAAGCTAGCAAGCTCTAGATTAACAATTGCTAATGGCGAAGAACATGGATATGCTTCATACGAAAGCTGGTCAGAATCCTTAATGGATTACGCTTTATATTATTCAAGCTACTTACGAAACGTTAAGACAGAAAGAGAATACTATCAATTTCTATCTAAATTCTATGCAGAAGATGTTGCATATGTGTCAAAAATACAGAACTTAATTAAAAATGAACAACTTAAATCTAAATTCAATTAAAATTAAATAAAGGTTATGATTAACATTTTACAAAAAATCGAAAGTTTCTTCAGAAAGAAGACAAAGTACAATGATAAAGAAGCTAAACTTCTAGAAGTTGTAACTAAGATGGTAACTAGTCCAGATGTTGACCTAGTTTGCAATCCAATGAACAATGTCTATTATATCTCAAATGAGAAGATTCACTATTACATGAAAGTTACTGAGTTTGAAATTAGTATTACTAATACAAAGTTTGCTTACAACCATGTCTATACTAGCGGATTTGGAGCAGAGTTATTAAACTTAGTAAGAGAGGCTATTGACCAGCAAGTTGAAGAGTTTGACAGAAAGGTTTTTATTAATGAGGTAAACCTATTAACAAATATAGAAAAAGCTATTCGATAATATGCTAGAGATAAACGTAAAAGACTACAACGAATTAGATGAAATATTTAGCCCAGGCAATGAAGTCTTAATTGAACAGATGTATAAAGCAGTCAGTAAAGCCCACAAAGAAGGAAGTACGTATGCCGATGTCTTTAAGATTACAGTCGGAGAAGCTGATTACAGTTATGAGGTAGGCGTCCCTAGGGAAGAGTGGCAAAACGTATTAGATACTGTCCTTTCTTATTTCCACAAAGAGCAAAGAACCGATGACTGTATTGATGTATGGCAGTTACAAGAGGAAATTAAAGCAGGAAAAGTAATAAAGAAAAAAGTTGCAAATAAGAATAAATAATCGTACATTATATATATAAACAATTAAACAGTTATAAGATGAACTACACACAAAAGATCTCAAAGATCGCCAGCAAACGCCGTAACGGTGACGTACCACGTATCAGTGACGTATTAGAGAATGACTTCAGTACTTCTCACATTACTAATGTATTAAACGGAGCTCGTTTCAACGATCGTATCGTTAATGCAGCTTATCGCTTGTTGTATCGCAGAGAAAGCAATGCTACAAAGATTAGCAAGTTGACAACAAAATTGACAGAAACTAAGTCAATGGTTGCTGCTAAGTAAGCAATGTAGAATTTAGAAAGAGGCCTCCTTTTAGGGGGTCTTTTTTTGTTCTTTCCGGAAAAAAAAGTAAAAAAAAGATTGTGAGTTAGTGGCTTTTCTGCCAGATAGTTCGTATCTTAAGGTATGTTAGAGAGATAGATACTTTAACAGTCACTTAAATATAAAGGTTATGTCTATAAATGAAATTAAATTCGAAATGCTACTAGGTCAGCTAGAGCAAGCTACCAATCACTTGGAGCAGTATAAGGCCAAAGGTTGGTCTTCTATGGTAGAAAGCACTATAGCTCTTATAGCTAAGCTAGAAGCTAAGATTGACGCCTTAGAGGCGTAATTTCTAAAAATATTTTAAATTTTAAAAATAAAGGTTATGATGAATAAATTAAGTAGTAAAAAAGTAGTAGAGCTTGAAGCAGAGTTCGGTGAGTTTGAAATCGGTCAAGTAATGGGCGGAAGTAATAGTGTTTATCTTCGCTTCGGATACTGGAGACGAGTTAATGTTGGTAAGCTTCAGGAAATGTTAGGGTTTGGTTTCAATGTTGTTGAAGACGACATCGACGATGATGATTGCGGTACTTTATATTCTTACAAATTATAATAAGACTATGTCAGAGAAGAGAGGTCATACAGTCAAGATTGAATACCCATTCAATACAGCAGGAGTCATGGAGTGTTACTATCCAGATTCAGATACATGGTATAGAACTACATGTTCAGAATTTAGAGCATTTGATGGTAGAAGACGTATAACAGAACCGGAATTTGTATCTAGACTTAATAAAGATATTCCAATGATTACAGAAGAATACTACGGACCAGTTTACCATTTAGGGACTAATACAATAGTTGAAAGCAAAGGACTCAATATGATTGTGGGTGGTACGAAATGGCATTCAATATACGATGATCCTTCCGGAAAAAAAAGTAAAAAAGATATTGTCAGTTAGTTGCTTTTCAGTGACTAAGTTCGTATCTTTAAGTATAATAAGAAATCAATTAAACAATTTAAAAAACAAAGGTTATGATCCAATCATTTAACAAATCACTCGACACATTTATGACGAAAGAAGACATCAACAAGGTATGTCCATTAGCTTTCGCTTCAGCTCCTACTAATCCAAAAGTAAGTGAGAAGTATTTACACGTTAATACTGAGACTATTATTGACGACTTAGCTAAGTTGAACTGGTTTCCAGTTACAGCTTCTCAGAGAAAAGCTCGTAAGAAAGGAGCAGATTCTATCTTCTCTAAGCATATGATCTCTTTTCAGAATCCTGATATTATGATCAAAGGTGCTGACGGAGACGATGCTTTCCCTCGCATTATCATGACTAACTCTCATGATGGTTTTAACTCATTCCAGTTTGCAGTCGGTATCTTCCGACTAGTATGCTCTAATGGATTAGTTATTGCAGATGAGCAATTTGCTGACTTCCGTATTCGTCACGCAGGATATACTTTCGAAGAACTTCGCGAAGTAGTATCTAAAGCAGTTAACGACTTACCTAATAAGGTAGAGGTTCTTAATAAGATGAAGCAACGCATCTTGACTGACGAAGAGAAGATGAAATTAGCATTAGATGCTATGACGCTTCGTTCAGGTAAGCTTGCAGAAGGTACAGTAATCGGTTACGATGACGAGACTCTTCGTGATATGTTAACTCCTAAGCGTACTGCTGATCAAGGAGACGATCTTTGGAAAGTGTTTAACGTAATCCAAGAGAAAGTAACTCAAGGAGGCTTTAGCGCAGCTCTTCGTGGAGCTAAAGTTCGTAAGGTTCGTAAGATCAAATCTTTCGAGAAGGACTTGAAAGTAAATAAAGAGTTGTTCAAACTAGCAACAGCATTGCTTAACTAGTTAGTAAATATAAAGGAGCCGGACTCACCTCCGGCTCTCTTTTAACTTACCTTTATGCACGAAGTTTTACATATATTAGGACTATGCGGTGAAAAGCATTTAAGCTTCATCGCCTTATTTACAGACCCAACATTAACAATTGAATTATGGAAAATGAGATACTATTTTGGAAGGATGGCGACTACACTGCAAGGGGTGGCTTCTTCGTTAGGAATAACTTAAAAGAATTTTTACAGACGTTAATCGACGCAGGTCATGAACCTGTAGGTATTAAGATTGATATGGATAGCTTAAATTTAGAAGTAATAGTAAAAGCTACCGAGGATGAAAATAATTAGAACCCTTTGGGGTGCTAGACATACAGGGGAAATAGAAAGAGCTACTCAGATTAGTCGAGAGTTTGGACTACTACCAGAAGATCAATTAGTATATTGCTGGGATCAAGACAACCTAGACTTTGTTGAGAAATTAGGATACCAGACTCAGTACATGGGGGACAATACAATAGGCTGGGAGGGTTGGTTTATTAATAAACTGATTGCTTTCCGCCTATCCTCTTTAACAGGGCCTTTTCTTTACTTAGACTGGGACTGTATTCAACAAAGACCTCTTGATAGTAATTTTTGGAGTAGTTTAGAAAAAGGAGAAGCTATACAAATGCCTTTGTATTACTTCCCGCAAAAAGCTATTCAAAAGTTCCAAACTATAACTCCGTTTATAGAAGAAGAAGGTTTAGAAAAGACTCATTACTTCAACCTAATGATGTATCAGATACTAAGGTACGGTAAATGGGAATATGATGGTGGATTAGCTATACCAAATGCCGGTTTTGTATACAGTAGGCAACCTTCTTTTCCTCATGATCTCTTTAAGATATTCAAAGAGAGGACTATTACAACAAACATAGAAGAGCTTTGTGCTATGCTGTATTTTGACAGGGATATACACAGTGTAGATGAGTATATAGACAAAGTTGAACCTAAGGTGTGTATAGGTAAGAGCGACGGGGATATGTGGGAGTCTCAGTACCTACTAAATAACTACATTAATTCAAAAGCTAGTAAAGATATCTACTTTATTCATGAGTGATTTTAAAATAATATACGTCAATTGGACTCAACCTTACTTTAATAAGAAGAAGTTTACAGGTATAAAAAGCTATCTAAAAGATACGCCGGAAGAAGCCCTTGAATATAAACTGGAAGAGTATGAAAAGCTTATGCAGATTTATAGCTTTACATCAGCTAAAAGGTATACTAGTGCTTCAATAAAAATGTATACAGATACAGCCGGGTATGAGTATTACCGTAAAGAGAATATGCTACAGTACTTTGATGAGATTGATGTAGACTTTCTCAATTCTGTTAATAAAGACACTCGTATAGATGCAGCTCAATTTTGGACTAGTGGTAAGATACTTTCTATATGCAACGAGAAACCTCCATTTTTATTTATGGATACAGACTTCTTCTTACAGGAAGAAATACCGGAATGGGTTTTTAAAAAAGATGTAGTACACGCTCACTGGGAACTATTAAGAGCATGGTTACACGTACCGGTTAGTAAAGCTAAAGATCAATTCGGATTAGATATTCCAGAATTTGCAGATGCAATGTTAATTCCTAACACCTGCTTCCTATTTATGAATGATAACGAAAAGGTAAGAAGTATTATAGAAAGATATAAAGAATTACATTTAGAGATTGTAACTAAGAAATACGCTTATGTACCAGACGAGTTATGGTTAATGACAGACCAGAACATACTAGGCTATATACTAAGAGATAAAGATGCTGATGTCGGTCATGCAATCAATAAGATATATATTCAATTTGCAGACTCGGTTGGATCCACCGCTGTCGGTAATACACCTAGATGGACACATTTTGATAATATAAAAAGAAAGTACCCAGAAGTTAAATACCATCACGTATGGTTTGAAAAGATAGGAATGCACTCTGATCCGGAATATAAAAAGACTGTAATCGATAACTGGACAAAAGGCATAGAAGAGAATATTAAAGTTATAAAAAGTAAATTATGATATATTGGTTCACAGGACAGCCTGGAGCTGGAAAGACAACTCTAGCCGATTGGCTAGCTACCCATTACCACACTAAGGCTATAAAGATAGATGGTGATGATATTAGAAAGATTTTTGATAATAAAGACTATTCAGAAGCCGGAAGGAGGAAGAATATAGAGCTTGCTCAAAATATGGCTCACTTCCTCCATTACAAAGACTACAACGTTTTTGTATCGCTTGTATCACCTTATAAAGATCAAAGAGAAAGCTTTAAAGAAAAGCTAGGAAACGGTATAGTAGAACTCTACATACATGCCTTTGAAGATAGAGGACGTGATCAATTTCACGTAAGTAACTACGAACCACCTACAGAGAATTTTATAGATGTGGATACAACAAACGATAATCCTTTTGAATCTTACCAGAAAATTAGAGAGAAGTTGGATTTTAATAATTAAAATCGTATCTTATAATATGAGCAGTAAATACTTAGCTACCGCAGCATTCCAATCTTCATCTAACGAGGTGAAGTACTCTATGTTTATCGGTAGATGGCAACCTTGGCATGCAGGGCATCGCTGGTTGATCAATCAAAGATTAGAAGAAGGTAAGAAAGTTCTACTAGCAATTAGAGATGTAGAACCTGACGAAAGGAATCCTTGGACGCCTCAAGAGGTTTTAACTAACTTGACACATTACTTGTTAGAGTTAATTCAAGAAGGAAGGGTAAAGATTATAATTATTCCGGATATTGAGTCTGTTAATATTGGAAGAGGAGTTGGTTATGATGTTATTGAACATATGCCACCAGACGATCTTCTATATATCTCAGCAACTAAGATTAGAGAACAGATGAAAGCAGAGGGTAAGTTATGACAGCAGAAGAACAAATAGAGGAAATTCTATTAGAAGCCGATTCATATGGATTGTGGAGAGAGGTATTAGATGATGCTAGAAAGCTTATAGAGGAAAATCCGAAAAGAGATAGAGTATCTGCCTTTGAAGAAGCATTCAATGATTGGGTAAAATAGTTACATGAAAGTAGAAAGGAAAAGACATATTGCTAAAACTATAAGCTACAGAGTAATAAGTACCGTAATTGGTTTTTTGCTTATGTGGCTTATCAGCGGTTCTATTAAAGTAGGGGCAGCTTTTGGAGTAGCAGAACTAGTGTATAAACCAATTCAATACTACTTACATGAGAGAGTATGGTATAAGTGGATTAAGTATGGATTAAAAAAATCTGAGTAAAAATAAGATATGGAAAAAATATACTTTGATGAAACTACATATATCTGGAAAACAAAATTAAACAAAGTAACAGATAAAATAAAGCTACTACAAGAAGCTAAAGTAGTAATAGAATCTGCAAAGAATAATACAACGGACGGGTACGGATACATGATGGAATGGAATAGTAATATTAACTTTAACGGTAACATTAAAATTAAAAGAAAGTTAGATGAAATAATTCAACTTAGTATAGATAAATGTAAAAAAATTTATGAAGAAAAAAATATAACATATAACAAAAGCAATATGGATTCATGGGTTAATATGGTACGATCTAACAATCCGGTGCAAGTTCAATTCAAATATGAAGAACTTAGAGGTGTTGATAAGTACCATATACATACTGATATAAACAAAGGTAATAAAAAATTTGCCCCTCACTACACCTGGGTGTACTATATACAAATGCCAGATATTATGGAGGAGGAAGACGGGGTTTTGTATTTTAGAGGTAAAAATAAAAAAGAATATTGGATTCGACCTGAAGAAGATGATTTAATTATTATGGAAGCGGATATGCCACACGCACCTAACAACGCACCTAGTTCAACTGTTGACAGAATCGTTATAGCAGGTAATATTGGGTTTGAAAATATAAAAAAAACTAATAGCCTTATATGAGAGATTTGAAATTTGGACCTCCTGTCTTTGTCACTAGTATCTCTGAAAAATTAAGAACAGATTTACTGTTACAAGGAGTGAGACAAAAAACCGACGCTAGAACACGATTAGCTGGTCATATCGCAGATGAAAAATTCTATTCTGATTTAGTAAAAAGTAAATTTGAGTCAAACATATTAGAAAAAATAAAAGAGTATATTGAATCGATTATAGACGTAAGACCTATTGAACGTAAAAATTATAAAACAACATTAAATAGCTTGTGGATTAATAGACAAAAATCAGCTGAACATAACCCGCCACATAGACATTCGAATGGAGAAATATCGTTTATTATCTATTTAGATTTTCCGGAAGAAATAATAAATGAACAACCATTTAGTAAAGCATCCTACCAACCAGGTACAGTATCTTTTTTTTATGGAAATAATACACAATTAAAGATAACTCCTGAAAATCAGTTCCTAGATAAATTATTATCCCCAATAGATATAATTGAATATAAACCAAAAACAGGTGAAATGGTTATATTTCCGTCATACTTGATTCACTATGTATCACCATTTTATACCGAGGGGGTTGAAAGAATTTCGGTCTCGGGTAATATTGGAGTGATCCAATCAAATATTAAAACAATAATTTAGATGTTAGTAGGTAATAAGTTCATATATGTAAATTTACCAAGATGCGGGTCAACTTCGTTTCACTACTCATGTATGTTGAACGGTTTAGAATTAAAAAACTTAAACTCAGAATGGCAAAATATAAACTCTAAAATTGATTTTAAAGATATAGACGAAACTAAAATAATGGACTTTATCCAACACGGACATGAACAATTACCGCTGCTAAGAAAAGAGTTTGGAGATCATCACCCTGTAATTGCTGTTAAAAGAGACAGACATAGTACATTTTATTCACTATATAAACATGTTGTTTTTGATTTAAGAAGAGCTTTTGCTATGAAAGCATGTATCTTTTTTAAAAACTGTAGTTTAGATGAATTATTTTTTTTTAAAACAGAAGATTTGTACTCTTATGAAAACAGAATAAGTATAATAAATGATTTTTTATTAAAAAATAAACTTATAAAAAAATATAGCAGACCTGAAGAAGTTATAAATTTATATTCCGACGAATATATAGTTAATATACTCAACATACTTATAACCCCTGCTTCCTATTGGCACAATCACGATAAAGATATTATTTGGTTTGATATTAATAAACTAGATCTGTTAGAAAAATGGGTATCAGAAAAAATTGAGAAAGAGTTTATACTAAGACAGGTTAATTCCAGTCAACATATAAACTGTTCTTTAGAATTAGATCAGCATTTTAAAGATAAGTACGATAGTGTTTACAATTTTTACGACATACCTAAAGCTATTAAGACGTTAATATAGGATGATTAAAATAATTGATAACTACCTAACTCCAATTCAATGTGAATCTATTACCAGTTTATGGGACAGTAGTAATGTTATTAATATAACGGATGATATTTATCGTTTCTATGGAATAGACTTAATACCACATTTAAAAAAAGTTACAGGTATTATTCCCAAGTTTAAGAGTTGTAATTTTAAAAAACTTAGAATACAACGTACAGATGAAAGTATTGTACAAGTAGAAACGAAACATACTCACTTAAATAATTACTCTTTTGTTATTTTTTTAAATGATAATTATAGTGGAGGTAGATTAATCTTTGATAAAATATCTGTGACTCCTAAAATAGGGAGTATGGTGTATTTTACTAAAGAGGAACCACACAGAGTAGAAAATTGTGTTAGTGCACGATTTACATTAGTTGGATTCCTACATAATAAATTATTTGAAACAAAAATGACATTAATTTAAAATGATGAAAATACCTACTATTAATTATAAAGAAATATTTGATGCTTGGGTAATTTCTCTTAATCCAACACCTATCCAGCAAGAATTGGCTAAATTAAGACTCGAAGTCTGCTTAGGATGTGATTTTAGGAAAGAGACAATAAAAGGGTTAAAATGGAGTGCGTTCTGTGACCAATGCGGGTGCCCTTTAAGTAAGAAAGTATTTTCAACAAGCTATAACGCTTGTCCATTAAAAAAATGGGAAAATACGGATTCTGCATATATAGAACCGAAAGAATATAAAAAGAATAAAACAATAATATGATAATCTAGACTAAATAAATTAATTTAGATATTTATACTTAAAGGAAATATACTTATGAAAGCAACGATAGTTGGTAGTGATCTGCTACAAAAAGATGATTCGGTAAAAATTATAGAAATAAATACCAATACCTGTATCTCTAACGATGGTGCAGACTTATTAGACTACACAGCACTATTTAACGTACTAATTAGTAATAATATTACGGAATTTCACTATATATGGACAGATGCAGCTGCATACTTACCTTTAAATCAACCGCATAAATTCCGTAATATACTTGAAACTAAATGTTTAGAAAATAATATTTCTTTTAACGAACATATTGTAGCATTAAGATCAATTACGGTACCTTATATAGAAGACGCACCTTATAAATTTATTCTAAGACAAGCATTTGATACCACTGCACTAATAGATGATACATATTGTGCTAATAAATTTGAGTTTTTTAATCTAATGAGTGGGTCTGCTTACGTACCAAAAACATATTTTCAATCACAAGATTTAAGTCTAAATACTTTAGATGAGATAGATTATAGTACAGATAAGCCGAATCTTCTAGTTAAAGCAAAAGACGCTTCATACGATGTTATGAGCTACCCAGCTATATATAATATTTCTGATATAAACCAGTTAGCTATAATTACTGATTCTCTTGAAGATAAGTATTTAGCTCAGGAATTTATATTTTCTGAAGATAATATAGTAGAAGGAAGATACGCAACAATAAGAAGTATTGATATTGTATATGGCCCTAATTTAGATATAATTAATATGGGCGGGTATACTCATTCTAGTAGATTACCACTTACATTTAGTGAAGATGAACTCGTTTTAGATAGTAGAAAGTTTAATCAGAAGACTAGACATAAATATTTAACAAAACATATTGCACGAAGACAAGATTCAACCGACTACCATACAGATGATGATTCATATATCTTAAAATACGACGGTACTTTAGCAGATGTTGATACTATTCAGTTAGGTGATTTTATTCGTTCTATTAATTTTACAGATACGAACGAAAACGAAGCAGCAGCTTTTACATCTGCAATATCTACATACGGATGGAGTAGTACATTAGTGCAGTCAAATGCTACATTGACACCGATGGAATCTGAATTAATAGGTATGGTATCAGCATCAATAGAAATAGTGATGGTAAAAATCACACTATCAGATGGCCGTACCTGGACAGAGGCTTTAAATTCTACTTTTTTTATAGAAGAAAAAGACTCTACTGAAACTAGATGGGAAATAATAAACAACTGTTACGTTGGTGATAAAATAGTTGTTACTGATTCAAATACAGCTGAACTAACGGCAGTAGCGATTTCTAATTTAGAGGTGGTATATGAAAGTAAAACAATATATACTTTAGATTTTGCACCATCCGATTTATTCTTAGTGGATGTGGGAGATAGTGATTTTGCTGTAATGCACAATGGTTGTTGGTGTAGTTGGAGCTACTGCGGTAACTGGTGTTATGCAACTTGGTGCCCAACATGCTACAATGAAACCTTTAAATAAGAAAATAAAATTATGGCAAAAGTAGAAAAGAAAAGAGTAGAAAGACCAGCACAGGTAGTTAAAGTAATTACAAGTCCATTGTCTAATGATTTAAAAACAAAAGTAGCAGCAGCATTTTCAGCTGTTGTATCTGCAATTAAAGTTAAACATTTAGAAGAGTAATATCTACTAGGTATTTGATTTCATTAGTTAAATTGTTATGAGATGAAATCTAAAATAGATTTAAAAAATTACTTCTGTAGTGTTCCCTTTAATTCATTAGAAATACATAACAATGTCTGTTTTCTTTGTTGCCCTTCATGGCTCCCAAACAAAGTAGAACTCAGTGAAATCCCGCTCAAAGATATTTACAACAGTGAACCAGTAGTTGATGTTAGAAACTCAATACTAGACGGTTCTTTTAAATACTGCAGTAAAGAACTCTGCCCTTACTTAAGCAAATTACTAAATCACGGAATTGCAACAGGACCAGTTACATTAAAGGAAGCTGCCTCACATACTAACCCTATAGTAGCAAACAATACACCAGATAATATAGTAATGAATTTTGATAGGACATGTAACTATAAATGTCCTTCCTGTAGAGTAGATTTGATTGTAGAGGATAGTAAAGGTATTAAGAGGGTTGAAAAGACAATAGAAGAAATTGATACCCACTACTCCGCAAACGTTAAAACACTATACATTACAGGCTCAGGCGATCCTTTTGTCTCAGTTGGATTCCGAAATTACTTAAGGAACTTTAATCCAAAAAAATACCCGAAACTAAAGTCGATTCATTTACATACTAACGCATCATTGTGGAATAAAGAGATGTGGGATAGTATGCCAAATATTCATAAATACGTACGTACCTGTGAAATATCTATAGATGCAGGTACAAAAGACACTTACGAAAATAAAACAAGACTAGGCGGTAAATGGGACACTTTAATTAACAATTTAAAGTACATAAGTACTCTACCTATATCAGTAAAAACCTCTTTTGTTGTGCAGGATACAAATTATATGGAAATGGAAACTTTTTATAACTTAATGTATTTTATTTTTGGTAAGAAGGTGAATGTATTTTTTGGTAAAATAACTAATTGGGGTACATTTACAGAAGCTGAATTTAAACTTAAACAAGTATGGGATGTAGAACATCCGGAACATAGTTTATTTAAAAAAGAGTTTAATAAGATATGGAAAAATACAAACTTATTTCATAACTTATATGAGTTTATAGACAACACAAAGAAAACAATTATATGAGAATTTTAGTTTTATCACATGCTAGAAGCGGTTCAACTATATTATGCAAATGGTTATCGAAAGAACTAAATATTGAATTAGATGAAACACCTTATGATTATAAAACATTTAACTCAATTTTTAACAAGAATAGTTTAATAAGAAAAATTGTTATTGAGGAATATGATCCACCAAATGAAATTATTGAAAAATTTGATAAAGTTATTTGTATAACTAGAGAAGATAATACTGAAAGCGCTATAAGTTTTGTTAATGCAGACACTAAAGCTGAGTGGCACGTTACATATGAATTAACTAATGAGTGGATTGACAATAATAAAGATGAAATTGTAAAAAGAGTTTATGTACTTCAACACTTAAAAAAGCATTTAAAAAATAAAGACCTGTTCCAAATAACTTACGAAAATATCTACATTAATAAAGTAGACATAAACAGAGTGATTAGTTACTTAGATATTGAAAAACCAAAATATTTAGATATGCTCGATTATAGTAAAAAATATAGAACAGATACATTCACCTTAAATTATGATTTTAAAAGAAAAAATATTATTTAGTAAAGAGGAGTGTGAATCTATAATATCATATAACGACACCTATATTACAAATTGGGTAATGGATAATAGAAAATATAATTCACAACCAATTAATTATTCATTAGATACTAAATGGTTATTTGATAAGTTAAAGGAGTTTGTTGAAAGAGAAACCAAAATTGAATTTAGGTCTATTAAAAAACAAATACATTTTCATAAATTTGTGAAGGCCGACTGGTTTGGAAAACACAACGATATTCGAGAAAATAGATTATATGCCGTAGGAGTTTTATTAAGTGACGATTTTGAGGGTGGTGATTTTAAATTATACAATCCAAATGAAATTATATTAGATAAAGTTATTGGGAATACATATTTATTTGATGTAAGAATAGACCACGAAATAACACCCATTTTAGATGGAGAAAGATATTCATTACTTTGGTTTTTACAAAATGAACATATAAAAACAGAAACAAATAAATTAATATGAACCCATTAGAGTACTGGAACCCAGAAGAGTTTGAAATATCGTCTTATAAGTATTCTTTAAAGGAAAGAGTAAACAAAACATACACTACATCGGGGAGTGATAATACAAACCTATGTACATACACTTATAATGAACTAGGCTTTAGAGGAGATAGTGTAAAAAAACAAGGCTTTAAAGTTATGTCATTAGGTTGTTCTCATACAGAAGGTGTTGGTGTTAATTATAACGATACATGGCCCCTACAGTTTAGTAGCTTGATACCTGATGGTGTTAATATGAATTTTGGTAAAGGGGGTAGGAGTAATGATTTTATATGCAGATGTTTATTAACATTTTACGACTTAATAAAACCTGATTTGGTATTAATTATGTATTCATCTCCATTAAGAAGAGAAGTTTATACTAAAGGTGGTGGAGTAGAACCATTTATGCCAACTCATTCTTGGGGGTATATGGTTGAAACTAGCGACGGTAAAAAGATACAAAATTATTTATCTGAAATCCAAAACGATAATGAAGATTTTATTAACTGGTATAAGAATCATCAATTAATTAAATTATTTTTAGAATCTAAAAACTGCAACTGGTTATGGAACGGCTCATTTAGTACACCTATCGAATATGAAGAGTTTAATAGATTCGACGGTAACTATAAAAATTTTATAGATATGGGAGTTGCTGGAGGTCATGCTGGTCCTATACAGAATAGTAGTTATGCTAATGAACTATACAATCATATTAGAACAAAACTACCAGAGTATATAAGTAGAGTTCCAGAAAATTTATTGCTAAGTAATAGCAAATAAGTTGTTTTCTATGGTATTTTTTCGTATCTTAAGTATATGGAAAATCAAGGAAAAAGACCCGATCAAGTTAAATACTCAGAAGATGCTACATTCTGGGCTCTTATTGGACTAGTAACCGTACTTCTGTACACAATATTAAAGTAAGATGGAAATTAAATTTGCAGATAGTTTCTACGATAGCCTTAAGGTGCTAGCTAGACAAAGTACTTGGTGGTATAAGACTTATAAATTCTTACGATGGGATATAAAACATTTCATCCAAAACGTATGGACGTTCCGTAAAGAATTATGGGACCATAGATGGTGGGATTATAGATTCACTCTAAATATATTTGAAAGATCTTTAGATATCCAAGAAAAAGGAATGAGTACGAAAGGTTACGAAGTACCTGAGAGTAGAGAACCTAAGGTAAAGTCAATGCGTAGAGTATTGGAGCTACTTAAGAATAATAGAGAAGATAATTATATCGTAAGAGCAGAAGAAGAATTAGGAGAGATACAAAACTCAGGAGGATGGTTTGAAGGTGAGGAAGATAACCCAGCTCAAAGAAAACATAACAGAAAGGTTTTTGTTAGAGCCAGACAAATAGAACAGGATGAATGGAAAGAGCTTTGGACTATACTAGAGGGTACAAGGCACTCTAAGAAACTTGGAGCAGAGTATGACGGAAGTGATATGAGAGGTTGGTGGGATTAAAATTAAAGTATGAAACAGTTAATAATTATAGCTATTTTAGTTATGCTAGGCATGACTTCAACAGCACAGGCAAAGAGAGCAACAGGAGGTATTGAGGATGTAATGACGGTCGATACTATTTTAAATAACTTTATGTTACATTGGATAGGTAAGCCGTATAAGTTAGGAGGTTCCACTGAGAAAGGTATTGATTGCTCTCAATTTACAAAGCGGCTATATAAAGACGTTTATGTAAAAGAACTAGCAAACGTTGCTTACAAACAATGGGAGCAAACAGAAAGAGTTAAAAAAGATAGTCTTCAGATAGGAGATTTAATTTTCTTTAGAAGCAGAGTATCGCCGAGTGGTTGGCATTGCGGAGCCTATATAGGTAATACGATGTTCATCCACGCAGCAAATCGATATGAAGGAGTAAAGGTAAGTAGTTTAAATGAACCTAGGTACGAAGTATCAATTAGAGGTTACGGACGTTTAAAACAATAATAATATGATAATTGCAATAATCAGTATGGTAGTAGCAGTTGGTGTTATATCCTGGAGATGGGTAGTAGGCATCGACTATATGCAGAAGAATCATCCAGATTACAAAGGAGATGACCTATTCGGACCTTTTGACGAAGATGATAAAGACCATATTCTCTAGGGAAATAAAAGGGTAGGTTTCTAATAGATAATTTCTTATCTTTACCTAAATTAAAAGATATGATAGGATTAGCAATTGGGGGTTTAGTTTCGTTAATATGGATTGCTGTAGAAATATATACAGCCGATACCGTAGATAATAACGAGAAGATAATAAAGAAAGGTAGAAAATTAAAAGACATTTTCAAACGTAAAAAATGAGAAATACAATAGTATTAATTACTGGAGTTGTAATTTTATGCTTCTGGGCTATATCTACTAGAAATAAATCTATAGAGTATAAGCAACAGGTAGAAGCTCTAACTCAAACTAAAGATAGCTTAGTAGCAGAAAACTTTATCTTACAGACTCAGTTAGGAAGATACGAGTTAACATTAGATCATCTACAAGGAGTAAACCCAAAAGCAGCTCTTCAGTTTGTAAATCATATGAATCATGAAACAGAGTAAGATGAAACCCATTCATAAGTTTAACGGAGGTAGAGGAGCTACTCTATGCCACAGATGTAATAAGATGATATCAGAAGGTATGGTAGACGAGTTATATTGTGAAGAGCATGGAGGTAAACCTACATACAAGTATAAGCTTATTCGATCTAGTGATAATCTAATAGTTACAGGAAATAAAATACTATGGTTAGAATGGAACGAAAACGGGACGTACAAAGAGCATCACGAGACTCCGGTAGTAGGAGCTAGCTTAGTCGTAGATCCTCATTACGGAACCTATACATGGTTAACAACTACTATGAACTCTTTTACAGAAGAAGAGGGAGTTGTAAATTTTGAAACTAAAAATAGCAAGTACCAACTTATAAAATATTAAAAATGTCAACACAGTTAGAATTAGATTTTGGTCCTGAATTTGTTCCAAAACCCCTTAATGAATTAAACCCAGGTCATTCTATAGAACTAATGGATAGACTTTACGTAATGATGAATACGATAAACGATCATGCAATAGAGCATCCGTTTACAGAGAATTATGTAGAAGTAAAAAATTTAATAGTAGAAGCTTTAGATAAGCTATTTGAAGCTTATCAGCTTGTCGGCAATATAGAGTATACAAATATAAACAAATAAAATAATATGAAGAAGTTATTAGTAATTCTAAGTTTTTTTTTCGTAAGCAATGTTGTAGCTCAAACTCAAAGCTTAAAAGATAGAGTTGAAGAGATAATAGTAGGTCACAATAAGTACAAGATTGCTATAAAATATACCCCTTCCGGACATCGCATCTATGTTCCTATGAGAAAAGTATTTAACGGAAAAGTATTACGCGAATGGGTTTACAGTGACTTTGTTTTTACTACCCGATATAGAGCTCTAGAAGTAATTAAGGAATGGAAAGAAGAAGAGGAGATGGATAGAAAGTTAAAGCGAGTGGAATACATCTACATCAAATAGTTTGTAGAGAAGCTAAGATTCCTTATATTTATAGATATAATCTTAGTTTATGTTAAATAATCCAAACGTTCAAGCATTTATCGAGCATGTTAAATCAGAGTGTAAAAAACATAAAATAAAGTTACAATTAAGGCCGGTCAAGTTTCTACTACTAACAGGTAATATTAAATGCGGAGGCTATTTTGACTCGGAAGAAAGAAAGTTAGTTGTAGCGACTAAGAACGAAGATGCTTGGTTAGGCTTATTAGTTCACGAATACGGACACTTAACACAATGGGCGGAAGGATGTAAAGAATGGGAAGAAGGATGTGAAGGAATCGGCCATCTAGAAGATTGGTTAGCCGGTAAGAGAAAGAAGAATATTAAACAGCATATAGATAGTAGCAGAGACCTTGAATTAGACAATGAGAAACGCTCAGTTAAACTAATTAAGCAATGGAACTTACCTATCGATATTAAAGATTATATTAAGAGAGCAAATGCATATGTTCAGTTTTATAACTGGATGTATTATTCCAGAAAATGGAGTAAGCCAGGTAACTCTCCTTATAGAAACCAAGCAATTTACGATGCTATGCCAGATACGTTTAGAATGAATTATAAGCAAATGGCTAAGAAGTATCAGAAATTATTTGAAGAGCAGAATATTTAAACAAACCAATAAAAGTTATGAGAAAAAGTTATTATGTAGCCTCAACCAGAATCTCTCCTAAGATCGCAGATATAGTAGAGTATGGTCATCATATTGTAGTAGAAGATATTACATATGAAAGATTAAAATCGGCCCCTAGAGGAAGGTCAATTAAGAAACGTTTACAAAATCCATCGACAGAAGAACAAATTGTAATCTTTAACTAATATGAATAAGATCTTTGAGATAGTAGAAGCCTGGTCAACAGCAATGAATCCTTCGCCTATTCGAAAAAGGTTAGCAGAGATTAGATATAAGATTTGTGATACTTGTGAAGATAGAGGAGTAAATGCCTTTGGTATGGAAGTATGTAATGCATGCGGATGTGCATTGAAAGGTAAAGTATTCACTTCAGCAAGACCTGAACAAAAGAACTGCCCAAAAGGAAAATGGCCAGCTTAATTTAAAACTATGGAACAATATTTAATACTATATTACCTTTGTTTAGGAATGACATGGGGCGCTTGGTTAGAGTGGTTCACAACTTCTAGAATGATTGGACCTCCATGGACGTTTTCAGATAGATTTAGAAATGTAATATTTTGGCCTATAATAGTCTCGGTGTTTCTCTACTACTTTTTTAACAATGAGGACTAATGCTTCCGGAAATAAAGAGTTGCTTTAGAACTTTATAATTCGTATCTTTAAGGTATAAAGAAAAATATAATAGTTATGATCAAACAAACTTACGTTAATCGCTACCGCGATCAGATTGTCTTCGAACAGAACGAAGATACTATTTTAATGTCTGGATACAATCCAGATTACTGCCGCTACGGCTATCCGAATATCTACACGGAAGCTTACGAAGCTTACTGTTATGTTGTCTTTGAACAACCAGACGGAGTTCCAATGTCTTTAGATAAGTTTAAAGAAGTAGTCCATGAATGGAGAGATGGTACCAATTATATTATGAAGCTATTTGGCCCGTTAATTGTGTCCGATATGGATACAATCGATATGTTTGATCCTTCAGGAGGTCCTTATATGAGTATTGGAACAGATATGAGTCATTTCGGCGGAGGCTTAGAAGGAGTTGTTACCCATATCGAAATGTCAGAAAAATCAGTATTACTAACAGTTAAAAAATAAAGGTTATGAATAACGAGAAAAAAACAGCTGCATTTATGAAAGTCTATAAGACTATTCAATCAGTAAATAACATACTTCAATTTGAAGCCTGTAAAAAAATGATAGAAATCTATACTAAATTCGAAGTAGGATTAGGTACAGATCCTAATATAGCACTAGAGAAACAGGCGATTTTGAGGGAATTCTACGATAAAAAGCAAGCTGAATTCGCTGCATAACTCATTGATTTTCAATAAAAGTAAAAAATACTTTGTGAATTAGTTGGAATTCTGGATAAATGTCCGTATCTTAAGGTATGTTAGAGAGAGAGATACTTTAACGATACTTAAACAATAAAAAAACAAAGGTTATGAAAAACATCATCAATGCAATCGGAATTAACACAGTGGATTTTATCCAAGGTAGAAAAGGTACTTATCAAGCAATTGTTAAGGTACAAGCAGGCTTTATGACAGCTTACGAAGTAGGAACTGAATTACCTTCATTAAACCGTTGGAAAAAAGGAGCTCTTCAGACATTACAATTTAAAGCAGAAGGTGCTTCTACTTGGTTAACAGTTTTTGCTCGTAAAGGTAATAAGATTATATTAGCAGATCAGCAAGTACTTGAAACTTTAGAAGTAGGTACAATTAACCAATTATTTTTTACTACTAATTTATATAGTCAGTTACAATATGCTGCTGTTAAAGCAAAGACTTGGGCAGATAAGGCTTTTGTAATGAATGTAGCTTAATTAAAAACTTAAAATTTATATTATGAAACGTGATCGAATCATTTATTTAACTTCCTCTTTAATTTCTTTTTTTATAGCTGGATTAATAGTTACTGGGAATATAGGCTTAGAAATGCAACCACTTAACGAAGCAGCTTGCTTCTCGGTAGTTGGTATGATGGGATTTTTATTCTTATTTGCCTCAGTAACTAAAGATAAAAAATAACTAATATGACAAAGCTTCTTTCAGTACTTGTAGTACTTAGCTTAGTAATTGCTGTAATGGCTATAGAGCTAGTTCTTATACATTGGGCCGTAGGTTTATTCTACCCAATCACTTGGACTCAGGCGTTTGGTCTATCGTTACTTATATCGATACTGGGAGCTGCTTTCCGGAGTAGAAATAGATCTTAATGATTTGTTGAACTTCCTATAAAGTATGTAACGCTATTTATCAGAGTGAAGATAGAAGCTTTATTTATATCAGATGTTCATCTTGGGTCTAAAGGATCTAATGCAGAACAAGTATTAACTCTATTAAAAGAGTACCAACCAGAGTATCTATTCTTAGTTGGAGACATTATTGACGGATGGTTACTGAAACGCAAATTCCGTTGGCCACAGTCACACACTAATGTAATTCGAAAGATCTTATCTTATTCTAAAAACGGTACTAAGGTTATATACATACCGGGTAACCATGATGAGTTCATGCGAGATTATCAAGACTTAAATTTTGGTAATATAGAAATCCATAACGAATACATATGGAAAGATACTTACATAACTCATGGGGATTTATACGATGGAGTTGTTAAGCTAAAATGGCTTGGCATACTAGGGAGTATAGGATATGATTTAGCTATCTCTATAGATAGGACATTAAAGTCGTGGGGCTATAAAAGAAGCCTCTCTAAGTACTTGAAGAATAAAGTTAAAGAAGCTGTTAAGTTTATGACTTCTTTTGAAGAAGAGATAGTCAGACAAGGTCTTAAACATAATTGCAAAACAGTAATGTGCGGACATATCCATCATCCAGATGATAAGATTATAAACGGTAGCAGATATTTGAACTGCGGAGATTGGATAGAAAACAACTCATATATTATATACGATGGAGAATACAAAGTCATTAAAGGATAGGTTAACAGTAATTATACCTTCTAAAAACGAAGGCAAAACTTTATACGAATGCGTAGACTATCTCTCAAAACAAAAAGGCATATTAGAAACCAAAGTTATTATTGCTGATGTATCTGATGAAAGAGAATCATTAAAGTGGATTAAAAAGATAAAACTAAACTTTAAATCTATTCCATTAGACATAGAAGTGATTGAAGGAGGTTACCCATCTCAAGGAAGACTTGCCGGAAGCATTTTAGTAAAGACTCCTTATATGTTATTTCTAGATGCAGATATCTTTCTAACAAATAGAAATACATTAGTTCAATGTATGAGATATAAGAAGGGTTTAGTTACAGTCCCATTTCATACAGACGCTCCTTATAAGTGGGTATTTAGGTTATTTGACCTATTACAACTTATATCAATAAAACTTAAAGCACCATTTGCAATAGGAGGATTCCAATTATGGAGAACAGAAGCATACTGGAAGGTAGGAGGTTATAATCCGGAAGAGTTATTCGCAGAAGACTATTCAATATCTCAAAAGATAGAACCAGAAGAGTTTAGAGTGCATAAGATAGCCGGAACGTATACATCCCCTCGTAGGTTTAAGTCAAAAGGAATTTTATGGATGTTTTATATAATGATTAAAAGTTATATTTATAGAAAGAATCCTGAGTTTTTCAAAGAATCTCACGGATACTGGAACTAGATAAGAGAATGATAAAGGTAATAGAAAAAAATACAATTAGAGCTTCTATACAAGAAGATGACGAAACTCACTACCGGGAGTATTTTAAAGAAGTAGTACCGTTAGTAGATGATCTAGAAGGTAGCTTAGTTGAATGCGGCTTCGGTCACGGTAAAACTGCTAATATATTTACTGACTTTATGCTGAACGGAGCAATCCAGAAACGAAGCATGTTCTTATACGATTCATTTAAAGGCTTTCCAGCACCTAGTAAAGAAGATAAATCTAAACGAAATCCTCAAAAAGGACAATGGAAGGTGCCTATTGAAGAAGCTAATAAAGTAAAAGAGAAAGCTAATGTACCGGTGGAGGTTGTAAAAGGTTACTTTGAAGATACTATAAAAGATTATAACGGAGGACCTATTGCGGTTTTACATATTGATTGCGATTTATACCAATCTTATAAGACGGTATTAGAGACCCTATATAATAAAGTAGTAACCGGGGGCTTAATAATGTTTGACGAATACGGAGAAGGTGAGAAATGGCCTGGAGGAGTTAAAGCTGTTAATGAATTCTTTGAAGATAAGAACGTAGAGTTTTTTAGATACCAATTTCCGGAGTTTGGTAAATTCTGTATGATAAAACCATAGTTCATAACTCATTGATTCTCAATCAAAAATCTATTAGTTTTCTGTGGCTTTTTACGTGTAATAGTTGGAATCCTGCATAGATGTCCGTATCTTAAGGTATGGATAAAGAGATAGATACTAAGGCGATTATGGAGATAAATAATCCAGAAATAAACACTAAAAAAGTTGCTCGTCTGCGTATTAGTTCGTATCTTAAGGTATATTAGAAACACATATAAAAACAAAGGTTATGAAAAAGTCAGAAATCATCAATTCAGCAATTGCTTCTTTAGAAGCAGAGTTAGTAACAGTAGAAAATGCAATCTCTGCATTAGATCAAGAGTACAGAAATCAAGTAGTAGACATGTGGAAATCTAAGTTAGCAGGTATGCTAGACGAAGGAGATTTGCTTGTAAATGACTATAGTTCTGGAGTTAGAGTTAACCGTATCCAGGTTAGAACTAAGAGAGACGGAGAGCAGTATAACTACTCTCAAGAGATCTTATCTATCTCTAGAAGTGAGTATGGAGAAGAAAAGACAGGCTTTAACTTGAATACTTATTCAACTACTGTCGATAATAACTTCGAATTCGATCGTCTTATTACAGTAGGTAAAGTAGCTGCTTTTATCAAAGAGAATAGAGAAGCTCTTAAGACGGAGTTTCCATCTAATACAGTATACGATTCAAAAGAATATAGTGAGAAGTATAGAATCCAGAATGAAATTCGTACTCTACAGAACGAGAAATCAGATATCGAGAGATCTGCAATATTATCTAAACTGGAGAATGAAGGTATAGAATTTACTGCGGAAAAACCTTACGATTTACCTCGATTAGAAGCTCGTTTTAACTGGTCTATCTCTAATATATGCAAGATTAAGATTGTTAAAAAGACAGCTTCTGGTAAGTCAGCAGACTTAGAAGTTACTAACCGTTATAAGTCTTACGACGGTACTGTAAGTGAGCAAGTTGAATTAGTCTATAAGGTTAGAATGGATAAAGTAGAGGACTTAGTACTTTATAACAGAGAGAAAGTAGTTGCTTAATTAAATTATAAACAAATAAAAACAAAGGTTATGAACAGTTACGTTAAATTTAAAATCGAAAAAGAAGTAAAATGGGATGCTCATACTACGAGTATGGTGACCAAGTACTTCGTATGGGCCGGAAGTCAGTGTCTTGCATTAAAGAATACTGAAGAAGAAGCCTTAGAAGCTTATGAAGCTATTAAAGCTAGTTTTAAAACAGGTGGTACTACCATCATTAAAGAAGAGGAGGTAAACTATGAGTCATAGTACTAACCAAGTATTCTTAGAACATTATTATGAAGTAGGCCTAGCAATGGGATTATCAGAAGAAGAGGCAATTGAATATGCAAAAGAAAAATTCGGTGAATATGGTTCCTAATCCTAGAAAGTTCCAACATGAGTATAAAGACTCAGATGGATCGGTATCAATCTGGAAGTACGACTTAGATAAGTTTTCAAGAGGTCCTGTAGAGGTGGAGATTGTCTACCCTAAGGACTTCTTAACTCCAGATCAACAGCTAAAGAAAGCTAATAAGAAGCTTCCTAAATCACAGCAGCAGTTCTTAAATCCTGCTAACGGCCGAATGGTCGGTTACTATAGAGCAAAGACTCTAGGACTTGTAAAATAAATTATATGAAGTATTTTTTTAAGAGTTTATATTGGTTAAGAATTCTGAATAGCCCATTCAACGCCGCCGCCAATGAGGACTGCAATGCCAAGAATAAATACAACTGACACAGTTGCAAGACCAGTAAGAACAATTGCGCCACCGAGTGCAAACACGATTGGCCAGAATGACGGTGGACCAGCAACCGCATTAGCTGCGACTGCTTCTTCGTCTGTGTAGACATCACCATCACGAGTGAACAATGCCATTGCACCGATAACGGCTCCGCAAGAAGCAAGACCAAACAGTGCGACTGCACCGAGGTCTGATGGGTTCACCAAGACCATGTACAAGATTGCAGCGATAAGCGACAATCCTGTGAGGCCGAAGAAATATTTTGAACCGGGGGTAATCATCTTGACCTACTTCTGTACGTACACCACGAACCACACAACAGCAAATGCAGCAGTGAGGAAGTACCAATAAAGCGCGTGGGCGTTAACCACATCTGTGTCGTTGTCACGACCGCCAACAGATCGAAAGAAAGCCACAAGGCTGAAAACCATGCCGCCGGCCACTAACAACAACATCGTGCCGGTGATTGCATAGAACATTGTTTGAAATTGTCCGTCAGCAAGCCCACCAACTGCGGACGTATCAACTCCCACTGTGTAACGAATAAGATCACCTGTACTCAACGCAAGTAATTGAAGCTCAATGACATTGGTTACAA
>ENA-OSIY01000239-OSIY01000239.1-marine-metagenome-genome-assembly--contig:-NODE-239-length-32264-cov-16.099419_pt1 | contig 32264 bp, 65 predicted proteins | sample MGYA00237884_ERZ534233 | MGnify/ENA primary metagenome ERZ534233 (study PRJEB26412, sample SAMN06343840) | marine metagenome | isolation source: estuarine water | place: USA: Columbia River Estuary... | reverse complement strand
CTAAAGAAGTAGTATCTCCTGCTATAGTATCAAGAACAGCGTTATCAACCGCAGAAAGATTAGCTGTAACAGTTCCATTAACAGTCACATCTGTTGCTGTATTTACTTGTAAATTACCACTAATAAATGAATCACCTCCTATATAAATATCTTTAAGAATACTACCACCACCATAAAAATTAAAGGATCCATTACCGGTGCTATTATTGGTGTTGGTGCAACGTTTAGTGGATTGATTCGGGCTAATGCAGGTATTAGTGCTTCTGGAATTACTGTTGGTGGTAAAATTGCTGGTGCTGGAATAACCAATGGTTTAATTGGTGATGGTGTTGGTTGTCCCCTCAAACATACTGCTACTATTTCAGACTTTACTTCTGCTTCAGTTACAGCTTTTGGTGGTTTTGGTGTGTATGCTGCTGCAATATTTGCTGCGGCATTACCTGGCTGTGAAGTATCCTTCTCCTCAGTTATTTGTTCTATCTTAGGTTGTTTGGGTAAACGTGGTGCACCACCGCCTGATGGCGCTCTATTAGAAGTCGCTTGATTTTTTCTTGAGCTACGTCCTTCGGATGCTTCTCCGTAAGTTTCTCCCATTCTTTCTTCTGTAACAGAAACTAACTCATCTAAGCTCTCATCATCATTTGCAACAATCTTTGCATTAATTATTTTTATCATTACATTTTATAACTATATTAACCTCTCCTCCTTCTATCATAGATAGTATATTAGGATTGATTGTTAATTCTTTGCTTCCAATCAAAGTTTTCTTGTCCTTCAATTTCTTGATGTAATTATTAAAGCTCATTGTGTTAAGATTTAATGTCTTTACAAGATGTGCTCTAGTGCTTCTATTTAAAGAACTAATGTTATTGTTAAGCATACCAACTATAATAGATAGTTCATATTCACTCATGTTCAGAAAGCAGTTCAATAACTTAATAGCTGCTTTGTTATAATTCTCTTTTGAGACAGGTATAATTCTTTGCATTGTATTATAATAAAATGTATTATTGATGTATATATCAATATAAGCATTTAGATTATAAATTGCAACTTAATTTAATAATATATTTAATTATTAAACAATAAAGAGTTTAAGCAGCAATTTAGCTACTCAAACTCTATGTCTTGAAAATGAGAAGATTTTGATATCTTTAGTTTAACGGTTCCCTATTTGTCTTGTGTTTCCATTTAGACTCTTAGGATTATTCTGTTGAATGGGTATTGCCTTTACACCTTGATGTACCATTCTTAAACCTATTATATTCTTTCACTGCAGGTATCTAAGGAAGTCCATATAACTTTCAAGTTTCCTTGTTTTGAATTAGGGCCTTAGACTAGTTGCAAACTTTCTCTGTCTTTAATTAATATATGGTATTAAAAGTTAATATGCAACTTAATTTGAATATTTATTTACTTTCATAATCTGCATTATTATAAAGCTATATAGTCTGGGTGATTTACTATATCCTCCACTCTTTTATATTCATCCATTAGCTCATCACTTATATGTATGTTGTCAATGTTATTAGTTGCATCACATATCTGTTTAAAGTTGTCCTCACTAACTTGATTAAAAGCCACTCTCCTTTTAGATGCAATATTAATTAGTCTCTTGCCTAGCTTTAATAGCTTTTCATCTCTCCAATCTAATATTCTATCCTTCAACATTGTCCCAGTTTTTATTGTTAGTGTTAAATGTCTCTATCTTCTTCATTGCTGATTCCCAATAGTTTATTTGTGTTGAATTATCACTTGTTAATGTAGGATAGGACATTCTCTTAACACCCTCCTTTAAATGTATATCTCCATTCTCTACATCTACAAATAATATTTCATCATCATAATAGTTCTTACTCATTGTCTTTGCTCTCATATTTCTTAGTTATTTTTTATATGTCCATTCATAATCATCATCTCATGTTCCTCCTTCACCTTGTTCCATGTTTCAATTATAGCTCTATTTATATATTGAGCTTTAAGCTTATTCTTTCTCTTGTTTTTTATTGTCATAATAACATTCTTTAAATAATTTCTGTATTATATCATTTGTTAGTCCTAGATAATGTTTCTTATTCTTCCATCTTCTTTTCCTTTTATTCTTAATAGTCATTGTATTTTCTGCTTATATATAATTGTTTCATTAATTCAATACATCTCTTCTCATCTCTTTGGTTATAATTAAATATTCCATTAACCATTCCCCTCATTGTGTTCACTTGAGCTATTATATTAGCACCATTTAACACAAGGCATTTACCAACTGATAGTCTTGTTTGGTGATTAGTTACAATTATTGTTATGTTTTCTGTTTCCACTATTAATGTATAGCTATTAGTTTAATTTGAATACAAAGGTAGTGCAACTAATTGACTTACACAACTTAATTATTATTTTTTTTAAAATTTTTTGTGTATGTTTAAAGGTGGGGCATGTTATTTTTATTTTTTTTGTGTATTATCTGATGTGGAGGTACCATTTAACACCTCCCCCACTTAAATTTAGCAGGAAATAGTTCTTGTGAATTCTTAAATTTTGTAACCGTGGAAAAGAAAAGTAATTGTTATGTGACCAAAGTGTCGTCAACAGGTAAAAGTATTTATGTTGCATTTAAACGCAATAAGTATCAAACAGGATTTGCATTTGGTTGGTGCTCAAATCCCGATGCATTAGCAAAGGGTGATGATGTTGCTGACTTTCATCCAAAGAATAGAGTGCCTATGATGTCTGTGGAAGGTGAGCCACTACTGCATAGTGATGGTGCTGCTGTAATGCAATGGGTTTTTGAGTAGATCCATTGCCCTACGGGGTTTTCTTTAGTTTAAATCAAATTAAATCATATTAGTCACTTACCATGAGTAGGTTGAAAATGGAGCACCATTACTAATATGTATTACCAAAAACTTAACTCTTTCCAAGATGTTGAGGACACCAGTTTCTTTGATGAGATATACAGCATGGATAAACACTAAACCTATTTATAGGTGAACAATTAGTTGCCCCAAATAGATGTAGTTTTTGCTACATTAGCTTATCAAAGTTTTAGGTGTAAAACACGTAGTTAAGTCTACCAACATTCTTTTAGTATTATTTTCTTATATGGGACAAATCATAGAAAAATATACATTATTAAATGGATTGAGCATTAATTTACACAAACTAATTAAATCTAACCGCTTATGAAAAAGACAACTATTGGAGATATGATCTCTAAAGAGACAATTGCTGCATTATATGCAGCTTGTCCGTTTCCTGTTATTAAATAGGAAACAATTAAATGGATTGAGCATTAATTTGCTCTCCATTTTCCTTCTTTGATTATGTTCAACTGTATAGTTGATGTAATAATTACGGCTCTTTTATCTTTAGATATTTAGATGTTCGGAGTAAAAAAAATAATCAAAGTTTGAAAATGGATTGAGCATTAAGTTGCTCTGCATTTAAATGGTTTATATTATGAACGTTGTACCTTAACAACTGAAATGGTCTCCTAATAGATGAGCCGCAACTAAATAATCTATTTTTACATTAAGAAATGGCTGTATCATCATTGTTTATTGGTGGTACAGCCCATTCTTCCAATGATTAAATACATTTTGATTTATTCAAAAAACATTAATATGTATTTAATATAGCTTTTAATTGATTAACCTCGGAATCTAAATATAGTCTATAGTGCTATATAACAAGTGTTTTGGTTAATCAATTATTAGCTTATTATAATTGTAACAGGAACAGTAATCTTAACTGATTGTTCTTATAAAGGTATGCAAGAGAGGGTCAAAGAGCCTGAATCTCCGACATGAAACAACTTATGTTATGTGGTTAAAAGCCCTTTATTTAGGTGAGGTATAGAGGAAGCAATTCCATACTGTAATTCCTAATGCTGACATAAGATTAAAGCGGTTTCACATTAAGAACATTGCCTGTTACAATTATTACACTTTCCTTGCTTGTATTGAGTGTTTTCAATAGATAGCTTCATTACATTTGATTATCATAATAACCACTCTTAAGAAGAGTCAAAAGATAATATAATGCAAAAATCAAAGGCTTAATAGATTTGATTTGTGTAATGAATTTCTTTAATTAATAAACAATAATTAAAAAGATTTGTAGCTTAATCTACAAATAGATATAACAAGTGTTGAATGAAACTTGTAAGCGTAAGAATGGGAGATAGGTAGTTAATTACTACATTAAGGCTTACGTGAGATACTATAATATGGGTGAATTAATTACTCACTAATATATTATAAATATCAAGAAGGATTCTTGGGGTCTACAAATTGCCCAAGAATTCAAAAAATATTAAATCTAATTCTCATTGAAGCGTTTTAACTACATTACTAAGAGTATTATGTATGGTGCACTATAATGCATAATATGCTCAGAAACGTGGATGTATAGTGGAGGGAATTAGATTTATTCTTTTATTAATTAATTAATTACTAACCGCTTATTAAAACATTTAAAACATGGATACAACTACAATTCTAGCAATCATTGAAATGATTGATGCAAGACATTCTTCAGATGAAGCGCAGTATAATAATTTATTATATGGCATGTACCCACCTAATGATGAAAACAAGGCTTACTTTAGAGGTAAGTCTGAATCTTTAGATGAACTCAGAGACCATCTTCAATCCTTCATTGAAGGACAAGTCAATGCAATAGAGAATAGTACAGGGGAATAGTCCTCTGCATTTTATAACTTTTAAAAACATTTAAACAAATGAAACAATTCAAAACATTAATCAAAGAAGTTGCAATTATATATTTAATTGTAATTGCATTCATATTGTCAATATTTATGACATCATGTGAAGAACCACAACCAAGAATTCCATCAATAGCTGATGAGGTTGTTAAATATTCTGGTAATTATGAAATCATTAATGATTCTATTGCTGTCCTTAAAGATGGCAAAGCAAACAGAAATTTCATATACAAGAAAATTGCCTTAAATGGCAGATGGAAAAGAGTTATTTAAACATTTAAAAAACATAAACAAATGAAAGTATTAATTAATGATTGCTGGGGTGGATTTTCATTCTCTACTGAATTTGAAGACCATATTGATTCTCTAACTAAAGATCAGCTTATAAATAAATATGAACTTTTAGCAAGACATAATCAATTTTTAGTTGAAGAAGCTATTAAATTTGGTCTTGACAAAGCATCAGGTATGTTTTCTGAATTAATTGTAGTTGAAATTCCAGATGGTTGTGAATACAACATACATGAATATGATGGAATGGAATCTATTGATAATATTTGGATAGAAGTATCTAAAGAAGATTTATCAAATGGTTTATCTGAAAAACAAATGGATATGGTCTTAAAAGGATGTTCCATAAAGCTTAAGTAGAATGTTTTTAGTTTTTCATTCTACTATTTAACCAATTCCTAATAAATGCAGAGATATACAAACGAGGACTCTGTTGGTTTTATTTATTTAATTAATTATTTAAACAAATTTAAAAATATATTATGAAAACTTACACAAAAGAAGAAATTATTGCTATTATATCTAAAACTCAAAGATATAATATTTATTGGGAAATAACAGGATTTGATGGTGAAGGTGAGATGCATTTTGATGTTGAATGGAGAGATGAAATTGAAGCTCCTTGGATTAGACGTGAAGAGCTAATACAAATTATACAGTCTTTATAAATTAATTATTAACCGCTTATTAAAAACCTAAAACAAATGGTAACATTATGTATTTTACCACATATTATATGTGGAACACAAGAAAATGGATGGAATCTAATATCCAAAATAACAGGAATGTTTAGTTGTATTGCAATGGATGCAATATATGTTGTACCTTTAATATTTATGTAATATGTATGCATACGAGATAATTTATTATAAGCAAGACACAACATTTCATTATGTTGTTCATGCTTATCCAGACAAGTGCAATGAAGTGCTTGCTTCTGAAAAAGAAACATTATTAATCTATTTAAACTAAAATTATGAAAAATTTCATTAACACATTAGGTTGGACAGGAATAATATTAACAATATTGGTATTTATATTATCAAGTTGTTCAACAAGTAAAAGAGTGGATTATGTTTCTAAATGTCCTAAATGGGACAAAACTAATTCATATTCAGGTAACTAGAGAGTTTATGTGTAAGCGGTTACCATAAGAAGTAGATTGGCCTATTGTAGTCAAAAATGGAGTGTGAATCTCCATGTTAATGCATCACAACTCACTTCCCAAGGGTGAGCAGTTGAACTACTCTACAGTTCATAATAGTAAGAACTTAACCAGATGTTGAAGTCTATTACAACTGAGTGCAGAGGGGCAGAATTTAGTATTAATATATAAAGAAAGATTGATGTGGAGATTTTAACATTTAAAGAAATCAAGAAGTTACAGAACTTGTTTAGTTGGGCACAATTCTATCAGAATAGTGAGCAATTAGCAATATCTAGATATCCTAGACACTATTATTATGAATATGGCAAGAAATGCACATTAATGCCTGAAAATGATGTTATTAGATATAACAATGTTCAACAAGAGATTAAACTAATTGGCAACAAGTAGTTAAAAAGAATTAATTATAATTGATTACATTATCTACAGACTGTATGTCTCAAAGTTAGATTTAAAATGTAATTAGTTAAATTATATAAAGGAATCATCCCTCTCCTTATTACAAACTGGGATTTATTAAAAAACAATCAATAAATACAATTATTATGAAAACTTTAGAAACATTATCAAAAGGAGAAACTTTATTAACATCTGTTAGAAAAGTAAATGGTGGCAAATTTCAAATTGAAATTGCTGAAATGGTAGAGAACCCAAATGCAAAGGTTAATGTTGCGTCTTTACTAAATGCAGGTGATGAGCGTTTTGCTCAATCTAATGGCAAGCCACGTAGAGCTTGGCAATCTGCAACTCCTGAAGGTTTGATGTTAGTTGGACTAGATGTAAACAAATTATCATTCAGCAATGTAAATGGTAATGAAGTTGCAACAGTTAACATGCTAAACCCAACATTAGATGGTGATCGTCTACATGTACGTTTAGTAGATTCTTACAAACAATCTTATGAAAAACAAGCTCCTAAGCAAGTGATTGATAAAGATGGTGGTAAAACATTCTTTATGAGTGGTGGTAAACACATCTATCAATCAACTGAAATTGTTTGTGGGACAGTTGAGCATTCTATCATCAAGTCTGATGAGAGAGTTAAACAAGGTGCACGTGTTGCATCTGTTAGTTCTGCAAGTGCATTGAATGCATAATGCAATATAATTAGATGAGTGAACGTTAACAGCGTTTGCTCATCTTTTTATTTTAATTTAAATTTATAATCAAATGGAAAAATATACATTAAAGAGAATTGATGATGGTTTAGTTAAAGAAGCAAACAAAGTTATTTACATTGAATGGAATGATGATGATGCATTTAAATCTAAACATGATGAAGCTGCTATTGGAAGAAGTCTTATGTTAGATTCAAATAATTTTAATTATACTTGGTTAACAACTCCAATAGTTGAAATATTAGAAGAAAAAGATAAATACATTAAGTTTAGAACAGAAAATTCAACATATGAACTTAATTCATTATAAAATATTTACACATTGTAATAACCAGTAATAGTCTTGTAGGTAGCATTTGATATGTGAACCAGCTATGAATGTTTTACATGTTAGTCAGGTGGCGGAATTGGTTAGACGCAACCAAGTAATCTCAAAACACAGCCTTGCTAACTACATTAGGTGTAGGGAATATGAGATGAATAACACTGGTTAGTAGAAATAGTGTTAACGATTTACAGGTTCAAATCCTGTCCTGACTACAATAGGTTGATTGGGGAAAGCTGCTCATGCGGAAGAGGAGGATATAATCCAAAGTAATGCCAATCATAAAAGCAGATGTCCACGCACCCATCTTCTGCTTTCCTATTTTATATGGTCAAATGATGTAAGTGGGAATGAATACCACCTTGGATAACACCTCTTGATAAAGGAGAGATGCAGGTTTGAATCCTGCTTTGACCACTAAATTAATTATTAACTTTTAAATAAAGAATAATGAAAACACAAGAAGAAATAGAAAAGTTAGCTAAAAGTATTTATGGTAAATACACAGAAGAAGATTATGAAGAAGGATATTTAGATGGCTACAACCAATGCCAAGAAGATATGGCTAAAGACCAAACAGTAACAAGGTTTGAAGTTATTGATGAAAATGGTAGGGTTTATAATGAACATCATTGCAATGTAGAACTATCTTACCAAGATGATGGTAGAACATTAAAAGTATTTATTAACTCACTAAACAAACAAAACAATGAAAACTAAAGAAGAAATAGAGCAGTTAAAATTAGAAATTTATAGAGACATACAAGGAGGCATTGGAGGGGACTATGGATTTTTTAGTGCTGGATTTAATATTGCTTACACTCAATGCCAAGAAGATATGGCTGATAAGAAATATACAGAGCAAGATATAAGGAAAGCTATTATTTTATCTTGTTTTGCTACTGCTTTATTGGGTGTCATTTTACAGTTACTTTTAAACTAAAAAAACAAGACAAATGAAACAAACAGCAGTAGAATGGTTGATTGAGCAAATGTTAGAGCAAGGATATTTTGATGGCAATAAGCCACTTACATTTACCAACCTTGACCACTTGCAACAACAAGCCAAAGCAATGGAGAAGGAGCAGATAATTAGTGTTTATTGGGATGCATATAATGAAGGCAAATATAGCACAGATAAAACAGCAGAGGAATACTATAAAGAAAATTTTAAACAAGACTAATATGATAAAAGAAGTTACAAGAAAGTCTATGATGATTAGGCCTAGTGGTAGATCTACTGATTTTATTAGTCCAAGCTTTGGTCATGGTTGTTTATACAACTGCTCATATTGTTACATGAAAAGACATAAGTCTGAAGGTTTAGACATTGCAAAGAATACTATGGATATATTAACAGAGATTAATAATCATTGTATGTTTTCTGATGTAGACAAACCTAATCAAACTCATGCTAATTTTGTTACATATGATATAAGTTGTAATGAAGATTTTGCATTGCATGCTAAATACCATGAATGGGAAAAGATATTTGATTTCTTTAAACAACATCCTGTAGCTATGGGTTCATTTGCTACTAAATATGTTAATGTAAATCTAATAAATTATGATCCAGAAGGTAAGATTAGAATAAGATTTAGTTTAATGCCACAGAGTATTTCTGACAAGTTAGAGCCTAATACATCTAAAATTATTGATAGAATTAAAGCTATTAATGCATTTATAGATTCAGGATATGATGTTCATATTAATTTTAGTCCAGTTGTTGTATATGACAATTGGATTGAAGATTATGAATACTTATTCCAAATGGTTGATAATTATGTAGACTATAAAGACACAGTTAAATGTGAAGTTATATTTTTAACTCATAATGAGGGTAAACATAATTACAATCTAATTAAAAATCTAACAGGTGAAGATTTATTGTGGAATCCAGACATTCAAGAATCTAAAACATCACAATATGGTGGTGATAATATTAGATACAAACATAATTTAAAGCATTATTATATAAAAGAATGGACTAGATTACATGATGATATTATACCTTGGAATACAATAAGATATATATTTTAAATAAAATAATATGAAAGGAACACTACATAAAAAAGAAAATGGCTGGCAGGTATGGTATCATGCTAAAGAAGATTTGTACTATGGTAATACAGAAGTAAGAATATTACCTTTACATGATGGTGATTACTTTGAAGTAAACAGACCAGGTCAATACAGTGAAGGTAAAGAAGTAGAGTTTGAGATTGTAGATGAGATAATAGATCTAGGTAGGCATGGTTCTACAGTAGTAGAAAAAGCTAAACTTGTAGATAACTGGTCAATCATGAAGGAAGGTGATATAACTGTAAACTTTAAACCAATGTCTGAGTTTGATGAGCCTAAATATCCTACTAAACTTCATCAGCTCCAGATACAGGCAGCTGAAGCATGCTTTAGAAAGTATCCAAATAATGAAGAGCTTTATCCTACTGATGAGCTTAAAGATGCTTATAAAGCAGGTGTAATAGATGGACTTAGAGAATGGAGACTAGACAGTTATAATCCACCAACTAAAAAACAAGACAATGATTAATAAAGAAATATCCTTAGTACTTACTCAAGCAGAGATAGATTCTCCTGAAGACATCCAGATTAAGTTTCATGTTTATAGTGAAGATGATCTTAATAATGAAGAAGGTGTAACATACACTATAAATTATCCTAAACCTGTAGACAATGGAAAAAGATAGAATAATCATTAGACCAATGTACAAAACAGATCTTGAATACATTAAAGGAATGAAGGTAGCTATACTTAAGTCTACAGGAGAGATAATTAAAAGACATTTTGACAATGTTGGAAAGCATATACCAAAAAAATACAGCACTATACCAATAGAAACATTATCTTATGATGATATAAATTGGGAATTAGCTGGTTATAAAATTAAACAAGACAATGGAAAATAACTTACCAACAGCAGAAGAATTTTTAAAAATAGAAAATTTACCTACTGATATATTATCAGGAGATGATATTAATTATGCAATGATTGAGTTTGCTAAACTACATGTAGAAGCTGCATTAAATGCTGCATGTGAAAGTGAAGGTTATGATATAGATGAAGATTCAATCTTAAATGCTTACCCACTAACTAATATAAAATAACATGGAAAAAGAATTTTGCACATATGAACAAGCAATAGCTCTTAAAGAGTTAGGATTTGATGAACCCTGTTTTGGTTATTATGATGAAGGTGGAAACTTGTATACAGAAATAGTAGAAGTGTTAAAAGCACCACTTTACCAACAAGCATTTAGATGGTTTAGAGAGAAGTATGGTTTATTTGGTACGGTAGATAAAAAAGATGGAATTAGATTTTATAAAATTGAAGATGAAAATGAAAAAATAATAGCAGTTGCTACGTCTTTTAAAACCTATGAAGAAGCAGAACTTGCTTGTCTTGACAAACTAATAGAAATCTGTAAAAACAAATAAGATGGATAAAGAAACACTCGAAGAAGCTGCTGAAAATTATTGGGCTAAACAACCTTATAATGAAGATGCTTTTATTGAAGGTGCTAAATGGCAACAAGAAAGAATGTATAGTGAGAAAGAAGTTAAAAAAATACTAGATGTAACTTTAATAGAGTATTCTGATTTTGTATTGGCTGATATACCAAAATGGTTTAAACAATTTAAAAAGAAATAAGGGTCCTCATTACCATTATAATAAAAAGCGAAGAAGAAGTATGTCAGCTATAATGGTTATGTAAAGTCTGTGATACTATATGTTTTCATACTTTCCTATAGTTTAGATAACGGGACCAAATTATTAAATAAACAATACAATGACAGTTATACATGAAGTACAACAAGTTTTATGGGTAACTACCCCACATGGTGATGGTCAAGTACTGTTTATTATGGACTATGGTGTACATGAGAACACTATCTGGGTAGTAGCCTTAGAAGATGGTAGTGAAATAAAGCATTATAATACCACACAAATAAAACTTTGTTGGAATAATACATTAAATTTTAATCTAAATAAATAAAAACTATGACAAGTTATGATGATTGGAAGTTAGCAACTCCTGATAATGAAGGTGATGCAATTAATGTTGAATGCCCTGAATGTGAAGGATTGGGATTAATTGATGATGATGAAGAATGTTTTGAATGTGAAGGTAAAGGAATTATTAATAAATAAACTATAAAAAAATGGGACAAAAAGTAATTATTGAAGATCTACAGCCTGGTAAAACATCTAATGGCAATGATTATTCTACAGAAAGTATGAAAGTTTACATTAAAGCTCAACATAAGTTGTCCGCTTTAGTGCCTAGAGATGCAACAGTTTGGACTAAAACTGATAGTGAAATAAAAGAATTAAAGAAAGCTAAAATGCAACATAAAGTGTTGATGCTATCTAATTATCCAGAATACACTAATAAATCTGATTTTTACACTCAAAAAGCGCTAATATGGAACTAACTAACAATCAAAAAATCAATGAATTTTATTCAGAAGCTTTATCTTTCATCCAAAGAGATGATTATAAAAGTGCAACTAAAGTGCTTTATAATTCTATGCCAGAGGCATTATATGACCAATCAATGGACATATTATTTAATAGAAATACAAAGACAATTGATGATGAGTTTAAAGAATTAAGAGAATTAATTAAAATGGTTGATGATAAGTTAGTAGAATTTTCAACTAATGATGAAGTTAATGAAGAAATAGTTGATCATTTTAATGGAGATATATTTTAATTATGATAGTAGAAATAACAAGAGAAGAAAAGAATCAAATTGTTAGAGATACATTGGACAGAATAGTTTATTGTAATAACTATAAAGAAGAGCTTATGAAGCTTAATAGTAAATACAATCCACATAGAGATGTCAAATATAGATATAACAGTATTCAAGAAACTTTAATAATCCCTCAAATAATAGCATAAGATGAATTATAGAGATAAGAAAAGATTAACAAACAAAGACAAGTCTTTAATAAAGGCTAGATATTTTGCTAAAGTTGAAGAATATAAGCTAAAGACTATTGATGAGTTAACTGATATATTTAGAAATAATAAAATATCAGCAACAGATAGGAATGCTATTATTGCTGCAACAGAATATTTAATGCAAGATAGTATGGACAAAATTACAACAATGAAAATTGATAGTGAAATAGATGCTGAATAATGGCAAAAAAGAATACAGGAGATAAGTCATTAGTAATTTCTAAAGCTATATTTGATAAGTTTACTAAAATTGATGATAAGAACATTAGAGATTTCTTTAATGAAACTACAATGTTTATAATAATTGTCAATGCTAAGAACAAAATCAATATGTTGCATTCATTTATGGTAACCAGAAAACTTACTAAAGGTGTGTTTAAATTCAATTACATGTGGGATGGCAACTTGTCATCCTGCAATGTAATTGTAAGAGAGAATGAATCAGCAGAAAATTATGAAATTAGAATTAATGATTTAAAATCCTATATGAAAAATGAAATCAAACTTGGAAGATTGTATGCAAGATCAATACAATGAGCTTACATTAGTCTCAATTGTTAATAGTTTTACAATTGTAGATAAAAAGATGAAGATAGTTAATATTTCTGAAGACATGTTGTCTGAAGATAATTTAAATTATTTAATGCAATTAAAAAAGAGATATAAATATAGTTTACAATACACAATTAAATAAAAAGAAATGGAACAAAATTTAATATTAGACATTAATAGAATTTCTAAGAAATTACTTATTAATGATATTTTCTATGGTTTGTTTTTGACAACAATAGATAAAAAAGAATCAAAAGATGTGCCATTGGCTGCTGTTGGTCTTAATAAGAATACAATGGAATTCTGTTTAATAATTAATCCAGAAGAATGGTTTAAGCTTACAGATGAGATTAAGTTTGGTGTATTAAAGCATGAGGCTATGCACCTTACAGCATTCCATTTAATAACTATGGATTTATATCCAAATGCTAAAATGGATAATATTGCTTGTGATATTGATATTAATCAAAAGATACCAAAACAATATTTGCCAGAATGGGGATGTTTCTTGGAAGAATTCCAAACAAAATATCCACAATTAAATTGGCAAGAAAATGCTGGTAGAGCTCATTATTACAAAGAACTTGGTAAATTATCTGAAGAAGAGAAAGAGAAGATTGGTATTGATGAAAAATCACAGCATAAGTGGATTATAGTTGATGGTGAAGGTAATCCATGTAATGGTGAATTAACTGATGCAATGAAAGATGCTATTAGAGTGCAAGTTGAACATACTATTGAGAATATAGCTGAAGAGATTCAGAAGTCTCAAGGTAATATTCCTTCAGAAATTGATCAATTGATTAAAGGATTTGTTAAGCCTAAACCTAAGTTTAATTATGCCAAATATATCAAGAATTTTGTTGGTAATTCAACTAAATACATGATTGGATCAACTAAGCTTAGAGAGAATCAAAGATTCCCAGGACAGCCTAAAATCATATTAAAACCAGTATCTAAAATGCTTGTATTGATTGATGAGTCAGGTTCTGTTTCAGAAAAAGAATTGTATGATTTCTTAAATGAAATTCATCACTTGTCTAAGAAAACTGATATAGAAATTAGACCATTTGATACTGCTGTAATGGATCCTGTTAAATATTCTGGTAAAGGATCATTTAAAAGAACTAATTGTGGTGGTACAAGTTTTACAGCTGCTGTTGATTTCTATAATAAAGCTAAATACAATTCATGTATTATATTTACAGATGGATTTGCAGAAACTCCTCCAGTATGTAATAAGCGTTTATTATGGGTTATTAGTTCTAATGGTGATGAATCTCCTATAAAAGATCATGCAACATGGATTAAAATTCCTCAAGAAAATTAATATGCAAGAGATAGTTGAAACAGAATTAGATGTCTTAGTAAAGACCTCTTTGAATGATATAAAAAAGATAATATTATACAATGATGATGTAAATACTTTTGAAAATGTCATAGACTGTTTGATTAAATATTGCAAACATAATAATGAGCAAGCAGAGCAATGTGCAATGCTTGTTCATTATAATGGTAAATGTGATGTAAAAAATGGTTCATTTGATGATTTACTTCCTATTTATACAGCATTATTAGATAATAAATTAAAAGTTATAATAGAATGAGAAATAAATATGATGTTTATTATTATAATATTAATAGACAATTAATGAGTTCTAAATTTGTGATAAGTTCTAAGAATATGATTTTTAGAAAATTAGATATGGATAAGAACACAAAAATTTTATTGTATGATTTAGTTAAATTATTTATTAATGATTGCAATAAGTTTAAATGGGAAATAGATGATATTGAATCATTTAAATCAATAATTACTGATTTAATTAAATCTGAAGATGGTGATAATTTTATTATTTGTATAGCAATGATTAAAAACCTTAAAAAAAATGAAAAATAAAAATAAAGTTACTATTGAATTATTAGTTAATGTTATTGAATTATTTGATTCAGAAGATGAAGGCAATAAAGCTATTGCATATTGTTTATTAAATCAGTTTGATTGGAACACTTCATCTAAAAGACATTTATTTTATTGTGAATTGTTTTGGTATGCATACACTGGGTATTTTATTACTAATAAAGATGATATTTGTTATAGTTTTGAAAGAAACTTTTCTAATAAAGTTTTAAAGAAGTTTAAAGGATTTAGAAATTTAAGCAGTAGATCAAAAGATCCTGATTGTGAAGGTCTTATTTATTTAACAAATAATATGCAAATTAAAGTAAAAAGATTTTTAAGAAGGTATTTAAATTATGACAAACGTAAATTTTATTCAATAATTAATATTTTTTAAACATATGATAACAAATTTAATAGCAAATCAGATAAATTTTAGCAAAAACAAAGGTTATAGTGCTAGAATGTATTCAAATTATGAAGTTAAAGTGACATTTAATTTAGCATTGCCAATGTGGTGCAATGATTCTGAATTAATAACACAGCCTAATCATTCAATTTTATATGCTACAAATAAAAAGAAGAATATTCCAAGGCATTATGTTACATTTTTTAATAAAGATGAAGCATATCCAGAAGTTAGTAATAACAAGTTTCTTCAAATTAGCAGAATTTATGATATAAATGATTGGATTAAGTCTGGAGAAAATTATTTGATCACATTAACAATAGATAGAGCTAATGTATTTAGAGAAATAGAATCTAATATTATTCTAAAGAAAATTGGTGATTTAACTGGTCAATGGGATAGACTTACAAGTGGCAAGTTTAAGAATCCTGATCCTACATGCAATATTAACTATGGAGCTTCTAAATTTTCTTCTAAATATTATGAGGGAGTTGTTGCAGAATTAGATTGCGATAAAGTGGTAGATCCAAGTGAATTAGTAGAACAAGTGATATTTTAAATTAATAATTAATAATAAAAAAACAAATATGAGCAAACAAACACAACACAAACCTTCAGAGGTTTTGAATATTTTAAAAGATTTAATTGAAGCAAATGACAAACTTATGGCTAATGGACAATTGCCAGTAAGTGTGAGTATTATTGGTACTCACGGGATAGGTAAATCAACTATATGCAAGGAAGTTGCAAATGATTTAGGTCGTGGATTCTTCAAATTAAATTTAGCTCAATTAACAGAACCAAGTGAGTTACAAGGTTTCTATTTAAAGGAGTTTAAATTGACAAAGATTGATGGTGATTTAACTAAAGAGTCTTGGGTAACTGAGAATCTTATACCAAAATTTGTAGAAGATGGTTGGTCATATTCTACAGTTGTTAGAACAACATCATGCCCTCCAGACTGGGTTATTAACCTTCAACCTAATTCTATTCTATGTCTAGATGATTTTAGCAGAGGTAATAGTTTGTTTTCACAAGCAGTTATGGAATTAGTTAATACTAATGAAATGATTGGTTGGGATTTGAAAGGTAAAAACATTCAGATTATCCTTAATGAGAATCCAGACAATGGTGAGTATAATGTATCATCTTCTGATGCTGCTCAAGGTGACAGGATGGCTAAGATTAATATGATATGGAATGCACAAGATTGGGCTGCTAGAGCAGAGAAAATAGGCCTTGATGAGCGTCTAATTAACTTTGTTCTTTGGGCACCTGAATTGCTTGAGGCTAAGAAATCTGAAGGTATATCAGCAAGTAACAATGTTAGTCCACGTATGATGGATAAGTTCTTTGGTCTTGTTTCAACAATTGATGATTTAGAATCTAATTTAGATAAGATATCTACATTTGGTGATATGACAGTTGGTAAAGATGTAACAAGTCAATTGATTAACTTTGTTAATAAGAAGCTTGATAAATTGCCTTCTATTGATGATTTGATTAAGAAGTATGATGTTCCAACATCTAAGTCTCAATTAACTTCATGTTGTGGTGATAGTGAGAAAGATTCTGTAAACTGGAAATCTGCAACAGCTGCTATCCTCACTACAAGGATGTATAACTATATGAGATATAATCAAGCTAGTATTACTAAAGACAATATCAGACAATATCTTGAATTAGTATTGCATCCAAGCTTTAGTGTTGATCAGAAATATCTAATGGTTAAACAAACTATTAATATTTCTAATACATTTGCTATGGTGTTATCTGGTGATCCAAGATTCTTGAAATTCATGACAAAATAATTATAAATTATATGCGCATAAGTTGGAATACCTCCTTCTTATGCGTATATTATAAACCCCTCATAATGAAAATAGTAGAAACAGGAAATAATAAGTATATAGATCAACAATTATTTGATCATATTAATACAATATGGCTTAATTTTGATGTTGTAATTAATAATAATAGCAATCTTTTATTTGCAAAGAATACAACAGTTAATAGACTTATAACAGATTATTCAGGAACTGGAATTAGTAGAGTTATTAAGGTGGAAAAAGCTGATTATATTGTTATAAAAAGATTTGAATTAAGTACATATCCACAATATTTTGATGGAGTTAACATAACAACAGATGATACAAAAGAAGTTGTTTATGGTATATACAATATGAATGTTGAAACTCAAGATGTAATTGAATTGATTTTAAATTTACATTTAACTGGCTCTAAAGCAATATTTGTAAATCAAAATAAATTAAATGAAAGCTTAAACAATGGTTTTGTAATTGATAAAGAAAATTACATAACTATTAAAGAATTGGTTGACAGTGAACATGCTGATAATCATATGCTTGCAGCTAATATGTTAATTCAAAGTGATTTAAAGCAAAATTGGCAATGGATTCTTTATCTATATTATCGTAATTATTTAAAACTATCAGATTATGATAGAAAAAATATTTTAAGTAATTATTTTACAACATTAACTCTTGGGAACTCATTAGCAGCTTTATGTAAATCAATGGATGCAACATTATCTATTATTACAGATGAAGATGTTAAAATTAGAATGATATATTTAGTTAAAGAATCATTTGAAGCAAATATACAAGAGTATTTTGAAGAAATTGGAACAAAAAAGTTTAAATTAGATGATTTTAAAATAACATACGATGCTAGCAAATAAACCAGAAAACAAAACACAAGATGAATATTGGCATAAATATGATGCCATTGAATTAGATGCATTCTTTGATTCAATTAATTTTGAAACAGCTAGCATATCAAACATGTCTTTAAATTTAAGAGATAGCGGTGGTATTTCTCAAGATAAATTGAGAGAAGCTGGCTTTAAAATTAAAAGAAATAAATTTGAAGCAGATATTATAGTTATTAGTGATATTAGATTATTAAACTATCGTTATTCTTATTCTAGTAAAGAATATATTTTTCATAATAATATTGGAAAAAAAATTAGTGAATTTATTGATGAAATTATATTTGATGAGCAAAATGCTAAAATTCCATGTAAATATATATTATTAAAAGATCTTTATAAGTATATTTATAAATACACTGGAGATTTTGATTTGTATAAATCATGTGATGAATTGTTTGATTCTAATGATGAAAATAATTCTAAGATGGCAATGGAATTTATTTCTAATGCAAATTGGACTGGTAATGAAATATATCTTAAGGAATTATTTAATAATCATTATGATAGTAGAATGAGAAGAAATCAATATAAGACATCAATATCTTTTAAAGGTTTTTTAAATTCATTAGATTTTGCTTATAAATATGTTAATTATTATCAAGCTGCACATTATGCTAAAGATTGTTTAAATGATGAACATCACAATTTTGTTTATGATAAATTTAAAGAAAGATTTGAAGAATCATTGAAAGGATTGATTCAAAGCTATAAAATTAAAATAGACAAAATTGAATACTCAATTGATAAAAGAATAACTGATGAAGATGATGAAGACACTTTATAAAAAAGATTCAAAAGGTAAAATTAGAGAATGGACAATATGTACAATTGATGATGAATTAATTCAAAAATCAGGCATTGTTGATGGCAAACTAGTTGAGCATAATAAATTATGCAAATCAAAGAATGTTGGCAAATCTAATTCAACTACAGGAAGTGAGCAAGCTATATTAGAAATGGAATCATTGATTAAGTCTAAATTATCTGAAGGTTATTTTAACACTAAAGATGAAGCTGAAAATGAGCAAGTTATTCTTCCAGTGTTAGCTAAAGATTACAAAAAAGAATTCAAAAAAGTTGATTGGAATAATTGTTTTATTCAAAGAAAATTTGATGGAATGCGTAATTTATGTCATATTAAAAATGGAGAAGTTACATTTGTATCTAGAGATGGTAAGATAATTGAAGGATTAGATCATATTAAAAATGAAATAAAATCTCAAATTAAATCTGATACAATTTTAGATGGTGAATTATTTTCTAAAGAACTTGGAAGTTTTCAAGATAATATGAGTGCAATTAAATCATATAAAAAAGGATTAACAGAAAAAGTTAAATACCATGTTTATGATTTAGTTCATTCTGATATGAGTTTTGTAGATAGAATTGATTTAGTTGATGCTATTTGTAGTAATATGAAAAATGTTGAATTAGTTGAAACAATACCTGTTACTATTGAGGCTGATATGTTAAAATATCATGCTAAGTTTGTTTCTGAAGGATTTGAAGGAACAATGATTAGAACAGGTGTTAATGGTTATCAAGTTAATAAACGTAGTTCAGATCTTTTGAAATACAAAGATTTTCAAGATATTGATGCTGAAATTATTGATATTACACCAAATGATTCTAATCCATTACATGGAACTCCTTTGTTAAAATACAATAGTTCTACATTTAAAGCAGGAGTTAAAATGTCTCATGAAGATAGAATTGATTTGTTAGCTAACAAACATTTATATATTGGTAAAAAGGCTGGAATACGTTTTTTTGAATGGACAGATGATGGTAATCCTAGATTCCCAGTTATGATTGGTATTCACTTAGACAGATAAAATAAAATTATGAGCAAAAGAGATGAAATACAAGAGCGCATCTCTGATGAATTCATAGATGCAGGTTTTAAAGGAATAATACTTGCTGCTCCTAGAGTGGGAAAGATTAAAATTACACTTAATTGTCTTAATACAAAAGATAATGTCATGATAGCTTACCCAGAAACTTCTATTAAAAACAGTTGGCAGACTGATATAAAGAAGTGGAAATTTAAGGGTAAAAAGGTCAAATATACAACATATATGTCATTTAAGAAATTAAAAGATAAATGTGATGTATTGGTATTAGACGAGGTTCATTTAATATCCTCAGCACAAATGAAATGTATAGCTGAATATATCAATAAACATGATATAAGCAAAGTTATAGGCCTGACTGGCACATTGTCTGAAGATACAGAAAAGGATCTTTTAGATGTTCTAAAATTACGTGTTTTAGTTGAGTATCCAATTGAAAAAGCTATTGAAGATGGTGTAATTACAGATTATAGAATAGAAGTTAGAAGTGTCAACCTATCAACTGATAGAAATATCAAAGTGAAGTGGAGTGGTGGAGAGTTTCTAACTTCTGAAAAAAGCAGTTTTGATTATATTAGTTCAAAGATAAATCAAGAGCAAAGTCCTATCAAAAGGAAGATGCTTAGATTACAGAGAATGAATATGATTAAGAAGTCCAAGTCTAAAATTGAACTTACTAAAAAGATTATTAAAGAATCTGAAGATAAGAGAATTTTAGTATTTACTGGACTAATAGATGTTGCTGATAGCCTTGGAATTGATAGTTATCATTCTAAGAGTCCTAACAAGTCAACTGCAGATAATTTTATGTCTGGAATTACAAGCAAGCTTGCTGTTGTAAAACAATTAAATGCAGGAGTCACTTTTAAAAGCCTTAATACAGCAATTATCAATTTCTTTGATAGTAATGCTGAAAATATGGCTCAAAAGATAAGTAGAATTACATGCATGGAATATGATACACCAAACAAGATTGCACATGTTATAATAGTTTGTAGTACAGAAGAACAAGAAAGAGTTTGGTTAAATAAAGCATTGTCTTTCTTTGATCCAAACAAAATTAAATTCATAAACTAAATTCAAATTATATGGTAGTAGAAAACTTAGATGAATTGCAATTGTACATTAATTTACTTGAATCACAAAACAAGGCTAAATATAAGAATTATGATGCCATTGTAAGTGATTTAAGCTATGAATTTGGAATTAATATTACTAAAGAACAACTCAATAAATTGTATTCACAAACAATTGAAGAACATATTGAGGATTTGAAAATGGTTTATGATAGATTATAATAAATGGAAGTTAATATTGAAAAGTTGATTGAGCTCAAGCTTAGTCTAGAGGGCTATTTTGTGTTATGGAGTTTGTATAATGAAAAAGGAGAGTGCTTAGATAGATATTGTAGAAGTTCTATACACAAAATACCCACTAGAGTTTTTGAGCAATTAGTTGATGAGAAATATATTGATTTTAAGGGTGACAAAGATTTCACATTAACCAATATGACATTGACTGATAGATTTAAATTAGAAGTTCTTGGATTGAAAGATTTGAAGGCAACTAGTTTTGATGTTGCTTTTCAACAATTAAGAGAATGTTATCCTACAAAAACACCAAGTGACAGAAGGCTACATCAAGATGTAGACAGATGTAAAAGACTATATAGAAATATAATATGTCCACTTGGCGCTGTTGATGAGGAATTGCATTCTGTTATACTACAATGCATTAACTACATAGTTAACCAAGCTACAAAGGCAAAGAAGTTAGATTATTTGCAGATGCTTCCAACATTTTTAGCTCAAAAGAATTGGGAAACTGTTAAAGATGATGTTGAAAAATTGATTTTAAAAAATGGATTTGTAGATAAAAAGAATTTAGACCTAGGAGGGTTTATGGATGATGTATAAAGATGTATTAAGGAGTAATATTGATAATGGTAGACTTGGCTTAAATAAGGGATTGCCTCATGGCTTTAACAGACTTGTAGAGTTTTTACCAGGTATACAACAAAGTACATATTATCTGATTGGCGCAGAATCATCTGTTGGTAAATCAGCCTTTGTTAATAATTCATTTGTGTTTAATCCTATAGATTGGTATATTGCAAATAAGAATAATACAGATGTAAAATTAAAAATACATTATTATTCATTTGAGATATCTAAAGAAATGATGCTATATAAAGCAGTGTGTAGAAAGATTTGGATGGAGTATGGGATATTGCTTGATATAAATTATGTCTTATCTAGGGGTAAATATAGATTATCACAAGAACATTATGATTTAGTTATTAATAGCTTGGATTATTTTGATGAGATGGAAGATATTTTATATATACAAGACATACCAGAAAATCCTACAGGGATTTGGCATAAAGAATTAAAATATGCTGCAAATAATGGTAAAGGCTTAGTTGATTATAAATTAGAAGGAGATTATATTCCTAATGACCAAAATCTATATACATTAATTGTTGTAGATCATATTAGTTTGATTAAAAAGGAGAGAGGTTTTAATACTAAAGACCTTATTGACAAGTTATCTGAATATATGATTATATTGCGTAATAAGCTTAAATTCACTCCAGTTATTATACAACAGCTCAATAGGGCAGGTAATGATCCAACTAGGATTAAAATGGATAGAATGGAGCCAATGTTAAGTGATTTTAAAGATTCAGGTAATACAGTTAATGACAGCAATGTTTGTTTGTCATTATTTAGTCCAATGAGATATGAAATGGAACAGCATAGGGGATACAAGATTAATCCAAAAGATGGTGGACTAGGTTCCAGATATAGAAGTTTGCAGATTTTAAAAAACAGAGATGGTGAGGCAGACAAAACTATTGGTATGGAATTTATAGGTGAAGTTGGTGCTTTTAGTGAGCTTAAAAAGAATAGTGACATGACAGATGCAGAATATGCAAGAATAAATAAAATTAAAAAGAGTTTTTAATGGGTAAAATGATTTTAGTAATTGGAGAGCCAGGTTCTGGTAAATCCACAGCAATTGAAACTTTAGATCCATCATCCACTGTTATTGTAAAGCCTAATAATAAAGCTTTACCATTCAGAGGTGGTGCAGTTAAATACAGTGCTGAATTAAACAATGTTGTAATAGCAAAAGAATTCAAAGAATTAGAAGGAGTTTTGACTGGTATCAATAATAGTACATCTGGTAAGATTAAAACTATTGTTGTAGAGGATTTAACTCACTATTTTTCTCATAGAGTTATGAAAGATGCTAAGACAAGTGGTTTTCAGAAGTGGACAGATATGGCCCTTGATTGCTTTAATTCATTGATTAAGTTTGAGTCAAATTTAAGAGATGATTTAAGTGTAATTGTAATTGGTCATACAGACAGAGCAACTGATGCACTTGGCAATACAATTATTAGTTTACAAACTCCAGGTAAATTGTTAGAGAATAATATTAAGATTCCTTCTTATTTCACTTACATGTTGCACACTGATGTAATTGAAGTGAATAATAAAATGGAATACAGATTCCTGACTAATTTTGATGGAACAAAAGTGGCTAAAACGCCAAAAGATTGCTTTCCTAAGTATATTCAAAATGATTATGCTTTAGTGTTAGAAACAATAGATAAATATCAAAAAGGAGAATAATATGAAGCAGATTAGTATGAAAGAATTCACAGAAGATGTGAATAACATGATGTCTAAAGGACAATTAATAGAAAAATATGAAATTAGTGCAGATAATGTTAAGAAAATTGCTAGACAATTGGGATTGACTATTAAACGTGCTACTAAACCTAAGTTTGAGCTAATTATGGATATTGATCCAATTGAATCTCATTCAGAAGTTTTAAATACAATCCAATAACAACAATTAAATAATTAAATATAATAAGAAATGGAATTAAATTTTAATGATGCAGCAATTAGTACAGGATCTACAAACAATTATATGGAACCAGGTAACCATATTGTTAAAGTGACTAAAGTGGAGAAAGGATTAAGCTCTAAAGCTCAATCTCCATATGTTGAAATCACTGTAACAAATGAAAAAGGTGCTACATGTGCTCAACAATATTATTTGAATACAGCAGTTGCTGAAGGTAAAAAGCAATCAGCTTGGAATATCTCTGCATCTGCAATTCTTACAATTGTTGCTGCTGCAAATAATACTGATGAGGCTGGTGCTAAATCTAAACTTGCTGGTTTAAATGGAGAAAACATTGATGCTAAATTAGCAACATTGCTAGTTGGTAAACCATTTGCAATGACATTAAATGGTAAATGGATTAATCCAGAAGACACATCTAAGAAATCTTGGATTAAAGCTGAATTTGGTTCATATTTATTTGCTGTACCAGTTGATAAATTTGACAAGCTTTCTAAGAAAGTTTATGTTAAAGGTGAGGATTTGTCTGTTAGCAATAGCAGCAATGCTCATGTTGAAATTTCTACACCAAGCACAACAGTTTGGTAGTAATTAATTAAGGGCAACTGCCATTCTGTTTGCATGGAATGGCAGACCCTTTTACATTTAAATATATGGATTTAAATTTTGAGGATGCTAATATATCAATTACTTCTAATGAAATATTATCCAAAATTAGTGAGTGTGATATATTTAAGATGTATATTAATAATTTTAAAGACATCAATAAAAGCTTTTGTTCTGAATTAAGAAATGATAAGCATCCAAGTTGTAGGATTTATTCTAATGAGTATAATACTCTTAGGTATAAAGACTTTTCAAATGGAGACCATTTTGATTGCTGGAATTATGTTATGAGTAAATTTAATTGTAATTATTTTGAAGCATTAAATATAATTTCATGTGATTTTAATATAAAGAATGTAACAATTGATATAAATCCAAGAATATTAGTTAAGAATGATTTGCCAGTTAAATCATTAGTTAAACTAGAAGTTGAATGTCAACCATTTAATATACATGATTTTAATTATTGGAATCAATATCTTATTACATTTGAAATGCTTGAATTTTATAATGTGAAATCAGCTAAAAGGGTTTTTCTATATAAAGATGATACAAGATATATATTTGAGTATAAAAATTCTAGTCCTAAATATGCTTATTTATTTAATGAAGACTGGAAAATATATTCTCCTTATGATGTATCTGGTAAATGGATGAGAGTTGGCAATAACTATGAATTTGAGGGTTGGGATCAACTTGATGAAAGTGGTGGTGAATTTGTTATTATAACAAAAAGCTTAAAAGATGTAATGGATTATAGAATGATTGGCATAAATGCTGTTTCATTACCAAGTGAAACTTCAAAACTTACTAATAGTTTAGTTGGAATGCTTAAAGCTAAGTTTAATAAAATTATTATTAATCTTGATTTTGATAGGCAGGGAATTGAAAGTTCAAATAAAATTGTCAATGAATATGGTTTTAATCATTTCTATGTTGATGATGAAAAGGATCTAAGTGATTGGATCAAGAAAAACAAGTCTCTTGATGAGGCTAAAAAAATGATATATGGAAAGATTAAGAATTGGGTTTGATCCTGATGGACCATGGGTTTATAAATCATATAGAGATGTTCTTCAAGCAATGATGTGGGAAGAAGCTAAATATGAACTATATTTAATAACAAAGGATGACACTGGTGAGCCTTTAGAAATTGCAGCACAATTAGGCATTAACCCAGCAAATGTTTTTTATGGGATTGCTGATAATAATGCAATTGTAGTACAATTAAATGATAGTAAAATAAAAATATATTTAACACCAATAATGGAGGTTTTTACATTAACTAATGAAACAAGTGTTGATACAGTTGCAATATTAGTTGATAGTAAACAAGATATATATAACATACAGCCAAAATGGTTTCAACAACTAAAGTTTTGGGTAAATAGATTATATAGTGGGCAAGAAAAAGAGTGTTAAGAAAGTTCCAGTGGCAAAACCAAGGAATAGTGGTACAATGACAGAAAGTGCATTTTGGAGCTTTATAAGGAGTGCTCTTAGACAAAAGAGTAGATGGTGGAAACCAATTAGTGAGTGTAAGAGCTTGTCTAAAAGACCATATAAAGGGCCAAATAAAAGACAGAAGTTTGAGTATCAATGTTCTGAATGTAAGAAATGGCATCCTGACAAGAATATTGCTATTGATCACATTAAGCCTGCTGGGAAATTAAATTGTGCAGAAGACCTACCTCTGTTTGTAACAAAACTATTTTGTGAGATTGACAACTTGCAAGTGTTATGTGAACAATGTCATTTGGTAAAAACTGCATTAGATAAAGAAAGCATTAAACAATCAAAATTAATTGAAAATGGAAAAACAAACTAAAATATTTATTATTTCCTTAGGATTTACATTTATTAGTTTATCTTTTATTGAGCAAATTGCTTGTAATGATGTTAATTTAAATAATAATTTAAAAGCTGTTGATACAACTGCTTCTGCAGATGGTTTTGATTTTAATCAGAAATCAGTTTATAATATGATTCTTATTGCTGAAATTGATCATCCTAAAATTGTTCTTAAACAATCTATATGTGAGACAGGTCATTTTAAATCAAATGTATTGAAAAAAAATAACAACTTATTTGGTTTCCATAATGGAAAAGAATATTTGAAATTTGATTCATTATTTGATTGCTGTATTTATTACAAGCATTGGCAAGAAAGACATTATGGTGGAGGTGATTATTATTTATTTTTAGATAAATTTAAATATGCTGCTGATACAAATTACGTTAACACATTAAAAAAAATAAGGATAAATGTATAAAGTTCCAATAGAAGTTTTAGAAATGTTTAGAGATCAGTTGAAGATAACAAGTGATATGCTTGACATTGAACATAAAGGAGGTAAAATACGTCCTATAGATGTTAATGAAATATTAATGAACAATACTAAATTATTACAACTAATAAAAGATAATTATGGAATATGATTTAAAAAAAGAAAAAGAGCTTTCTAAGCTTGGTTTTAAAAAGTGTTGGTTTAGTGATAAATCTGGCTATTGGTTTGAAAAAAAAGTTAAATACAAAGATTTTAAACTTCAATTTATTTGTGAAACAGATAGAAATTTATTTTTAATGTCAGCAAAAACATTTGAATATTATGGTGGTAAAATGGATTCACCTAGTTATGAAGATATTAAGAAGTTTAAATGTAATTTAAAAACAATAAAACAAACTCTAAATAAATATAAATGAAGATAGCTGTAATAGATTTAGACTCAATAGCATTTACAATTGGTCATCCAAATAAGCAATTAGATGGTGATGGTAATCCAATGAGAACTGATGATGACAGCAAGTTTCTTTATATTGATAAAACAGATGAGGAGTTAATTGATGCAGCTGATAGTGTTATGTCAGCAATTATTATGAAGGGTGGTTTCACTCACTACATAGGATTTATCAAAGGTAGCAAGACCATAGCAGAAAGAAAGGAAATTAACATTGATTACAAAGCCAATAGGAATAAAGAATCTCCAGGCTGGTGGGCATTTGTTAAGAAAACTTTGATTGAAAGATGGGGTGCTATTTCTGTAGATAATATGGAAGTTGATGATGCTGTAAATATAACAAGACTAAAACTATCTGATAGCTACATTGTTGCTATGGATAAAGATTTGTTGCATTTACATGGAACTCATTATAATTGGTCAAAAGATGAATGGAATATAATTGGTTTTGAAGAAGCATATACTAAGTTTTGGTCAGACATGATTACTGGCCAATCTGGTGACAATATTAAAGGCATTCCTAAGAAAGGTGCTAAATATGTTGAGAATATGTTATTAGAACAAACAAAGATGCCATTTAGAACTAGAGTTTTTGATGAATACATCAAGCATTTTGGTGAATATGAAGGCATTAAAGAATTTCATAAAAACTATTCATGCTTAAAGATTAAAGAGACATGTGAAGGATTTGAAATTCCATCACCAATAAAATTTGAAAGAGAGAATGTTAATGAGCAAGCGCAGAGAGATAAACCAGTTGATTCAATATAAAAAAAAATCAAAGAATTTTATTCTTCCTATGTTAGGAGTTCCAATTTCTCAATTTGAGCCCCATATAATTGACTGCAATATAATTGTAGAAGGGTTTCCAAAGATTGTTGTTATATTTGATAATATAGATGAAGAACCACTTAAGATGCTTATTTATAAGCTTCAAAGTGATTATTTGTTTTTAGATTGTGAATATGATGATGATGATAGGGAAGTTGTGTTATTTTTTGATGTTCCTAAAGAATTTAAGAGTGATTTTGAGTTGTTTTTAATTGGTTCTTATTCAAAGATGAGTGATGTCTACAAAAATAGACTTGTTCAGTACTTTGGTAAGTCTACATGTGAAGACTGGGGACTTGTTACAATGTGGGATACAATCTATCCTAAAGAACACAAGAAAAAACAAATTGCTGAAAAATATGGAGTTGATTTAGATAAAATATCAGAATTGATTTCAAGTCCAGATATAGAGCATGAGATTTACAAAACAATAGAAGAATTAAATATTATATATGACAAAACAGGACAGGATAGGCACAGTGTTGAGGAAATTTGATCATTTATGGCAAAAGAAGTCAATGACATTTTGTGATGTAATTAAACAAATAACTAACGGTAATTTGGAAATGACTGATGATGAGATAACTCAATCATTAAAGGACATAAATCCAGATGAGAAACAAACAAAATAGATATGATTGAATGTAAGCTAGAAGATTTTGAAAATTACAGGAAAGATCTTTTTAAATATGCTTGTAGTTTATTAAAAACTAGAGGTTTTTGTGCAAAAGATGGTGAATTAAAATGTTTTGGTGAAGATTTAGTACAACAAACTTATTTGCAGCTCCATAGTTGGGGCACAAGTAAGTTTGTAACTGAAACTCATTTAAGAAATTTCTTATTTGGAGTTGTATATAGAGAATATCTACATCTTATTGATATAAATAGAAGAGGTGCACAATATATATTGCTTAAGAAAGATGTTTTTGATAAAATGTATTCTGAAGAGTTTAAACAAATTGATATAAGAAAGCACCATAAACCAACACAAGAATTCTTTGATTGTGCAAGTTCTTTTAAAAAAGAGCTTGATGACAGAGAGGTTCTTATATTAAATGGTTTAATTGATGGTTATAGTCAAAGAGAAATATCTGAAAAAATACATTTAAGCATTACAATAGTTCATACAACTGTTAAAAAAATTAGAGATAAATATAAAAAACATGAAGGCACAAATTGTTAAATGTTCAAGTGACACATTCTGGTATTCAAATATTTCTTTACCAATTAAAATTGAAGTGGAATGTCACAGAGGTTTTTATAAAATTATTGATGGAAAGTATTCTGGTAAATTTGTAGCTAATTCAGATTTTATTAATGATGAAGACTATGAAACAAGAGTATTTAATTCAGGTGCAAAGCGTGATGGAGATGACAGTAAACCATATGTTCACAATCTACAAGGGTATACCAGACTTAGGTTTGGTTACCTAACTAGAATGGGAGCAAATAAATATGGTGATGGCAATTTCCTTAAAGGAATGCCTAAAGAGGATTCAATTAAGAGCCTTGATAGACATTTAGCTAAATACCTTGATGGTGATATGTCAGAAGATCATCTTGCAGCAATTATTTTCAATGTTCAGCTTATAATGCTAGAAGAAAAGAAAGAAGGAATGCAAGCTGACCATTACTTTTTAATACAATAAAAATGCAAATTTAAAATCAAAACAATGACAAAAAGTCAAAAAGTTGTTTACAATTGGTTAATGGAAAGACGTGGATATTTAAAATGTTCTGCCAAAGTCATTAATAAAGTGATTGACACTAAGTCTTCTTTAAAAGATATTGGAATTGCTATAAAACAAGCAAGATCTGACATTAAATTAGGGGTTAGTGTAATTAGTCCCAATAAAGCTAAAAGCTCTGTTAAACTAGCTAAAACACCTATTAAAAAGATTAAGAGGTTATTCTTTGACATAGAGACAAGTCCAAATATAGTTACATCATGGAGAGTTGGTTACAATTTAAATATTGGTCCAGAAAACATAATCAGAGAAAGAGCTATTATATGTGTTTGTTGGAAATGGGAAGGTAGTTCTAAGCAATATTCTTTGCAATGGGATAAAGGTGATGATAAACAGCTGTTAAAAGACTTTGTAAAAGTTTTAGGTGAAGCAGATGAAATATGTGGTCATAATAGTGATAGATTTGACATTAAATGGTTAAGAACTAGGTGCTATATTAATGGCATACCAATGTTTCCATCATATCAATCTGTTGACACATTAAAATTAGCTAGATCTGGATTTTATTTTAATTCTAACAAGCTTGATTACCTTGGCAAGGTTTCAGGATTTGGAGGCAAGAAAGATACTGGAGGCATGCAAACTTGGAATAGTATATTATTTGATAATTGCCCTAAAGCAATGAAGAAAATGATTCACTATTGTCATGGAGATATAGATTTACTAGAGAAAGTTTATAAGAAGCTTGATAATTACACTCTTGCAAAAACTCATGCTGGTGTTTTATTAGGTGGAGAGAAATGTTCTTGTTCATCTTGTGGAAGTAATAATACAAATTGTAATAAAACAAGAGTTTTAGCCAGTGGTATTGTTAAAAAACAAATGGCTTGCAGAGATTGTGGTAAAATGCATTCAGTTTCAGAATCAACTTATAAAAAAGAAAGGGGCAAATAAAATGAAAATTTGGCACTTTAGTGACTCACATATGCTTCACAATAGAATATTAGTTCCAGATGGAATTGAGATGGCTATTTTTAGTGGAGATTGCTCAAATCCAAGAGATAAATACTCTAATGAGCAAGAAGTTTTTAATTTTATAGAATGGTATGGAAGTCTTAAAATACCATATAAAATTATGATTGCTGGTAATCATGATACATCTATTGAGGCAAAATTTGTCACAAGAGAGAAAATTGAAAGTAAGGGAATCATATATTTAGAGAATGAATCTAAGGAAGTTGGAGGGTTTAAGATATATGGTTCTCCTTTTACACCAACATTTGGTGAATGGGCATTTATGAAAGCAAGAGACAAGCTACATAATTTATGGCAAACAATACCATTTAATTCTGACATTGTAATAATTCATGGGCCTCCAAAAGGAATCCTTGATTTGTCTTATAATAGAATGAATGTTCTTGAGTTTTGTGGATGTAATGCCTTAAAGAATAGAATGCTTGAAATACAACCAAAATTAATGTGCTTTGGGCACATTCATAACCACAAAGATATTATTAATGCTGGTTGGACTAAATTAAATAAATATCAGACAATATTCAGTAATGGATCTTGTGTAACTGATGGTAAATTTGAATATGGTCCAACAAGTCATGGTAATGTCTTTGATTTAACAATTTAATAATAAATAATATGAAGCAAGTTGATAGTTTTCAAAGAAAAAGATATGAAAGAGTTGCAAAAGGTGTATACAAATACATTAGCTCTACAACAAAAACTGGTAAGGTTTTAACCTCTAAAAATACATATAGAGTTTTAAAAACTTCAAATGGTAAGAAATTTGAAGCTTATTTTACAAACAAAACAAAAGCTATTCAATTTTACAATAGCATTAAGTAAATAAATAAGGCCCTTTAGCAATTAAACTAGAGGGCCTTTTTAATAAAATTATATGAGAATTATTTTTTTCAGTTTTAATTTATTTCCAGAGGAAGTTGCAGTTGAATTTAGTATTTTAAAATTTATTCCAGAAGACATTGAAAATAAACATCCAAGAAGTTTGTTTGGTTTATTTTTAACTAAAAATGGAGCAGTTATTAATTTATTTTTCTTAAATATTTCTTTTTATTAAAGAAGAGGGGCTTAACCCCCTTTTTTCTAGAAGTCTAATGGATTTTTATTAATAATTTTCCATACATCTTGTACAGGTCTTGCTCCTGGAGTTATTTTTGTAAGATTTGCCCAGAATTTATTTCTACCTTTTAATGATCCAGCTTTATATTCATAATCTCCATAATAAAATGCTGATGGCAAACTACCAACTGTTTTAATTAAATCTTTTGCAACAGAAGCTAATGGTATTGAATTACTTGTAAGACTAACAATATTACTTGGATTATAAAAGAATTCTAAATCTCCAGATATTCTATTTAGTAATGTCAACCCAAGCTTTACATATGGGTTTTTTCTTCTTTTTTTATCTTCATCATCATCAC
>ENA-OSIY01000238-OSIY01000238.1-marine-metagenome-genome-assembly--contig:-NODE-238-length-32271-cov-6.865503_pt1 | contig 32271 bp, 29 predicted proteins | sample MGYA00237884_ERZ534233 | MGnify/ENA primary metagenome ERZ534233 (study PRJEB26412, sample SAMN06343840) | marine metagenome | isolation source: estuarine water | place: USA: Columbia River Estuary... | reverse complement strand
TCATTCCATCTTAAAAACATTTTTTTTTGTATTATTTTAGAAGATGCCTTTAAAAAAGTCATTCCAACATCTCTGGTATAATTAAAATCTTTATTCCAGCTATTGGAATTAAGATAATCATAAAATATTCCGCCATCTCCTCTAGGTTCTTGTCTATGAGGTAAATAAAAATATTCATCGCAATTTTTTTTGTGCTGTAAATAATAATTTTTATTATGGAGATTGCACATTTTCTTTATTTCTAAATGAAAATATTTTTTCTGATTTAAATCTTTTATACATGGAGTCATGTCCATTCCTCCACCAAACCAAGATTTCGACGTGACTATAAATCTAGTGTTAAAATGAAATGCTGGAATTTTTGGATTTTTCATATGAGCTACTACAGATATTCCAGTAGCCCAAAAATTATGATTATTTAATGAACCAGGAATTTTCTTGCTAAATTCTTTATCAAATTTTCCGGAGATGGTCGAAATATTAACTCCAACCTTTTCAAAAACAGAACCATTCTCAATTAATGCAAAGGTTCCTCCGCCTTTAGAACTTCCGCCAGCAATCCACTTTTTTTTTTTAAAAAAAATTTTCTTTTTAGACTTAAGATATTCGATACTTTCAAATTCTCTGCAAATAGAATTCCTTAAAGTTTCAAACCAATTTTTAGCAATAATTTTTTTTTCTTGTAAATTTAAATTCATTATTAAATATTATAGTAATTATTTTGTCTAAGCGCCTCAGATAACACAATAGAAATAGAATTTACAACATTTAAAGATCTAGTGTTTTTTGAGATAGGTATCTTTAATCTTGCATCGGCTATCTCGTGTACAAATTCTGGTGCTCCAGCACTCTCTCTTCCAAATAATATTGTGTCATTTTTTTTAAAATTAAAATTATAATAATTTTTTTTTGCTTTAGTTGTTAATAAAATTATTCTTTTATTTTTTTTAGTTTTTATAAAATCCTCAAATGATTGATGCCTTATAATTTTGCAATTTTTATAATAATCCATGTAGATACTTTTGAGTCTCTTTTCATCAAATTGAAACCCACAAGGCTCAATAATTTCTAAAGTTGCATTTAAACATGCACACAATCTTATGGTTGCAGCTGTATTTTGAGGAATATCGGGCTGAAACAATGCAATATTAATCATATAAGAAATTTATTATTTATGCGTCATTCTGGCTATGGAAAAGAAAATAGTTTAGAAATAATTTAACTAAATATTTATGTCAGAAAACGATAATAAGTCCGATAACAAAAATAGAAGAGATTTTTTAACTGTTGCAACTACAGCTGTTGGTGCAGTTGGAGTTGGGGCAGTTGTTTGGCCCATTGTAAGTCAAATGAATCCTGACGCATCAGTAAAAGCCCTTTCATCTATTGAAGTAGATTTATCAAAAATTAAAGAAGGAAATGAAATAACAGTTTTATGGAGAGGCAAGCCTGTTTTTATTAAAAGAAGAACTAAAGAAGAAATTGCTAGTGCTGAAAAAGTTGACATTAAAGATTTGAAAGATCCTCAGCTTGATAGCAAAAGAGTTAAAAAAGCTGAGTGGTTAGTTTTAGTTGGGGTTTGTACTCATTTAGGATGCGTTCCCATTAGCGGCAAAGGTGATTATGGTGGATGGTTTTGCCCCTGTCACGGCTCTCATTATGATAGTTCAGGAAGAATTAGAAAAGGACCAGCGCCAACTAACTTAGAAGTTCCAACTTATGAGTTTGTTGGAGATAATAAAATTAAATTAGGTTAAAAAATATTATGAGCGAAAAAGATTCTAATTTTAATCAAAATGAAATCAAACTTGTCCATACTAATAAGGTAGGTGGTTCTCCATTTAAAGGTGTAGTCGGCTGGATAGATAATCGTCTTCCAATTATTAGAATGTTTAAATACGAATATTTAGATTTTCAAGTTCCAAAAAACCTAAGCTATCTCTGGAGTCTTGGAGGAATATTAATGATATGTCTGATATCTTTAATCGTTACAGGCTTAGTCCTTGGAATGCACTATAAGCCGTCTTCGGCGGAGGCTTTCACATCAGTTGAAAAAATAATGAGAGATGTAAACTATGGTTGGTTGATTAGATACGCTCACATAAACTTTGCCTCTTTTTTCTTTATCGCTGTGTATATCCATATTTTTAGAGGACTTTATTACGGTTCTTATAAAGAGCCGCGCCAACTGATGTGGCTTATAGGTATCGTTATTTTTTTTCTGATGATGGCAACTGCTTTCCTTGGTTATACTTTGCCATGGGGACAAATGAGTTACTGGGGAGCTACAGTTATCACAAATCTTTTTTCAGCCGTTCCGTTTGTAGGAGAGGCAATAGTTACATGGTTATGGGGAGATTATTCAGTTGGAGATTCAACATTAAATCGATTTTATGTTTTGCATTGGCTCTTAGCTTTTGGAATCTTAGGTATAGTTATTTTTCACGTGATAGCTTTACATATTGTTGGCTCCAATAATCCTTCAGGCATTGAACCTATTGATACTAGAGACACGGTCAGTTTTGCTCCGTTTACAACCAGCAAGGATTTATTTGCAATGCTAATTTTTTTATTAGCGTTTGTAATAATTACAATGTACGCGCCGAATTACCTTGGGCATCCCGATAATTATATTCCTGCTGATCCCTTAATTACTCCGGCGCACATAGTTCCTGAATGGTATTTTTTACCTTTTTACGCAATATTAAGAGCCATTCCAGATAAACTCATGGGAGTAATCGCAATGATAAGCAGCATTGCTGTCTTAGGTTTATTACCGTGGTTAGATTTATCTAAAGTTAGATCCTCCGTTTTTAGACCCATTTGGAAACAATGTGTATTTTTGTTTGTTCTTGATTTTTTTATATTAATGTACGTTGGTGGAATGCCAGCTGAAGGTATTTACGTTTTGATAAGCAGAGTAGGAACGGCCTATTGGTTCTTATTTTTTTTAGTTATAGCGCCGTTGGTTTCTTTAACGGAAAAAACCTTACCGATGCCTAAAAGTATTCATGAGTATGAGGATTGGAAAAAGCAAGGAAAAATTAAAACACTAAAAATTTTTTAAATAAATTATGAGTATTTTATTAAAATTCTCATCTTTTTTTTTATTTTTTATAATAACATCCTCTAGTTTGCATTCAGCTGAAAAGCAGGAAAAACTTTTAAAACAATCGTGGTCTTTTGATGGGTTATTTGGAAAGTTTGATAGAGCATCTCTTCAAAGAGGTTATCAAGTTTACACAGAAGTTTGCGCATCTTGTCATTCAATGAATCTTCTAAGTTATAGAAATTTATCAGAAGTAGGAGGACCAAGTTTTTCAGAAGAAGAAGTGAAAGTAATAGCATCAAAAGTTGAAGTATTAGATGGTCCTAATGATAATGGAGAAATGTTTAAAAGACCCGGAAAACCTTCGGATAAATTTGTAAGTCCATTTGCCAATGAGAAAGCAGCAAGAGCTGCAAATGGTGGTGCATATCCTCCTGATATGTCAGTTTTAGTGAAGGCTAGAGCAGGGGGCGCTGATTATATTTATTCTGTGTTGATGGGTTATGAGAACAAGCCTCCAAAAGGAGTAAAGCTTGAAGATGGAGTTTATTACAATAAATATATGTCAGGTAATAAAATTAAAATGCCAAAACCGTTAAGTCAAGATTCTGTTAAATATTCCGATGGCACAGCAGCAACTGAAGAACAACTTTCAAAAGATGTGGTGACTTTTTTAACTTGGGCATCAGAACCTCATTTAGAGGCCCGAAAAAGAATAGGGTTTAAGACTGTAGTTTATTTATTAATTCTTACAGTGTTAGTTTATCTTGTTAAGAAAAAGATTTGGTTACGTATTGAACCTAAAGTGTAAAACATCTCCATCAGCCACTTCATAATCTTTTCCTTCTATTTTCAATTTTCCATTATCTCGAGCTCCCACTTCGCCTACATGCTGAATATAGTCTACATAAGACACAACCTCAGCTTTAATGAAGCCCTTTTTAAAATCAGAGTGAATAACTTCAGCCGCATCAGGTGCTTTGCAGTTTTTTTCAATAGTCCATGCGTGAGTCTCTTTCGGACCTACTGTAAAATAAGTACTTAAGTTTAAAATTTTATATCCAGCTTTTATTATTTGATCTAATCCAGATTCTTTTATTCCAATTTCTCTCATAAATTCACTGGCCTCCGAATCTTGAAGTTCAGTGATTTGTTGTTCAATTTCAGCAGAAACAATTACCACCGTATCATTTTTAAATTTCTCTTTTATTTTTTCAGAATAAGTATTGCCTGAACTGACACTATTCTCATCTACGTTGCAGACTAAGATTCTGGGTTTTGTTGATAAAATACCTAAATTTTTAATTAATTTTTTTTCGAATTTTTCCTCCAATTTCTCTGGTCTAATTCCTTTTTTGAGAAATTCATAAACATGCTCTAAAATTTCAAAAGTATCTTTATTTAATTCAGTGTTTTTATTCTTTTTTTGAGACAATCTTTTTTCAACAGATTCTAAATCTGAAATCATCATTTCAGTTTCTACTGTTTCTAAATCTCTTATAGGATCTACTGTTTTATTGACATTTTGTATTTCACTTGAATCAAAACACCTCAGCATATGTATTACAGCATCGACCTCTCTAATATTTGCAAGAAATTTATTACCCAAACCTTCCCCTTTAGATGCTCCGGCCACTAGCCCAGCAATATCTACAAAAGTTATATATGTTGGAATAATCTTTTCAGATTTTGCAATATTTGAAAGTTTTTCTAATCTTTCATCAGGGACTGTAACAACACCAATATTCGGTTCTATGGTACAAAAAGGGAAGTTAGCCGCTTGAGCATTTTTAGATTTTGTAAGAGCATTAAATAGCGTTGATTTACCAACGTTGGGCAAACCTACGATTCCACATTTAAAACTCATACAGACTTATTGATTACTTTTAGAAGTAAAATCGTCTAGTTTTTTTTCTATAAGAAGATTTATATTTTTAAATATTTTCTTAATAATTTGATCTATTGTTATTTTTTCCTCTTCAGTGAAATCATTTAGAACATGTTTATCTACTAATTCTTTGTCACCAGGATGACCTATGCCAATTCTAATTCTGTTATAATCAGTACCTATGGAGTCGTCTATTGACTTAATGCCATTGTGGCCACCGCTAGATCCTCCAATCTTAGTTTTTATTTTGCCAATTTCGATATCCATGTCGTCATGAAATACAAAAATATTATTGGTTTTAATTCTATGGTAATCTGTTATTTCTCTAATACACATTCCAGAATTATTCATAAAAGTTAATGGCTTTACTACTATTACTTTATTATCCTGTACTTGACCGTTAGTTAGCAGACCTTTAAATTTTGGTTTTTGTTTTGAGAGTCCAAAATTTTTATTTAAAGCATCTATAAGTTTGAAACCTACGTTATGTCGGTTATTGGCATGTTTCGGATCTGGATTTCCTAACCCCGCAAATAATAACATTTAGATGTTATTTCTTTTTATCCGCAGGTGCGGCAGCAGCAGGTTTTTTAGCAGCATCAGGAGATTTTGCTGCATCCCCCGGTTTAGCTTTTCCATCAGCAGCTTTAGCATCGCCTGCAGCAGCAACTCCGCCTTCAGCTGGAGCAGCGGCATCACCAGCAGCAGCGGCAGCATCGCCCGCAGCAGCAGCCGGTTCAGGCTCTTTAACAACTGTAGGAGCAGCAATTGTTGCTATAGTAAAGTCTCGATCGCTAATTACAGGTTTTGCTCCTTCAGGTAATTTTACAGAAGATATGTGAATACTTTCATTCATTTCTTTATTAGCTAAATCAATTACGATTTCAGCAGGAATATTTTCAGCAGCGCATCTTAATTCTATTTTTCTTCTTACAATGTTTAAAACTCCACCCATTTTTAATCCTGGACAATTTTCATTGTTAATAAATTTTACAGGAATGTTAACAGTTACTTTTGTTCCGGGTTTAATTTTTTGAAAATCTATGTGTATCGGTTCATTATTTAGAGGATGAAAATTAATATCTTTAGTTAAGACTTTATGTTTTGATCCGCCTATGCTCATTTCAATAACAGAGCTCATAAAGTTAGAAGACTCTAACATTTTTTTAATTGATATTTTTTTAACTGATAAAGGTAAGTTTTGTTCTTTATCACCATATAAAATGCCTGGAAGAAAACCTTCTAATCTTAATTTTTTAAGATCTCCTTTTGTATTAAGCTTTCTTTCTGATGCTTCGAGCTTTAAATTTTCCATATAATCAAGATCGCTTGTTTTATATTAACTTCGAAAAAAAAACAAGTTATTGTTATTTATTTGAATAAGCTGGAAACTGAAGTTGATTGGGATATTCGCTTGATAGCTTCAGCGATTAGCGGTGCAATACTAACTACTTCTATTTTAGAAACTCCTTTAATTTTTTTTGTATTATCGATTGTGTCGGTAATAACAATCTTTTTCATCTTAGATTTTTTAATTTTATCAATAGACGAACCTGTAAGAACACCGTGAACAACGTAACAGTAAACTTCTTTTGCCCCTTTTTCCATTAAAGCATCAGCAGCGTTACAGATCGTTCCACCGCTATCAATTAAGTCATCAATTATAATACAAGATTTATTTTTAACTTCTCCAATGACATTCATAACTTCAGATTGTCCTGGGCTCTCTCTTCTTTTATCAATGATAGCCAAACCTGCATTCAATCGTTTACCAATGGCTCTTGCTCTTTCTACCCCGCCAACATCAGGGGCAACACAAACAATATTTTTAGTGCCAATATTTTTTAATATATGTTTTAAAAGAACAGGAGCTGCGTATAAATTATCAACAGGAATATCAAAAAAACCTTGAATCTGATTTGCATGAAGATCCATCGTTAAAACTCTGTGCGCTCCGGCGTTAGTAATTAAGTTTGCAACTAATTTTGCGCTTATAGGAGATCTTGGTACAACTTTTCTATCTTGTCTTGCATAACCAAAATAAGGAATGACAGCTGTTATATTTTTTGAAGAAGATCTTCTTAAAGAATCTATACATATTAGCAGTTCCATAATGTTGTCGTTAGCGGGATAAGAAGTTGATTGTATTAAATACACATCGTTACCTCTCATATTTTCTTTAATCTCAACGTAAACTTCTGAGTCTGCGAATCTTACAATCTCTCTTTGAGTTGGTTTTGTTTTTAAATATTTACAGATTTGATCGCTAAGGGAAATACTACTTGTTCCAGATACAATCTTCATGAGAACTTTTTATATAATTTTATAATTATTTAATCAATTAATATCTACAAATCACAGAGATACATCTTCCATAATCCGACTCATTATTATGCACAGATCTTCTATAACTAAAGAAGTTTTTATAATCGCTATAAGTATCCTTATTAATATGATCAATATTTATTTTTGGGATTCCTAGTCTTAAAAATTTGTTATTTACAAATAATCTTAGATTAAAGTAAATTTTTCTATCCCTAGTTATAAAATATTTTTTATAATCATAATTATTAATTTTAATCTTTTCTACAAAGTCTTCTTTTACCTCGTAATTTTTTTGCTCTATACAGGGTCCAATTGCCACAATTAAATTTGATATTTTTGATTTCATTTGTTTAAATTTTTTTATTAGATTTTCAATAATCCCAGAATTTGCACCTTTCCATCCAGAATGAATAGCTGCCATTGTTTTATTTTCTTTATCAGCAACTAATATTGGAACGCAATCTGCAGTTAAAATTCCAAAAGAAAAATTAGGATATGTAGTAATAATTCCGTCAGCTTTATATCTTTTTTTTACTAAAAAATTATCAAAATTAATTATTTTATTACTATGATATTGTTTTAACATAATTAGTTTATTTAATTTACAACCAGTTTTTTTTGAAATAATCGTAATATTTTTTTTAACAATTTTTTTTTTATCATTAGATCCTAATCCGCAGTTTAGACTTTTGTAAATTCCTTTAGAAAGCCCATTTTTTCTTGTGAAAAAAAAACTTTTCAAACCAGGTATTTTGTTAATTTTTTTTGAATGAAAAATCATTAAATAAATCCAAGATTAAATTTGCAATTTTTATTAGAAAAAGCCAATGCATGAAAAGTATCCCCCATTTCTTTTGGATTAATTAATTTATTAATACTTAGAATTAAGTTTTTACTAGTTGTGGCATTTTGTTTTTTGATTATTTGATCTGCTCTTTCCATAATTCCTAATTTTTGTAAAAAAAAGTTTTGGGAAACAGGTCCAATATTTTGGATATTATTTCGTTTAAATATAATTTTTAATATATTGAAATTAATATCAAATGTAATATCGCAATCAGTATATTCTTTTAACAAATCAACAACTCTATGTTTTTTTATTGCTCTAATAGTATTTTTTCCAAGAACACTTGAATAACCGTAATCAAACATTAGAAAAATTCCATTATTTTTTTTTATAATCCTAGATATCGAATTAAGATAAGTCTCGATATTGATTGGATATTCTAGAATTTTACTTTTATTAATATTGTAAAATTTAGAATATTTTTTAAGAGTAATATTATTAATTTTATTTTTGTAGTAAGTAATTTTTTTTTTATTATTATTTTTAAATGCAATACATTGTTCATACCAATTATTTTTTTCCTTAAAAAATTGTTTTATAGGAAATGCATCGAAAAATTCGTTTGCTATAATTATTGTTGGAAGATGATTGATTTTATTAATATCTTTTACCCAAATAATATTTTTAAAATCATTTAAGTTTTTTTTTTGAATTTTTATTAATTTTTCGCTTTTTTCATGCAAATAAACATTAAATTCCCCATCAAAAGTTTTAATTTTTTTAATTGAATTCATTATTTGTTTGATCATCAGACCGTTTCCAGGACCTAGTTCCAGTATGTTAATTTTTTTTGGTTTTTTTATATAAATCCAATAGGATACAATCCATACTGATATCATTTCTGAAAAAATGCTAGATATGACTGGAGATGTTATAAAATCTCCACCTCGACCAAATATTTTTTTATTTTGATAGTAGCCTAATTTTTTGTCGTATAAGGCGATATTAATAAATTGATTTAATGGAATAAATTTTTTTTTATTAATTATTTTTTCTAAAAGATTCATCTTTAATTATTTTAAATGCAATTATTCCAAAGATTAAAAAACATAGACTTATACACATTCCTAAAGATAAATTGAAAATTATATAGCCTATATGTTTATCTGGCTCCCTAAACATTTCTGATATAATTCTAAATACAGAATAAAAAATTAAAAAATAACAAGATAACTCACCGTTAAATAATCTTTTTTTATATTTTAAGATAATGTTTATTAATAAGAATAATATTAAACCTTCAAGAATAGCCTCATATAGTTGTGATGGATGTCTTGGTTCCATGTCTACTTTAGGAAATATCACCCCATAATTAGAAAAGGTTTTTTTTCCATATAATTCTCCATTTATAAAATTAGCAATTCTTCCAAGAAATATGCCAATCGAAGCAACGCAAACAATTATATCGGTTAAGACAAATGTTTTAATTTTATTCTTTTTTGCAAAAATTATTGAAACAATAAAAACACCTATCGCTCCACCATGAAAAGACATCCCTCCTTGCCACAAAAAAAATATTTCGATAGGATTGTGAGAGTAATAATTAAAATTATAAAATAATATATATCCAAATCGGCCTCCAATAATAATTCCCAAAATTAGATAAATTAAAAAATTATCAAGATTTTGAGCGTTAATTTTTTCTTTATCCCAATATTTTTTAATTAAATATTTTGCATAGTAAAAACCTAAGAATATACCGACAATATAGGCCAAAGAGTACCAGCGTATTTCTAGAAAACCAAAATTTATGATGACGGGATTTAGATTGTGAATAAACATTTAAATAATCTCAGAATTATTTATAACTACATTATTATGAAGAATATATGAATAATTATAAAAAAGTTATTAATGATTTTATAAATTTATTTCAATTAGGTGTTTTAACTGCAAAAGACATTAAGCAAGAAATAAACAACATTATTCAGTTCAAAAAAGAAAAAATCATGCATTATTTTAATAATTCCTCACAGAAAGATTTGCAGGAATTAAAAAATAAAATAAATAAACTAAGTTTAGAAATAGAAAGACTGCAAAAATTAGTTAGGAAAAGATAAAGAAACTCGTAGCCCTTTGCCTTTTGGATTGTTTAATAATTTTACAGTCCCGCCGTGCGAATTAACAATATCCTCTACAATTGAAAGACCTAATCCGACGCTATTGTCTTTAAGAGATCTTGATTTATCCACTCTATAAAATGGTCTAAATACCTTTTCTTTGTGCTCATCTGCAATTCCGGGGCCATCATCATCAATATTAATTTGAATAGTTTTCTTTATTTTTTTGCATGTAATTAAAATATTTTCTGAATATTTTTGAGAATTATTTATAATATTAGCAATACATCTTCTAATTAGATTTTTTCTTCCAGAAAATATTAAATTTTTAGGACTTTTTATTTTAATATTTTTTTTAAAACTTTTACCAATTAAATTTTGAATTAATTCGATGATATCAAATTTTTCTAGAGGTTGCGAATATTGATTGCTTGCAAAATCAAGATATTCATTAATCATTTTTTCCATTTCAGTTATTTCCTCTTTTAGAGAATTTAATTTTTGATTTTTGTTTAGAAGTTCGATTTGTAATTTTAATCTGGTTAAAGGTGTTTTTAGATCGTGACTAATGCCAGACAACATAGCCGTTCTTTGACTAATGTGTTTTAAAATTCTTCTTTTCATTCTTTCAAATTCATAAGAAGCCTGTCTAATTTCAAGAGCACCCGATACTTTAAAATCACTATCAAATTGACCTTTACCAAATCTTTCCGCTGCTTGAGAAAGATGAACGATAGGTCTTATTTGATTACGTAGAAAAATTATTGAAATAAAAAGAAATATTAACGAAGGTACAGTAATCCAAAGTGCAAATATTCTACCTGATGTAGATCTTATTTTTGATTTTGGTACTAAAAATTCAATAACTTCGTTCTTATTTAACAGTACTAATACTTGAACAAACGAACTGTTAAATCTGACATTGTGCCAGTAGGGATTTTTTATTTTATCTGTAAATTCTTCTAGGACAATTTTGTCATATAAACTGTACCACTTTACTGTTTCTGTTGATGGAAGTTGCTGAGTTTCTTTTTTGATTGAAATTATTAAGCCGCTTTTATCTTTATAAATATTAATTAATTCATTAGTTTTGTTCTTTTGTTTGTATTCAGGGTACAGAGCCAAGAATGTATTTACTTCGTTAGCTGCAGATCTAACCAAACCTCTGTTTGTTTTATACCAAATACTATCAAAAAAAACCCCTCCAACGACAATTTGAATAAGAATTATCGGAGCTATTACAATTAATAACGATCTAAAAAGTAAAGTTTTAGGAAATATTTTTCTTAGCATTTCAATCTAGCCACAAAACATAGCCGGTGCCGCGGACTGTTTGTAGGTACTTTGGATTTTTTGGATCTGGTTCAATTTTTTGTCTCAGTCTCGTAACTAAAACATCTATACTTCTTTCTTGTATTAAGTTTGTGATTTTTGAAATTTCTTCTCTAGAAAATATTTTTCCCGCAGAACTAATCATATTCTCTAATAGAATTTTTTCGCTAGCATTAATTTTTATTATTTTTCTATCTTTTTGGATTTCCATTTTTTTAATATTAATATTAGCTTTTCCTATCTTAATGACATTTATTATATGTTTATCTTTTTTAACACTTTTGATTACATTTTTTATTCTTAACAAAAGTTCTTTTGGTTCAAAAGGTTTTGGTAAATAATCTTCTGCACCCAATTCTAATCCTCTAACTCTATCTTCGGCTTCGCCTTTCGCTGTAAGTAGAATTATAGGTAAATCAATATTTTCTCTAATTTCCTTTGTAAGTTGCAACCCGTCTTTGCCAGGCATCATTATATCAATAATTGCTAGATCAAATTTAACAATCTTTAATTTTTCTTCTGCATCTGACGCATTGATCGCTGTGGATACAAAAAAATTATTATTTTTTAAATATTGTTTTAACAGATCTCTTATCTTGTCATCATCATCAACAATCAAAATATGTATTTTTGAATTATCCATGAATTATTTTTTTCATTATTGATTTAAAATTTGAAACTTCATCTGAGCTTGAATTCTTAAGTGCATTAATTATTCTTTTTTTTTGTTTGTTAAATATTTCATCGCACAGTTTTATGCCTTTTTCAGTTAGAACTAACTCTCGTTGTCTGCCGTCTCTTGTTCCTTTTTTTTGGGATATAATATTTTTTTTTATTAGATCTTGCAGAACTCTACTTAAACTTTGTTTAGTGATTTTTAATTTTCTTAATATATCGGCAATACTAATGTTAGGATTTCCTTCTATAATACAAAGCAGCCTATGATGGGCTCTACCAAAAGAATTTTTTTTTAGTACTTCATGGGGATCTGAATATGAATCTATATACGCCTGAAAAATAAGTTCTATAATTTCTTTTAAACTTTTTTCTCTTAAATATAAAAGGTCTTTCATTTTAAAATTATATTGTATGTCAGTTTTATTGACATATCTACTTTACTTATTTACCAATATAATTTTAATTATTTAATACTTTAAACTTTAATGGATCCAATCCCTTTTGATAAAAGATCAGGAAAAATTTGGTACAACGGGAAATTAGTTGATTGGAAAGAAGCTAATTTACATATTCTTAGCCACGGACTTCATTATGCTAGCTGCGTCTTCGAGGGTGAGCGTGTTTATAATGGAGAAATTTTTAAATTAAGAGAACATACAAATAGATTGATTCATTCAGCAGAGAGAATGGGCATGAAGATTCCCTATTCTGCAGACGAAATAGACAACGCATGTAAAGAAATAATTTCCGTGCAAAATGTTAAGAGTGGTTATGTGAGACCAGTTGTGTGGAGAGGAAGCGAAATGATGGCTATATCTGCGCAAAAAAGTCAGATTCATTTGGCTGTAGCAACATGGGAATGGGGCTCTTATTTTGATCCGCAAATTAAAATTAAAGGAATTAAACTCGGCATTTCTAAATGGAAAAAACCACCACCCGATTCTATTCCTTGGGACACAAAAGCTTCCGGTTTGTATATGATTTCAACTTTATCCAAACATGAAGCTGAGAAAAATGGTTATCATGATGCTTTAATGATGGATTATCAAGGCAATGTAGCAGAAGCCACAGGCGCAAATATTTTTTTTATAAATACTAAGAATAATGAAATTCATACTCCAATAGCAGATTCTTTTTTAGATGGAATCACTAGAAGATCAATTATAGACATTGCAAGACAACTTAAGATTAAAGTTTTAGAAAGAAAAATAAAACTTGATGAACTCGATAAATTTGATGGCTGTTTTTTAACCGGTACTGCAGCTGAGGTGACGCCTGTATCTCAAATTGGAGATGTTAAATTTACCGTGGGTGATATGATTAAAAAGTTAGATGATGATTATTCAAAATTAGTAAATAAAAGTTAATTAATCTATTAGATCTATTCCTTTTCTTAAGTAAGCGTATCCTGTCCAAAGTGTTAGCATTGCAGACATCCACAGCAAATATATTCCTAATTGGATTCCATAATTAAATAAAAATTTATCACCAGTATTACCAGCTAATAAAATAGAAATGGCAATCATTTGTATTACAGTTTTTCCTTTTGATAAATTTGTCACAGGGATATAAACTTGTGCTTTAGCTAAAAACTCTCTTAATCCTGAAATTAAAATTTCTCTGGTTATTATTATAATTGCCGCTACTACATGCGGACCTTTAATGGTTTGACTCATTATTAAAAGCGCAAGCGCTGTTGAAACTAAAACTTTATCTGCAATTGGGTCTAGTAATTCACCAAATTTTGATTGCAGTTTATATAGTCTTGCAAAAAATCCATCGAGATAATCTGTGAAGGCAGCTATTACAAATATTATACAGGCCAACCAATCACTTAATTCTCCAGGAAAATAGAAAACAACTATCAATATCGGGGCAACAAGAATTCTTCCGATAGTTAAAATGTTGGGAATTTTCATTTTTTAGATATTAAACTATTTTTATTAAAAAAATTATAGATTTTATTTGCAACTAAATCACTTATTCCATCTATTTTTTTTATATCCTCTATACTTGCATTCTCTATTAATTTTACAGAACCAAAATGATTTAAAAGTAATTTTTTTCTTCTTTTTCCTATTCCGTCAATTGTATCAAGCGCAGATTGGGTAAAATTATTTTTCCTATTAATTCTATGTGAAAAGATAGCAAATCTATGAGCTTCATCACGCAATCTTTGTAAGAAAAATAGTAATACATTATTATTAATTTTGATTTTTTTATTATTGTAATAAAAAGTTTCATCACCTTGATTTCTTCTCTCGCCTTTTGCAATTGCTATCATGTTAAGACTAAAATGCCCCAGTTCATCCAGTATTTTTCTAGCTACATTGTAATGACCTTTGCCACCATCTATTACAATTAAGTCAGCGGTTTCATCTTCATTATTTGTTCTGATTTTTGCAAATCTTCTAGAAAGAACTTCTTTTAACATTCCATAGTCATCTCCAGGATTAATATTTGTTTTCGATATATTAAATTTTCTATATTTTTTTTTAATAAATCCATTTTTTCCGAACACAACAAAAGCCCCAACAGCATTAAGTCCTTGAACATGACTATTATCATAAACTTCAATTAGGCTTGGGTTAAAACCTAAATTAAATTCTTTATTTATTAATGATAAAAAATGATCATTATTTTCATTCTCTAATAATTTTTTATCCAGGGCTAATTGTGCATTCTTAATAGCCAATCTTATGGAAAGTTCTTCATTATTATTTTTTGCAGTTTTTATATTAATTTTTTTATTATATTTTTTTTCTAACGCCGTTTTGATTAGATCTAAATCTTTAATCTGTTTACTTAAAATAATTTCCTCTGGTGGGATTTTATTTTCATAAAACTGAATCAGAAAAGAATAAATAATATCGTCTATATTATCTTCTTTGTCATGTTTTGGAAAAAAAGCTTGATTACCCCAATTTTGTTTTGATCTGTAAAAAAATACTTCAATGCAAGTAATATTATTCTTTTGAAATGCAACAATCAAATCAGCATTATTAAAATTATTTCTATTAATTTGTTGTGATGACTGAATTTGAGTTAATGCTTTTATTCTATCTCTAATTGTTGCTGCTTTTTCATAGTTAAATTTTTTACTTTCAATTTCCATTTCTTTAGAAAGTTTTTTTTGTATAAGGGCAGATTTCCCATTTAGAAAATCAACGCTATCAATAACAAGTTTATTATAATCTTTTTCGTTGATTTCATTTGTACATGGAGCTGAGCATCTTTTTATTTGATGCAAAATGCATGGTCTCTTTCTGCTGTTAAAAGTTGTATCGTCACATACTCTTAATAAGAATACTTTTTGCAATGTTTTAATCGTCCAGCTTGCCGAACTAGGAGATGCGAAAGGACCAAAAAAAATATCATTCTTATTTTGCTTACCTCTAAACTTAGTTAGTTGTGGAAATTTATTCGACTTTGTTAGCTGAATATAAGGGAATGATTTGTCATCTTTTAATAATATATTATATCGAGGTTGATTTTTTTTTATTAGATTAGCCTCAAGCAATAATGCTTCTGCTTCATTTTGCGTTGAAATAAATTCTAGATTCTTTGTGCTAGAAACCATTCTTTCAGTTCTGGTTGGCAAATAAGAAGATGAAATGTAGCTATTTATTCTATTAGGCAAGTTCTTTGCTTTTCCCACATAAATAATGGTGTTTTTATCATCTAGCATTTTATAAACGCCAGGACCATTAGGTAAAAATTGAATTATATTTTTTATGATCTTTTTTCCTTGTTCAAAGTTTTTCATAACCATTTTTTTTAAAGAATTCTATCCCAACAGACTCAGTATTTTTAATTATATTTAACTTTTCAATCTTTATTTTAATATTTAGAACATTTTTATTTTTAAAAATTTCATAAATGAAATCATTTGCGAAAGATTCTAAAAAATTATATTTTTTCTTTAAAAAAAAATTTATTTTATTAATAATTTCTTCATAATTAAGTACTGAATTAATATTTCCATCAATTACTTTTTTTTGTTTGCTTAAGATTTCAACATTAAATCTTAATTTTTGAGGTTTAGTCTTTTCAAAAGAATGGTACCCAATAATTGCTTTACAGACATAATTTTTAATAAAAATTATTTCTTTAGAGTTTAATTTTTTTTTATCTTCGAAAAGTTTTATAATATTGTTCTTATTCATTGATCCCAATCATATCTGGCGTTTTCCAATTAAGACTCTGTCCGCTATCAACAGCAATGATTTGTCCAGTAATTGTTTCGCTATTTGCCAAAAGATAAGCGGTCTTGCATATATCTTCAATTTTGACGGTCTTACCAAGCAAAGTATTTTTTGATTGTTTATTAAAATGTTTTTCAGTTTGTCTTTTGTTTTTAAGTACTGGACCAGGAGCAATTGCGTTAACTCGAATTGTCGGTGCTAATTTCATGGCTGCAGTTTTTGTTATTGTCTGCAACCCTGTTTTACTAATAGTGTATGAAAAGAAATGTGGAGTTAGTTTAAATATTCTTTGATCAAGAATATTTATAATAGATTTATTTTCAGATAAATTTTTAATTTTAGAAAATTCTTTAATAAAAGTAGCTGGAGCCAAAAGATTAATTTTTATATGCTCATCCCAACTTTTTTCGTTAAAATTTAAAATATTATCATTATTAAAAATAGAAGCGTTATTAATTATACAATTAATACTTCCTAAATTTTTAATTGCAGTAGTGACTATTTTTTTTATTATTTTTATATTTAAAAGATTGCCTTGAATACAAATACATTTTACTCCGTATTTTTCTATTTCCTTTTTAAGAACTTTAGATTGCTTTTTTGACTTATTAAAATGAATTGCAATATTCCACCCCTTTTTTGCAAAATATAAACATAGTTCCCTGCCAATTCTTTGAGAGGATCCTGTAATTAAAATACCTTTATTCATTTTATCTTTTCTTTTTTGCAATCATTCCGGCTTTGCCCTGCGTTGATCTTCCTATTAATTCTTTTTTTACATCATCGTTATAAACTTTAATTTTGGTACTCATGTTAATTTCTAATTCTCTTTCCTGAAGCTTTCTTATTTCATCTCTTATTTTTGCTGCTTGTTCGAATTCCAAGTTTTCGGCAGCTTTTTTCATTTCTTTTTCTAGCATTTTTAAATGTTTTTTAAGATTATCACCAATAGGGACATCATTATTAAAAGTAACATAATCTTTCTCAAAAACTCCCTCTAAAATGTCGTTAATTTTTGATTTAATAGACTGAGCTGTTATTTTATTTTTTTTATTGTATTCAATTTGTTTAGTTCTTCTTCTATTAGTTTCATTGATAGCTTTTTTAATACTTTCTGTTTCTTTATCTGCATATAAAATAACTTTACCGTCAATATTTCTAGCCGCTCTGCCTATAGTTTGTATTAAGGATCTTTCGGATCTTAAGAAACCTTCTTTATCAGCATCTAAAATTGCAACAAGAGCGCACTCGGGAATGTCCAATCCTTCTCTTAAAAGATTAATACCAATCAAAACATCAAATACACCAAGCCTTAAGTCTCTTATAATTTCTATTCTTTCAAGCGTATCAATATCAGAATGCATATAACGAACTTTAATTCCATTTTCATCGAGATATTCTGTCAAATCTTCAGCCATTTTTTTTGTAAGCGTGGTAACCAATATTCTTTGGTTGTTTTTAGAAACGGTAATGCATTCATTCAACAAATCATCCACCTGATTTTTAGCGGGTCTGATAAAAATTGGAGGATCTATAAGTCCAGTTGGCCTTATAATTTGCTCTGCAAAAACACCTTTGCTTTGTTTTAACTCCCATTCACTTGGTGTTGCAGAAACAAAAACTGTTTGAGGTCTCATCATATCCCATTCTTCAAATTTTAATGGTCTATTGTCCATACAAGAAGGAAGTCTAAAACCGTAATCGGATAAAGTTTTTTTTCTAGTATAATCTCCTTTATACATTCCGTTTAGCTGAGGAATGGTAACGTGGCTTTCATCAACAAATACTAAACAATTATCAGGAAGATATTCAAATAATGTTGGGGGCGGTTCGCCAGGGTTTCTTCCAGATAAAAATCTTGAATAATTTTCTATTCCAGCGCAACTTCCTGTTGCCTCAATCATTTCGAGATCATATCTAGTTCTTTCTTCTAGTCTTTGTGCTTCTAAAAGTTTTTTTTCATTTCTAAATTTTTCTAAAGTAACAATTAGTTCTTTTTTTATTTCTTTAATTGCTTTTTCTACTGTTGGTCTGGGAGTGATATAGTGACTATTTCCATATAATTTTATTAAATTAATTTCTTTATTGTCAGCTCCGGTCAGTGGATCAAAAGATTTTATCTGAGTTATTTTATTATCTTCAATTGTAATTCTCCATGCCTCGTCTTCATAATGGGATGGAAAAACTTCTATATTTTCTCCTCTAACTCTAAAAGTTCCCCTATAAAAATTTTGATCATTTCTTTTGTATTGAAGCTCAACAAGTCCTTTAATAATCTTATCTCTTTCATAGCTCTCATTCTTTTTAAAAATCAAAGTCATTTTACTGTAAGAATCGACAGATCCTAATCCGTAAATACAAGATACGCTTGAAACAATAATCACATCATCTCTTTCCAAAAGAGATCTGGTAGCCGAATGTCTCATTCTATCTATCTGTTCATTTATAGAAGCTTCTTTTTCTATATAAGTATTCGATCTCGGAACGTAAGCTTCTGGAGTGTAGTAATCGTAATAAGAAACAAAGTATTCAACAGCGTTATTAGGGAAAAAATTTTTCATTTCACCATATAATTGGGCAGCTAAAGTTTTATTTGGAGCAAGAATTAAAGCTGGGCGATTTAATTCTTCGATAATTTTGGCCATTGTAAAAGTTTTTCCAGAACCAGTCACACCAAGTAAAACTTGATTTTTTTTGTTGTTTACTATTTCTGTTTTTAAAAAAGAAATAGCCTTAGGTTGGTCACCTGCAGGAGTGTATTCAGTTATTAGTTGAAATTTTTTTCCACCCTCTAATTTTTTTGAAGAAAGTTCTTTTGTATTTGATTTTTCTAATATATTAGTTTCCAAAAGATTTTGCATATTCCAAAATATAATTAATTTAGATGTCTATACTATCAACTTCTTTATCGAGAATAAAAGAATCTCCTACAATTGCAATTACTCAGAAAGCCAGATTATTAAAAGAAAGCGGAAAAGAAGTAATAGCGCTAGCTTCAGGAGAGCCAGATTTTGATACTCCGGATAATATAAAAGCTGCGGCAATTAAGGCTATTAAAGAAGGACAAACAAAATATACAGCCGTTGATGGAACACCAGAGTTGAAAAAAGCAATTGTTAGCAAATTTAAAAGAGAAAATAATTTAATTTTTGATGTAGACAATATTACAGTTGGCACAGGAGGTAAGCAGGTAATTTATAACTGCATTCTTGCAACTATTAATCCAGGAGATGAAGTTATTATTCCAGCACCATATTGGGTTTCATATCCTGACATTGTTTTATTAGCTGGTGGAACTCCAAAATTTGTAGAGTGTGATGAACAAAGTGATTTTAAGATTTCTGCTGAACAACTTGAAAAATTAATAACAAACAAGACAAAGTGGTTTATTTTAAATTCTCCAGCTAATCCTACCGGAATGTGTTACTCGAGATCAGAATTAACTGAGTTAGTAAAAGTTTTAAAAAAACATAAACATGTTAACATTTTAACAGATGATATTTATGAACATATTATCTATCACGATGTCAAAAGTGCCAATGATCCAAAATTTGTAAATATTTTAGAAATAGACAACTCTCTAAAAGACAGAACTATAGTCATAAATGGAGTAAGCAAAGCCTATGCAATGACAGGCTGGAGAATTGGATATGCCGCTGGTTCGAAAGAATTAATAAAAGCAATGCAGAAAATCCAATCTCAATCAACGACTAATCCATCTTCTATTAGTCAAGCTGCTGCAGTGGAGGCTCTTAATGGAGATCAAAGTTTTATTAACACTAGAGCTTTGGAGTTTAAAAAAAGAAGAGACTTTATTGTTCATGCTTTAAATAATATTAATGGATTAACCTGTGTTAATCCTCAAGGTGCATTTTATGTTTTTCCTAATTGTAAAAAGACAATGAATAAAAAAACATCTAGTGGAAAAATTATTAAAAATGATACAGATTTTGCAACTTACTTATTAGAAGAAACGGGTGTTGCAATTGTTCAGGGTTCAGCATTTGGACTAGAAGGTTATTTTAGAATTTCTTATGCAACTTCTATGCAGATTTTAGAAAAAGCCGTAATAAAGATTAAAACTTTTTGTGAAAGTTTAAAGTAGTCTTAGTGATTAGATAGATATTTTTCAGATTCAAGAGCGGCCATACATCCCATTCCAGCAGCCGTAACAGCTTGTCGGTACAGTTTATCTTTCACATCTCCTGCAGCAAATACTCCGGGTATATTAGTCTTTGTAGAGTCAGGTTGAGTTATGATGTAGCCGCTACTATCCATATTAATTTGTCCTTTAAACAAAGCTGTTGCTGGATCATGTCCGATTGCAACAAAAAGACCGTGAGTTTGCAGTTCTGTGACCGTATTTGTTTTGATATTTTTTAATTTAACAGCAGTTACCCCTTTAGGGTTTTCTGTTCCAATAATTTCTGAAACAACACTATCCCAAATTACATTAATTTTAGGATGAGAAAATAATTTCTTTTGTAATAATTTTTCTGCTCTTAATTCACTCTTTCTATGAACAAGTGTTATTTTTTTTGCAAAATTTGTAAGAAATAAAGACTCTTCAACTGCAGAATTTCCACCACCTACAACAACAACATCTTTATTTTTAAAAAAGAAACCGTCACAAGTTGCGCAAGCAGAAACACCAAATCCTTTATATTTTTCCTCAGATTCTAAATTTAACCATCTTGCCTGTGCGCCAGTTGAAATAATAACGCTTTCAGCAAAGTAATGGGTCCCAGAGTCTCCGATTATTTCAAAAGGTTTTTTATTAAAATTAACTGAAGAAATATGATCTTCAATAAATTTTGTCCCAACCTTTAATGCCTGCTCTTTCATTTGTTCCATTAACCAAGGACCTTGTATTACATCTGCAAATCCAGGAAAATTTTCAACATCATTAGTGATCGTTAATTGACCACCTGGTTGTGAACCTGCAATTAAAACTGGCTCAAGCATTGCTCTCGCAGCATAAATTGCCGCTGTATATCCCGCAGGACCGTATCCAATAATAATTACTTTATTTATTTTATTGATATTCATTGTAGATTTTAATTAATAGTATTTATAATTAATTATCATTTTAAACAATGAGATATTTTAGAGCATTATTATTAACCGAAGGCGCTCATGGTATGGTGAGTCAAGCAGAAGGCTTAGCAAAAGCTTTAAAATTAGATTTTAATCATTGTTTCGTAAATTTGAAAAAACCTTGGAAATACTTTCCCATAAACTTAGTTCCCGTTAGCAAATCTGTTATTGATGGAAAAATTCCAGATCAAATAGAGAATCAAGTCCTTATTTCATGTGGAAAAAATAGCATCATTTCTTCTTTATTTTTAAAAAGAAATAATAAAAATTTATTCAATATTCATATTCAGAACCCCAAGATAAACTTTTCAAATTTTGATTTAATTGTTGCTCCAGAGCACGATCAAATAAAAGGGAACAATGTATTAAATACATTTGGAGCTCTTCATTATATTACTAAACAAGAGATTGATAATAGTAGTAATGTTTTCTCAAAATATAATCTATCTGAAAATGATAAGATTGTTTCTTTAATCTTGGGAGGTCCCAATAGGTATTATGATTTTAACGAGATTGATCTTGGAAATATTTTTTTATTAATAAAAGATAATTTTTTAGATAAGAATTTTAAATTAATTCTTGTTAGATCAAGAAGAACACCAGACAACATTATTGATTTTGCTAAAAAGTTTTTTTTAAATTCAGCGGTTATTATTGATTTTGTTAGTAAAGAATTTTATTTATCAGCTCTTAAATTATCCAAAACAATTATTGTAACTTGCGATTCTACTTCAATGATTTCTGAGTGTGCGATCACACAAAAGCCAATATTTGTGGCTAAAATGAAGGCCAAGAGAAGAAATAACAGATTTGAGTATTTTCTTAATAGCTTTAGAGAAAAAGGGATTATCAAATTTTTAGGAGAAAATATTGATAATTGGAGTTATCCGGAATTAGATGAGACAAAACGTATTGCGAGAATAATAAAAGAAAGGTTAAATTAATATTAATGAGTTTTTTAAAATCGTTTCAAAATAAGTCAGCTCATTCGAACTATCCATTTGATCACTGGGAGTTAACAGAGCCCTTAACTGAAGAACAAATAAAAGAAATCTGCGAAGCGAAGGTTCCGGAAATTAAAATCGACTTTGATGGCACTAGAGCGGTAGATGGTGGCGCAGGGTCATATAGATCTGGAGATCCTACGGGAGGCAAAGCAGGAAAGATAAGAGAGTTTGTCACAAAAGATAATTATAAAGACTATCCACATTTAAAAAAATTTATTGATGAATTATGCAGAATGGAAACAGCTAAATATATTGGCTCAAAAATTAAAAAAGATTTAAGCAAAGCTTATGTACGAGTTGAAATCATTGCTGATAGAGTTGGTTTTTGGCTTAAGCCTCATTGCGATATTAAAGAAAAATTAATGTCATGTCTGTTATTTGCAAATCCAGATAATTATGAATCTGAAGAATTAGGTACAGATTTTTATGATAAGAATTTAAAGTTAGTAAAAACTGTGCCTTATAGGAATAATTATGGATATGCTTTTACAAGTGGTCCTGACACTTGGCATGGATTGGAAAAAAAAGAAATTAAAAGAGACAGAAGATGTCTTCAAGTAAATTATGTAACTTTTGAAACTGATTGGAAAGTTAATTAATTTATATCCTGCAAAGCAAGAACTTCAAATTTATAATTCTTTAAAGATTTGATAGCTTCAGTAATTGCATTGGCTCCAGCAATAGTTGTGTAGTAAGGAGTACCACTTGTAAGAGCCGCTCTTCTAAGAGAGAAAGAGTCTTTTATAGATTGCTTACCTTGAGATGTATTTATAACTAAAGCAATTTTTTTAGCGTTAAGAGAATCTTCAATATGAGGTTTTCCCTCTATAACTTTATTAATTTTTTTACATTCAACTCCTGATGAATTTAAAAAATCAGAAGTTCCAGAAGTTCCAATAATATCAAATCCTGATTTTTTTAGTTCTTGTGCAATTTTAAGAATATGTTTTCTATCATCTTTTTTAACAGACAAGAAAGCAACGCCAGATTTTGGAATTTTATTACCGGTTGCAAATTGACTTTTTGCAAAAGCAAGACCAAATGTTTTATCAATACCCATAACTTCTCCTGTTGATTTCATCTCAGGTCCTAACAAGGTATCTACATTTGGAAATTTGTTAAAAGGAAATACAGCTTCTTTGACAGAATATAATTTATGATTTTTTTTATTTAAATTTAGATCTTTTAATTTTAAACCCGTCATTACTTTTGTTGCAATTTTTGCAACAGGAACTCCAATAGATTTCGCTACAAAAGGAACGGTTCTGCTGGCCCTTGGATTCACTTCTAAGACATAAACTCGATCATCTTTTACAGCAAATTGAATATTTAAAAGTCCTAATACTTTTAAACCAAAGGCAATCTTCTTTGTTTGTTTTGATATTTCATCGATAATATTTTGTTTTAATGAATACGGAGGAATACAACATGCAGAATCTCCAGAGTGAATTCCTGCCTCTTCAATATGTTCCATTATACCTGCAATAAAAACATCTTTGCCATCACAAATAGCATCAACATCAACTTCAATTGCATCGTTAATAAACTTATCTATTAGAACAGGATCTTTTCCTGAAACTTTAACTGCTTCTTTTATATATTTTTTAAGATGATCTTCATCGTATACAATTTCCATAGCTCTACCGCCCAAAACATATGAAGGTCTAATTACTATCGGGAAATTTATTTTTTTTGCAATTTCAAGCGCTTCAGCCTCAGTTCTTGCAAGTCCACTTTCTGCCTGAAGCAATTCTTCTTTGATTACAAAATTTTTAAATTTTTCTCTATCCTCAGCAAGATCAATAGATTCAAGTTGAGTACCTAAGATTGGAATATTATTTTCATGAATAAATTTTGCAAGTTTTAATGGAGTTTGACCACCAAACTGAACTATAACGCCAAAAAGAGAACCGTTGCTTTTTTCTTTATTAATAATTTCAATTACATGCTCCTCAGTCAAAGGCTCAAAATATAATCTATCACTCGTATCATAATCGGTTGAGACTGTTTCAGGATTACAGTTAATCATAATGGTCTCATAATTAACTTCTTTTAATGCATAACTTGCCTGACAACAGCAGTAATCAAATTCTACTCCTTGTCCTATTCTATTTGGTCCGCTACCTAAAATAATAACTTTTTTTTTGTTTGTTGGCTCAGATTCGCAAGTACTTAGATCGCTACTTCCATAAGTAGAATACATATAAGGAGTTTTAGATTCAAACTCTCCAGCGCATGTATCAATTTTTTTATATATAGGATGAATTTTAAATTTATTCCTAGCGGACCTGACTTCATTGCTTTTTATTTTTAAAATTTTTGCAATTTTTTTATCTGAAAAACCGATTGATTTAATATATTGGAGTTTTTCTTTATTATTTAAAACATCCTCATCTTTAATTTGATTTTCTACAATAACCAGTTCCTGTATTTGTTCTAAAAACCATTTATCTATTTTTGTCATATCATAGATTTCGTCTAGTTTTAGATCTCTTCTAAAAGCCTCTGCTACATAAAGTATTTTTTGAGGAGTTCTCTCTATAAGTTTCTTCTTTAAATCTTGCATATTTATTTCTTCGTTTTGATCAAAGCCATCAAGTCCAATTTCCAAGGAACCCAATGCTTTCTGAACGGACTCTTTAAAGTTTCCTCCGATAGACATTACTTCACCAACAGACTTCATTGCTGTTCCTAGTATTGCTTCAGTATTTTTGAATTTTTCAAATGCAAATCGTGGAATTTTAGTCACTACATAATCAATAGTTGGCTCGAATGAGGCAGGGGTTGTTCCTGTGATTTCATTCTTTAATTCATCCAAAGTATAACCAACGGCAAGTTTTGCAGCCACTTTTGCTATTGGAAACCCAGTTGCTTTTGAAGCTAATGCAGAGGATCTAGAAACCCTTGGATTCATTTCAATAATAATCATTCTTCCATTTTTTGGATTGATTGCGAATTGAACATTAGAACCTCCTGTTTCAACTCCAATTTTTCTAATACATTTAAATGAAGCATCTCTCATGATCTGATATTCTTTATCAGTCAAAGTTAATGCGGGAGCTACAGTAACAGAGTCGCCAGTGTGAATTCCCATTGGATCAACATTTTCAATGGAGCAAATAATTATACAGTTATCATTTTTGTCCCTAACTACTTCCATTTCAAATTCTTTCCATCCTAATAAAGATTCTTCTATTAAAACTTCTTTTGTCGGAGAAAGATCAAGACCATTTGCTATAATTTTTAAGTACTCTTCTTCTGAATAAGCAATTCCACCTCCGGAACCGCCAAGAGTAAAAGAAGGTCTGATAATTGCGGGCAGGCCAATTAATTTTAAACTTTTCTTTGCATCTTCAATTGATCTACAAATTATAGATTTTGCACACTCAAGACCAATGTCGGTCATATTTTTTTTAAATTTTTCCCTGTCTTCAGCGTTTTCTATAGCTTCAGAATTAGCACCTATTAATTCAATATTATATTTTTTTAAAATTCCTTCCTTCTTAAGTGCCATAGCAGCATTAAGTGCGGTTTGACCTCCCATAGTTGGCAATATCGCATCAGGTTTTTCTTTTTTAATAATCTCTTCTATAATTTCAGTGGTAATAGGTTCAATATAAGTTTTGTCAGCAACATCAGGGTCAGTCATAATAGTTGCTGGATTTGAGTTGATTAGAATAATTCTATAACCATCAGATCTTAGTGCTTTGCATGCTTGAGTTCCTGAATAATCAAATTCACATGCTTGACCAATAATTATAGGTCCGGCCCCAATAACTAAAATTGATTTTATATCTTTTCTTTTAGGCATTAATTTTATTTTTTTCTATTAAATTTATAAAATCTTTAAAAAGATAATTGCTATCATGTGGACCCGGAGATGCTTCTGGATGATATTGCACAGAAAATACCGGTTTAATTTTTGATTTTATACCTTCAATAGAAGCGTCAAAAAGGGACACATGAGTAACTTCAACGTCTTTAGGTAAGCTATCTTTTATAACTTCAAATCCATGATTTTGACTTGTGATTTCTACTTTATTATTAGTTAAATTTTTAACGGGATGGTTCGCGCCTCTGTGCCCCTGATGCATTCTTTTTGTTTTTGCACCAAGACTTAAAGCTAGCAATTGATGTCCCAAACATATTCCAAATACAGGGGTATTTGAGGATATTATCTCTTGAATTATTTTAATTGCATATTTTCCTGTAAGATCCGGATCTCCAGGTCCATTAGATAAAAAAACACCATCTGGTTTTAAATCAAGTATATTCTTTGCGGTAGTTATTGAGGGGACAACAATTACTTTGCACCCCAGTTCAGAGAAATTTCTTAAAATATTAGTTTTGATACCGTAATCAATTGCAACAATATTGTATTTATTATTCTTTTGAACTTCATATCCTTTCGCATTCCATAATTTATTGCCAATCCATTGATAAGATTTTTTGCAAGTAACTTCTCTAGTAAGATCTAAATTTTCTAAGCTAGGTAATTTTTTGGTAATCTCTAAAAGTTCTTTGACATTATGCTTGTACTCTTTTTTGAAAGCTATCGTTGCTTTTTTTGGTCCAAGTTTTCTTATTTTTAAAGTAAGTTTTCTAGTATCAATTCCATAAATTGCAGTAATGTTATTTTTTTTTAACCATTGATCTAAATTTTCTAAAGCTCTGTAATTAGATGAATGAGATACTTCGGCGCTGAATATTGCACCTTTAACCCAAGTCTTATCACCCTCTAAATCTTCATTATTAGCGCCGACATTTCCGATATGTGGGAAAGTAAAATTTATAATTTGCCCAGAGTAAGAAGGATCAGTTAATATTTCTTGGTAACCAGTAATTGAAGTATTAAAACATATTTCACCAGAAGAAATTCCATAAGCACCAATTCCAAATCCATGGAACTCTTCTCCATCTTCGAGAATTAAAATAGCATTAGGATTAATAGAATTTTTTATTTTGTATTTATTTTCTAAATTAGTTTCTTTAGACAAATACAACCCATGAGTTAAGAGCTTTTAAGTTATTTAAAAGTTGGCGAACATTATGAAAAAGTTAATCGCCAGTCAAGTTGGTAATATTTTCTTTTGAGCAATTGGATTATTTAGAGTAATTTAAAACTTATGAATTTATTAGATAAGGTAAACGCTCAATTAAAAGAATCAGCACTTAAACAAGATAAAGATAAGGTTCTTACTTTAAGACTCATAGTTTCTGCAGTGAAAGATAAAGAAATTGAAAAGAGAGGAGCCGGAGTAAAAGATACTTCAATTAAAGATGAAGATGTAATTACAGTTCTTAATAAGATGTTAAAACAAAGAAGAGAATCATTAGAAATTTATAAAAAGGCTTCAAGAAATGATTTGGCAGAAAAAGAAGATAAAGAAATAAATATTATTCAAGAATTTCTTCCAAAGCAACTAGATGGTAACGAAATAAAAAAAGCTTGTGAAAGTGCAATCAAAGATTCAGGGGCAGCCTCAATTAAGGACATGGGGAAAGCAATGGCAATTTTAAAGCTTAAATATTCTGGGAGTATAGATTTTTCTAAAGCAGGAGCACTATTAAAAGAACTACTAAGTAAATGAAATTTCCAAAAGAGTATTTAGAAGAGATTAAACAAAGAATCAAAGTTTCCGACATAGTAGGAGCTTCAGTTCAATTAAAAAGAAGAGGCAGAGAATTTATTGGCCTATCTCCATTTTCTAAAGAAAAATCACCATCATTTACTATCAATGATGAAAAAGGGTTTTATCATTGCTTTAGTTCAGGTGAGCATGGAAATATTTTTGATTTTTTAGTTAAGGTTGAAAAATTAAATTTTGGTGATGCTGTTAGAAAGTTAGCAGCAAAAGCTGGGATGCCTGCATTTAAATTTACTAAAGAAAATATTGAAGTAGAAAATAAAAGAAAAAAATATGATGAAATATTAACAATTGCTTTGAAGCATTATCAAAAAAACTTTTCTGAAAATGAAAGCGTAAAAAAATATGCTCTTGGCAGGGGCTTGACTCAAGAAATATTATCTACATTCAAAATAGGATATTCCGGAGAATATGGTTTAAATGTTTCTTTGTTTAGTAATTTTAACCAAAAAGAACTTATTGAGAGTGGAGTATTTTTTCATGATGAAAAGAACAATAAACTTATTGATCGGTTTAAAAATAGATTAATTTTTCCAATCTTTGATTACAATAATAATGTTATTGGATTCGGCGGAAGAGCATTAAGTCAAAATTATTTAGCAAAATATATTAACTCGCCAGAAACTGAATTTTTTAAAAAAGGTTTTAATTTATATAATTTAAATAATGCAAAAAGTGAAAATAAACAAAGTGGAATTGTTTTTGTTGTTGAGGGCTATATGGATGCGATTAGTCTTTATCAGGCAGGTTTTAAAAATGTAGTTGCAACACTAGGGACGGCAATGACCGAATCTCATTTAAATTTAATATGGCGCTACTTTAATGATCCGGTAGTTTGTTTTGATGGTGATAGAAGCGGTCAAAACGCTGCTCACAAAATTTCCGAAAAGTTAATTGCTTATATGAAGCCAAATTATTCATTATCTTTTTTGATTTTGCCGAATGGTTTTGATCCAGATTCTTTTGTAAGAAAGAATGGAAGAAATAATTTTGAGAGTTTGTTAGATCAAAAAATTGATATTGGTAATTTTGTTTTTGAAAATAATTTACAAGAATTACAATCAGAGCAACCAGAAGAAAGAGCTGGATTTGAAAAAAAAATAATGGATTTATGTCAACTAATTCAAGATTCAACTGTAAAAAAACATTATATAAGTTTTTTTAAAAATAAAATTTTTGAACAATTCTCAAATAGAAAAGCTAAAAGTCTTAAGCCGCTTAATAAAACTAAAGAACTTACAAGAAAAATTACAAGGTATTCATCTTTTGAACTTAAAGAATTTTCTTTGATGTATCTTTTTTTGAATAATGTTCAAATTTTAAAAGATCAATCTGAAAAATTTTCGTTAATTAATTTTAATAATAAAAATTTAGAAGCATTAAAGAATGTTTTGATAAATATTTTAGAAAAGATTGAGACTTTCAAAGAATTTAATTTATTAAAGCATTTAGAAGAAAATAATTTCGGTCAAATTATTAAAGATATAAACGAATTTTCATCTATAAAAGGAATTTCAGAAAATTTAAATGAAGAAAAATTTGATAATTTTTTAAAAGATCTGATTGAACAAGTCGATAATTTGAAACTTGAGAGCAGATTAAAAGATGCTGAAGAATCATTATCAAAAAATATGAACGAGGCTCAGTATAATGAACTTTTATCCTTAAAAGATCAGATTGTAGCATCAAAAAAAGTCTAGTAATTTTCTGTCCTAGTAAATATATATACTGCTCCAATAAACAGATATTAAAGTGAAAGCAGATAAGCTTATTTCAAAATCATTTGAGAAATTGCTTGAGCGTGGAAAGGCTCGAGGATTTATTACTCATGAAGAATTAAAAAAATCTTTAGGAAAAAGAAACAGCACGCCAGAAAGTTTAGAAAAAGCTGTTTTAAATATTTTTGACAATCTTATTACCTTAGTAAAACAAAAGTCTGATTTTAAAGTTAAGACAAAAGAAGAGGCACCAAAAGCTGAAAAAACTTCTGACAGAAGTGATGATCCAATTAGAATGTATCTTAGAGAGATGGGCGGCGTTGAGCTTCTATCCAGAGAAGGTGAAATCGCAATCGCAAAGAGAATAGAATCTGGAAAATATGTAATGGTTTCTGCGTTGGCAGAGAGTCCATTGATGGCAAAAAAAATATTTGAATGGAAAGATAAATTAAATGCCAGCGAGATGTTGGTTAGAGATATTATTGATCTTGATAGTAATTATTTAGAAGATGGGAATTTTACAAAAGCTTTAGCTGCAAAAAGTGTTGAAAAGGAAGTTAAAGAACCTAAATCAAAGAAAGACAAAGAAGAAGATCCAGATAATAAGAGTGTTGAAGCTATTGAAGAAGAAAATGATGAGTACAATATTTCTTTAGCAGCTCTTGAAATTGAGCTTAAGCCAAAAATATTAAAAACTTTTGAAAAACTATCAAAAAATTATAAAAAACTTATTTCTTATCAGAAAGAAAAATTAGAAACTGTACTTGCTAGATCTAAGTTTAGTCCAAGCAAAGAAAAGAATTATCAGTTAATTAAAGAAGAAATTAGCCAAGATATTTTGCAATTGCAACTGAACCCAGCGACGCAAGAAGAGTTAGTTCAATTAAATTATGTTGAGAATAAAAAATTAATAAATTTTGATGGTGAACTTTTAAGACTTTCTTCTAAACATGGAATTCCTAGAGAGGAATTTATAAAATTTTATGTAGGCAATGAAATTAATCCAAATTTTGAAAGTTTTTTAGGAGAGAATAAAAAATGGCATAATTTCTTTACTAAAGAAAAAAAAGAATATGAGAATATTAAAAGTAAACTAATTCAGATTAGTAAAGATGTAGGTTTACCAGTTTCAGATTTTAAAATCTTAGTTAACAAAATAAAAAAAGGGGAAAGAGAATCTAGAATTGCTAAGAAAGAAATGATTGAAGCTAATTTAAGATTAGTTATTTCGATTGCTAAAAAATATACAAATAGAGGATTGCAGTTCTTAGATTTAATTCAAGAAGGTAACATTGGTCTTATGAAGGCCGTTGATAAATTTGAATATAGAAGAGGTTACAAATTTTCAACTTACGCAACATGGTGGATTAGACAAGCAATCACAAGATCAATAGCTGATCAGGCGAGAACTATTAGAATACCAGTGCACATGATCGAAACAATTAATAAGATTGTTAGAACATCAAGACAAATGCTTAGTGAATTTGGAAGAGAGCCTACACCAGAAGAGTTAGCTAAAAAATTAGCTATGCCTTTAGATAAAGTTAGAAAAGTATTAAAAATTGCTAAAGAACCAGTATCTCTTGAAACGCCAGTTGGAGATGAAGAGGATAGTAGTCTCGGAGATTTTATAGAAGATAAAAATGCGTTAATACCTGTTGATGCGGCAATTCAAAGCGGACTTAGAAATACAACTACAAAAATTTTAGCTACATTAACTCCAAGAGAAGAAAGAGTTTTGAGAATGCGTTTTGGAATTGGAATGAATACAGATCACACTTTAGAAGAAGTTGGTCAGCAGTTCTCAGTTACACGTGAAAGGATAAGACAAATTGAAGCTAAAGCTTTAAGAAAATTAAAACATCCTAGCAGATCTAGACAATTAAAAAGCTTCTTTGATAGTTAGAATTTAGTTAATAAACTATATTTTTAATGTTATATCCCATTAAACGGGCCTGTAGCTCAGCTGGTTAGAGCCCCCCGCTCATAACGGGGTTGTCCGGGGTTCAAATCCCTGCGGGCCCACCAATTTAATTTAATTCGATTTATTAAAATTTTCTAGAGCGCTAATTACGCCAACAAAACCTTTGCTTGCTATTATTGAAGAAAATTCTTCCTTTTGTGTTCTTGCTAAACTTAATCCTTCAACAACTAGGTCTCTTGCAAGAAGTTTTGAGTCTTTTATATAAATTCTCCACTCAACAGCAATCTCTTGAGCATCTTTTTTTGAAAAGATTTTAGTACTTACAATAATATTATTTTCGTTAATTTTTTTTGAATTTATGACTTTAAGATCTTGATCAGCAAAATCGTTTAACTTTGAAGATATATTTTTTATAAAATATTCTCTAAACAATTTATTAAAATTTTCTCTTTCAGAATTTGTGGCCTTTTCTCTATAATCACCAAGTGTATAA
>ENA-OSIY01000237-OSIY01000237.1-marine-metagenome-genome-assembly--contig:-NODE-237-length-32274-cov-8.536168_pt1 | contig 32274 bp, 35 predicted proteins | sample MGYA00237884_ERZ534233 | MGnify/ENA primary metagenome ERZ534233 (study PRJEB26412, sample SAMN06343840) | marine metagenome | isolation source: estuarine water | place: USA: Columbia River Estuary... | reverse complement strand
TTTTTCAAGCAGAAGACGGCATACGAGATTTCTGCCTGTCTCGTGGGCTCGGAGATGTGTATAAGAGACAGGTGGAATATATGAGGTCCGTATTTGTGAACATTTATTCCATCTATATTCTCCGTATAGCAGTTTCCTCCTATATGAGATCTTTTTTCTACAACAAGGCATTTGTACCCTTTGTCCGTCATCTCTCTTGCGAAGATAGACCCAAATAATCCTGATCCTACTATTAAATAGTCGTACATATTATTTATTTCTTCTTTAAAAAATATCTAGCAGTATTACAGATATTAGCATTTAGCATTATTTCGTATCCTGGGAAGTATTGCTTTATATATTCTGCGTCTATTAATCCGTGAAACTCTATATCTACCCACCTAATCTGCTGTAAGTAATTAGAATTTTCAATAACATTAAACTCTCCTCCTTCAATATCCATTTTAAGAAAATCTACTATCGGTAGTTCTAGTTCTTCTAAGGTTTTTATTTCTACATTAAAAAAACTGGTATTAACATAAGAACTTTCTCTTAGGCTATGGCCTCCAACATTATTAATATCTTCCGCCAAAACTCCAGAAGTGAAGTTATATCCAATAGCTGTCTTATATAAATTACTTTTGTTTTTAATGTGATTTTGTAAAAAAGTAAAATTGCCTTCTTCAGGCTCTATTAAATAAGCATCTTGTAGGGTAGGTATTTGTTCAAATAAAATATTAGAAAACTCACCTATGTTCGCTCCTACATCAACATACGAAATAATTTTATTTAACTTCAGAGTAGTTATAAGAGCTATAAAATAAGGCTCTTCAGTTAGTTCTTTTCTAGTATGATTTATGTGCCCTTCTCTAGTAAGCATTTGTATTATTTTAATATGTCTAGTTAATTTATATTGTGATAATTACAACATATTTTACATTGTGTATCTAATATTTTATAAAGTTATCGCAATATATATCTTTTGTATCTAAATTATTAGCGGCTGGTCCAAACCAAGTTTTAGGTGCTATTATTTTTTTATTATCGTTATTTGATAACCAAGATCCCCACCAACTATAGCTGCTATTTGCTATTATATGATCATGGCATTTAGATATTAAACACATGTCATATATCGGACTATTAGAATTAAATACTATATTTTTTCTTTTAAGGTTTTCTTCACACCAATTTTTATCATCAGATGTACATATAAAGATTGTATTGCCATCATCTAATGTGTCCATGGATTTATTATAATAGTCTATTGTACACAATGGATGATACTCAGTATTAAATAGATATCCAGCTCTCCTTACATGTAAAGATACTAATTTTTTATTTTTAAATTGATTTATATAGATATCAACTTCTTTTACTGTATCCTCTTTAAAAGTAAACTCCTTCTTAACAATAGCAGAACAGTGTTTAAAATACTTATCTGTTTGAAAATATCCTTCAAAGTCTGTATCTTCTTTTATTTCAAAAACTCCCTCATTATAAGAAAATTCAATTTCTTTGTACAAATTATTTGGTTTAATTGTTTTTTTTACAAACTCTTTTAAATCAAAAAATTCAAATAAATAACAATTTTTTACTATTTCTGGGTCTATTGCTATTCTGGCGTTTAATTTATATTTTATACCTAATAGAAGGGCATATTGAAACATTTGATTTCCTAATTGTCCATATACTCCAAGTTTACTAAAAGACACTTCCATAATTATAAAATCATGTTATTATCATACCTTGCTTGCACAGATGGGTAGTAATCCACTTGAGTCTCTTCTAGGGTAGAATACCCTGGGATTTGCCAAGCTAGATTTTTATTGCACATATATAAATTATTTTGATGGTCTAGGGCTAGATCATGATAGCATATGTCAATTACCGGTATATGTTTAAACGGTATTTTTAATATTTTATCATAAAAATGATTATTAACTGCATATGCATGTGCTGATAGTGCGCCTAATGACCTGCCTAGGTTATCTGTTACCTTTTGGTATATTAATGGGTTACAACCTATATAAAACATATCCCATCTTTCCCTTATCTTTAAGTCTTCTATTGTTTTAGATAACTCCTCTATTATATCATCATGTAATGTAACATCATCTTCAAAAATTAGTACATTTTTATACTGCATTAATTTTGCTCTAAGTACTACATTTATGTGTGATAAAGCACAAGATTTTGTAAACCTGGCATGTTCAGGTCTTTCATCGTTTCTAAAAAAACAACCATCTTGTTTAATACTTTCATTTTGTTCAGGAGATAGTGTTATTGCTGGGAATCTTTCTGCTTTTATGCCAAACTTAGAAAATAATTTTTCTATATGGTCTTTTCTATCTGTTCTCTCTTCTAGATTTATGTAGAATATTTTATCAAAAAAATCAAAAGGATTCATATTTTTTAAAATTTATTTATAAAATCAATCCACATTGGACCTATCTTTTTTATGTCAAAGTTTTCAAAAATATAAGATATACTCTTATCTCTCATACTTTCTTTTAATTCTATGTTCTCTTCTATCTGTTTTACTTTTTCTACAATATTATCTATGTAATCCATCTTAGGCTCATGTGTAACCCTCTCACTCATCATTCTTTCCATATCTATATTCGGAGGAAAATCTAGCTTATAATAATATCCTCCATAATACTCTTCATGGGATCCTAAAGGATATGATACTACTATTACTCCCATACCTAAAGCCTCTCCCATTGCACAAGAGTGAACATCTTTATACACATGTTCATTTGGAGTGTATTGTGGGAATATAAAATAATCACTCGTGGCTAGTTCAGTAAATAATGTTTCTTTATCTATCCCATTTCCTAAATTAACATAGTCAAATGCTACAAAATTTTCATCCCATCCTAACTCTTTTACAGCCTTTAAAGCTACATCTCCTCCTCTAGACCATTGAGCTGGGAACACTACTTTCTTATGCTTTCTTTCTAGTTTCTTATCCAACACTTCTTTCATTACATCAAGTGTCATTGGATTAGGTATAACAGTTTCGTATACAGTTGGTATATTTTCTTCTAAGTATTTTATATTTTCTAAATGATGCTCTCTAGCCCATTTTGATATATTAACATATCCAACTTTTAAATTATGTTTAATTGCATAATCTTTTAACTCTGCCATATAATATCCCCATGATAGATGACACCAATAAAAAACTCCTCTTTTTATTTTTGCATTCAAATTATCATACTCACCAAACCATAAACAGTTGACCAGTATGTCAAAGTTAACATCTTCAATACCTTCTAAATTTGGTATATAAGTATATGTTACCCCGTTAACAATTTCCTTACCTGGATTAAAGGTATACCCTCTATTGTTTCTATCTTCTTTTAGATTATCTCCTGACTCTTCTACTGCTACTACTACTTCATGGCCATTATTTGCTAGATATTCTGCAACAAGTATGCTAGAGGTGTCAGTACCTGATAAACCCGCCTTGTCATATCTCATTTTATGACCGGTTATAAAATTACTTCTTGACCCGTTTCCTGTTACAACAAATAATATTCTCATACATTAATATCTTTTTCGTATCTATCACTCCACTTTTTTTCTTCATCAAACATGTACATTACTATCTTACCTGGTTTGTCTTGAGAGTCTATTGTGACTGTATATTCATTTTTTGTAAGGTTAACATACTCTGGTTGCGTGTCTACATTAAAATCTTTTCTATGTAATTCCAATCCAGATTTTGTTTGTATTCCGAGTGTTATGAATTGGGGACTTTTAAATTCTAAATTTTTGAAAAACTCTATATCCCAGTCAACTGTTACATCGTATTTATATGTCTTAAACTGTTCTTCCCAATCTATTGGGTTTGGCGGTTCTTTAACTTTAATAGTGTAGTCTTGTATTCTACAATTTTTAAAATCAAAACCTCCATATACTTCGTAATCATGTAAAGTTCTGGCTGTTCCTAATCCGTATATACCCATATCTATTCCATGATCTTCTTGACCAAATAGTTGCCTAGTCTTATTTCTGGCATATATATCTCTTTCTCCTGAAGTCTTTTTTGTGGCGCTTTCTAAACCATGATCTTCCCAATGTTTACGCCTATAATTCCTAGTGTATTCGTGCCACATAACCATTCTATATGGGCTGTACATATCATATCCGTGCGTAAAGGCTCTTACGCTTAAAGTAGTCTCCTCAGTATATCCACCAAAATAAATGTCTGGGTCATACCTAACTTCGTCTATAAATTTACCGTCTACAAAATAAAAATGACCGCTGATAGTTCTTGCTTTTATTACTTTGGTTCTCTCCTTATAATCCTGAATATACCACGGCATGCTCATTAAAAGCTTATCATATGAAAACTCATACTGGGACATTAAAGATGGCAATTTTTCATAACTACATCTGCACTCTTCTGGATCAAACGGAGTACAGTATGTGGTAATAATAGGCTTTTCAGACACTTCCAAAGCCTGTGCATAGTCTTCCATCATTATCTCATCCCACCCATCAACAAACCTATGATGACTGTCTATTTGTAATGTGTATTTCTCTCCATCATACAAGCTGTTGGTGACGTTTCTAGCCCATCCTAATCCTGCACTCTCGCTATAGTGGTATTTTTTTATACGGAAGTTTGGCTTATCATCAAAGATTTCGGTATCTTCTTCTTCATCGTATTGCCAGCATATTCCAAATGTAAGTCGTTCAGGGTTTTTAGCCCTAGATAGCATGTCATCTATAGTAAGTATTAATTGTGGGTCCCTATAGCTTGCTATCTGTACAAATATTTTATCCATAACACTTTTTTAAAAATAATGACAAATATAGTATTTTTTACACACTTTACTACATTTTTACTATAATATTATATTAGGATCCCTCACCACCGCAGCTTACACAATTAAATGCCCCTGTTGGTGTTGCAGTAAAGTTAGTTCCATCTCTTGTAAATTCTCTAGAGTCTGCCCCATCAGATAACCAGAAAGTTCCGTTATTATCAACTTCAGCATCAAAGCAAGCCTGGCTAGACACTAGTATAAATATGTTAGTGCATAGACACAGTGTAGCAGTTCCTCCAAATGATAAATTAACATTGGTACATCCTAAGACCACATTACACGCATCTGCCGGTGTATTTGCTGATAAACTATACACTATAGGCACAGGTGTTGGAGTAGGAGTGGGAGTGGGTGTAGGAGTAGGTGTAGCTGTTGGAGGTTCAGGGGTAGGTGTAGGGGTAGGTGTAGCTGTAGGTGGTAATGGGGTAGGTGTAGGTGTAGGAGTAGGAGTTGCCGTTGCTGGTATAGGAGTAGCTGTAGCTGGCAACGGAGTTGCCGTTGCTGGTATAGGAGTAGCTGTAGCTGGCAACGGAGTTGCCGTTGCTGGTAATGGAGTAGGGGTAGCTGGCAACGGAGTTGCCGTTGCTGGTAATGGAGTAGGGGTAGGAGTGCCGCAGTTAGTTTGGTTTTGTAAGTTTCCAGCAAAAGCAGATGTATTCCAATAATTAATGCCATTAGAATAGAATCCATCTCCTACAGGGCTTGTTAAGCCGCTATCCTGATACAATATAACTCCGTTAGCCAAAACAGATGTTCCTGGTGCCGCATAATAGGTATTTGTAAATAAAGTAGGGTACCTACCACATGCCTCTAGGCCGCTAAGACTGCTATACGCTAATAAGAAAGAAGTGTAAGCAGGAGTTGGCGTTGGTGTAGCTGTTGCTGGTAAAGGAGTAGGTGTAGGAGTAGGAGTAGCTGTAGCTGGCAACGGAGTTGCCGTTGCTGGTAATGGAGTTGCCGTTGCTGGTAATGGAGTAGCTGTAGCTGGTATAGGAGTGGCCGTTGCTGGTAGTGGTGTAGCTGTAGCTGGTAGTGGTGTTGGAGTAGCTGTTGATGTTGGAGTAGGAGTAGCTGTTGATGTTGGAGTAGGTGTAGCTGTTGGTGTTGATGTTGGAGTAGAAGTAGGCGTAGGTGTAGGAGTTGGGGTTAAGTATATAGCATATACTATAAACTTACACAGTGGTTTAGAAACCTTAGCTTCTATAGTTGCATAGTTTGATTTAAGAATACAGCTACTACCAGAGATACTAGTAGAGAATCTATACTTAGTTGTATAGGTTCCTATAACACTACTATTTAGAGTTACAGTTCCGTTACCATTATTAGAAAAATAAGAAACATCAGAGCCTGACAACTCTATTGATCCAGTCAAAGCAGTCCATCCTTTAGTATTATCATTTACTAAAGGACTTATTATTTTAGGAGACGTAGAGGATGAAAAAGATATGTAATCATCCTTTGCATATGGAGGTATTGGAAATATACTCTGATAATCTGGGTGGGTGATTATTATCAACCCATGCTCATAAAATATATTACCAACTAAAGTATTTACTGCTGCGACATCATATATGTTACCTTTTCCATCATCCTGTAAATTCATGAAGGATGTAGATATATTAAAGGATATTTTTTTTACTGACGTGCTGAATACCTCTTTAGATATGGATAATACTTTAATGGTGGCATCAGATCCACTAGGAAAATCTTTGATCATATACCCTTGAGGAGTATAATCATAATAGGACCCAGAAGGCCTATATATAGATGCGCTAGCGTAGTTTAATGATTCTAAATTTGATGAATTATCTAGATAAGACCCAGAAAATGACTGATAATACAAATGGTTTACTGAATCATAAACCAATCTATCGTACTCATTATTGGTCTTGATATCGTTATTATAGTCGAATATACTGCCGGTTTTTACACCATTGTATACTCTAATTCCATAAGACTCTAAATCACATACACTAACACTCCAATTTTTATTTGCTAAGTATGGAATGTTAGCTATATCTGACTTATATAAACGTTTGTATGCCGACATATGTAGTCATCTCGAATTTAAAATTCTAATTTGACTCTACATGTTATCTGCTTGGTGAAATCTTTTGGCAAAGGTTTACTTAATTTAGCAACAGCCAAAAGCTCATTAGCATCGTTATATAATCCTATAGTTGTAGGAAATACCTGCGGATTGTCAATTAGTATTGAGTATAGTACATTTCCATTCTCATCTATAATAGATGGGTTTGTTGTATAGTTTAACTGAGAGCTTTTTGCATTTACAAAGAAGTATCTAGATGATATAGTCTCTTCGCTTTTTGCTTGAAATAATGATCCAGAATTGATTACTCTATATAATCTATCTGCATTTATATTATATACGGCTGTATATGATTTTGCATTTGTTTCGTCTATAGTCATTCCTATTCCTCCGTTAGCATATGATAGAGCCAGAGCTCTTGGGTTTAGAATATAAACCCCCATATCTGGGAAGAAGTATCCGTAGCTGCCGCTATCGGTCTGTATTGATGATGTATTGTAGCTGCTACCGTTTGATCCGCTTACAATATAGTACACTCTATTTCCACCAATAAAACTATTTACAGAAGTGTCTTTACTATTGTCGGTCAAGTATATATAGCTACTACCATTCTTTAGAGCTAAGTTCCAAGTACCTGTATTAATCTTTTCTTTATATCTAGATCTATTTACATTTATTGCAAATATGTCTCTAGATACACCTCCATTTCCACCGAAATTAAACACACTGCCTTCATCTCCGTACACTAAGTTTCTAAACTGTCCGTATATATCTCTGGTAGGAGTTTTTTCATCTACTAGGCTATTAAATACAGCAGATCCGCTACCTGATATATGTCCATAGGCAACAGAATATTGTACCTCAGACCCATCACTTCCGTATAGAAGGTTATATACATTTAGATAATACTTTCCAGTATTATCAGTTTGTTGAGTACTAGCTGTGTATGATGCTGTTAGATTGTATACGTTAGCCGTCCATATAGGGGCCGTTATAGCCTCTGAACTTATTACACTATCATCATCTTGAAATGGTATGAATGACATTATTTATTCTTTTTTACAGTTAATGGAATAGTAATTCTAGCACCTGAATCTCTTCCTACTACAGTTATGGTTGTGCTAAGACTTGTTAATGTGCTACCAAATAGGGTATCTATTGTGGTACCTACCAAAGTAAATGAAGTTCCAATGGCAGTCTTGCTTATTTGAGTTCCCGTAGTAGTGTTTAAATCAGATATGCCAAGATTAGTCGTGTCTATTCCTATACCTGTAAAGGTAGACAATAATCTTGCATCTCCAACAGTTACTACATATCCGCTAGGTTCGAATGTAGATGTAGCTCCTAAATAGTTCAAAGTCTGTGGAGTTATCACTATTGAAGCCGCTTGCTTAAGAACTATGCTAGCATACCCTACATTTATAACTGGGAGTTTGCTTGTTCCTCTAGGAAGTGTTACCAACTTATATTTCATAATTTGGTTCTCATCTGGGAATGCTTCTAATAGGGGTAGGTTTTCTATAGCTTCTCCATAAAAAGCCGAGCCTGAGGGGTGTGTTGTATTATACAACGTATAATCTATCTCATCATCAGCCATTGCAAACTGTGTAATCCTGAATGACCCATCGTTCCTGGCTAGGAGTTCCCTGCCTTTTTTAGTCAAAATTGCATCGACAGTTACTACATTATTGTTTAAATATCCCATTTTTGTAATTTGTATATATAAATATTAAGATTTATCATTTTAGGTTATCCTATGATTAGAACTTTAGAAAGGATGGTATCCTTAAGAGGAGCTACTATGTTTCCTATCTCTTTTTTAATCTCTGGTTTGATATTATATGGTATCATAAAGGCATTAGATGGTAAGCCATCTTTCTTTTTGAAGTCCAATATTATTACCGTTTCATCCTCTGTTTTCCTTAAAATTGCAAAGCTAGCTCCAGATATCTGATTAGGGTTATACTCTCTATCTAACACTATGGCAGCTGGTCTGGTTACTACATATGTTGTTATAGTTCCTGAAGATATAGCCTGTATCTGAGGTTCTATAACCTCTAATACTGTATAATAATCAGGTTTTATGGCATTAAATTGAGTAAACCTTATGACATCATAAACTTTAACGTTGAATGGATACTCTACCGCACTATAACTGTTACTTATAGAAGCTGGGTTAGACGGATCCTGTGGTTCAAAGATAACACCTTGTTTCCATAATAAGGACGCTTCTTCATTAAAAACTACAGTTTTATTATCTGAGGATGCTATTATTATTGGGTGTAGAGGGTCTACTCCTATAGTCGTTGTTGTTACTTGGGTAGTATTTGCTGTTACCTTGTCCCATACCTCGAAAAACGCCTGGGACGTAGTTCCAGGTTGCATTTCAAAATAAATATTTTCACTTCTTCTAAAAAACGTTGTTACTTCCGCAAAGTAGAATCTAACTCTTAATTTATCGTTTTGGTTTAATTTTACTTCTTTATTGAACAATTGACACTTTCCTTCAAAGTACGGACTTATTAAGTTACCATTATAAGTCCCTCCTATAGTCTCTTCTGGGAAATACAAGAAGCCTTTACTTTCATTAACTAGTGCTCTAGTTGTTCCTGTACTAGACTCGCCTCCAGATGCTATTGGTATATTTGTTGCAGTAAAAGTAGTATATCCGTAAGGAATTGGATTAGATGCGTCGCTAGTATCTAAATAGTCCCATGTTGATGATCCTGCTTTTTGAACTTCTAGAATACCTATTATTTTTACAATAGCTGGTCCCTTTTCTTCCGGCCTCCCTCCAGATCCTTCTGGATTTTTAACCTTTACTTTTATAGGTAAGTCTATGTTCACTTTATAAGTAGATGTTCTTGGAGCTGTTACATATGAATAATACTCAGTTCCTGACTGTACTACTGTTAGTTTTCCAGTAAAATCATTAGTTATATAACCTCCATCTGTCTCTGCAGTGCTAAATGGTATAAACCAATCTAAAGAATAATAAGAAGCGTCGTCTCCAAATATATAGTTTTTAAACCCTATATTTCGTAAGGAATTTGTATAATCTTTGTATAAAGTACTAGAAGCTATATAATCAGTTAAAGGCATTTTTAAATAAGGCCAACTAGTACTCGGTACTCTTTTTTGAGAAAAAGTTATACCTGTTTGAGCAGCCCCGTTTATTCTAAAAAATACATTGGTATTATTTGGAAGATCTACAAATTCTGCGTTTGTGTCACCGTATGTTTCAAAAACATATCCATCTAGATTAATGGCTTTTAATCCTAGTCTTTTTTCTGTTGTTTCTGTTGGCTCTAAGTATGTAAATGTTAAATCTTCATTAATATCTCTAAAGAGTATAGGAGAATAATTAAACCCGCCTTCCCATATTACCTTATCCCCATCTAATGAAGATTGATTTGTAGGATTTAATTTATCCATTAATGAAACGTTAACAAGATCTCCCTTCTTGTAAATATTTTGAACTTCAAAAATATGATAGTTTCTTCTAGACAATTCAGTTATTGACCCTGTAGCATCTATAAGATATTTTATATTAACGGTTGTTTTGTCATAAAAATTAAGATTCTTCTTATTAATACTATTAGCAAATGCAAACTTTTCTGAGTTAAAATCTATAGCAGCAGTTTTACCATAGGAGTAATCTCCTGGGGTGTAAAAATTATATATAGAACTAGTAGTTTTAGATCCATCGTATCTCGGTCTAGTATATCTTGGGTCTGAGTAGTTTTCATCCATTATCTCTACTGGCTCAAGCATCCCAAACTGGTATGGGTTAATCTTTTTAAATATTTTAGATATTTGACTAGCTGACACATTATTAATAGTTGTGTTGTATACACTCCTATCAAAAAAGTTATGATCTATACTAGAGGTGTATAACAAATACGGATTATAATTCTTCTCTGCAAATATATTATTAATGTCAATTAAAGATCCTGACAGCTGACCTGTATAAAAATCACTGCCGTCTGCATAGCCGCTTGTGTATATACTGTTCGCTGTAATATCTCCCGCTGCTATTTCACCCTCTTTGTAATTATAATTTTCAGTTAAAATTGTCTCAGCTCTTTTTGCTTTAGACCTCTCAAGTAAAGTAGATTTTATTGTAAGACCAGTCTGTATGCTAGACCTAGCAGGGACATAGTCTTTGATCATTTTAAACAATGAGTTATCAAAAAACTTTATCAGTCTTATATAATCTGCAAGGTTGTAATTTCTAAAATACTTGTCGTAGTATTCTTTATTTAGAGATACTAAGTTTGGATACTCTTTTTTATAATCATCTCTAGGATCTCCTATATACTCATCTATATCTATTGAGTTTCCATACTGACCTATTATATCTTTATTCGTTTCATTCTGTGGAGAGAAAGAAGCATCTATAAAGTGGATATCTTTTGTTGTGTATATTTGAGACTCATCCTCCAATCTTATAAATGGTGACAAAACACTACCAGTTATATAGTTGTCTATAATCCTAACTTTTTGATTTACTGGCGTGGCATACACCATATTAGGGGTATCTGTTACATACTCCTCATCATTAGGTATATAGTTATTCTCATTAGAAAAACCTACAAAGCTGGCAGACTTTTCGGTACCTCCAGTTATATAGGATCTTTCTTTATAATTTGGCTGTACAGAATACACCGATCCTGTTGTGTTGTGGTTATAGGTATATAGGTTATTACCGAGAGGGAATCTAGCAGATAATTCATCATATGAAGATCCACTATAGTTTCCTCTTATTGATTCTGGGTTTAATGTATGATAATCAAAAACAGACTCAGATAGAGGAGTTGTCCAATACCTAAGCTCTTGAAGGCTACCTACAAATTTAGAACCAGTTCCACCTAGATAAAGAGACTGTGATACTCTATTCCAGCTATAGTTGTAAGAAGAAGATGTTGCCCCTTCAGCAAATATGCTAGCAGACGCTTCATGACCTATCCTTATACCTATCTTATTCTTTACATATAGATCGTAATATTGGTCCTGATTATTTGTGTTTACATCGTACTCATTTCTTCTCTTGACCATCACATTCCACCACAAAGACTCTCCAGAGGAGGCAGTCATGAATATAGGAAGGGATATAGAAGTTTTAGATACTCCGGCACTACCGCTAAGGTAGAAATTTACCACACTATAAGGATACCCAATAGCTGAATCTGGGTACATATTTGCATACATAGTCCTTCTTCCATTGCTGTCTAGAGTAACATCGAATAAAGAAGATGTATAGTAGTAGTAATCTTTGTCTGGATTAAATCTAAACTCTAGTGAATTTGGAACATAATCAGTAACAGATCCTGTAGGATAATCATATTCAGCCCCCCAATAAGCCTTTACATAGGACCCTGACATGTTTAGGGCGTACGAGAATCTATCGTAGGTGTATTCTACGGTGTTATTAAGCTTATCTGCGCCCCCAAACTCATTAACTGACAAGATAGTATCAGGTATTCCGAAAGACGATATAAGGGCCTTTAATCCCCTTGCAGTACCCTTAGATTTTAATAGAAGAGGTAAGTTGTGATATATCCTCTTTAAAGTCTCCTTTTGTATGTCTTGTCCAGGTATAGTATATGCTGATGCTGTTACTAACGTATCAAAAGATGATCCTGTAGGAGAGTAGCTTCCGGATACAGAGCTTCCTATCAGATATTGAAATAGATTCTCACTACTTTTTGAATTATATAGTTTTATACCAAGAGACCTTAGAGCATAGTAAACAAGGTCCTTAGATATTCCTTTATTAAGATTGTTATTGTTTTTATAAAGATCTGTAATACTCTTCATGTATATCCACACATTATCAAAATGCTGGCCTACCATGTTTAAGAATAGAGTGTATCCATCATTTACAGGATCTACAGATATGTACTCTGGTACAATATAAGATAAGTTGTCTTGGTTTTCTAAATCATATATAGATGCTGAGTTTAACTGGCCACCATATAGTATAGAATCATAATCATCTGATCCTAACCAAGTCTCTACTTCACTAGAAGTAGAAGAGTATAAAGTATAAGGCTTGTACGCATTTGACTTTGGCCATGCTGAAGATTCTGATGTATAGTAAAGATAGGTTTCATATCCGTCAAAATTGGTAACTATGTTATCTATCTTTCCCTGTAGAGAAGTTATACTTGCACTAGAGTTGAAAGATGTGTTATAGTTTGTAGTAGTCTTTATTGCGTTTATGTCTGATTGGTACGCTTCTACTAGTTCTATCTTGTATCTAAAGTTTAATAATCTTTCTTTTGCAGAAGAGAAGTGTACAAAATCGCCATAGTCTGAGTAGTCTACGTTTATTTGTATACCCTTTTTATTTAATGCATTTAGCAACTCTTGGTAAGCGCCAAGAGATTGATTTGATAGTAGATCATTTATGTTAGTATAGTCAGATGGCTTTATAGAATTTTCATCTACTTCTATATCAAAGTTAGCTGACTTTAGAAAAGGGATACTTGTTTGTATAGGTTGAGGGGCTAGGTTAACCTCAAAAACAGAAGCTTCTGATAGTTCTTCTACGAACCAAAAAGAAGACTTTATACCAAACTCACTAGGGAGTGGTTGATATAGTTTTATCAATACACTATATGGATCTGTGTTCTTATCTAATGCTATATTTACAGCATTTATTATATTGTTGTCCCCAAAGTTTAAAAGAAAATCTTTAAAGTAGGATGCTGTTTGTATCTCATATAAAAAGTTTATAACACCTTCTTCTATGGTCAAATTAGACAAGTCATTAGAAGATATTCTAAGTTCCTTACGATCATTAGATATTTCTTTTATAAAGAACACCTTTTGATTAATATCTACTATCTTCTTCCTATATACATTGAACTGAACATTATATGTTCCATATGTAAACCCAAGTGATTCTACTACACTGCCAGGGAAGAACTCTAACTCTTCTGTGTACGTGTTTTCAGATCCTTGTAAAGTTGCCGGTATTCTGTACTCTGTATAATTATAATTTGAGTAAAGTAAACTACCGTTTTTAGTATATACATGATACTCTACATAATCTTCCTTTAAACCAAACTGTCTTATATAATCTCTAGAAGCTATAAGAGATGAGTCTATAGTATCGTACTTATCAAAACTAACATTTATCTTATTTACAGACGTTACCATTATTTAGTCGGGTTTGTAAGTGATACTATCTGTGTCTTTAGTGACACGTTTTCATCTCTTAAATTTGCTATCTCTTCTCTTAAATCATCTATACTTAAACCTATATACTCTCCGCTTCTTTTTACCAGTTCAGTATGAGAGTTTTCAGATCCACTAGGAGGTATATCATAAAACAAAGTATCATAATCACTAAAGAAGCTATCTACAGATGCTGGAGTTTGAGTTATATCTGTTGGTTCTTTAGGCACTAACTGATTAAACTCTACATCTACCACATTTGTAAATGTATTCTTGCCGTATATCTTTCTAACTATGTTTACTTGCTCCCCCATTATTCTGTTACTTTAAAAAAGTATTGATCATCAAATATTAAAGTAGATCCACTAATCACTGTCTTTATAAGTATCTTGTAATACCTTTCTGGTTCAAGCCCATACATATAAACATCAAAATAGTTTCCCTGTAAATCTGCACTAATCTTTGTGTACTTATTATCAAACTCTACTACTGTAATATCTGATTTTACATCCTTTATTGAGTAGTAACTGCTAGATGGTAGATACTTTTGGGTTGTGTATATAGAAGAGGTGGCGTATGTTCTAGTAGGTATCAAATCTCTGACGTTGAGTCTGAATCTATGTATCTCATCTTGGTTGAACTCTCCTTTGTTGTTTGCTAATGCTATCCTTACATCTTGCGATCCTACTCCAGTTACAGAAGATCCAGATATAGAGTATTTGGAATCATCCCACTTAAACTCTAAAACTGGAGGATACACAGTGTTTGTGTCTCTTCCAAAATAGTTAAGAGTGAAGTTGTAGGCCTCATTAAATTCTAATGATCCAGATATCTTTACTAAGAATCCTTGATTAGAGATAGAACTAGATACAAAGGCTTTTACAGCAGAAGATACGTCTATATTAACATCTTTATTTGTGTATATTCCAAAATCTTGCGTAGACTTATAACCAGTATACCAAGTACCCCCTCCTGAATTTATGCTCGTATATGATGCGGTTACTCCAGCAGAGAAGTTTGCAAGGGCCCAAGGGACTGTTTTTCCCGATTTCGTATACAACCAAGATGCACCATTGGTAGGTATTGGACTGTCTCCAAATCTGCCAGTACCCATATCCCAAACACCAGATACAGGGAACACCTCTATTGAGTAATCAGTAGGTAGTCCGGTTGAGTTTGCTAAATATAGTTTTATACTACTGCTAAAAGATGCCGTACCAATATAATTGCTTACAACTTCCGATATATCATCGTCTGCAAACTTTAATAAGAATCTTGCTGCTGATGACTGCGATGGGTATAGTAGACTAGTATTCTTAGTCAGTTCCAAAATAGGATCCATACCAGAGTTTAGTGTACCATAATCCGAGTACAGAGTAGTGTCTTTTTCAGCAAATATTTTATATACAGCCATTTTTATTTATATTAATAAGCAGAGTATGCTGCTTTACCGTTTACTTTAGTAGCACGTAGTATTTGTTTTCTTTGCTTTCCTGTTGACTCATAAGACACATGTACCCAATCTGGGTTGTCCTTAGTTCCAAACTCCCATATAAGTTGATCAAACACAAGATTATCCTTAATATAATCAAATATTTGCTTATTAGTTACAGAGGTGCCATCCATATCCAGATCAAGGGCTTCTCCCTGGCAATGTTGAGAGGTCAAACTTCCCCCAATAGCAGCATTGAGCTCCTTACTTCTGTATCCAGAAGAGATGTGTATAGGCACTTTAAAATGCTCACGGATTGGCTCAAAAACCTTTTCAGCTATCAGTTTAAAATTTTCTATGTGTTGAGGAGTTGGCATATTGCTTATTCCTTTTCTTTTTGCTGATTCACTCCTGGTTACCTCTGCTAGTACCAAATGTTTAGATAATTGCATTTTATATTATTTTTAGTATGTTACAACTCTTCCGTAGATGTCAGTATTAGGATACCTAACTTCAAAAATAGATGGATCCAAGCTAGGGTATATTATATTATTTTTGGTTGCGCCTTTAATATCATACCCATATTTTGAATATCCATTTACTTCTCCGTATTTATTTACTATCTCAACTTTTATTACACTCTGAACTCCTTTTATGTTTCCACAACTTATTATGTTGGTCAGTTCTGATAAAAGTATCGGTTGGTTTATCTGCCACTTATCTATGTTGAAATAGTCTCTTACTGCATTTAAACATTGGTTTAGCACTTCCCTGCTATTGTATGAAGGCAGTACTACTACATCGAAATTTATTCCTATGTTTATATAGTATGCATTTTTTATAGCTATAGCATCTGTCATTATCTTATACTGAGATATATAGTTTTTTAAATTCTCCTTTACTGCTAAAGAAGCCTCAGTTAGTCTCTTGTTTGCATCATAAGATAATACATAAAGACTCAAAGCCAAAGGATTATTGTCTATATAATCCGGCATGGTATCTGTTTGACCTAGCGCAAGATCTTGTGTAATATAAGCCTTAGCTACTGTACCAAACTTAGGCGGCATACTCAATGCCCTTATAATATGATCTTCTTTGGTTACATTTCTAAGTTGTGTAGGAAAGCTTGCCATTGTCTTAAGACGAATATCTTCAACAGTGTCTCCGTCACCTCCACCAGAGGAAGGGGCGTCATTGTTAAAAGATACCGATCTTTGTATATATCCCAACAGTCCTTGATTTAAAGTAGTTGGGTTTAGGGATACTGTTGTTGTGTTTACCTCATACACCTGCGATATATCATTGGATGGTACGTTTGTTTGTGCGCCACCTCCCACTATATACCTTACAGTCAGGGTAGTGTTGTTTGGGGCAAGACCATAATCCTTTGTGTATATAAAGTTAGAAGGATCATATGCGGCATATACTTTAGATATGGAGTCTATGAGGCCCATACCTACATTATCTGGATTTGGTAATATCTCTTCGTCAGGGTTTCCAGATATACCGGATCCAAACTCTATTGATAATTGACTTGATTCATTGTATCTGCTTACAAATCTCCTGCTAACTTTTTTTAATCTTAGCAGGTACGGGGTAGTATTGTTATATTGAGATAAGAATGGATCATTAAGCTCATTGTTCTTTACTTCTTGGAATACAGTATTCTGAGCTAAGTATGGTACCTCATACCACTTGTTACCATCGCTATCTATGATATCCAATATTTGTATTACATTGGTATCTTGTAGAGTAACGCTGTCAAACTTAATAGCTGTTCCAAAAGTGAAGTCTTGAGATTTTATAGTTCCAGCTATTGCTTTTACTTTTTTCTTTAGTAAGTAATACTCCGGTTGGTTTGTGCTATTGTTTATTTGAAATACACTGACATCTGTTGTATCGAAAGAAGAAGAAAAACTAAAGTCTACTGAGTCTTGAGTTACAAACACTACATCACTGTTGGTAAATGATTTTACCTTTGCTTCTTTATCAATTATTAAAGAATATGAATAATCAGGAGAAGCAACACTTGAGTTTATTATTGCAGGTATTTGTTGGTATACATTTAGGTCTACAGTAGCTGTGCTAACTACTTTTGGTTTGTAGCCTAAGGCGTATGCCATGGACATAAGATTTTGCTTATCTTGTGCAAATAGAAGAAAGTTTTCTTGAGTTTGCTTATCTACGTAAAAAGATAGAACATCCCCTACATACGAAGCCATCTCAATAAACATGTTCCCAGGAGTTGCCTCAGTGAAGTCATTGTATACCGTTGGGAAATAGCTTTTGGCATATTCTACTAGCGCCTCTTTGAAGCTGGTAAAATCTTTGTTTATATACTTTATGTCCTTTTGTGTCATTAGGTTATTTGTATTAGTATTGTATCAGCATCTTTTTTTATAGAGTAGTCTAACTTTATATTAAGCAGATTTCTCTGTAGATCAGCTGTGAAATCTAAATTATTAACAGTTATCATTGGAAAATATAAACCTAAGTCATCTAAAAGAACTTCTTTTGCATTTGTAAAATCATAAGTCTGATCAAATAATAGTTTCCTTAAATCAGCTCCGAACTCAGGATTAAACGGCCTCTCTCCTTTGTTTGTTAGCATGTAGTTAGTTAGGTTACTTTTTACTTGATCTTTAGTATTATAGTTTATAGTGAATACATTATGAGTATTAAATGGCAGTTTTATGCCAAGACCCCTATTTGGATTCCTAGCACTGCTATCTACCGTATACTCTATGCGTCTTCTCATACTATCCTATTTTTTCTTTCATGTCTTTCCACATAATAGATGATTTATTTATAAAAGGAATAGGCGCATCCACATTTGGAAGAGACCCATTCATAGACATTGCCATTCCTGCCTCTTCACTTATCTGAGGCATTGCTGGTTGTTGTGGCGTACTTGTGTACGAAGTTGCCGGTCTCCTACTAAAATCAGATCCAACAGCTTCTCTAAGCTTGGTTTTAAAATCTTCAGGGTTTTGATAAGACTGTTGAGATGTCGGTTGTGCAGCCATCTCTCTGGACTCTTTAATGGATTTTGCCAAAAGTTGTTTTACCTCTTTTAGGTCTTTTTTAAAACTAGATTCTAGTTCTTCTCTAACTGCATCCTTAACAGCTGATTTAACTGCTTCTTTAACCAGCTCTTTAAACAGCATTAATTCATCTTGTGTCATATTAATAAATATTTAGTTACACGATTTATGATCCTATATTTAAAATTGTCTTTAATTCTTCCATTAATTCTTCTGGGGTTGAGAAATAACTTGGAGCTGTTTGGGCTTTTATCATACCAGAAACCTTCTCATAAGCCCTAGCTATCAGCTGCTTATTATCATATTTCTCTGTCTTTAATATATATTGATTGAAGTTATTATCTGTAAAGTCTTGATAATCAGAAGTTATGCCGTCTCCTAACATGTCATCGGCTAATAGCTCTTCAGCTATGTCTGTGCTTACATAATTACCTTTATCAGCTTCGTCCTGTATTTTTATAGATACTTGAATAGACCTAAACTTTTTAATTAGCCTATCTAGTATCTGTCTGTTTTGCAATAATTGCCTACCTAATATCTTTACGTACTGGTTTATTATCTCTTTTAGGAAGATTACCTTTATTCCTTGCTTAACTACTTGGAATATTGGACCTGTTGCTGGGTTAGCAGTCAATGTTATCTCCTGTGCGTCTAATAAGGCTTTATACACAGTTATAGCTGTTTGTATAGCTATTAGAGTATTAACAACAGTATTCAGTATAGTTATAGTCTTATTTATTGACTTTATCTTATCCTGTACCCTCTTTTGCAACTCCTGGGCTTGTGCTAGGTCTTCTCTCCTTATAGTTATTACTAAAGTACTACCTTGTAGTGATATCCTGCCTTTGCTATCAGTCTTCTCTACAACCTCTTTTACTAGCTGGTCTATCTTCTTTTCAATGTTTACAGTAAGGGAGTTTACCTTATTCAAGGTTAATTGAATAGCGGATCCGAATGGATCACTTACAGCACCTGATATGGCGTTTATAGTACCGTTGACACTATCTGGTGATGTTACTTTATTTAAGTCTAGTGCCATTATATAGTTTTAGATACTTTTGATTTGATAGGAGAGTTATCTTTAGTATACTTTTCTTTAAATCCATTTAATCTCATTTTTAATAGATTTGCAGCTATAGAGATCTCAGGAAGCTTTGACACTCCCACACCTAATCCTGTTGCCGCAGCCAAGCTAGTAGAGAATTGATTTAATGCATTTATTATATCATCAATGAAAGATATCACTGAGTCTGCTTTTGCTATTGGTTCGTTTATGCCGTTAGCCGGCAACCCAAGTTGTATTGAGGGTGAATTAACAATGAACATATACTTTCCATCCTTAGATCCTCTGGGGCCTATATCGAAGTGTACAGAGTCTGCAGCTGACATACCTACTGTCTTTTTGGACAGTATGAACACAGAATCGTCCTTGCTGTTCAGGATTACCCTGTCAGAATTAAGGATTACTGTATCCTTCTCATAGCTATTGAAATCTGTGAACCCCATTTTATTTGAATAATGAATCTACATACTTTTTAAACACTCTTACAGTTATTGGATTTCCTCCATTTATGCCTGGATTTTGCGCTCCTACTTTTCTAGCCCATGAATTACTCCTTTCTGATCCTAATATAAAATCATCACTTTTTGATATTTTTCCACCGCCAACTATATATGGGTAAAAAACAGTTCCATAAATAGCATATATATCAGCCCCAGTAAGTCTATACTTGTTAGCTTCAAAATAAGCATCTACATACTTTAATTGTTCTACAGCTGATTTTGTTATTATTTGATCGAGAGATGTTATTCCGAATTTTTTTAATATAGGTAAGGTTACTCTTGTAAACTGTATAAGACCTGCCGCAGCTATAGATCCGTTTACTCTTAAAGCAGCTTTTTCAAAATTTCCTATAGTTTCTTTTTCCATAACCCTCAAAATATCATAGTAGTTAGGAATAGAATATTTAATCGATAATGCAACAACTCCTTTTAAGAATTCATTATTCTTAGATATATACCCATCAATTATTTGTTTAACAGTTTTACCTTGAGACTTAAAACTTTTTTCTGAGTATGTACCTAACGGTGTATTATCTGTTTTAAATTTATAAACTACACTAAAGGACTCAGCTGTTCCTAGAGAATATACAGGAACATCTTCTACTAATACATTAATTTCTTCTAAATCTTCTCTTTCTGGCATATCTTCTTCATCTACTTCCACATCCCCCTTTACGGTTGGCGGAGTTGGATTACTTACAGGTAAAGAACCTGTAACAGGGACTTCAGGAGGGATAGGTTTTGCATCTTGCTGTACTAGCGATGCCGTAGATTCTGCTTGTGGCTTTTGGTCTACTACTACCACGTTCTGCTTTTCGCTTATAGTAACTATCGTATCATACGAATCAAAGTTTGCTGATGATGGTTTGAATCCTGGATTGTGTCCAGACATCATAAATAATATTGATCCATCATTATTAATATCTTCAAACCTAGCAGGTCCTGATACTGACGCTGGGTTATTTGATATAACCATTACAGGCTTTGATTTAGCAGCTGTCCAAGGTGTTTTAAACCCAGGTGTATTAGACCCGACTCTAATACTGCCGCCTCTTCTGCCTTCAATCGTTATATCACCAGGAGCTTTTATAAGCCTCTTTGTCTCACCGCTTGATGTAAATTTGCCGGTTACAGATGTGGAGTTTGGATTATTTTTAAAAAAAGAAGCGTCTGGTACTGCATTATGTTCAGGAGCATTCCATACCGATATGATATCTGTATAGTAATATTCCGGCTTGTAGTTATCTAAGCTATTCTGTGCTTGCTTACTAATTAATACTTTAACTAAGACAGTCTCGTTAACCAATGGGTATTGCGTAACATTACTGTTTAAGGGCCTTGCTATAATAGGATCTGTCTTTGAATCATTAAAATTTATAAAGGGAATACACTCTATAGTGCCTATAGCTCTCCAACCGCCTAGCTTATTAAATTTATCGATATTACTATCATCTAATAAAATATCTTTGACACGAGCTATAAAAAAGCTTGTAGCTCCCGGAAGGCCTCCCATGGTAGCTTGTCCCAGCATTTGGGAGAACCCATACGATATAGTATTTGGTGTAGACACTATGCTGTTGGCATATTTTGATTTGTCAATGCTTTTTTCTCAGCAACACCCTCTTGTGCAAGTCTGAGAAGCTCTTCCTTCTCACTGTCTGGTAACATGTAATCACCAGTTTCTTTACCTCTAACCATGGCTTTTTGTACGATAGCTACCATTTTTATTAGTACATCATCGTTTTTTAGGTTTAAATCCATGTAGGAGGCTATTAGAGGCACCATCATGACTGCATCTCCGGTATTCTGTATAAGATCCCTGAGTTGTTCAATCATGTCTGTAATCTGCTTCTCTTTGCTTATAGAACGGTCGTATACTTCTTTGAGTAGATCGGAGAATTTTTTCTTGCCGAACACAACTTGATCAAAATCTGACATATTTATCCTTTTTAATAAATATGATTTTCATCGGTTTCTAGTTCACCTTCTAGGTATAATACATTTAATTGAGTCTTATATACAGATTTCATCACTTTTATTACCCTAGTTACGTTGGCTGTGTTTTGTCCGGTGATCTCCCGTACATACAAATAAAAGTGCTGTTTATTGAAAACTTCTAGGTTTTCCCTTCTTCTGAAGATCTGTAATATGGCGTGGGCTATGGATTTATCTATGTCCAAAGTAAATAGATTGTCCATGTTTTCATCCATGTATTTAACATACGAGTCTATGAAATGAGATAGTTCTATGTTGTCTCCTTGTCTTACTATCTCAGTAAACACTCTTTTATCGTCATCCACTTCCTCCATACCTCCACGAACTTTCATTTGCTTATAGTTATTCTCATTGTAAACTATGAGATATCTTTTTGCAATAGTTCCAAAATAGGAGAAGGCTTTGCCTTTTTCTGGATTATAGTGGTGCAGTTTGTCTAAAAGAAAAGTAACGACTTCATGTTTAAGATCTTCTACGTTAGTCATTTCTGTGTAGTAGAACTTAAAAGTATGGATTATAAACTCAGCTAGTTTATGAAAGCTATAGTCTATCTTCTCATTAAATAGTCTATTTCTTTCTACAGTGTCGTCTGATTTTAGATATGCTACAATAGCATCTTCTGTATCTTTTGTAAAATACTCTCTTGACTTTTTAGGTTTTCTTTTCCTTGGTCTACCAGATTTAGTAAATAATTCTGGGTCAAACTCTACAGGCTCCTGCTCTTTCTTTTTCCTCGGCATTAAAATAATTTGTGAACTAGTTATTTAATGTCGTAACCTTTATTTTATTTTTTTACATAGTTTTGCATGTATGTATTCAAAGTAACAATTATGTTTTTCAAATTCAAAAAGAAATGACCAACCTCATCATCAGATTCAAAAGCCTGAAGGGTGTCCAGGTCCTTTATCTTCTGATATGACTCATCAACCATTACTTTCAATTTATCTAAGTATTCGTCTTTAAGTACTATATCTTCTTCGTATTTTTCAACTTTTGAAAGAAGATTTTTAATTACTAGACCACTAGATACTACTAGTAAAGATAGTATAACTATTATTATAATCATTATTTATTTTTTTTCTTCTGATTTAGCTGCCATCATATCTGCTTGGTGTAGTACATGTGGAAGGTACGTTTTAAGAGCGTAGTCTTCACTATAGGATATTAAATACGCCTTATTTGAATCCTCATAAAGACCATCATGCAGCTTTATAGACAGGTATTCTTTTTCACTAATTAATATACCTCTTCTCTGTAAATTCATCAATGACCGTTCAGCAACTTTCATATACTGAAGTCTTGGGTTCATTACATACATCTGCCCTTTCTTTAACATCCACTGCTCTTCACATGGTAAATAATACTCTTCTTCCTCAGTACCCAACTTCCCCAAATCATGACATATAGCAGAGAAGTACATTTCTTCCTGTGTGTAATCTAAAGCAGTGCCCATCTTCTTCCATGAGTCTGATACTAACCCAACTGCTTTTACAACATTTAAAACATGTAAAACATAACCCCCTGCAAAAGCATTATGGTAGTTAGTTTTCATAGAAGCAGGAGCGACTGCTATTCTATCCCCCCAATCATCATGCAGCTGCAATAATTTATCTTTTCTATCTCCTGTGATTTTAGTGTCTATAACTTTTAGAAGGACACTAAGATTTTCGTTTAGATCTTGCGCATTTAAATTCATAACCTTTTTTTGTTTTATAATGTTCCGTAAGGACGAGTAAGATATTCCTCACTCTCACTGCTAATAGTACCCTCAAGATCTTCTATCATCTCATCCAGTGTTTCAAACTTTTCAGTTAAAGAATTAAGGTCCCCTCTGTAAGCAGATGACTGAACATTTTTTAGATAGTTTTTTATTTGTTCAATTTTATTTAAAGCGTTAGTTTTGTTAACCATGTTAAAATTATTAAATATTAGTAAGTATATTATATATAAGTATATACTATTAGTATATTATATATTTATTAGTAGCGCGGGCACCGCGACTGAGTTAGCCCCGTCAACGGGGATACTATATACAAAAACCCTATACAAATGTATAGCTCTTTAAAATACAAACCTAATTTTTTATAATAAATTTATACACATGTTAATAGATTTTTCCAAATTAGAAAAAGGAGACATAAAAAAACCTACTTATAAAAAGAAGAAATCAGCTAAAAATGTAGGTGGATTAAATACTAATAGTATAACTTCTAAAGACATAGTTAAAGCATTGAGACTCAGGTTTATAAATCATAAATATCTGATAAATAATGCTTATATTTTTGAGTGGGAAAGTGATTTTTTCTCAGTATCAGAGAGTGGTTATGTATACGAAGTCGAAATAAAAGTCACCAGAGGTGACTATAAAGACGACTTCAATAAAACTTCTAAGCATTTACTACTTTCAGAAGGTAAGGAATCTATTCAGAATATAAAAAGACCAAATAAATTCTTTTATGCTTGTCCAAAAGGATTACTCAACACAGTTGAAATTCCAGAATATGCCGGGCTAATAGAGATTACATCTCCTGATGAGATGGCAACAGTGATTAAGGAGGCCCCTTTTTTACACCGTGAGAACTCATTAGAAGGACTTAGGGATGTTTTACTAGATAAGTTCTATTACAGGTATAGGGAGCTGATTTTAGACGCAGAATAGAAATTAATTTTGCCATATAGAAAAAATTACTACATTTGCTATATGGAAAGGATAACAGAATTAGAAGCAAAGTACTATAGAAAGCTAAAGTCCGAAACGGATTTCAGGTATAATATGGATCAAGCTATAGCATTTACCCTAACTAAGCTAGAAGATGGTTGGGATAAAGTAACTTACTATGGAGAATCTTGGATAGATCCTACAAATTCTGTACATAAACCTCATTACATATATGTTTTGGTTAACCCAAGTGTACCAGGAATCTGCAAAATAGGATACACAACAACCACTGTTTATGACAGATGTAGACAAATAAATACTGCTACAGGAGTAATAGTTCCGTGGTATCCGGTTTTTGCTTATAAGTGCCCTAGCGGACCTCTACTAGAGAGAGATATTCATGCTAACTTAGAAAAATTAGGCAAAAGAATAAATTTAAAAAGAGAAGGATTCGAAATAACCTCTATAGATGCTATAAAAATAATAGAATCTTTAGGAGATTCATACAAAAATATTAAAGAAAATGAGTGATACTTACAAAGAATTGCAGCAAAATCTTAATGAAATCATTGATTTATCTGATAATTTAGAGCTAACATTGTTTACTTTCGAGCTATTAGACTGTATTTGGGCTGATATTATTGAGGAAGATAATGAAGAAATCACCAATTCTTTGATAGAAGCCTATGCAAATGAGGTCAGAAACTCAATAGAAATAATGAATCCTGACCTCAAAATTGATATAGAAACTCTTGAAAAAGTACTAAGAGAGCTAGATTTTTATCTAGAAACTAATTAAAAAGACCTAACCGATCTAACATAGTAGAAAGAAGATTTGTTAGAAGTTCCTTGAGCCCCGTTTACAAAGCTTTGAATACTTGCATTAACATCTGATGCCTCAGTGGAAGACCAATAGTCATCACTGGCAAAATTACCAATTGCTACTCTGTTTATATATAGTTTATTTAATTCATCCTTAGAAGGTAAATACCAATCACTATACCCTCCTTCCACTAAGTCACCAGAACGCCTTGCAGCAATAGTCGACGTTGCGCAACCTGCCATTATATCGATTGTATTTTGATTACCCGTACCTAGTATAATCCCATCAGCTCCTGAAATTAAAGTGCCCTGACAACCCCATGAAGCACCGGTAGACGTATCAGAAACAGTAGCCACTAATCCGTGTTGCTCCCCTCCTACGTATCCAGGATCCCCTGATTGTAGTATATAAGCAATTTTACCTCCCAAGGCAGAATCTCCAATAGAATATGATGGAACTGGTGTAGCAGTAGGCGTACTAGTTGGTGTAGAAGTTGGTGTGGGTGTAGGTGTGGCTGACGGCTCTACTACAACAGGAGATGTATTAGAGCTACTATTATCTTGAGGAGCAACTATTGCAGAACTCAAAGTCAAAGACTCTGCGTTATATCCAGAAGAAACTCCTGTTTCTGTAGAAAATCCTGGCTTATAAAGAGATTTTTTTTGAGATAGGTCTGTTGGTTTTCTCAATACGTTTATCTTCCTATTATCTACATCTTCTTTAAAAAGCTGAGATTTTAAATCTTCTAACGCCATGGGTTATAGATTAATAGTAGTTCAGTATAAGAGTAGCTCCTTGTAAAAATCCCTGATCACCGCCGGCAAAGTCTTGAATATATAAAGACCAAGTACCGTTAGTGGCAGCTTGTGGAAGTCCTCCGAAATTAGCGAACCCAACTGGGAGACCACTGCTGGTTATTTCAAAAGGGCAAGGGTTTGAGAAATTCACTAAGGCATATGTTGGAGAATCTTTAAAATACCCAGATGAATAGCCATCCCATATAGAAGCTGTAGTGTTGTTAGTTATAGTAACGCTAGAGCTGACAGCATCGCTACTTCCGCCAATATTACCAGCTACTACTGCAAAACTACCAGTAATACTTCCAGATACAGGAGACACTAGAAGCATAGCAACATCTCCAACCCAGGTATGACTGTAGTTAGTAAGAGTTAATCCTATTGATGATAGACTTTGACTAGGAGCATTGCTTACCACAAAAGTAATAGGGTAAACTGAAGCAGTGGCTCTATCATTAATAGCTATGTTGGACTGAGAAGAGGTGTATGAAAAAGATCCTGACACAGGAGTGTATGTACCGCCACCAGCACTAGGCCCTACATAAGGGGCTGATACTATTGGAGCTTGGGATAAAGCTGATGTGTCTATTTGAGTTCTTGTAGTTCCAAAATTAAAATTACCACTAGATACGCCTGTTGGAGGAGATACTTTCGGTTTTAATAGGGATTTCTTATCTGCTAATGCCATTTTACTATATTTGTATATAAATATAAAAAAAGATTGAAATACCAAATATTTATATAAAAGAATTAGTCATGGCAAAAGCAAAAGGCGGCGGAACAGCAGTTAAGGTAACTTTTGGAAAACGTAGGTTAGGAGTAGCAAAAAAATCATTTAACAAACACAGCCCAAGACCAAAAGCATATAGAGGACAAGGGAGGTAGTAAAAACAAAACCCATGGATTTACCAGGGCTATTAATATTTGGAAGCCTAATATTGCTTACAATAGTAGCAGGGATGTCTACATGGTATGACTACTATAAAAAAAAGAAAGATTCACCTAAGTGAATTGCTAGGCTTCCTTTTTTACAGCCAGTCTAAAATCAGATAATTGATTTTGCATTTTAAGGATACTATTAGATAAGTCAGATATTGCATCATAAGACTTTTCATCATCCCCGTATTTTGATTCCAGCCTAGATATAGCTTTATAAGACTTCTCTAAGTCTTGTTCAAGTTTATCAACAACCTGTGGCTGATTGATAAAATCATCAATAGTAATGGAAAGAAAGCGGTTATTAAGCATATCCGCAATCTTTCTAGAATTTTGTATTTCTTGATTTTCCAATTAAATTACTTTAATAAGTTAATATTGACTTTGAATCCTTTATATCCCAAAGACTCATAATAGTTACCTATTTCCTCAAATCCCTTTAACCAGTTACCGTCTCCTATGTAATTAATTATTTCTTTTGATTTCTTAGGAAAGTTAGAAAGTTTATAGTCTTCCGGATGATCATAGTATTGATTGAAATCATAAACATCCATGACTTTATAACCAGTTTCGGTTTCTATTATCCTGGCATTACCTAATAGAAGGCTAAGTTTAGTGTAGATGCTTTTTAAATTGGTCTGATCCAATCCAAACGTCTTTTTATCTCCAAAATTTAATCTATCCTTCTGGTCAGTCTCCTTGTTAAGATCATTAGCTACTTCATAAAAACTTGTTGAACCTTTGCTAGTGTACTTTTTAGGATTGCTAAGAGCCTTCTCAACCATTATCTTAAGAGCATCCTTTTCATCCTTTTTAAGATCTTTCTGAGTGAAGTCAGCTTTTCTAAGAGTAACAAACTCTTTAAAAGCCCTACCGTGCACATTAGTTTCTGCAAATTTATTTGCCATCATGTTTCCTGCAATACCTCCTATCAATACACCGCCTATAATAAGTTTTTTAAGTTTAGATCCAATACCTAGCTTAGAAAGTTTTTGTCTAAATTTACTTTTTTGTTCTGTAGGAACTTTTGGGTCTACAAAGAACTTAAATACTTTCTCATCATAATTCTTAGCAGATTCTGCATCTTTCTTACCAAGAACGTTCCAGTTAACAATCTTATCCTGAATAAAGTACTTCAATTCAGGTTTGCCTCCGTCTTTAGGAACGTCGTATGCAAGGAGAAACTTATTTCCACCCTTGTCAGTAACCTTAACAGCTTCTATAGAATACCAACCCTTTTTAGACTTAGGATCTCCTTGATAATAGATGCTTACCTTTTTTTTATCGGCAATCATCTTTTTAGCAGTGGAATCATCCAAAGGAGCTTCCAAAAGCAAATCAAAGAAACTAACTCTCTCCGGGGAGGAGAAAGCTTCATTGATAGGCATACTTTCTATAAGGGATACAAACAGATGTTGTTTATATGATACCACTATTTTCTGTTTATACGATTATAAGCTTCTTGTAATCCAGGAATAATAGCAGCAGCGTCTTTCTTGTCTACAGAAGTTACATCGAGAACATCTTCTCCATCTGCTTTCTTCTTTCCAGATAATTGATCTAGTTTTTGGAAAATAACATTCCAACCAGACTTAGTTTCCAAGTCCTTCATTGAAGGTTCTTTCTTTATAATTTCACGAATAATATCTTCTATTGCCATTGCAAGATCTGCGTAAGTAGATATACTAGAATTTAATCTGGTTAAAACACCAGAAGGCAGTTCCATTTTATTATCGTCATATGCCTCATTTACATTAGCAATAGTCATAGCACTGTTTAAATTAGTCATTTGATTATCTTTAAATTTAAAATCAAACTTCATAAATGATTTCATTGTCATACCGTTAAAAATTTCACCTTTTATGCTATCTATGTTTCCGGCACTATCTCTAGACATGTTATATGAAATATCAGATTTTTTAAGTTCTGGATATTTCTTTATAATAGCTTCTCCTACTTTTTTTACCTCATCAGGCATTGATTTGTCTAATAGTTCAGCAACATAGCCTTCAAAATAATCTTTAAATTCATCAGAATTATTTTCAGCAATTTTAGCAGCAATTTCTGCTATTCGTGTTTTAAAGTCTTTTTTCATTTTAGTTTTGTTATATACTATAAATATTAATTAATCTCGGAAGCGAACCTCTTTAAAAATCTTTTATATAATGTAGGCTTAGTAGACCATGTTTTTATAATAGATAGGTCTCTTTTAAAATCTGCTAATATAGCATTCCAATTATCTTGGTTCCACTCTCTTGAGCTAAATAACCAACCAGTGCCTAGCAATTCATCATCATTAAGAATGTCATCTATAGACTTAGTCCTTATCTCAGAAAAAAGCTTAAGCATGTCCTGTTTAAATTTCTTTTTGTTTCCTACCTTACCAAAAGACTTAGAAAGCTTGTTTATAAGAGGAGTGGTGAAAGCATCAAACTCCCAAGGGGATTTAATATACTTTTCCATATTCTTATCTAGCTCACTCTTCTGGTTAGGGTTTGATTTAGATAGAACAAACTTACTGCCGGAGGGCTCCGCTCCTTTTTTAGCATATTCTCTTCCAAACAGCTTCACGTCTCTAACTTTAGGATCCATAGCATGGACAAGCTCATGCTCTCCAAGCTCCAAAAAATCCTCTTTATCTCCAAAATAAGCTAAATTAACTAGCATTATATCCTTACGGGTATCCATCCTACCAGCTCCAGCATCCTCTGGATTATTATAAAATCCTACAGATACGTTAACATCTTGTCCCTTAAGGTCTTTTATTTTTATGGCTTCTTTGTACTGAGAGGGTATATAAGGATCATTATACTCCTTAGGGGACTTATTTGAAATATCCTGTATATTCTTATCGATGTAGTTATAGATATCCTCTAGCATATCAAGGGCACTCTCAGGCACCTTAACAATCTTAGACTCAGATACAATCTCTTTTAGTATGTCAATTAATTTAATCATTAGGGTAATCAAAGATTTTATCATGTCCAGGAACAGGAAGTTCCCCTTTATAGAAAACAGTCATGTTAAACCCTTGTCTTTTGAAACTATACCCTGGAGCCTTATTAATCATAGACTGAACCATCATATCATAGATACGATCCCTCTTAGTCATCACAGAAGCCCCTGGAGTTTCCTTGCCGGAAACAATACCGCTGTAGGATAAAGACTCAGGCTTAAACCTCTCTATGAAAGCAAGAATGATCTTAGCAACAGTAAACAACACAGCAACAGCATCAAACTCCTCAGTCTCCCCAACCTCCGGCTTATCAAAGGAATAAGCCATAACATCCTCATCATCTTCTTTAGAGATAGGATCAAAAGAAATCTCTGTCTCCCATTTAAAGTCTGGGCTATTCTTAAAGTAGGTAGATTCAAAAGTAACCTCGTACTCCGTACCCTTTTTATTCTCAAAGGTATAAGTCACAAAGTTCTTACTAGGACTAATAGTCTCTACCTCTGGCTCACTAAAGGAGTAGGTATTCTCCCCAACTTCTTTTAAGAGACGGGTCTCTTCTTTGAGAGATTCCTTAAACAAATCCAATAGCTTTATCATATAGGTATAAATATATAAAAACCGCCAGGTCGCGCGAACCACATACAATATATTTTATATATACAACAACAACGAACAGTAAGAAACAAGCCCCAAACAGCCCCTAAAGGAACCGGGGAATACAAATATTAGCCCACGGTAAGCAAAGAGCTTCAGAGGGCTGTATTCAATCCTCAGAGGCCTTATAGAAATGTGCTAGTAAAGATTCTCTTTTTTAAGACAGTACCTGAACTTGTTTCCTTGTATTGTAATTTTTTCAACTTCAAAAAGACTATTTAGGCGTTTCCAAACATTGCTAGCTTCTGAGCTAACAAATGAGGAAGGCTTCCCATCCTCCCTAAACTCACCTGAACACACGCTGCCTAGTGTTTCTGCTAGCTTTACGTATGTAGGCACAGCATAGGATTTACCCCTAAATTCCGGGTCTATAAAGATTGTATGGACCACATTATCCACCCCGTCTATATCTTTGATAACCATGGCTCCTATATTATCGGATGTTTTTTTATCTACTATATTAAACCCATTTCCGGAATACTTTTTTTCAACATCACTAAAAGGAACTAACTCTACCTCTGGGTAAGAGGACCCTAGCTTAGAAAGTTCTAACAACATCTCTAGTAGTTTCATCTATAAGCTTTTAAGGACCTGATGATTTAGATCTATTCTTTTCTTGGTCTTCTTGCCGGACCTATGAGACTTCATGGGCCTGGGCTTTGGTTTTGCGTTTGCCATTTATTTGTTTTTTAGAATGTCTTTTGTAATATTAAAAAATGATGATATATTAGAAAGATCCTTAAAAGCAGATGGTTTTCTCTTATTAGGATCAAAATTCCTGAATTTTTCAACGTCTTGTTTATTGCCTAATATATGAATCTGCTTTGGATCAAACACAGCAATTGAGGTTCCTTCTTGTTGGCCATAGTCCTTTCCTATAACAGCGTCATGTCCTTTAATTTCGCTTTTAATCCTTCTAGGATCGGTATAATCACCGCTTACGTAAACATCGTCTGGAACGTCTGATAGGGGCTTAGGGGCCATGTATGGAGACTTAACATCAACAACAGCATAAACAACCATCTTTTTATATTTCACTTTTTCCGCATAATCCTTAGAAGTGCTAAAATAAACTATATACCCTTTAAAAGAATTGTCTTTATGTATGATATCTTTAGAGATGCTACTATGGTAAACAATGTCTTTGATCTTGCTACTAGGGAATATAGTAGCCAAGTAATCTGAATATAGATCTATAGTACCAATCTCTGCTAGTTCTGGATGGGTATCAAATAAATCCCCAATAGCGGCAAAATCATCAAAAGGCTGCTTTGCTTCTCTCAACACCTCAAGCAATATATCAATAAGCTTCATTTTTTCCGGAAAAATTTTAGTCGAAGCATTGTCCCCCCTATAC
>ENA-OSIY01000236-OSIY01000236.1-marine-metagenome-genome-assembly--contig:-NODE-236-length-32313-cov-13.387238_pt1 | contig 32313 bp, 12 predicted proteins | sample MGYA00237884_ERZ534233 | MGnify/ENA primary metagenome ERZ534233 (study PRJEB26412, sample SAMN06343840) | marine metagenome | isolation source: estuarine water | place: USA: Columbia River Estuary... | reverse complement strand
TGTTTTTTTTTTTAATGATCCGGCGCCCACCTAGATCTACACCTCTCTATTCGTCGGCAGCGTCAGATGTGTATAAGAGACAGGCCATAGTAGCCGCCACCACCGCCACCAATTACAGCTACCGACACTGTTGAAACACCTGCAGGTGCAACCCATGTAAATGTTTGCTCGCCGCCATTGGTATTACTACTAGATCCCTCATATAAAACCTGACCTACTGCAGGTGGAATAATACGATTAAATGTAAATGCTCGATCAACGTTTTGAGTAGGCGAACCACCGGTAGCGCGAAGAGTAAACGATGAAGGCGTAGCACCGGATGGAGTTCCGCTAAGAAGACCGTTCGATGCTAAACTCATGCCCCCTGGTAATGTGCCGCCAATTTGACTATATGTAATTGCATCACCTTGAGCATTTTGAGCTGCAAAAGCAAAATTATTTACACCTGTTGTCTGTGAATGATAAATCAATGCAGGAGTAACCCATGTGATTTTAGTATCAACATAATTTTTAGATGATGCGTGGGTTGAAGCTGATGGTTCAGGTACAATAATAGTACTGGAAAAAGTAGCTGCACCTGATATTGTAGTGGTTGAGTTAGATGCTAGGGTTGTAAATGCACCCGCAGCTCTCGTAGTACCACCAATTGGGGTATTTTGTATACCGTTAGATGCTGACGTAATTGTGCCGCCAACGTTTAAATTTTCACTGACACCTACACCGCCTGTTACAACTAATTGACCAGCGGTAGTACCACCTGAAGTTGTGCCACCAGTCATTGTTACAGCAGCATTTGATGTTAGAGTGGTGAATGCGCCGGTGCTCCGAGTAGTTGCGCCAACTGATACATTATTGATAGTACCGGTAGTTGCTGGGGCAATAGTAACAGTGCCAGTACCAGTTGGACTGGCAGTGACGTTTGCATTTGCCGGACTTAGTCCCACGGCTGCATTAGCATCCAATGTGGTGAATGCGCCGGTGCTCCGAGTAGTTGCGCCAACTGATACATTATTAATAGTACCGGTAGTTGCCGGTGCAATGGTAACAGTGCCAGTACCAGTTGGACTGGCTGTTACAGTTGCATTTGCCGGGCTTAACGACACTGTGCTGTTTGCAGTTAATGCTCCACTAAATGTACCGGTAGTTCTCGAAATTGGGCCGCCTTCATTATTTGTAATAATATAATTTGTGCCATTTGATGTCAGAGTATAAGTGGAATTATTTGGAATAATTTGAGTAGTAGCGGCGGAAAATCCATTACCAATTATATTTCCAGCTGCTGTTTGAATAGTTACATTGCCACCTGTGGCGTTGTATATACTTTGGATTGTGCCTGGAAATGGTACTGGAGTTGCTACTGTCAGCGTGTAACCCGCTGTTCCAGATAGTAAAATTGTAGACTTGTCCAGTACGTAGGTTAGCGTAGTAGCCTCCGTTACTGAAATTGTTGTTTGTGTTGTATTAAAACGTGCCATTTATCATCCTCACTTATTACGTTGTTGAAGTTTCAATGCCATATACTGTACAACCGACATTTGCAGCATCTGAATATACCACTATATTTAGTCCGGCATTTAGTACTAGGCCAGTTCTCTCGAACACGCCGCCTGGCACAACAATAGTATCATATTCTAACCATTCTTGTGCATTTGGGGTAGCTGACGATGCCATTGCTACTCGAATCCTAACTGCTGCTGCGTTTCGATTCACCAGTGTGACATTACACACTGTATAGAATCCCGACGGCACGGTGTATGCCGTTGCGTTGACGGCTGCACCTACCGCAATATTCCCTAATCTTCCTGTTGCCATTTTTATTTCTCCAAAATTATCGTTGTAAAAAGAATCCCAGTGCTACTGGAGCACCGTCAATTCCACCTGTAAAATTCATTTTTGCTTTTATATTTAACTGACCGCCACTGGTTGTTGAAATAGAATCATTAGCAATATACACAACACCTGCTGTTAGCGTATTTACATTTAATGAGCTCTGTCCGCCACCAATTTGGGCAGTAATATAAGATTTAATTGCTCGTTGTGTAGGAACAATATTATCACTATTTGCAGTAAAGTACGGATCTGTACTAAACTGTGTAATAATTGCTGATCCAATACCGATATTTAATGCACCCAACTGTAAGGATTGTAGTCCTGACAAGTTAAACGCATCAGCGTTCAGTGTAGCAGTACCTGTTGATTGTTGAACTCCAAACAAATTACCAACGTTAAAGTTACCGTCTTGGTCAGTACTGGTAAAGAACACACGGCCACCACCTGAGCTGTTAGTCTGCACTGCAATACTAGCAGTAGCAGGATCAACAAACGGATAGTTAGTCTGTGCTTGATTACCAGTACCGATATACAAGAAGTCATGTCCAGTTAATCGGACTTGACTATACTTAATAGTCGTAGTTATTAGGTCTGCGTCGATTGGTGCTTCTAATGTAGTAATTGCCGGACTAATTTGGAACGTTGCCGTGTACTCCCCAGCATTGCCCAACGTATTTGATACCGCAACTAATTTATACCAAGTAGTTGGTAATGAGCCAAATACTACATTTGATCCAGCTGCTGGCACTTTATACAAGTTTCTAACAGCGATGAATGTACTAGGCTGATACAGATTAGCATTTCCGTCTCCTGAAGACACGCCAGTTGCTGTGGTAAATGTGTTTCCTCTATTATAAAAACTTGGGTTGGCCAGCACACCGTTGCCGGTACGTGGGTTCAACGCTGCCGTTTTAACCTTATTAGGATCAAATTGTGTAATAATAGGTCCTGCTTTGTATGTACCAGATAGTCCAGTAACAGAAGTTAATACCACTGGAGTAGAACTTCCTGCTACTAAACTAACTTTAAATTGTGTGCTGGTTATAGTTGAACCAATTACATAATATAATGTTTCAGTTACTAATCCACTGTCAGTACAATTTGCAAATACAACTGGCTGAGAATTAACTAAGTTTTCAGTAGTGTCAACTGTGATTAAGTTAGTTGTTACAGTGGTTGCTGTTACAGTTCCCTGAGGATATGCACTACCCGGTTCAACAATTCTGACTTCAGTCACTGTGCCCGATGCTACTGCTATACGTCCTAGTGCTTGTGCGCCAGTGTTGATAGAAGCTGCATTTTGTCCCGATGTTGAACTCATAGCAATCCATAAAGGTCTAGAGTTTACATTACCAAATGCCAGTGCTGACCAAGTAGACGAGCTTCCTGGCATAGTACGTAGTGTCCAGTTAATACCGTCTGGACTTGTAGCACACGCCGTACTACCTGTGGCAATTGCCACAAACAATCCTTGACCGTATCTAATTCTAGACCATGTCTGTGTAGATGGTAATCCAACACCGTAGCTTCTCCATGTAGCACCGTTATCAACACTGTATGCAGTGGCTGTTCCAGATGCTGAACATATCGCTACAAAACGTCCGTTACCGTAGGCAACGCTTGTACCGGTGATAAATCCTGCTGGTAAGGTGCCTCCGGCTACCCATGTAGAGCCGTTAGTACTTGTTGCAGTAGCCAGTGTAGAACCTGTTGATATTGCTATAAACTGTCCGTTGCCAAAGCACACTGCTGAGTAGTTGCCAGATCCTAATGTTGGCAATGAACGAGTAGTCCAAGATATTCCAGTTACACTAGAAGCTGCTGAACTAGCCCCTGTGCCGCCTACTGCTACATATGTGCTAACTCCGTTAAGCACTCCATATGCAATGCCTGTCATAGTAGATGCAGGTAAATTACTGCCCGCTGTCCATGATGCAGTGTTAGTCGAGCTGGCCAGCAAATATGCAGAATTTACTGATCCGCTGCCTGAAATTGCAACAAACTTAGCAGCAGTATCTACTACAGAAATTGTAGGTGTACTTGTATAACCTTTACCTGATTCTGTTATAGTTATACTGCTTACTCCAGAATTAGTTAAAACAGCAGTTCCAGTTGCTAGTGTTCCTACATAGGTTAATGCAACGCCATATGTTCCACTTACGCCTGTGCCAGTTTGAAATATAGGTGTTGTTGAGCTAAATGTGCCGGTAGCTCCTGCTTGATAATAGTTGGTTGTTGTTGTTAATCCAACTACATTAGCATAAGAATAGTAATTGCCGCTGGTTGCGGCTCCACCGCTGGCCCATGAAGTAGCACTCACTGGGGCGCTTACTGTAACGGTAGGCGGAGTTGTATAATTTCTACCCCAGCTGCTGGTTGTCATCTTAGTAATTTTACTAGAGTCTGCGGTTACTGTAGGAGGCAAAGTATAGCTTGAACCGTTACTTGTACCTGGATAATCTACGTTATCAATATAGATTGCATCAATTTTTCCATTTAGCACAGTACATACTGCAACTGCTCCTGCGCCGCCGCTTGTCGGAGTAAACACAATAGTAGGAGCAGTTGTATAATTTCTACCGCCATCAACAATAGTAACTCCGACTACTTGATCAGCGCCTGGCAGTCCAATGCTGTTAACAGTTCCCATAATAGGTGTTAAGATTGCTCCAACTCCACCTAGTCCTCCCACTGTGATTGAAGCCTCTACACCAGAGCCACCACCGAATACAACATTATTCCAACTTGCGCTAACTGGCAATACACCACCCGATGCCCATGTTTTTCCATCTAAGCTATAGGCTGTAGCAGTACCAGTGTTGCCAATTGCAACAAATCTTCCATTACCAAACGTTGCTGATGCATATGTGTTGGCAGGCACTGTTCTTGTGGTTGCAGTATATCCCGGAGCAGTATAACTAATACGAGGTTCAATAATATAACTAGAAGTTAAGTCAATTGCATTAGAACCCGGTGTTCCCGGCACAGCATGATCCCATCCTGCAACATACAATGGAATAGTCAATCCGCTGGCTGTAGTTGTGGTAATAGTTACTGCGGTTCCTGCTGCACTTGTTAAACTTACAGAGAATTGTGTACTTGAAAAGTTAGCAGTTCTAATATAATACAAGGTATTAGCAGTTAATCCGTTAACTGTTGTGCCTAGGTAAATTGGCATTCCAGCATATATTGTAGCAGTGCTTGCAACCGTTAACAAATTGTTTGTAATAGTAGTAGCAGTAACAGTTAACGTAGTAAAACTATCTTTGTAAATTTTTACTAGTTTAGTGCCGTTGTTGTAGTCTAAGATATTAGCATATTGACCCACACCTGTACCAGCAGTTATCTGAATTCTCATAGTAGGGTATGCAGTTGCTAATGCAACATCTGAGTTAGCTATGGTTAACTCGCCTATAGTGCCACCCTGTGCAGCATTAATAGCATTTATATAGTTTGTCCCACCAACCCCATTACCATCATCTAAGTCAAAAATTCTAGTATCAAATAGGCCGCCATCACGGAACTCGTCAGTAATTGTTACTACATTGATACCGTCGCCACTAATTCCAATATCTGCATTAGTGTGATTTACACCTGCATTAAAAAACTCTACACGAAGAATGGTTCCTAGAACACCATTTACTATAACATTGCTAATAACTGCATCTTGTTGTCTATTGTCAACGACTGCAAAAATTGGTTGTTCGTAAGTATCAGTGCCTTCGGCTATGGTACCGTAGGTACCATATGAGCTGTTACCGTTAGTAGCACGAATACGTCCGCCTAGCTCTGCTAAGTACCCTGCATATCCGTAGTAGTTAAACACTGAAACTAATTCAGTTAACGAACTAGCACCAGTACACCAAACACCAATACCATCACTTAGAATTGTTGTAAAGTCGTTCTTAACCATTGAACGATTGCCGCCGGCATGTATTGCCCCGTCAATCTTAGCACCAGTACATCCGGTACCGAACATAGTAACGTTTTGTGAATAGTGTGATCGTTGTTGTACCCATACATTTGAATCATTTGGCCCAAATCCTGGATTTAGTGCAACATATGCTCCTGCTGTTGGGCGCTGAGTTCCGTAATCATTCTCTTCTGTTAATGAACCGTTTAGTCCAGATAATGTACAATTTCTTAAACCAGTACCATTACTAACGTAGAACATATTAGCCAGTGTTGATCCACTTACCGCATTATTATACAGTTCAGCTGCACGTAATGAACGATAGTTTCCAGTATAACTTAGATCATATATAATACCTTCAATGTATTCTTTCATATCACGTTTGCATGATGTTACATCAAATGCATAAGTCACAGTCATTGAACCAGTTCCGTTGGCAGTTATGTCAACTGTAGTAGGAATAGTTTGTGATGTACTTAGTGTAAACGTAGTCGCACTAGGAACTGACAGCACGTAGTATGTAGTGGCTCCTACTACTCCGCTACCAGTAATAATAGATCCTGTAAATCTAACAGGGTCACTAATTGATAAATTATGTGCTGCGCTAGTTGTAAACAAGTTAGTAGCTGCGGTAGTAGTTGTTACAGTCCCGCCAAAGTTTGCAGTAATCCATAACGTAGCTTCAGTTGCTAAAAATTCTTTGTTTAATCTTAGAGATTCCGCTGCGTTATATAATCCAATACTGTTTTTATAAGTTACAGTACCAGTTACTTCTGATGTAGAGCCAATGCCATTCAACATGGTATTAATAATGATATCCATTAGAACTTTGATCTTACGTTTAGCTGTGGCATTATTAGTTACAATTGCTAGAAGTAATGTTTTTAGATATCTATAAGATGCAACAGTTGCTGCTTTTTGTGAGCCAACTACTAATGAGGCCTGGGCTCTAAAATAGCTTCTTGCTGAGGTTATTGTTAGATAGTTACTGTCAAACATCATATCGTAGGCAATGTAGTCAACAATCAAGCCAACGTCTCTTTCACATGTTGCAGAATTGTATACTAACGTAGTATAGTTAGTAGCAATATATTGTGTAATCTGAGTCTTGATAGTTGCTTTATTTGCCTGTAATGCATTTTGCAAAGTAACCAACGGTGCAGACACCCAACTTGTACTTGGTAAGTTATTAATTTCTGCAAGTAAACTTAGTCCAGTACCGTTAGTAAAGGTAGTAATTGCGGCACCGCCTTGATATGCAGCCAATGTAAATGTTGTGCCTAACGGTGTAGATGCGACATAATATCTTGTTCCACTAACTAGGCCAAATCCACCGTTACCTGTAGTTGGAGTAGATTGTGGTATAACAACATCTCCTACTGCAAGGTTGTGTGTGCCGCTGGTAAATGTTGTGCCGCTGGCAACCGTAGTAATAGTTATCCGAGGAACACCGGTTGTAAGACCATTAGTAATTATGTTAGTAATAACATCAACTAATGTGCCTACAGATGTAGCAGTGGCTGCTGATCCAACCGTCTGCCCAGTAACTGCTCTCACTTGAGATACAGCATTACCTGCACTTGGAGTTACTGTAGCATCCTGAACTACACTTTGTGCAACAGCTTTTAATCTGTTGTAGGCTGCAACCGTAGCAGTTACATCACCTGAATCAATTTGAAGAGCGCTTGTTAGTGCAGAGTAATATGCTTTACCTGCAATCAGCGTAGCAACTTTACCAATGTTACCAACACCGTAACCATAGGTTAAATCGTATACTAGTGCTTCGACAATTAAGCCCACGTCTCTTTCACAGGCTGCTCTGCTAAATTGTAATCCAACAAATCCAGCAACACTTGCTGCAATTTGAACATTAATCCATGCTGTAATTTCTGCCTTAATAAATGGCGCATTGTCTCTTAACAAAACAGTTGCCGCAGCATAAGCACTGGTAATCGTAGATGGATTTGTCCATTGTACTCGAGGAATGCTACCGCCATTAATGAATCCGGTTATATCAGATACAATTGCATTGATCTGCGCTACCGCTCCAGAGGCTGCAATGTGTTTAACTTTATATTTGATAAAATTAACTGAACCTAATTCTGCTTGAAGTTGTAATGTAGCTACAACTTGAGCTGATGGAGTTGCACGTTGGTAGCTTCTACCTGCGGTAATTGCAGCAAAGTTACTGCCAAATACTAGATCATAACTTAAGGCGTCAACAATATAACCTGCGTCTCTAGAACATAAGTCAGCATTGAAGTTTAAGTTTTGGTAATTTTTATATACCCACCATAGTGTATCAGATTGAATCTCAGCTCTCTTTGCTTGAACTTCTGCAAATGCTGTTTGTAATGCAGAACTAGCCCAAGTAATACTCGGAGTAATAGTTGCATTAGCATAACCGTTACTAACCCAGTCAATAACATCTTGTACTCGAGCTTGTGCAAATGTTGCTGATGCAGCATTTCCGCCTGTACCGCCTAGATATTGCGAAGGTCCACTATAACCTGCAGTAGTAGTTACTGTCTGACGTTGTGCAATTTGGCCAACTATTGTTTTAATTCTAGTGTAGGCTGCTACTGTTGCAGTAAGCTCACCCGGGCCGATAGCTAAAACGTAATTTGAATAATATGCACTACCTACAATTAGTGACTGTAAGTTACCACCGTAGGTAATATCATAGCGTACTCCGTCTAAGATAAGACCAATGTCTCTTGCGCATCCTGCCTGACCTGTTGCACCTAGTGCTACCCAGACTGCATTGTAATTAACACTTAAAAATTGAGCAATTTCAGCTTTAATAAATGCGTAGTTTTCCACAATTTGTTGTCTTGCATTTAGATAATTTACATCATATGCATTACCTGTGCCGCCTGTTGGGGTTGGTAACATCAGTGTTGGCACAGATCCTAATCCGCTAGCAATAATGTCATACATAATATTGGCGCTGTCTTCTACTCTTGAAACAGCTAGTGAACTACCAACAGATCCAGATTGCCCAGTTGTTATTTGTCTAATTGCTATATTGACATATGTTATAGTATCTAATGTTGCTGCTAGTTGATTTGCAATTACATATTGTGCAGATGCGGTTGCTCTATAGTAACTTCTACCTGCTGTAATGGATCTAAAATTACTACCAAACATCACGTCGTATGCTACAGCATCAACCATATAGCCAACATCTCGAGAACAAGTAGTTGCGTTGTATACTAATGCTGGATACTTTGTACTAATATACTCAATTGCTCCAGCTTGTATTCCAGCCTTTAAATTTGTAATTGCTATTTTAGCTAGAACAAGATCATTACTAACCCAACTGGTTGGAGGCTCAATTATATCTGGAGTAACTCCAGTATTGATTGTATTGTATATTTCTTGTATACGGTCTTGTGCAAACACGCCTGCTGGTGCAGAACCGTGCGGTAACGAATCATCTTGATTAAGTGCATTACCTACGGATTTTGTCCATCCTGCATTATCTCCAATGGCAATATTATCAATAATACTTTTGATACGATTTTGCACTGCTAACGCACGAAGTTTTGAAGCAGCATCTCCAACATACGTTCCGTAAGAATAGTATGCTCGAGCAGATACAATAGTTTCTAAGTTTCCGCCGTAGGTTATATCGTAACGTAGTGAATCGACAATATAACCTACATCTCGTTCACAATTTGTTTGATCGGTGCCGCCATAAGTAAATCCAACAAACGGAGCAATATTACCTGCTATTTGTACATTGATCCATGCACTAATTTCTGCTTGTAAAAATGCCTTGTTAGCTACAATTAATCTACGTGCATTTAAATAACCAGAGTCATATCCAACAGGATCTGGAATTACAGTTGCTGGTACTGAGCCAAGGCCACCTGATAAAATTGTTGATATAACAGTAGTCTTTGCGCTGACTGCGGTTGATGTTGTTCCACTACCTGCATATCTGCCAACAAAATATTGTGTTTCAGTATTTCCTGCTGTAGGAGTTACTATAACGTTCTGAACAATATTGCCTGCCACTGCGGCAATACGATTTAATGCTGATGTAGTTTTTGCTTTATCAGTAGCTAACAATGGGTTAGCTGGTGCTGGTTGAATAACCGTACTGCGTAATTCGTCGCCGGTAACAGCAGTATAAGGACAAATTACAATAGGTAATATTTCTGTAAAGGTTCCGGTTTTAACTGAAATAGTAGTATTTGAATAAATTGGAGTTGGAATAGCTGTTACTGACCCTGCAAGTATACCGTCTGTAATAATTGACAGTAATTCAGCTGATGTAGTAACAGTTCCTGCCTCAGTAGTTAACGAAGTATCAACTATTTGTATTACGCCTGAGGTAATTCCATTCATCGCTTGATAATTTCTCCAAGCTGTGTTACTAAGAACTTTATCTACTAATGTGATTAGGTAAGTGTATGCTGCAACTGTTTGTGTGGCCTGTGCGCCAAAAGTATTATTAATATATGCGCTACCTGCATTAATATATGCAGCGCCCGAAGTAGTATAGTATGCTTTTGCAGCAGCAGTGATTTTGCCAGTGCCTCCGTGTGTGATGTCATGGATTAAAGCGTCAACAATTAATCCGGTATCCCTTTCACATTTTGCACTATCATAAACTAACGTGCCGGTCATTGTGCCTGATCCACTAGTTAATTGTTTCAACGTTCCGCCAGAAGTTTCTGAAATTGTAAATGTTGTGCCGCTAACAATAGTCTTAACATAATAGGTAGTTCCGGCAACTACTCCGCCAATTGTGCCGGTGAAACTAATTGGCATATTCACTACTAGATTAACAGTAGTAATGCAAGTAAATATGTCATTTAGAGAATCAGCGGCTGAAATATTAACAGTATAAGTGTAGTTTACCCAATTGGTAATTTCCTTCATCATAAACTGTTTATTTTTTGTCAATAACATCTTAGCTTGCGGATTTAAGTATCCTTCTTCAACTTGTTTAGCTGCATATCTTACACTTTTCCAAGGTTGATCAATAGTTGAGCCAGCATCTGGATAGGCAACATCTCGTCCTAATGGACCTACATATACTAAATTATTAATTAAACCGTAATTTGCCCAGACTGGGACACCGTCTTGACTTCGTAAAACTTGGCCGTTTGTCCCAACTGGTAATCTTTCAGGACCGTTGTCGCCGTAGTATACTAGGTCGCCTGTGGTGGTAAGAATGTTATATTCTGAACCGGCTGTTAATAGATTCCAATAGTCGCCTTGTGTATCGGCATCTGGTCTGTTTAGTGAGCTTGAAGTATGTGCATCGATGCAGATATAGCTGTTAGCACCAAATGATGCAGTGTCACCTAATAAGTAATTTATGTCAACTGTCCAAGTTACTGATCTGCCAGCTGTTGTAAATGTTGCAACTGCGCCGGTTGAAACTGTTACAATAGTAATTGTAATATCATTAGAGGGACTAATGCCGCCTAGATTACTTCCTAAGATTTTAATTCGGTCAAGTGCAGCATAGTTTATTCCAGCTTGTCCTGAAACCAGCGTAACGTTATACACAGTGCCTGTGCGAGTAACATTAAATTTAGCACCACTGCCAACTCCAGTTACTGCAACTGAGTTGACTGCTGAATAAGTTTCAGGTGTATTAGTCCAACGTAATCCACTATTTAATCTTGCCCAATATGTTGTTGCTGATACAGGAGTTTGCGCTATACTATCAAGTTTAGCAATATATGTGTAGGCGCCGTTTCGAACAACAGAGCCAACTCGGTAACTAACAGCTTCGTCATATTCCCCTACAAAACTAATTCCAGTAGTAAATACTGCCCAGTCACTAGGATTACTAGTGGGTTGTTTATTGGTATGATTCGTTTTAGCAATATATGAATAGCCACCGTACGTTATTGTATCTCCAATTTGATATACTGTTGAACTATTCCAACTATTTTCAAATTGAAAACCGTTAACAAAAACACTAAACTTACTAGTATCTATTGTTACTCCAGACGAAGTGTGAGGAGTTATACAAATCCATAGATCTGCTCCCCATTTCACAATGTCGTTTTGTTTGTATCTAACAGTAGTGCCGGACGGAAGGGCTGCAGAATTCCAATCTCCTAAGTAGGTTATTCCTTGATTAAATGTATCCCATTTTGCTGCGTCGAGCTCTAAGCCTAGCCGGCTTGTTCCAGATACAGTACCTAATGCTGAATTAGTATACGTGCCTGTTAGTGCAAATGTCAATTGAGTCGTAGTGCAAGTTAATACTGTAAAGGTTGTATTAACATTGTTTGCCGGAGAAGTGGTAGCAGCTGGTCCAAAACCAGCTAAGGTAATTGTTGCACCTACTGCAAAAGGCGGAACTACCTTTGATGCAAATGTTAAAGTAGCTGTTCCGGCAACAACTGTAAAATTAGTTGCTGTTATGCTAGCTGAAATTGCAGCAGAAATATGTGGAGTATTACACACATATGTGGTACCACCGTAGATTACAAAATCATTAAGTCTATATCGAGTAGCACTTGTCCAAGCACCTTCCCAGCTAAACGCAGTAGCAAACAGGTCCCATTTACTTAAATCTTGCTCTAGACCTAAATATGTAGGAGACACGTAGGTTGCCGAAACGTGGCCGGTTGTACAAATGTAAACTAATGCACCGTATTTGACTACTGCTCCTGGATTATAATATGTTGCTGGAGCCCAGTCACCTAGCCATTGTGTTCCGTCAGCTACAATCTCCCACCTTGGTGGAATATTGTCTAAGTCAGTGTCAAATAAGGCAGCAGCAGTGTGATTTGCAACACAAATATAACTCTTACCACCATTACTTATCACGTCGTCGATTAGGTATGCAACTCCCACGGTCCATTGACCTTTCCATACAAATCTAATTCTACCTAGTTTAAATTCAGCCATTTGCTTTCGTCCTTTTACATTATATTTATCTTAGTTTAATATTTCAAGTTATTGATCAGCAGTTCCCTGGGCAAAGCTCATTTGAAAGAATGCCATTGCCATTCCGTCGCCGTCCCACCCGCCTGCACCTTCACCGTTTCCATCATTTACACCTGTCACGTCGACTACATTTGGCATGTCTATATGCCATCCGTCGTTACCTTCGACAATAGTACTGGCAATTTTGTCAGGCCCACCAACTAATATTGTACCGGCAATCAACTGTCCTGTAAATGTATTAGAGCCGCCCTGTGTTAATTTTGCGCCCAAGTATGATTTAATTGCCTTCTGTGTTGGTACAATACTATTAGAATTTGCAACAAATGTTGAATCAGTACTAAATTGTGTAATAATAACACTATTACTTCCTACTGCAACACCACCAATTTTAAGTTCGTTTAATCCGCTTAATCCAAATTGACTAGCACTCAACGTGATAATACCGGTAGCTTGCTCGACAGCAAATAGTTTACCTACTCTGAAATTGCCGTCCTGGTCACTTGAAGAATAAAATACGCGGCCATAGTTAGCGTCAACTGCTTCATTCTCTTGTGACAATAATGTACTTGTTGGTCGTAATGGATAATTTGATTCTTCAAAGTTTCCGTATCCGATGTTTAAAAAGTCATGCCCGGTTAAACGTACCTGACTGTATTTTGTCCTAATTGATACAGGCACTCCGTGAATGGGTGATAACCCAACTGTAATTTCAGGCGACACAAACACTTCGGCAATGATGTTTGGAGTAATTGAACCATCCAATAAAGTTGCCGAAGTTACTTTATAAATTGTATTGTTGCCTTCAATTGCAAGATTATCACCTGCTGCGGGTAGTACTATCAAGGCACTGACAATGAGTCCCAGTCCGGTTTGAAAACGTTCAGCATATCCATCTCCTGTAATTGTAATGGTAGTAGTGTTAGTATTATATCCTGTACCTCGATTAATAAATGTAGGATTTCCCAATACGCCTGAGCCAAGTAATGACGAAGTTGATGCTAACACTGTAGCATTAGCATCAACTATGGTTACTATTGGGGCAGTTAAATAATTTGAGCCTGGATCCCATTCGTTAATTTCTATAATTTTTCCGGCAACAACACTAGCTCTTGATTTAGTCTGACTACCTGCAGTAATTACTATTGCCGTGCTTTGGCCACTAACTGATACAAATCTTCCAAACTGTGCATCTGCGCCAAACACAATAGGTCCGGCACCCGAAGCAACTGCTTTTTTGGCCCATAAAATTCCATCTTCACTAATATAACAATATGGTCCAGCCGATTCGTCTCCTACTAAAACAAATACTCCGTTACCATACGTAATATTAGTTCCAAGTACATTGTACAATGATTGACTCCATGTTGTACCGTCAATACTATATGCTGCCTTAGAGGTCACGGAAGATACTGCAACAAATCTTCCGTTACCGTACGCAACTCCTGACCAAGAAGTTGAACTTGGTAATGTGCTAGATGTCCAAGATATCCCATCTGCGCTTATTGCAGCAACCGTGCCTCCTGTTGCTACTGCAACAAAAACGCCTGCACCATATGCTAGGCCAGACCATGTGGTATTCGGCAACCCTGATCCACTTGACCAAGTAGCTCCAAAATTATTCGAATATGCAGAGCTTGCAGAATTGTTAGTTATAGCAACAAATTTTCCGTTTCCATATACTACCTTGCTCCATGCGCCAATAGTTGGTAGGTATGCAGTTTTCCATGTCGCTAAGTCACTATTTGAATATAACACTTTAGATCCAGAAATTCCAGTTCCTGCGGATGATATAATAACCCAATAGCTACTTCCGTAGGCAATACTAGACCATGTTGCAGAAGATGGTAGTTGCTGTGATGACCATATTGTTGCGTCTGTACTTACTGCTAGGGTTACATCAGCGTTAGCAAGTCCAACAAATTTACCGTTGCCGTATCCTATGCTAATATAAGAAACCCCAATTGCTTGTGAGACAGCTAATGTGGTGGTCGATGTGAGCACGGGTTTAGGATATATAATTCGTGGTTCAATACTATATACGCTGGTAGAATTAAAAGATGATACTAATGGTGTTCCAGGATTTATATGATCCCACCCTATTTGACCTACCTTCATAGAACCTGTTGTATCTGTTAGTGTTACATTGGTTGCGCCGGCGCTTGTAGTTGTTATGGTAAATGTATTTGTTGTGCCTGGTGTAATAGTACGAACATAGTAGGTAGTTCCTTGAGTAATACCTCCAAGTATAGGTACACTAAAAGTACCAACCATAGTGCCAGCATCGCTAGTTAATTGTTTCTTTACAGTAGTCGATGTGCCGGTTAATGTGCCTGAAGCAGTTGATAAAATTATTGTTGGTCCGGTTGTTCTAGCAATACACAATCCGATTGCAGAAGTTAATAATACTGGATTAGAGCTAGCTCTAGTAGTTCCAATCATCGAGCCGGCTGCTGTAGATAATGTAGAATTTACTGCGGGAGTTCTAGCGGTAATACTGCCTGTTCCTGCTGTTAGAACCACTGCCGATCCAGTTGGCGATGTGCTAATTGTAAAGTCTGTAAGTGAATTAACTGCAGAGATATAGTATAATTGTCCTGAAATAATGCCGCCGAAGGATACTCCTCCAAATATTATAGGGTTACCTGCAACAAATCCAGCAGTAGATGCAACATGTATTAAGTTGGAGGTGTCTGATGTTTCGGTTGCAGTTACAGAAATAATTGAATCAGCAATTGATATGCGAGTTGAATCATAAATCCTACTTATATAATATGTTGTGCCTAATGTAATGCCGCCAAATGCAGTTCCTGAGAATGTTACAGGATACATTGGTGTTAAATTGCCTGACGATGTAACTGTTATAACATTATTGTAGACAGTACCCCCGATGTTAGCACTAGTTGATGTATTGGTTGCAGTGATAGACAATGCTGTCGATGTTGCACTAATTATAAGCGATGTAGCGTTATTGATATACGAAATATAATATATTCTATCGTTAACGATACCACCAAATGTAGTTCCTGTAAATTTAATTGCATTTCCGATGCTAAATCCGGCAGTATCCCCAACTGTTATTAACTCTCCTTCATTTTGAGTAGCAGTTGCTGTAGTAGTTAACGCAGCAAGAGAGACAGTAATTTGTGTAGAGTTAACAATATGGTTTATATAATACTTAGTATTTGGTGAGACTCCGCCAAAGGCAGTACCTGCAAATTTAATAGGATTTAACGGAACTAAGGTGTCACTAGTATCTACAGTAATAGTATTACTAATAGCTGTGGTGCCTGTAGCAGTAGGAGTTACCAACGTTTCCGATATAGTAAAATTATCAGCGTCAATAATATCATTGATAAAATAATCAGTACTGGCTTCAATTTCTGATAGCACTAACCCTGTAAAATATATTGGTAAATTTATATCCATGTTAGAAGTTGAACCTCTTAGATAACTAGTATTCGATGGATAGTTTAATAACATGTCACCAAGTGCTGTATTTAAGAATATAGCAACACCGCCAATAGTTAGTCCTAATTGAATTTCATTGTCGTTAAGAATTGCAGTTATATAATATGTAAAGTTTGAAGTTACGCCGCCGAAGGTGCTTAAACCTGAAAATGTCACAGGCATATCAATAGTCAGCTGTGCAGTACTGATCACAAACATAGTATTAATTTGGCCTCCTATTGTACTGTTTACAGTAACTGAGCTTTGTCCTATTAATGATACAGCAGTATCGTAGGTAGTAGGAACAAATTGTATTGGTTGATTGTTATATAATGAATAAACATCTGCAAGTAGTGCCAACGTGAAAATATTACCAGTGCTCGAACTTGCCGTTATTTCTAATTGGGTAAACGATTCTTTTAATACTGATGCTATTTTTAATGCTGAGTCAAATGCCGAAATTGCTCCATACTGGCCGGCTCCGAGTCCGCTATTAACAAACACTCGCATTCCGAGATAGTCCTTAGGTCCGGAAGTATCTGAACCGGCAATAGTAATTGTTGATTCAGTGCCTGCCTGTGCATTGTTGGTAGATAGTTTATATCCAACACCCCCAGTAATTCCGCCAACTTCTAATACACGAGTTTGATATATGCCACGATCTCTAATTTCGTCTGCAACTAACTCAACTCCAGATCCTGCACCAACAACATCATAGTTTGCGTAAGCAGTATATCTTCCAGTATATGTTTCTTGATAAAAACCTATACGAGTTCCTAATTCTAATTGTGCTCCGTATATCACTGTATAACTGCTATTACCAAGTTGCGATCTTGGATAGATTGTTAATTGAAGAGTATTGTTTAATGCAGATACGTCGTAGAATCTAAATGATAATCTAACCCATCCAGGATTAGTTGATATAGGTGTTGTAGAAAATACAATAGGAGTCATGCCACCTGTTGCACTACCCGGAGTTATAGTATTTGTAATAAAGTTATAACTGATACTGCTTGATGCAGTAGAGTAACCGCTAAAAGTAGCTACAAGATCAAACGTAGTTGATGTGCCTTGTTTACAAAAAATGCTTGCAGTGTATGGTTGTATACTACCAATCTGTACTGTTCCAGTAGAAGTAATATCTGTGACAGTAGTACCAGATAATGCCGTAACTGTTATAATTAGGTCATTAACTCCGATAATTCCGCCTAGTTGAGAACCAAGTATACGAATCTGATTTGTTGCAACATATCCACTACCTCCATTGTTAATGGACACTATATATTGCGTACTAGTTACTATAATATCAAATGTGGCTCCTGTGCCGCCACCGGTAATATTGATACCAGCAATGTTGGTATATATTTCGCCCGACGGAGCAATAGTAATTGATTTTGAAAAATAGCTACTGTTAGTTCCGGAAGTAGTTCCAGATGCAATCCATGCATCGGATTGATTTGCAAACGGGGATAGTACTGACTGAATTAATGTTACATTACCGTCACTAGTCCAGTTAGTAAATAAATTGCTGTATTGTAGTAAATTAGTTGTTGGGGTTATATAGTTCTGACCAGCATGACTATATTGAAGTTTTAAAATATCAGCGGTTGCACCTAACGCACTAAGAGGGGTTGCGCTAGCTTCATAGTATCTATTAAATACTGTGCCAATTGAAGGTATCTCAGTAGAGTCAAATCCCTCGGCAATAACTCCAAAGTTACCGTATGAGCTGTTACCGTTGGTAGCACGTATGCGACCACCTGCGTCAGATAAGTATCCGGCATATGCATAGTATGAAAATACTGATACTGCTTCGCAAAGTGCGCCGGGACCAGTACATAATATGCCAACACCGTCACTTACAATTTGTGTAAAGTCGTTACATACTATAGACTTGTTGCCCAGTGCATGTAAGCTGCCGTCGATTTTTAAACCAACACATCCTGTACCAAAAGTTGTTACATTTTGAATATACGGGCTTCTTCTGTAAATCTGAACTGTAGTATCGGCTATGCCAGTGCCAGGATCTAAACTTACAAAACTTCCACCAGTTGGTCTTCGTGTAGTGAATAAATTTGGTGCTGTGAGTGTACCTAACAATCCAGATAATGTCATATTTCTGATACCTGTCCCATTCTGAACACGGAACATGTCTTTTAATGCGTCGCCACCGAAGACTTTCATTTGACCTGTAACATTTGATAATGTTACTGGAAGGCCACCGGGAGTCTCACTAACTGAAAATTGAGTGCTTGTGATAGAGAGTGCAACTACATAATAAGTAGTCCCGGCAGTGACCCCACCAAATACGGTATTAAATCCAGAAACTGGATTTATTGATACAAACTGAATTGCCATACTAGCAACCATTCCCTCAGTTGTATTCACTGTGAATAACCCAGTTGAAGCAAATGATCTAGTTGCAATGGTATTGATGACTACTTTTGGGTAAACGATTACTCCTCTAAGTTCATCTCCGTTAAGTGCTGTATTAGCGGGAACTACAATTGGTAAAGTTTCATGATAGGCACCGGTCTTAATCATCAAAGTTGCAGTAAGTCCTTGATTTCGGAGAGGTATACTGCTAACATTTTTGTTAGTTAGGGCAGTAATAACTATATTTTGAAATGATTGTACTGTTGATAAGACTTGCACTAGATTAGCAACCGTGCCTGTTATCTGAGGGTGTTCCGTCTGGTATGGTGGAGTAATTACTACATTGTTTAAAACACTAGAGGTTAGTGTAAACACATTATTAAAGGTTGCTATAAGAGTAGTAATTAACGAAGTAACTCTATATGTAATAAATTTACTGCCGTACTCTTCGTCAAAGAATGAAACAGTAAATGCAACAGTCTGACTATTACCGCCTCTTCCTAGATCATATATGATTGCATCAATTAGGTATCTGATATCTCTTTTAGTTAGTATACGATCAAGAGGTGTTGGAATTGAGTCTGCTATTGGTCTGTATGCTTCTTCTGTTATAAAAGTTTTATTTTGTTTCAGTAGCAGTGTTGCTGAAGTATTTAATGTACCCGCAGCAATTCTCTCACAGGCATACTTAATTGTTTTATACGGATTATCCCAAGTATCACCGCTAGTTACAGCATCAGTTCCTGAAGGAGCAACATAATATAATGCAGGAGACTGGAATACGTTTGCCCATGTAGGAATTCCCGTTACTGATTTTAACAAATATCCTTCAGATCCAATTGCCAGTGCTTGATTAGTTCCAGCAGTGCTAACAACCATGTCACCTTTAATATTCAGTACATTATAGTAATCGTGATTTAGTTCAACTACCCAGTAGATTCCAGAATTAATATCAGGTCGTGTTGATATATCAGATATGTGTGTTTTAATACATCTATAGGTAGCATTAACCCATACGGCTAAATCACCTACAACATAATCGCTACCGCTGGTCCATCGATTCCTCCAGCGAGTACCTGGCACCAGCGGTACCCAATAATTTCCGTTAACTCCGGAAAATGCCAATGGTTGACCGTCTACTAAAGTAGAATATGGAGCTTGACTGATTTTTAATGTAGTACCGTTGTTAACTGAGGTAACAAATTGGCCTTTGTCAAATCCTTGTCCAGAAATGATCATACCGGGGTAGATGTTAGTAGTTGACGGTAATACCAGTGTTGTTCCGCTGCTGCCCGCCGCGGAATATGTAGTAGTTGTTACCAATCCGGTAGGATCTTGAGATGTATTATCTTGTAATGCTTCGAATAGATTGCCGCCTCGGCGGACCACGGATCCAATTTTATAAGCAACAACAGTTGACCAATCATCGTTAAAATCATACCCCGTGGTCAATAACTGCCACTCTGGGTTTACTCCGTCTGTATTGGTAGATGGTACTATGTTAAGATTATTAACAATTAAATTTATGTAAGAATAGCCGCCGTATTTGACAGTATTACCTGGTTGGTATACTATAGTTGCATCCCACGTAGTAGCGGCACTATAATCAATGCCGGGCATCCATAGCTGCCAAATTGCAGAGTTGTTTAACGGATCTATAGTTGCGTTAAATGGCAGTGACGAACTATGATTTTGCCTTGAAATCCATAAGTCGGGACCGTACTTAACAATATCGTTAATTTTATATGCTGTACTAGTAGGGGTCCACGTGCCGCGATACTCAATCCCAATATTTAAAATTTCCCAATTGCTATATGTAGGATATGTTATTGAGTTAGATGAAGTATGCTGTGTTATACAACTATAAACAATTCCACCGTACTTAACAACGTCTCCAACTTTATAAAACTGATTAGTAGAATAATCACCTATCCATGTACTATTAACTATAACATAAGATTCCCAGTTAGTCAATACTATAGTAGATATGCTTGTGTGATTTACTATGCACTTATATACACTGCCGCCATACAACACAATTGCGCCCAAAGTATATAATGTACTAGGTTGCCATTCGCCTTCCCAGCTGGTACCTTCCAGCATTATTACCCAGTATGGCTTAACTTCTCCGCTAGGTTCTATATTATAATAGTTGGCATAGAAATTAGTAGACGTATGGGGCTCGATACATACATAAGTTTTACCATTATATGATGCAACTGCGTCTCTATTATAGAAAGTTGCTGTGGCCCATACGCCTTTCCATGTATATCGTAGTCTGCCAATTTTAAATTCTGCTGCCATTTTATATTCCTTGTTCTCTATTTACACGTTAATTAATTATGGGGTTACTATTAGTTCTGGAGGATATACATAACTTTGATTAATACGTACTATAAATTCTCCAGAAGTATTAATGTAATAATATACATTCTTACTGTCCCAGCGATACTGGTCCCATTGTAGGTTACCATATGGTCTTGAATGATCTTCTGCTAGTCGACCGTCAAAGAAATCTACACCATATTCAAATTCAGAATAATCATCCTCTGTTAGACCGGAGTTGTTAATTGTAATACTTCCTAAGTCAGTAAGTTGATCGATCTTAGCAAAATATAATAGGCCGTCGTCATCTCGACGAAGTGCGTAAAAGTATCTAGGATTGCCTTCTCCAAGTACATCAGTTAGTGCGCTAGTTTGTCCAATATAATATGTCATTATAATTCCTTAAATTAGTTCTACATAGCTAATAATTGCATCAATGGAAGCTGTGACATTTGATGTAATACGTAGGCTATTGCTAGTTGCTAAAATTAATTTTTCGCCGCCGTTAACTACTCGCAAACTCGAGTTGGGTGGTACTAATACGTTTTTAGCATAATATCCGGTTATACTAGCGTCATTAGTTAATTCGATATTAATTAATACAATACCGTCTGTTAAATTTGTCAAACTCATGCCAATAATAGTCATACGAGTGTTAGCTGCTGTTGTTAGTACTACTACAGGTGTTAAGCCTATATCCTTAGCTACTTTATTTCTAAAAAATGATGCCATGTTCTTTATCCAAATATAATTGCACTGACAATTCCAATGTCTTGTGCTTCTGCAAGTGTTACTCCACCACCTGCTGCCTGTCCTGCATTAACCCAGTTTGCTCCGTCCCATACTTCAACCCTAAAGTTACCTGGGTCTGTGTTGTATCTCATCATACCTATATCAAATAATGAAGGACGTTGTTCTGTAAGACCTGACGGGATTACAAATCCGCCGGTGCTGTTGATCTTAACGTACCCATTGCCTGTTTGATTAAAATATGTTATACTGTTATTTACAGTATTTGTAATTGTACTGCCGTTAATGGAAAAATTGCCGGTGCGCACTGCGCCGGCGCCATTTGGTGCAAGTACTAGATTAGTGTCTGTAGTTGTTGTTGAAATAACATTGTTATTAATGTTTATTGCACCAACATCAACATTAATAGAATTTAGTCTAGTTGGTGTTAAATCTGCAACTTGTGTTCCATTAGTATAAAAACGAATTGTATTATCGTTAGCGCCAGGTGTAGATTCTGCTGTGATTCGTGTGTTGCCATCAACATCCTCAACACCGTCTATTCTAGTCCAATACGTACCGTTATATCCTTCGTAACGTAACAATTGGCTATTAAAGCGAACCATGCCAGCTGTGCCTACTGGGCGAGCCAAGGTATTTCCCACTGGTAATTTAATACTTTGTGTGGTGTTAACTGTAACAATACCGATACCGTTAGGGGTCAGTATCATATCGGCGCCGCTATTGATTCTTATTTCATTTTCTTGTACATCAAATTGTTCTAATACGATATAACCTGTACCAGCAGCTTGTAGTTGCAGGTTGCTACTGCCAACAGTAGTTTGAATAGTATTGCCATTGATAGTAATATTACCAGTGCTGAAGGTTCCAGCTGTGACTGTTCCACTATTGTTAATATTAGCAGTATAAGTAGTACCAGTAACTGTTAAATTATTATCAATAGTAACATTGTTAGTTGGTACAGAAACGATACCAGTACCTGCGGCACCTAATTGTAGATTACTGTTAGTTAATGTAGTGGTAATTACATTGTTGGTAATATTGACATCTTTAAATTGCGCAATATTTGAAACTGTTAAGTTTCCATTTAGTGTATAACTACCTGTTTGAGTTACATCACCAGTACGTGCAGTAGCTCCAACGTGTGTTAATGTCCCAGTAATCTCAGTATTAACTAATGTAGTTAAACCAGTAACGGTTAATGTTTTACCTATAGTAACGTCATTGGTAGGAATATAAATTCTACCAGTGCCGCTGGCTTCTAAAACTAGATCAGTATCAGCTACCGTAGTAGTGATATTGTTTGTGGTAATTCTTATATTGCCAGTGCTGAAAACTCCCGATGTAACTGTACCAGTATTATTGATAGTTGTAGTACTGGTTGTTCCTACTACTGTAAGTGTTCCAGTAACTTCAGCAGCATCTAACGGAACAATAACTTTACCAGTGCCAGCTGCTTCTAAAACTAGATCATTGTTACCAATTGTAGTAGTAATAATATTAAGATCAACTTTAATGTCTTCAAACTGTGCAGTAGATCCTACATCCAACGTGCCGGTAACTGTTAAATTACCAGTTTGATTTACATCTCCAGTTTGTGTAACCGCACCAGTATGTGTAATATCTCCAACTACTGTTAATGCAGTGCCTAGTGGTACCGATAGTGTAGTAGTTCCAAGTACTGTTAAATTTTGTCCTAGTTCAACATCACTAGTAGGAATAGATATAATTCCATTGCCGTCGGCTTCTAATACTAAATTACTGTTTAGTAAGGTAGTAGCAATATTATTAGTACTGATGCTAATGTCACCAGTGCTGAAAATTCCAGATGTTACCGTGCCAGTATTACCTATTGTACTAGTATAAGTTGCACCTACGACTGTTAGTGTGCCGGTTACTTCTGCATCGTTTGTAGGGATTAGTACCTTACCAGTACCGGCTGCTTCTAATATTAAATCATTATTACCTATAGTTGTAGTAATAACATTATCATTAATATTGATATCTTCAAATTGTATTGTAGCACCAACAGTTAGTGTTCCGGTAATTTCAGTGTTACCAGTTTGGAATAAATCACCAGTTTGCGTTACACTTCCAACGTGAGTAACTGTAGCAGGAGTCCCAATAACACCAATATTAGTAGTTTTTAAATTGGTTGTTCCGTTGACTGTTAGATTATTAGTAATCTCAACATTATTAAGCGGTACGTAAATACGGCCAGTGCCATTAGCCTGTAGTGTTAAATCTAAACTGGAATTAGTAGTTGTAATAACATTAGTACTGATCTGAATGTTAGCATTAATTAATGTTGTAGAATATAGTGTACTCCAACGCTCTGTAGGTGTACCTAAATTATACGTACTATCTAATGCAGGCAAAATATTACTATCAACACCTGCAACAAAACGCACAACGTCGGTTGCTTCATTGCCAATAGTTACATCACCGCCAACAGTAACATTTCCAGTAACTTCTAAATTACCTGTTATTTTAGCATTTCCAGTTACATTAGTATCTGCATATATGTCTACGGTACCCGACCCGTTTGGTCTCAGCTCTAAGTTTGTAGCGTTATTAGTTGAGATAACATTATTTTCAAGTATAATATTATCAATTACTAGTTTTGCTTGATAGTTAATCTGATCGCCGGTGCCGTTGGCTAGATTTAATGTGCCTGTATTACTGGTAATAGTATTGCCAGATATTGTAATACCAGTAGTAGGAGTGGTAATATTATCAACACTAATATCTATCCTATTAGTTACTTGAAGATCGGTTGTTCTTGTTGTACCGGCTACGTCTAGATCGTAAGCTGGAGTTTCGGTGTTAATACCAACTCTACGGTTAGTAACGTCTAAGTGGAGCAGGCCTGCTTTAGCAACAAGTGGATTAGCATCCACAATTTTATCAAACGTTAAGTCATGGCCGTTGCGGGTTAGATTATCTTTTAATAATTGACCGGAAATTCGACCAAGCTGGCTCATGACTGCTCCTTTAGACCCCGTGTTTCACGGTTAACCACCTTGCATTGCGGGTTTACCACAGTTTAATATCGTAAAAGTTAGCCAACTCTTACAGTAATTGTATTTAGCTGTTTTGGGTTTTAACCGAGTACAAGCGCCATTAGATTGGTAATTTCTTCTACTTCAGCTCCGCTAAGTGAGGCAGTATCATTAGAACCAAATACAACGTATTGAATTCCGTTGAAGATTTCTGGCAGAGTTAAATCTGTGTTGTAGCGTAGGTCGCCAATTTCTATTCCGGTAGTGTCAACTACTGTGGGGCCTGCGGGCAGTGCGATGGCGTTTGTTCCGCCAAATTTTACATATCCAGCACCAGTATTTTGTATAACCAGGGCAGCGTTTGCTGCGTTGGTTAGATTATTGCCTTGCAACGAAATATCGTCTAATACAACTTTACCTGTACCATTGGGGGTTAGATATAAATCACTATTAGTAACGGCAGTGGAAATTATGTTAGTAGCAAGTGTTGTGTTATTGTCAACTGACAAAGAGTTTACAGTTAATCCAGTTGCGCTAACAGTCATATTATTTACATTATTAGTAGTAAACAATAGTGTATTATTTGTTGGATGTGCCACAACCGAAGTTCGTATATCTGCAGAATACACTCCTCCAAAACTAACTGTAGCAGTGCTATATCCTCTAAATAAATTGTCGGTTGAGTTAAATCTAAACTCAGCTTGAGTTAATGTTGGACGATCTACTGTTGATCCAACTGGAACTTTTAAGGCATTGTTTGTATTAATAACAAGATTGCCGCCAAGACCTGGGTCCTCCGATGAGATGTAGGAACCGTCTTCGAACAAGATAAATCCCCCAGTTTCTAAGACCAACTCGGTTGCTGGCAGTGGCCCGCTTATGTTGATAAAGGGAATTGTTAGGATAATACCTTCATTTACAGTATCTGTACTAATAGTGTTTGAATTGAACTTAATTTTTTCTAATTTGGGACTACCAGTGGTGTTACCTGCTAAAATTAAATTATTATTTCCAACAGTAGTTGTGATATAATTGTCGTTTATTTCTATATCACCGTCTGTAAAGATGTCTGAGGTGATTGTTCCAGTTGTGGCACTAATTGTAGAAGTTGTTGTAATGCCGTTGACAGTTAGTGTTTGTCCAAAGGTAGCACTGTCAGCAATTTTAATAATAGCCGTTCCGTTAGCACGTAACTCTAAGTTATTATTTCCTGTCGATGTTGCAATACGATTATTAACAATACGTATATCTGTAAAGAATGCGTCTGTTCCAGTAACAGTTAAGTCTGTTGACAGATTAAAATTGCCGGTTTGAACTACATTGCCGGTTTGCGTAGTATTGCCTAGGTGAGTTATATTTCCGTTGATTGCAACATTTTTTAATATAGCAGTATCTTCTACAGTCAACGCTTGTGTAATCGCCACAGGATCCAATGGCATAGATACTTTTCCAACACCGTTAGGAACAAGTCTTAAATCGTTATTACCCACGGTTGTGGTGATATAGTTATCATTGATCTCTATGTCGCCTTCAGTAAACAAGTCTGATGTAATAATTCCGGAATTAGTTAGCCCGTTAGTTACCAATGTTCCAAATAATGCTGCTTGACTAAATTGTGTGTTATCATTAAACACTACAATGCCTGTGCCAATTGCACGTAATTCTAAATTATCATTAGAATTTGTGGTAAAAATTCTGTTGTCAACAATGTTTATATTGTCAAAGTATACATTGTTAGTAATCGTTAGTAATTCTGAAACATCTCTATTACCAGTTTGGGTATACGTACCAGACTGAGTGTAGTCTCCAGTTATATCTAATAGTCCGGATATTGATGTATTTTTTAAACTAGTAGTATCGGAAACATCTAATGTTTGATCGATAATAACGTTGGTAAGGATTGTTTTTACCTTACCAATTCCGTTACTAGATAATATTATATTAGCATCAGTAACGGTTGTTGATATTTTATTATCAACAATGTTTATATTATTGTTAGTAAAAATATCTGAAGTAACAGTTCCGCTATTAGTAATTCCATTTGCAGTTAATGTATCTGCAGTTAATGAATTAACAATTCTTAAATTATCACGAAATTTGACTATACCACTACCGGCTGCTGTTAATTCTAAATCATCATTAGAATTTGTGGTAAAAATTCTGTTGTCAACAATGTGTATGTTATCAAAGTATACATTGTTAGTTACATCTAACGTGCCGGTTATTGTACGATTGCCAGTTTGTACTGTATTACCAGTTTGATAATAATTGCCAATATGGGTTATGTTCGAAGTTGACGGACCAGTGGACGAATAAATCACGCCACCTATATTAGATATTGTTTGTGTTCCGCTGGTATCTATAAGGTATGCAACACTGTTGGCCACAATTAACAATAACTTTGTGTTTGCGCTGATTGTTAATACCGCCGTGGGGACTGAGATACTGGCCGCTGTTGGATCGTAGTAGTTTGACCCTACAGCTAATTTTATCTGTGTTAGATATCCTGTAAAAAAATAAGAAGATCCTGCAACTGCTCCAATGAGTCCGCTGGGTCCAGTGTAGTTTGCAGTATTTGATGCGGAGCCAGTAGCTTTGACTCCGTCTAAAAATACTGACATGTTGTTCAAACTATCTCTTGTTACCGCAATGTGGTGCCACGTGTTTATGGCCATAGCACTGACTGTGTATTGGGCCGCATCAACATAGGATCTATCAATTTGTATAGTGGTTACTGGATTGACACCATCACCAAACAACCAGATTGACATGCCGCCGGAAGATGAAGCTCCTAATATTGTCTGTAGTCCATTACTGGCTGTGTAAAAGAAACATTCAAAGGTAAATGCTTGTGTGCCTATTGTTTGGGCGGCGCTTAAAGAAAGATAATTACTGCCTGAAAAACTAAGGCTTGAAGCAATTGCGGCACTGCCAATAACTGAATTCTTTAATGCGGTAGTACCGGTAACTGTTAAATTTTGATCAAACTCAACATTGTTTTGATTTGCAAAAATTTTTCCAGTTCCGTTAGCTCGTAACTCAACATCCGCATTAGTAACAACTGTAGAAATTATAGCATTTTCTAATTTGTAGCTGCCAATATATGAAGCATCGAGATAACCGGTATTCCATCTTTTATTTGTAGGGGCACCTAATGAATAGATATTATCTGATATTGGACGTAGGTCAAGTTCTACTGGTGCTTCAAAGTCAACAATGTCATCAACAAATGCATTACCAACAGTTATTATTCCACCTATGGCAAAGTTACCGTCGATGTCTAAATTATTTGATATGACAACTGAATTGCCAGTAATATTTAAAAAATTATGAACTTCTAGAGACCCAGCCGGCCTAAGTTCTAAATCTGTATTAAGAGTTTTAGTTGTTATTGCATTATTATTGATACGTATATTGTCAGTATCGATAATGTTTGCATTTACCTGAGTAGCTGCGTAGAAATTAAAAGTATCTCTAGAGACAATAGTGTTTCCGCTAATACTTAATTTAAGAGGAAATGTATCTGATGTCCTGTTTAATCGATCTACAGATATTAAATTAGTAGTTTGAGCTACACTGTTAACAAAAAGATCTCTAGATGTAACATCAGAGTTGATGCTGACATAACGATTAGTTACGTTGAGTTTTAATACAGGGTCAGGAGTACCAAGATCATCGAATACAAGATCATTTCCGTTACGTGTAAGGTTTTCTTTTAAAAGTTGGCCGGAAATTCTTCCGAGATTATTCGCCATTTAGTGCTCCGATACACTATTTAGCGAGTGTTTATCGTCCTGCGTTATGGATAACGTAGACTGGACGGCCTAATGCTATTGCTACAACAAATTTTATATACGTGCCTGGAGCATAAGGATTACCTGCATTAGCAGTGCCGACCGGATGCATATAAGATGGATTCTGTACAACTATAAAGTCATATGAGGTGCCGCCAATTTGCCAAATAGTTTCATTAATGACTAATAGATTTTGTGCTATTTGCTCTTCATTCCATGTTGTTCCAGTTTCAGCTATTATAGATGGATCAAATGGATTAGGAGTTAATGGTCCAAATGTTTTTTCAAAATCATCCCCAACGCCTAGTGGTTGTACAATTAGCTTAGTTGATTCTTTGAATCTAAAAGCACGCCAGGCACCACCGCCTGACGCTCCTGCAACGCCGCCTTGATAGCCTTCAAATTCTTTAGTATCAGCATTGTATCTAATCATGCCGTTGATGTTACTTGTTCTCTGAACTCCGGTACCGTGTGGTATTAACATTGAAGCAGTAGTATTCATAATGACTTCGCTACTAGTATTAATAGCTAGTCTGTCATCATATATTGCCCTACGGTTAAGTGTTAATGTTTTTAAAAATCTCATTTTTTATACCGGTAATGTACTTACTGTGGCTGTTAATCCAGTTCCGCTAGCATTAGCTACAATACTATCATAGTTAGCTAACACCATTTTTTCTTGATCAAAACTTATAGTATCCCCTGCAGGAATTGTTAAAGTTTGAACTATCATATTTCCGGTACTGGGCGTTCCTACAGCAGCGCCGGCTGAATTTTCTACTGCATACAGTGTTAGCGTCCTGTCCCCAGTAACTGCGGTTATGTTAGTATTACACACAATAATAGTTGTAATAGCATTGTTGCCGCTACTAGTATAAATTGCCGTATTTGTTGTTGCCGGGATTGCTGTATTTTTAATCGCCATGTTCTTTCCTTATAGTAAGATACTTAGCAATACTGCTCTGTTCTTACTTACTAATTCATCATTATTATATGCGTTGGCTCCGTAGGCCGTATCGTTAGTAAAATAAATTCCACTACGTCCGGCTCCTTCAGCAGCTTTTGTATATATCTGAGTTGCAGTTGCAGCCGCTATAGTTATATCACTTGCTTGATTATCTAGTTGCAATATTGCGTTAACTTCAACTTTGTTGTTTGTTGCTGTTAGAATTAAATTCTTGTTATCGCCAATTACGGCATTATTTGTTATAGTGTCGCCAAATAAATTAACATTATCAACATTTAATCCAGTGGTAATAAATTTGCCACGTAGACTGCCGTTAACTGTAAATTCAATTCTACTAGGAGAATTAAGAAACGGAGCATCGTCATCATAAGTTCTTACTGTAGTGTTGCCTTCTGATATTAACGGACTTCTGTAGTAGTAAAGAGATGCATCAACGAAGTCAACAAGGCCTTTTGCATTTGGTATAACATCATCATCAGCTACTGTTATTAATGATGCTCCAACCGCATATGCTGCACGTGGACTGCCAGCAGTAATCCATGCAGTATAGTTAAATGCATTAAGTTCGTAATTAGTAGTACCGGATACTGTGATGTATCCGTTACCTGCATTAATCAATCCAAGATTTCCGTTATTAGGCACCGAAATACTATTAGTACTGATAGCAACTGGATCTCCATTGGAATATTTAAACTGTATTGTGCCGCGGCCGGCAATAGCAGTCGATGGAAAACCTGGTTGTACTTCTTTAAATACTACCAATACATCTCTACTAGCAGCAGTATTATTTGCGCCTCGATGTATTAAAATTCCCGACTCTAAACTAGTGTCAGTTGGTTTAGTTGTTACACCTGGTCCAGGCTCTCCTACATTAAGTTCAATTTTTTGATCTGTAATTGTTAAAGTTTCAGAACTAATAGTAGTAAAATCGCCAAGTACATTAAGTGCGCCAGTGATGATAACTTCACCTGCCTGACTACCTGTATCTAAAGTTATACGACCAGCATAGCCGGTTTGAACTTTATAGTCACCATCGGTAATTTTTAATATCTTTGACATCTATTATCCTTAGTAGGGAACTAAAGTTCCCTGTCCTAATTATTGATTCTCAATAGTCACTGTAGTATTAAGTACAGCAGCGCCAAAAGTCCATCTAGCAGTTGTACCTGAAACAAACTGTGAACCAATAGTTGTTGTGCCACCATGTACGTTGGCTGCTGGAACTAGCACAGCTTTACGGGCTGTTAGTTTTGCAACAAAGTATGTGTTGCCAGCACTGTCAGTGGCTTTGATTGACATCTGACCATCATCTTTAGCTTCAGTTGTAACTAACTTACATATACCTGTACCACCGCTAGTTTGAACTTTATAACTACGACCGTTAACTTGTTTGATAATGTCGCCGGTAGTAACTTCAGCGCCTGCACCAATTTGTGCTTCACACACAATACCGTTTTGGCGAGCTGTGGCGCTGGATGTTAGTGTTGCAACTGGAGTTGCACTACCAGTACCGCCTGCTACGCTACCAGCAAATGTAATTGTTGGAGCACTAGTATAACCAGAACCTGCTGATACCACTGTTACTGTGTAAGCAGTTGCGCCAGTTACTGTCACAGTTAATACTGGCTTAGCACCACCAGTAATATTTGGAGCACCAATGCTTCCTGCTGGAATAGTGTAAGTACCGTTTACTAAAGTTGCTAGTGTACCTGCTGGAGCTGTTACGCTGGCAATTGATTCACCACCTGTGTTTGCTGTACCAAAGTCTTGTAAGTTTGTGTTAGCAAAAAATTTCTTATTTAAAGGACGTCCCATTTTATTTTCTCCTTATAGAAAAACAGCGTTCTAGGCTGTACGCGGTTGGATTTCCGCATAAGATCTACACCATGTAAATCATACAAAGTATTTATCACATAAAGAGAAAGGACTCCGAAGAGTCCTTTGTAAATAACGTACCTTGCGGTAAGTTGATTAGCTAAATGCTAGGCCAGCCAATGTGACTTTACCTAGATAGTCAGCTGCATTACCTAGAGAAGAAGCAGTGTTGCTTAACTCTACATAACCATAACGTGTCATGAATGATACGACTGGTTCGAATGTTGCTGGATCTAGAACAACACCACTGCTCATCAATGGAATGTATGGGCAATAGAATGCTGCTGCGTCTGACTCGTTAGCACCTTTGTATCCAACTAACACTGTGTCAGAGGATGCATATGTGTTAACATAGATCTTCATTGCATTGTTCAATGTACCAACAAACTTGGTGTTTGTAGGAGCTTCGAAAGTGCCTTCTGTTGTACGAGCAAATGCGCTTGTAGTAGCAGACTGAAGAACTGTCAATGCTGTTGGGCTTACAACTGCCCAGTTACCAGCACCGCGACGTGTACGCTGAGCGATACGGTTAGCAACACGGTTGATCATAACTGCAAGAGCAGCATGTTCGTCACCAACGAATGTAGCAGTACCAGAAACAGCAGCTTGGTTATAAGCCTGCAAGTTCTGTGAACCAGCTAAAGTTGCTAAAGAACCAAGAACTTCTTGGTCAATCTCAGCTGTGATCTCTTGTGCAAGAGCAGCCATGATTTCTGCTTCAACGTCAATGCCATGCATGGCTTGTGCGTCTTGTGCAGATTCAAATGTCCAACGAGCTTGCAACTTACGAGTTTTAGCTTCAACAGCTTGTTTCAAGATTTGCACAGAAATTTGTTTACCGCCGTTACCTTCCATGGTAGCTGTGTTAGCACCAGTGTAAGATGTAGCTGTACTTGTGGCGTTAGGCACAGTAGAGTAAGCAGTGGCAATTGTGAATGGACTCAATGCTTCCTGGCCAGCGGAAACGCTGGTTGCAGCAGCTGAGTTATCAGTCAATGCCTGGGCATAACGCACACGCAGAGTGTGAATTTGACCAACTGGACCAGTCATTGGCTGAACACCAACCAACTCGTTAGCAATAACGGTTGGCATAACACGTCGAATCAC
>ENA-OSIY01000235-OSIY01000235.1-marine-metagenome-genome-assembly--contig:-NODE-235-length-32315-cov-11.817017_pt1 | contig 32315 bp, 55 predicted proteins | sample MGYA00237884_ERZ534233 | MGnify/ENA primary metagenome ERZ534233 (study PRJEB26412, sample SAMN06343840) | marine metagenome | isolation source: estuarine water | place: USA: Columbia River Estuary... | reverse complement strand
GAGCAATACTATGGGGGACTATAGGAGTAATTGCAGTTATACTGTGGTCAATTATTTTAAGTTTAATATAATATTATTAATAGTAATGGATAAAAAGAAAAAAACAACAAAACCATTTTGGGAATTAGGTTTAAATCCAATCACAATGTGGGAGCCCGTTAGAGATAACTATTTAGAAGTACAGAAAAAAACTAAAAAGTACGTAAAACCAGAAGAATAATATGAATGATACAGTAAAAGATTTATTTGATTTAAAAAATAGACAGATAAGTGAGCTTCAAGAAAAATTATCAATAACCCAAAATAGAATAACACAGTTAGAAACTTACATATTTGAGTTATGTGATAAGGAATGCCCTAAAGAATACAAACATATAATTAAACAAGAAGTATTTCAACATTTAAAAAAATACAGCATATATAATGGATAGTATAGTAAGAAGTGTTATAGACAAATTCATACACAGAGCTGAATTTGGGGAAAAGAAATACGGAACAGATTTAGATCGTACTGATTTATGTTTAGAAGATTACCTACAACATGCTTTGGAAGAACATATGGATGCTATTTTGTATCTAACTAAAGCATTAAAGTTAGAAAGAGAAAAAAAAGAACAAGAAAAGCTTGGTTAGTAGATTTTTTCATCGTAATTTTATAGCATAATTTAAAACAAATAAAGGTTATGAAAATCACAAATCAAAGAATCCCCATGGTACTTCCCGAAGTACAGGCAGTCTGCCCAAGTGCGTTTACAACTACTGTAGCGCCTCATTTATCATCAAATTATACTCATATTCCTACCTCACAGGTAGTAATGGATATGATTGAATTAGGTTGGACACCGGTTAGTGCCCAAGAAGTTAGATCCCGCAAATCTGTAGGGTTCCAAAAACACATTATTAGATTCCAAAATCAAAACATTACCATTAATGGTGCTAATGATGATAATGTGTTTCCTGAATTACTATTAACTAATTCACACGATGGTAAAAATGCATTTCATTTACGAGTAGGATTATATAGAACAGTATGTTCTAATGGTTTGGTAGTTGCTGATGCTGAATTCAGTAATGTAGCAATTCGCCACTCAGGTTATACATTTGAAGAACTACGTGCTCAAGTGCTGGTAATGATTGAAACATTACCTAACCTAGTAAACAAAATTAATACATTTCGAGATATCTCATTATCAGATGAACAACAAATTGAGTTTGCTACTAGAGCTGCTCAGTTGAGATGGAAAAGCCAAGATATAACAATAAACCCAGATGATCTATTATTAGCAGAACGTAATTTAGATATGGGTTCAGATTTATGGGCTGTATTTAATAGAGTACAAGAGAAGTTAGTAAATGGTGGTATTAACTACAGTAAGGGTAGAAAAACACGTAAAGTACGAGCTTTAAAAAATTTCACCGCCGATATGAATTTCAATGGTGAATTATGGCAATTAGCAGAAGGATATATTAACTAAAACAAAAATAAACATGGATATTTACGATCAATTATTAGAGATTCATTCACAATTAGAACATGACGAAATGTGGTTAACCATTATTGAAGGCCACTTTGAAGAACATGAAGTAGATAATATGGATGATTTTGTAGATAAATTAGCAGAAGCTGAAATAGAAGGTACTGTTTATACATTAATTAATGAAGGTGAGAGTATACTATCATTAAAAGAAACAGATGAATGGTTTAGTGATGGTTCTGATGATTACGACAATTATTAAAATAAGTTTGGAGGCGCAAGCCTCCTTTCTTATCTTTATGCAATAATTTAAAAATATAAAAGGTTATGAATAAACAAATCAAATCATTAGCATATACACTTATATTTCTGTTAATATATTATTGGGCATCAAAAGGCATTATAAAATTACTAGCAAATACTACCAATCAACGTATATTTGATGCTCGAGTACAATTAATTAACTACAGTATAGTGATATTTTCTCTATTTTACATTATCGGAATCTATCACATAGTAGGACCTTATCATACAGAAAGCTTCTATAAATACTTTATAGTATTTAATTTCATTTATTTAACTGTAGGTAATTTATTTAATTCATTAATAACAAACAACTTTAAAAATTAATATTATGGTGAAGCACATTAAAATTGAATCAACATTGGCTAAAATAGCAAATGTAGTATTTGAAACTAAAGATTTCAAACTAGCACAACAAACAGCAATTGATCACTTAACTGAAAGTGGTATTAAAGAGTCTGATAAATTAAAGATGATTGATGAAATATCCAAAGCTAAAAATCTACAACGCTTACAGATATATTGTGCTAATGCATTGTTAAAGTATGAAGGATTAGGTGTAGGCAAACCACAATCAAATAAAACAGAATCGAATGACATTGAAATATAAGACTTTAGAAAAAGCAGTTGCTTATCAATTAGATGAGGAAACAGAGCAACACCTGCAATTAGGGTGGGAACTATACGGAAATCAATACTACAATGGATTTCGTTATGTGCAAGTAGTAATTTTAAAAGAGGGAGCTAGCGAGATATAGAAATTTTATATACCAAGCTCATAATACACAACACCAATACAAACCTATGTATATACAAGAGGTATGAAGCTAGCAGTAATAGCACACGATGGTAAGAAAGCAGACATGGTAGCTTTCATAATGAAAAGACTACAGTTCTTTAGTAGGGTTGAAATAATTGCTACAGGTACTACAGGAAGACATATTGAACATGCAGGATTAAAGGTACAATGCCTGAAGTCAGGACCATTGGGAGGTGATGCTCAAATTGCTTCTTTGATAGCAGATGGAGAGGTTAATGGAGTTATATTTTTTATTGATCCTTTAGACGTTCACCCACACCAAGTAGATGTACATATGTTACTTAGAATTTGTAATGTATATAACACTCCATTGGCTACCAATTACAAGACAGCAGTATATGTAATAAATGGATTAGAAACAAAATTGAATAAAATATGACACCAAAAAACAAAGCAGAAGAATTAATAAATTCATATAGAATTATTTTAATGAATGAAGATACCGAATGCGGTAATGAAATTTTATGCACTTCCATAGCCAAACAATGTGCATTAATAGCAGTTGATCAAGTAATTGAAATGTTAGATGTAGTATGTGAAAGTAAATCTTACGATCCATTTGAAGCTCCAATGTATGATTTAAAAGAGTGGAAACAAATAAAAGAAGAAATTGAAAACTCATGACCGTAAAACAACTAATCGAAATACTACAACAAGTAGAAGATCAAGACACAAGGGTAATGGTGAGTGGATATGAAGGGGGATATAATGATGTAATGAATATAAACCCAATACCTTTAGATATGGCCTTAGATGTAAGTAATGAATGGTATTATGGCAAACATGAAAGAGCAGAAATGTTGATACATGAAGATAGGAAAGATTATCAAATAATAAAAGCAATTATACTTTAAGTTGGCTTATAGAAATATTATTCGTAAATTTATAGCATAATTTAAAACAATAAAGGTTATGTCAGTAAACGTAGAACAAACACTATCCTTCACAACTCAAGATGGGATAACAGTATGGTTAAAGAAAACAGATGATAATGTTATGACTCAGCTCACATTACAAGATAAAAATGATGTGGGAGAAACATTTCATATCTACTTAAACAGGGATGAAATAAAAGCTTTACTTGGTATGGTAGAAAAAATATATAATCCCTATAAAAATCACTATTAATATGATACATGTAATAGTAGGAGCAATAGCAGCGGGATGCGTCGTAAGTGGATTTGTAATAGGCTTTAGCTTAATTATCGAAAGTATTATTAAACAATATAAAAAGAAATAAAGGTTATGCAAATTACAATTAATATCCCTCAAGGAATCATCAACACCTGTAAAGAGTATGGATGGGATAAAAACCAAACCAAAGCAATATTCCTAGCATATCTAGAAGAAATAACAAATCCTCCTTACAACCATTTTCAAATTGAATTTGACAATTGGGTTAATGGAGATGGAGAAGATTATATTGATGAAATATTAATTAAAAACAAATAAGAACAAGAAATGAATACTCAGACAAATAAACGGGCGATAGAAACGATAGGGTATAAGGGTAAGACATATGAGATAGATGTACCGATGAGAGATCTATGTGAGGCACCACACCAAGATAATAAATGGCAACGCCAACAAATAGAATTTGCTATGAAGCAGCAGGACTGGAATACCGTGAGTAATAGAATAAAGAATGGATTGAGGTTTATGTGGATGTGGGAGTTAGATGAGAATGGGGGTAGGATAGAATAGGGTTTTTTTTGTGTAAGCAACCAATACTAATTAAGTATTTTTTTGTAACGCATTGTTTTTTTTTTTGTTACATAATGCATGTATAATTAGAGTTCATTGAAATTATCGCGTATTTTTGCGCAATAAACGCGGTTTTTTTGTTGCTCAAGCAAAGTAGTAACGTTTGTAGAACAAGATGCAAGTATATTAAACGGTATGTATAGTATTGTTTTTTTTGTAGCAAATGTACTATAGTATGTGGAATGGATGGGAGTAATGGGTATTGTCGTTTGTGGTATAGGGGCAAATCCCCGCCCCACTCCGTTCCGTTTCCTTCAAAACCAAAACGTATATACGACAAAACATAACGTTACGATAGAGATTCTCGATGGTTGATGTGTGTTTTTGTCATGATTTAATTTTTTCACCCGCGGAAGTCTTGTTTTTGTTGCGTTTCGATAGAGCTTCTCGATGGTTATCGATTTTTTCGATAACAAATTTTGTTGTTGCAACTTTTTTTTGTACATTATAAAAACTTAAAAAATATTTTATGCCTATCATCGTACCATTTCCCGTTTATGGATTGCTTTTTGGAATACAATACGTCTCCGCCGACACGGATGAAAACTTCGACATCGAGAACGATGATATTAAAATGATTCAAGTCGCACTGGGGTTTTTTGGTTTATCTATTATGTGGTAAGACTGTAGTGTTTTTTTTGTTCATAACTTTTTTTGCTAAAAATTTGGCTACGTTATTTTTTTGTTGTAATTTTATAGCAGAGTTAAAAAATAATAATTAACATTAAATTTAAAGGTTATGACACGTAATGAAATCATTGCACAAGTAAAAGAAATGGGTATCAAAACAGAACGCCCAGCACACCAAATGAAAACAGAAGCTCTTCAAGCGCTGTTAACCCCACAAATAGATGCTTCTAAAGCTCGTGGACGAAAAATTAATTTGGGTAGTGCCCGTCAAACTAGATTAGCTGCTCAAGCTGCTCTTGCTCTAGAAGGACCGATTAAAAAAGGTCGTCGTATCAGTACTACAAGCGCCCGTCAACAAAGACTAGCGATTATTGAAGCACGTAAAGCGAATGGTGAGATCATCAAACGAGGGAGACCAGCTCTGGCGGTGTAAACACCCCAGACACTAGAGAGAAATTGACCCGACAGAAATGTCGGGTCTTTTTTTGTCGTACATAATATTTTTGTTCACTAATATTCATAAATAATCTTTTTTTTGCTAGGAAATTTAAGAAATCTTTCATACCTTTATCCCAATTTTAAGATTGAAAAAAAAAGACATATCAAAACAAGACAAAAATGAATTAAAAAAGACTTGGTTGATAGGAATAAGGGTCGTAATTTTATGCCTGAGTTAAAAAACAACAATTAATAATTAAATTTTAAATTAAGGTTATGAAAAAACAAGACGTATTAAACCGTGTATTGAATTCTGAGAGTTCTATTTTTGCTAAAGACGACGTTGTTCGTTTAATTGAAATGATTGAAGGTGAAGGTAAAACTGTTACTGTAACAGACATCGGAGCCGCAATCGAAAACGTAATGGACATTCTTTCTAGAAATAGTTACGATATAGTAGATAAAAGTACTGCTGAATTTGATTTGAACGGAAACGAAATTGAATTGGTTGAAGTGGATCTAGATCTAGATTACATTAGAGAGCACATGGAGGAACATTTGATGCCTTTAGGTGAAGCTGATCCAAATGATTAATTAAAGCGCTTCGGCGCTTTTTTTTGTCTTTATTTGGTTACGTTATAGTTTGTTATTATCTTTATAACAGAGTTAAAATAAACATTAAACATTTAAAAATTAAAGACATGAAAGACGAAATTAAAAATTTAGCTGATGATTTAGGATTAGAAGACAATACACCGGAACGAGATGCATTTATTATAGAGTTTGAAAACGCTGTAGATTTAATGCGAGTCGATGATTGGGACCAATTTTATGCATTTGCAGATATTATAATGCAAAAATATTAATTAAAGCGCTTCGGCGCTTTTTTTTGTCTTTATTTGGTTTATAGAAATACGTTTCGTAATTTTATATCATAGTTAAAATAAATAATAACATTTAAAAAATTAAAAACATGAACCCATTAGAAAAAATTTCAAACCAAATCCACCAAAGAGCAGGATTATTAGCAGTTATAACTGGTGTTTTCCAGACCTGTGAATGTGATGCCACTGTTCGATCAATGGCTTCCACCTTAAAACATGTCTTTTCTGAGTATCCAGTAGGTGATTTTATGGAAAGAGCAGCATTAATGTCTATAGATGATGCTTTAAATTCAAATAAAGAGAGTTTAGAGGATCATATGAAAGAAATGATGGATAAAATAAATGAAATTTTGAAAGACTCGTCCAATTAGGACGAGTTTTTTTTGTACATTTATATAATAATAATTAAAACAAACAATCATGACCGAAGAAGAATTAAGAGCAGCTTGGAACAAATACCAAGCAACATGCCACCCAGAAGATATAATGACTTATATGGAGTTTAGAAGTGAAATGGGTGTAAATGATGAAGAAAATGAGTATGAACCAGAAAATGAAGATTTTCTAAATTATTAAAAAATTAAAGCGCTTCGGCGCTTTTTTTTGTCTTTATTTGGTTTGTAGAAATACGTTTCATACATTTATAGCATAATTTAAAATAATAAAGGTTATGAATATAGAAGATTTAAGAGGTCAAGAGTTTATTCATTATAAAGATGAATCAATTGTTTATGTTGTAGGTAGAGGTAGAGATGGTAGGACTGTTATTAATTGGAAAGGTAAAGCAGATACTACAGTGTATAGAGATGAACAAGTAGTTGATTTTTTTGAAAGAGAAATTTGGATCCCAGTTACTTAATTAAAGTATAATTTAAAACAACAACATTATGGAAACAATTAATGAAATTAGAAGTTATTTTTCTAGCAATTATGGTTATGTAGATCTGGACCAGCTCCCAGATAGTTTTATTCTAGAATTTATGTCTAGAGATTATTTAGGGAGGTTATCATTTGAGGTAAAAATGGATTGTTTGTATGATCATGTTTTGTCTCAAGATTTATGTGAAATAAGAGAATAAATAAAGCGCCTCGGCGCTTTTTTTTGTTTATACGAATTATGTTTTGTATCTTTACTCAATATTTATAACAAATAACAATTAAAATTATGAAAAAACAATTTATTACTGAGGCAGCTCGCCTTCAAAAATTAGCAGGTATTATTACTGAAAATTTGGATAATCAACAATCATTAGGGTTTTTATTTTACCCTGAAGAAGATGAAGATGGAATGATTGATTACTTCTATAATAAGGATAAAGTTATTGAAGTAATTAGGAGTTTAGGATATGATGATGCTGAAGAAATTGCTAAGGAAGTTATGACTATATCTTCACCATATGATGAATTAGAATTTATGAGAAATAAAACAGGGGATCCCGATATGCAGATTGAAGACCTTACTGTAGGGATGTTTAAACAAGGTATAAAAGACGAATTTGAGAAATAAATTCAAAAACATTAATTAATTAAAGCGCTTCGGCGCTTTTTTTTGTCCTAACGTGGTTGGGACTTTTTTTTGTCGTACATTTATGCCCTAATTTTAAATTAAATAAAATGAAAACATTAGTTATACACCCACAGGACAAATCAACTGATTTCCTGAGCCCGATCTACGCCGGTCTAGACAACGTTACTCTAGTAACTAGGGGCTGGACCATGAATCAGGTTAGGGAGGCTATCCAGACACACGATCAGGTGATGATGATGGGGCACGGGAGCCCAAATGGATTATTTGCCGTAGGACAGTTTCCAATTGATTACCCTCATTCCAGTTATATTATTGGAGCTAGCATGGTTGAGGCTCTGAGCCAGAAGGACAACAACATCTTTATCTGGTGTAATGCCGATCAGTTTGTTGATCAACATGGGCTCAAGGGCTTCTACAGTGGGATGTTTGTCTCAGAGGTGGGTGAGGCATTTTATTGTGGTGTAAAGACATTTGATCAAGCATCTGTAGACGAATCGAACGACACGTTTGCCCGTCAGTTGGGTGAGTGTCTTGGAGCCACGCGCGCGCCAGACCAGATCTTTGACCAGATAAGAGACCAGTACGGCCTACTAGCTGAAGTGAATGCGATTGCAGAATATAATCATCAACGTCTTTATTTAAAATAAATGTAATTTTATTTTGTTGTGTTATAATTTGTTTGTATCTTTATAACAGAGTTAAAATAAATAATAACATTTAAAACATTAAAACATGAAAAATTATTTAGTAATTAACATTGAAGACGGAAATGATAATTTTTTCGTTGACAATTTAGTTGAATTAATTAGTGAAATGTACTCACAAGAACTAGTTAGTAATTCATTTGAAGTAGTTAAAGAATGGTTCTTTGAAAACTATAATGTGTATGAAAGTGAAAGTGAAATTAAAAGTGTGAGGCAAATTTAAAATGCAAGACAAATTTAAAGACTCTTAATTGAGTCTTTTTTATCTTTATTTGGTTGTCTAACTCATTATTCGTAATTTTATAGCAGAGTTAAAATAAACATTAAACATTTAAAAAATTAAATCATGAATGAAAATCAAGACAGAGACGAAACCGTATTAGAAGACTGTTTGTTTCAATTAGCAGTAGTAGACGGTGTAACGTCTTTAAAGGTAGAAGGTACATTAGGTGGAGTAGCTGAAGCATTAGCTAATGCCGCTATACAAAATGTTCAATTAGATGAGGTACTTAAAATGGCTACTTATATGTTATTTGAACATTATACGGCTACAAATAAGGATACAGACGAACCAGAAAATTATGTAAAAGCTGAAGCTAACGAAATAATGGAAAAATTATTTGGTCAAATGGGAAAAGCTTAATTAAAGAAATTTGGTGGAACGAAAGTTCCACCGTATCTTTATCTCAAAGTTTAACAACAACAAAACATTAAAACATGAAAGCAAAAATTGAAATTAAAAACGGTTATTGGATGTACAATGGAGTAGCAGTTAAAAATTGCCCATTCCCAATTCAAACATTAGTTGCCTCATTTATTAAGGCACAAATGTTCAATACTGAGACTGAAACGATTAATATGTCTAGATCGACTGAATTAGTATTGGATAAAAAAGTATTTGGGATGCCTAATTTTGTAGTAGTATAATTATGTCAACAAGATCATATATTGGACGTCTTACAGAAGACAAACAGGTTTTTTTTGTGTACTGCCATTTTGATGGTTACCCGGCAGGTGTGGGGAGAATATTAAAAGAACGTTACTACAGACCAGAAGATGTAAGTAATCTGCTTTCTTTTGGTAACATAAGCTCATTAGCTACCGTAATTGAGGATACTATTTTTTATGGGCGCGATAGAAAAGAGCCAAACCAAGAACAAATACAGGAGACCTACGATGAGTTCCTCCCGAGCATCGGCTCTGAGGACTCAGGGGTCGACTACAAATATTTGTTTGACGAATATACTGAAGAGTGGTCTTGTTACAACATGCAAGGCGACCTAGTTGAAATACCTACTGAGGATCTAGACATAATCAGGTAGTTATGCTTTAATTTTTTAATGTTGTTTGGAGACGGCTTATCAGAAATGGTAAGTCGCCTCTATTTATTACCATGAAGTATAAAGCATTTATAGTATTTTTGATCATTTGGATCGCTGAGAACCTGTCTATCCCATTTTGGATGATTGGACATGTCCATTTAACAATGAATATTTATAAGAATATATATGAAATATTAGCTTCATTTGGGATGAATGCTATAGTAGGAATTGGATTCTGGCTCGGCTGGAAAAAACATCAACGAGAAATAAATAACAAATAAATAATAATATCATGAGTAGACATGCAATAACTGTAGTAATAGATGAATTTCTAGAAACATTTTTACCTAAACTAGATCAACTAGACACTCCAACTGAAAAGGTAGTTTGTGCCCGTATCTTAAAAGCGGCCATAGAAGATTATATTGAACGAAACGATAAATAAATGTTATTTTTTTTTGTGTAATATATTTGGTTACATGAATTATATGTCGTAATTTTATATCAAAGTTAAAACATAAAAACAACATTTAAAAATCAAGGTCATGACAGAAAAACAAACACAAAAAGCAGCTAACATTGCTAAAGTAGGATTAATTATTTTATGGTTGGTATTAATATGTGCCCTAACATCTTGTGGGTCATCTTGCCCAAGAAAACCTTGTCCAACTAGATTAAAACGATCTACTTTAGTAAGTAGGGACACAATACCTAATTACTTTTATTTAAACAATCAAATAGTAATGATTGAAAAAGAACGTAATTAAATTTGATTGCCCGAAAGGGCATTCATACATTTATATCAAAGTTAAACATTAAAAACAATTAATTATGTCTACATTAAAATTTAATGACGGAGAAGAATTTGACCTAAGCGGAGCATTAAGAGCAGAAGAACGAGCTGATGGTTGGTATGTATTAGGTAATAATAGAATGATTCCAGTGGCGGATGAAGAAGATGCCTTATTAACAATTGAGAAACTAACTTCACTTAGATAGTTTATTTTATTTTAACGCTTTAAGGCCTTATATTTTAATTAATATGGGGCTTTATTATTATTTAGAATGATTATAAATTAATATATTATATAAAATAATTGTAAATATGTTAGGTTATATTGTATTTATTTATTAATTTTATAGTGTTAAAAAAAATAAATTATTAATTAAAAAATTAAATGTTATGAAAAAAGTATTATTAAGTGATTGGTTTAAAGTAATGTTAAAAGTAGATTTAGAAGATTATGATATAAATGAATTAAATGAAGATGAAAGAATTAGATTTGTAGAGTTTAGTAATGAATTTTGGAAATTTGAAGGTGAGGATAGAGAAATTGTATTAGAAGATTTAAAAAGAGATGAAGGTATTTTATATAAAAAGATGTGTGATTGGAATGAAAGTGAAGTAGTTATAGAATTAGAATTGAATATGATTTGTTGGGAATATAGTATTGAAGATTATTTTAGAGATATGTTTGATAAAAATGGATTTGAAAAAGATGAGTTTAATATGTTTGAATTAAGAGATATTAATAAAATGATGTATGGAGAAGATTATAATGATGATGATTGGAATTATGAGGAATAAATAATTTAGAATTAATATAAATGATGAAATAGTTTGAAAATAATTTATATTTAGTTTGGTTATGTTGAATTAAATTTGTAATTTTATAATGTTAAAATAAATAATAATTTAAAAACAAATAAATAAAAAATGAATACAATAACTCAAAAAATAGAACAAGATGGTTTTTACTGGTTCGAATATAATTCAGGACCTATTACATTAATTAGCTTTACATTAAGTGATTTAATAAAACGTATAGTAACCATTAATCCAACGTTAAATTAAACATATACGTTAAATACTAAACAAACAACAACAACTAATACGAGGCGGCCAAAAGGTCGCCTTTATTAATCTAAACACATATATGCGCGCGTGCGATAAAAAGGGCAGCCAAATATCTAGATTCAGGTGACCTCTGGCGTATAACAAAAAAAGAACATCTTCCTTTTAAAGGTCGATCCGCTAGCGTAGCGCGCGCGAAGCGATAGCGAAATGGTCCCACGGTAATTGCGGTCCATCGACGCTGCGACAACAAAATGTTGAAAGGCCCCGTCTCTACAGATAAACGACAAAACCCCGGCCCCGCGCCTCATATATACAAATATACCATAAAAATCATTATAACCCCTTTCGCCGCAAAATCCGAGGGGGTGAACTCCTTCTTTTTACAAAATTTCTTTCAAAGCCAAAGCGTATATACGAAAATTTGGGGATTAAAAAAAACATTCGTATATTCAACATATGAAAATAAAAATAGAAGCAATAATAGAGATAGATGAAAATATATGGTTTACAGACCAAGAAGAGTTTGAATGGTTTAAATCAGTATTAGAAGATAAAGAAAGCACTATGCTTATTCTTTGGAGTAATGATATAGGAGATAAGATAGGTCAAACAAGTGAATTTAAATATGAAATAGAAGAGCCATGAATAAATTCAAACGTGTATCACTAGAGGAAGCCCAAAAGCACTATTACTTAAAACCCGAGGGAATACCTTGCAACATCGCTAATGCTTACACGTTAACGCCTGTTTCGGATCAAGATGGTTGGGAGGAAGTTCACTATTGGATTAAGAAAACATCGTTCAATGCTAAATTAGCTATTGATGAAGGATACATTTATATTTTAGAGAATAAAAATCAACCGGGTATTTGTAAAATTGGATATACGGATCGTACACCTCAAGATAGAGTTAAGGAAATAAATAGTGCTACAGGTGTAATTGTCCCGTGGTATGTATCGAATGCTTTTCCATGTAAATCACCGTTAGTTATAGAGCGTTTAGTTCATAATGAATTAAGTGATTATTGGTTAAATAAGGAAGGTTTCGCCGTTACTTTACCTCTCGCCGAACGTACTGTACTTAGTGTTATCGCCGAAAATAACGCAGGTATAGCGTAAATTTTACACGGTATCATATATTTATACTATATCAGTATATTTATTATAAAATACAATATTATGGCACACGACTTTAATTTGCAAAAGTTCCTTATTGAAAATAAGATGACCCATAACTCAAGATTGTTAAGTGAAAATGACCCCGAATATAAAATAGAACCTGGTCCCGGATATAGAACAAAAGTTATTTTAGGTAGAATAAAAACTATTTTAGATAAAATAGAAGATGTTGAGGGTAAAATAAATAATTATCATGGAACTAATTATTGGACTAGTGTTACTGATAATGGTGAGAAACTAGATAATATTAATGAAAAATATTATAATGAATTGATTTCATACCTAAAAAAATTGGAATTAGAGATTCCGTAAAATAACATGGCAGAATATTTATTACAAGACAAAGATAAAGCAGCATTTATTAATCGTATGAATAAGATTTTATCTCAAATCGGATCTGGATTTGGTTTAGATCAAAGTAGCTTTGTTGACGTACCTGAGACAGAAGATGAAGATAAATGTATATTCATAGCATCTAGTGATGTTGAGGAGAAAGTTCTTGACTCATTAATTGATAAAAATGCGTTTACATATAAGGTAAAGAAAATTGATGTAAACGAAATATTGAGAGAAATTAAACGACAACTTAAATAAAAATGGAAAAACAATTTATCACTGAGGCTAGACGTCTTCAAAAACTAGCCGGTATTATTACCGAATCTCAAATTAATGAAAACAACCCCTTATATGGTAATGATGTAGAAGAGTTTTTTAGAAATTTATTAGATTCTTACTATGAAGGATTTCAAGAATGGGATATTAGTGATTTAGATTCAACTTCCGATGGGGGAAAAGTTGAGAAATTTGATGTAAGCTATGATGAATTCGGTGATGATTACCCATATGAAGATTTAGATTATGATGTAGAATTTGAAGCTGAAGGGCCATATGATGAAAATGAACGAAGTATTAAAGGTCAAGTTACTGTAGAACCAGGAGAAGATGGTTTATTATTTTCAATTTATTATTCTCCTGAAGAAGTTAAAGCTTGGGATAGAGATTAATCTAAAATCTAGAAAGAGAATAATTAAAATAACAACAACTTAAATAAAATGAAAAAACAATTTATCACTGAAGCAATTCGTCTTCAAAAACTAGCAGGTATTATTACTGAAAACCAAGGACCATCAGGATATGAAAGATTATATGCTAAAGTAGATAATTTGGATAGAAATACTCAAGTTAATGCTTATCAATTATTAGATTTTGTTAATAATCTTGGAGGTAATACAGAAGATGAGATGGTTATCGACGCTATATTTTATGCTGCTCAAGGTAATAATGCAGATGAATTAATATCTATCTTAGCCGATACTATGGGTGAAGGAGGTGGTTCTAATGATCCTCTCGCATTTGACGGGGTATTTACCTATTCAGACATTCAACAAGCTTTAAGTGGGAATGAAATGTCTGATGATTTAAAAAGTCAAATTTTAGACAATGATCAAATAAGAAACCTAGAAAGAGGATAATTAAATAAATACAACAATATGACCCGCCTCTAAAGGCGGGTTTTTTTGTCTTACATCGTCTTGTATATATGTATTTATTGATGATGTGGTTGGAGCGCTTGCTTGAAGATAATTCGGGGAAGATTTGGCTGCCCCAACCTCGTTTCGTATGTTAAATTAAACCTTATAAATAAAATGAAATACAAAGAACAAGCCCTTAGAAAAATTGAAAAAATCGACCATAAAGTTGCTGCTTTAGAGAGCGCTATTAGTCGTAGTGAAGACATGAGCGTTATTGCTGGTGCTTTTAGAGACATGAGAGAAGCAGTATCTAGCTTAAGAGATACTATCTCTATCGAGAACGATGAAATGAATTATTAATTATGATTACCTTTATTATTATATTAATCCTTTTAGTAGGTGTATTAGGTTATACTTCCTATAACTTATTTAAAAAAGTAGAGACACTAGAGAAAATAGTTGATGGTCAAGATCGATACATCCAACAGTTTTCTAATACTGTTGATGTTACTAATAAAAGATTAGGAGAAATTGATGACAAGGGAACATTTCAATCTGATGATGAAATTGGATGGTTTTTTGAGAGTATAAAAACCCTTCAAAACGAATTAAACGACTTTAACCTTAATGGAATTAGAAAATAATACCCCTGTTGTCGAATTAACCAAATCCGGTCAACCCCGCAAACGCAAACCCAAAACATCTAATACTTATTTTACCGAAGACACCCAGAATGCTATTTTAGAGTATGTAGCTTCAACTGATCAAGATTTTAGAGATAAAATATATCGTGAACGTGTAGAGTATGGATTTTTTAAATTAACGCAAAATATCATTCATACGTTTAAATTTTACTACACTGATGGTGAATCTGTAGAAGATGTACAACAGGAAGTAATTGCTTTTTTACTTGAAAAACTTAGATTATATAAACCAGAAAAAGGTAAAGCATATTCGTATTTTGGAACTATTACTAAACGTTATTTAATTCTTAAAAATAAAAAAAACTATCAAAAACTTCAAGATAAAGGCGACTTACTTGAAGTGGATGAAGATAAGACAATTAGAGAGGAAATTATAAACGAGTATTATAGTGATGATTATAGTGTAAGTGAGTTTATGAAATTATATATTAAATATGTAGATAAAAATTTAAGTAAATTGTTTCCTAAAGAAATTGATGCTTTAACTGCTAATGCTATAATTGAATTATTTCGCAAATGTGAATCATTAGATATATTTAATAAGAAAGCCCTTTACATTTATATTCGTGAGATAGTAGATGTAGATACTCCCCAAATTACTAAAATTATTAAGAAACTAAAAGTATTCTATTCTGAATTATACAATCAATACTACTCAAAAGGTCATGTAATAACATAAAGATTTACAGTTCTTATATTTATAACCAAAATAATTATGGATTTTGATCAAGTAATGTGGGGTAATAAGAAATTTTCTGATTTGCTCAAAGACATTTATAATAACTCAAAGGAAAAGGAAAAGCAAATTAAAGAACTGATTGAGACATTAAAACCATTGGTTACTAATTCACAGTCGGCTCTTATGATTGTCCCATTAATTGCGGAACATCTTAACATAAGTGTTAAAAACGACGACCAATTAATTAAGTTAGCTAGTATAGTACAACGTGCTATGAATACTTCTTCTTCTTCAGATGAAGCGGCCCATATGATCCTAAGTGAAGCAGAGAAGCAACAATTATTCTCGGCTGTAAATGAAATCGGAGGTGCTATTGTAAACCCGGATGGAGAATAAATCATGATAATAAAAAATAATTTATCTTTCATTACCTCTAATATAGGAAATAACAACTACCAGGCTCCTCAAGGATATAAAGTTGGTAAAGTTTATGCTGTTATGTTAAGCCCATCTAGTGTTCCTGCTAACATATGGGAAGAGAATGGGGGTTGGGGAGGTATTGGTACTGTTGTCTATCAAGAATACCAGGAGGATAATGAAATATCATTAAAAGATTTAACCAATAAATTTTTAAGTACATTACCTACAGCTCTTCCTTTATATCCTAATCAAAAATATTTTCCATTACCTGGGGAGATAATATTATTAGTAGATCTTCCTTCGGCACCTTCACCTGTATCTGAAAAAACTAGAGAAACTTACTATTTAAGTTCTATTAATGCGTGGAATAGTCCCCAATTTAATGGTTTATTTTCAGAAACCGATAAAGATATATTATATGATTCCTTTATTGAAAATAAAGATTTTAAAAGTTTACAAGTATTTGAAGGAGATTATTTACTAGAAGGTCGATTTGGAAATTCAATTCGTTTTGGAAGTACAAACAAATCAGGAAATCAAGATTTATCCCCATGGTCTACTAATCCTACTGAGTTGGATAGTAACCCAATTTTGCTCATTTCAAACCAGCATAATTACAAATCACCTAACTCTAGCTTAAATGTAGAAAATATAAATAAAGATGGATCATCTATTTATTTAACATCTAATCAAACCATACCTTTAGATATAGGAAATATTATTTTAAGTGGTATTACTAATCCTACTAATATAGCAGATTTCTCAGAGCCTCAAGTTATTGTAAATTCTAACAGGGTTATATTATCAGCTAAATCAGATGAGGTTTTAATATTTGGAAAAACAGGAGTTGAATTATATTCACAAGGCCCAGTGTATTTACAAAGTAGTAAAGTTGGAATAGTTTTACAAGATAATAAAGTCTATTTAGGTCCAGCTAATAATGGTTCAGATGGGCCTGAACCTTTAATTATGGGATTTCAACTTCAAGAATATCTTTCTGATTTATCTGCAGCTTTAAGTACTTTTGCTTCTGTTTTAGGTCCTACATTTGCCCAACCAGAGGGAACCTTAATGGAAACTTTAAATTCAGCGGCTAGTGGTCTTATAGATTCTATAGATGCTTTAAATATTAAATTAGATAAAAAAGTATTAATATCTAAAACAGTATATACAATATAATGGCTGAAGTTACTCAAAAAGATAAGATAGCAGCTGCTAAAAAAGCACTAGAAGAATCTCAAAAATTAGTTGAGAGTGCTCAAACACAATACTCTAAAGCAGAAGCTTTATATAATAAAGCTAAAGTTGCTGCTCTTTCTATTCAAGCATTAGCAGCAGGTGCTGCTGCTGGTGTTACAGGGGCTTTTAATGGATTAGCATCTAATGTATCTGCTGCCGGAAGTGTAACGAGTACAGGAGAAGCTTCTGCTGCGGGGACAGCTATTGGGGAAGGTATAGGTGAAGCTCTTAAATTTCTTTCCCCAGAAGCAAGAGATGAAGAGATTGATAAGTATAAAGAAGAATTTAAAAAAATAGAGAAAAAAGCTAAAAAAGAATTTGAAAAAGCTAAAAAAGCACTAGAAGGAGCTAAAAAACGAATTGATGTAATTAAAGAAAAACTTAATGTTTTACTTACTAAACGAACATTAGAAGAAAAAGCTAAATTAAAAGAATTACGTACTCAATCAAAATTAAAAACAAATAAACTTAGATTAAAATTTAATAAAGCTAAATTAAAAGCAGGTTTAAAGAAGTTTGTTAAGGCTATAGGTCCTATAATTATTGTATTAATATTAGCACGAGTATTAAATATTTTTATTACTCGACTAGCAGACACTGTAACTAGATTAGGTGCTTTAGTGGATAAAACTAATGAAATTATTCAAGCTGCTACAACTAAAGAAGATATTAAAAAAGCAAAAGTAGCTAGAGATGCTGCTCTAGTAACACTTGCATCCGCCGAAAGACAAGTAGAAGCTTTTAGAAAAACTATTAATACTTTAAATACTATAATAATAGTTTTTACTTTATTATTATCTATATTAGCAGCATTACCTACAGCACCCTATCAAATAGCTACTATTGGTATAATAGCTTCTCGACTGATAGCTAAATTTAACCCAGTGCTAATATCATTAGGAATTTTACTTCAAGTTTCATTAACTACTTTAGATGGGTTTTTAAATACTATTCAATATGAACGTTCTCGATTACTCCCATTAAATAATATTCTGGATAAAGATCTCACCCCAGAAGAAATGCGTGAAGCTTTAGCTACAAATACTGGTTTAGGTCCTGTAGAAGGAGTTGTATATAGTGGCTTTACTTTTTCTATAGTAGAAGAAGAAAATCCTGAATTTATTGTAGCAGGGAATAAACGTAGATATGCTGTTGCCTTGGATAGAAGTGGATTTGTAGCATTACAGTCGGCTCCATCATTTACATTAGATCCTAATGTACTTATTGAAGAATTAAAATTAGAAATCGATAAACGAAATCTTGAAGCTTAATATTTATAGATATGAAAACAAATGAATTAAAAACTCTTATTAAAGAGGCTGTAAGAGAAGTTCTTAAAGAAGAACTAGCAGAATTGGGAAAACAGAAAATTAATGAATCCTTATCTAGAGGATTACCCCATAACCAACCTAATTCTACTATTTCCGATAGCCAAGCATGGCCTACCATGAATTTTAACTCTACTAATACCAACCCAGCAGCTAGTAAAGAAGCTATTCGCCAATCCTTAATGGATCAAATGGGTATAGCTGCTCCTTCAGTAGCCCCACCTACAACATTTGCCGAGAAACAAAATGTATATTCGGATATGTTAGCTCAAGTAGCTAATGATATGAGAAATAACCCGGCGGATATAAGTAATTTTAGAAATATCCAATAATGGCATATATAAGAAGTAATAGAGTTGATCCTAGAGACTTTCAAGTCAATACAGCTATAGGAGTTGCTTTACCTTTTAATGCTCCTGGTGTGTTTAATAGCGTATACTCTACTAGAGACCAGATTAAATATAATCTAATTAATTTGATTTTAACATCTAAAGGAGAACGAATTGGACACCCCAATTTTGGTACAATTTTAAAACAGCAATTATTTGAACCTATTACAGATGAAACATTCCCACTTATTAAAAACAGCATAGTTACTGCTGTAGATCAATATCTACCAGAAATTACCGTAAATTTTATTGATTTGGTACCTTTTGAAGATGAAAATACTTTAGCAGTAACAATGGATTATACAATACTACTTTCAAATCAATCTGATAGTGTAATAATTAATATAACATAATGGCCCAAAACAAGAACATATCTTATTTAAATAAGAACTTTACTCAATATAAAGCATCTCTTATTGATTTTGCTAAGAATTATTTTCCTAATACCTATACTGATTTCTCAGATACGTCTCCTGGTACGATGTTTATTGAGATGTCCTCATATGTTGGGGATGTTTTATCTTTTTATATAGACACTCAAATACAAGAGAATTTTGTATTGACCGCTAAGGAAAAGGAAAATTTATTTAATATGGCATATTCTTTAGGATATCGTCCTAAATTATCATATGCTTCTGTTACTACAATTGATTTTTACCAACAAGTCCCTATCCTTAATAATGCCCCTAATTTAGATTATGCTCTTATAATCCCTGAAAATACTGTATTAACATCAAATTCAACCCAGACTAAGTTTCTAACAACTCAAAAAGTTGATTTTACTGATACTGGGTCTACAGAAATTAGTTTATTTGATGGGAATAATTATTTATTTAGACAATCAGTAAAGGCAGTATCAGCTGAAGTGAAGACAGCTACATTTACTTTTGGAGCACCTGTAAAATTCACATCAGTTGAAATAAATGATCCTAACTTTCTTCAAATAATTAATGTTAATGGAAATGATGGAAGTCAATGGTATGAAGTACCTTATTTAGCTCAATCTACTATTGTAAATAAAACAGTTAATACAGGTCCTTCCTCTAATCAAGTACCTTATTTAATAAGTTTACTTGAAACTCCTAATAGATTTGTATCTAGAATTAGAACAGATGGTGTTGTAGAATTACAATTCGGTTCTGGGATGTATGTAAATCAAGATGATGATTTAATCATTCCAACCCCAGATAATATTCAATTAGGAATGGTACCTTCTGTTGACACTTCAGATTTAATTAGTAATTATAACCAAGCTGCTGTATTTTATACTAAACAATATGGTACTGTTCCTTCTCAAATAGTTTTAAATGTCCAATATCTATCAGGGGGAGGGATAGAGGCTAATTTACCAGCAAATAGTATTACTTCAATTACATCTATTAATAATATAGGAGCTTTTAATCCCATTTACACTAACGCATCTCTTAGCACTTTAGTCGCAGGTAATCCAATACCTTCTATAGGTGGCCGAAGTGGTGATACTATAGAAGAAGTGCGTTTAAACACGCTTAATGCATTCTCAGCACAATTAAGGGCAGTAACAAAAGATGATTATATGACCCGTGCTTTAAGCATGCCTGCTCATTTTGGAAACATAGCTAAAGTATATGTTGAACAAGCTTCAGCATTATCTTCGAGCCCAGGTAATGATCCCCTAATTGATAATAATCCTTTAGCTTTATCTATGTATGTTTTATCATACAATAACAAGAAAAAATTAAGTAATGTAACTACTGAATTAAAGAATAATTTAAAAGAGTATTTAGAACCTTTTAGAATGGTTACTGATGCCATAATAATTAAAGATGCATACTATATTAATTTAGGATTAAGCTTTGATATAACCATCAATCCAGGGTTAAGTAGTAATGTAATATTAACAGACTGTATAAACGCTTTAACTGATTATTTCCATATAGATAAATGGCAAATTAATCAACCTATTATACTCTCAAATATCAACTCAATCTTACTTCAGATAAAAGGGGTACAATCAGTACTAAATGTTAAATTTACAAATCTATCAGGAGGAGATTATTCCCCTTTTAGTTATGATGTACCAGGAGCCTTTAGAAGTGACATTTTATATCCTTCTTTAGACCCCGCTATATTTGAAATAAGATATCCTGATTTAGATATACAGGGTAGAGTTATAACTTTTTAATAACTCTATATTTATAGTAAATAAATAATATAAATGGCTGTTTATAAAATATTTCCCGAAAAGGATACAACTATATACTCTGAATTTCCTAATACCAATACAGGGTTAGATCCAATATTAGAAGTAAAAAACACTAGTATGGGATTAACTAATGATCCTCAAGTAGCTAGAGCTCTTATTAAGTTTTCTTCTAGTGAAATGATAAAAGTTACTGATATTATTTCAAATACTGTAGTAGGAACTTCACCTTCTTTATCTCCTTCCGCTATTGGTCTTTATAGTGCTTCTTTAAAACTATTTACATCAGATACTAATAATCTTCCTGATAATTATGATATTTATTGCTATGCCGTATCTCAATCTTGGCAAGCTGGTACTGGGAAGTATTTATTTGATCCTCCCTATGTTCAAGATTGCACGTGGTATAATAGAGAAAATGGCACTTTATGGGCTACCTCTAGTCTACTCCCAGATACTACTATGTCCTTTTTACCTAATAATCCTGGGGGAGGGTCTTGGTTTTCTACATATTTAAGTTCTCAATCTTTTGCAATAAACACTACTAAAGATACTGATATAGATGTTACTCCTATAGTAGAAACTTTTAATAATTTTTTATTTTTAGAGAATAATGGTTTTATATTAAAATTTGATGATCAATACGAATTTAATGTTTCTTCTTCTTATTCTTTAAAATTTTTCTCTAGGGATACTCATACTATATATGCTCCTCAACTTGAATTTAGATGGGATGATAGTGTATACAATACAGGAAGTTTAACTTTATTAACTAATCAAAATGTAGCTATTACTCTAGGAAATAATTTAGGGTCATATACTTCAGATAGTGTATGTCAATTTAGAGTAAATGCACGTCCTATATATCCTCCTCGTCAATTTAATACTGTATCTGTATTTACTTTAAATAGTGCTTTACCTTCATCTTCTTATTATGCTATCCAAGATTTAGACACAGAAGAATATGTTGTGAATTTTAGTGAAGAACATACTAAAGTAAGTTGTGATACCGCAGGGAACTTTTTTACATTATATACTGCTGGGTTCCAACCTGAAAGGTATTATAAGATATTAATTAAATCTACCTTTGATAATGGTTCATCTGTTATATATGATAATGATTATATTTTTAAAATAAATAAATAATGGCTGAAAGGATTGATGTTAGGAATTTAATTTATGATAAAAGCATATTTACTAGAGTTATAAATACTCAATTTGGTGAATTCAACCCAATTCAACCTACTGTTCCTGACACAACAGTAGAAGCTTTTTTTGATTTATATGATGAATTATTTTCTATTATACCCACTGAAGGTGATACGGATTCTCATAGATTTATATTATTAAGAGAAGCAGAATATCTTAATGTAAAAATAGCAGATGATGATGATATTCAAGCATTATTACAAGAAATAACAGATTTAAGACAACAGCTATTAGAAGCTGAAGTAAATGTTGTAGTAAACCAATCTCAAAATAATTTAAATTTATAATAAAAATAACTATTAATGGCCGATAATGTAAGAATAGTAGGACAAGTTTTAAATAGAGACCAAATAGATCGTTATAGTATTGAAGATGAACAGTTATTACGTCCGGTTGTACAACAAGAAACCTTTGGAAGATCTGAAGATTATATTGAATATTTTGTATTTGATTTAGGGGGAAATATAATAGATAAAACCTATAATTATACTTCATATAAACTTCCTTCTAATTCGGGTTATCAACAAGATTATCTTCCTATAATAGAAATAGACCCTATCCAAGATATTAAAAATCTAGGATTTGAATCAGGAGAAGTTACATCTAGATATAATTTTTTTAGAAAAGTAGTAGGAGAATCTTCTAACCCTAACTTATTTATTTCTCAAATATCATCAGATAGAACAGAATTAAAAGTTAATTCTACTTTAATAAACAATATTAGTTTACTAGATATTGCTAGTAATTTTGCTGATAAGCAATTGTCTGTTCCTTATTATTACTACTTTATTCTTAATTTTGGTGATAATAATCAAGTAATAGTAGTAAATGTTTTAAGTGAGGTAACAGATTTAGGAGAAGCTAGTTTATTATTTAAACTTTATGAACCTCTTCCGGCTAATATTGCTTTAAAAACTTCATTTTGGATTGTAGAAGAAATAATAAATCCTTATATCTATGGTCTTAATTTAGATAAATTTATTACTCCACCATCTCAACCATTTTTAAAAGGTCCTAATTTTAATATTGATTTAGAATTTAAAACAGTAATTCCTACTAAGTATAATAATTTAACTCAATTAGTTACTTCATTTACTGGTTCGTCATATCAAGCCGTTTTAAATTCACTTACCAACCAGGAGATAAATCTAAATGTAGATTATAGTTCACTTAATGGATTTATTCACTATAGCTCAGCTGTAAGTAGAATAAATAATTTTATGTTTAAGATTGGGGAAATTGAAGGGTATAAATATCAAATTAATGCTTTTTCTCCATTAACAGCAAGTAATGCTTCTTTAATAAATCAAATAAATCAAGCAACTTCAAGTTTAAATACTACTATTGCTAAATTTGATGGATTCGAATCATATCTTTATTATAATTCAAGCTCATTAACATCTTCTATTGTACAATATAATTTAGAAACAGGCTCGTATTTGTCATATAATATAGCTCCATATCCTAAATCTAATACATCTCAACCTTATAATTTATACGCATCATCCTCAACTACAGTTTCAAATTGGTATAGAGATGCTATTGATATAGCTGATAATTATGATGTAACAAATAAAGATATATTAGTTAATACTATACCTTCTTACATACTAGATGATCCCGGAAATTATTTGCCTTACACTGTGTTTGTTAACATGATAGGTCAATATTTTGATAATATTTGGGTTTATATTGACAACTTAACAGACGTATGGGATAATAATAATAATTTAAATGAAGGTATATCTCAAGATTTAGTATATGATTGGTTAAAATCTTTCGGTGTAAAATTATATAACTCTCAAAAAAGCCAAAATATATTAGATTATAATATAGGTAGTCTTAGTGGGAGTACTGTATTTGCTCCTAACTGTAGGCAATATAGATTTAGTAACGGCACATCATCTCAGATATCTCAACCATATGTAGACTGCAATGGGGTAGCTCAAATAGCAAATTTTTCTGCTTTTGCCATTAAACAAGAGTTATGTGCTTTATCGGGGAGTATTTTTCCGGTAACTGCTGGTTTAAGTGCTAGTGATAGAGGAGTATGTTATGATGGAAATTATTCTCCCTCAAGTAGTTTTTTAAATAATGTTCCTAAAAAAGATTTATTATTAGATACTTATAAGAGAATATATCATAATTTACCTTATTTATTTAAAGGAAAAGGTGCTCATGGTGGTTTACAAGGATTAATTACATTATTTGGTATTACCGGCTCTATTCTCCCTATTAAAGAATATGGTGGAACAAATGATTATCAAGATTTAAAAGGATATTCACCAAATAAAATAACATTAGGTTCAAATAATCTTACAGGAAGTATATTATCTCCAATAAAGCGATTTGAAACATCTACAACATCATCTAGAGAAGTTAAAAGTCAAGATCTACATTTTGTAGATGTATCTTTCTCTCCCCAAACCCAAATAGATAATTCAGTATCCGCTTCTATTACAGCTGTAAACCCTAATTGGGTTATAGATAATTACATAGCATATCCAGAAGCACTTTACTTGGATACTTATCCTTCGTTATCGTTTCAACGAGACTACTGGTTTGGGCAAACATTTACACATCCAAGTGAAGGGTTTGATTATAATGGATTTATCAGATTAATTCAATTTTTTGATAATTCGTTATTTAAAATGGTTAAAGATTTTACTCCCGCTAGAAGTAATACATGGACGGGGGTGTCTATTAAATCACCAGTATTAGAGCGACCTAAAGTACCTGAGGCAAGGCCTTTATTTACTAGTGAAGTAGACTTAGAAGGTAATATTGAAGGAGTTAATTTATCTTCAATTTATGATCCTTATTATTTTGACTTAGCAGAAAATAGAGAACCTTATTATACGGGAGATATTACTGGTTCCACTCTTGATACTTATGAGTATTTTGAAGAGGTTAATGTAAATCCTTATTTAGTTAACAATACAGCAAACTACGTAGCTCCCGGATCTAAGCTTTTTGTCTTAGACCCCCAATGTAGACAATATTTATTTACAAATACAAGTGCTGTTAGTACTAGAAGTGATACTTACCTAGACTGTAGTGGGTCATCTCAAACTGTAACTTTAACCCCTTTATCAAGTGCGACAATTTGTGCCATAAGTGGAAGTTATTTACCTTTAACTGCTGGTTTAACGGCAACAGATTTAGGGGTTTGTCCTACAGGCAACTATATATCTTCAGGGGATATGGATTTTATACTAAATCACACAGCACCATATTATGAGAATTTTTTTGAAAATTCCGATTTCAATGCAGTACAAAACAATGTTAATGAAAGTTTAACTTCCCAACTCAGAAAAAAATTAACTCCTGTATTTTCTCTTGATTCTTTAGGAAGAGCATTTACATCTTACTCAGTAACAGAATCTGTTCAACTTCAAGATTCATATCTAAGTAATACATCATATCTTAATTCAAGACATGATGGTGTACGTCTTCATGGTAAACAATATAATAATTGGTATATTGGTGATATATCTTATGGGTTAACTCCTGTAATAGATTACAATACTAAAAAAATTGGTTTATTTACAGAAGTTACAAAAAGCATAATACCTAATAAAAGCAATGTTGCTTTAAAATATCTAGTTGATGAGTCTGGTAAGCTTATTGAATTAAATCAGCGTAATAGGAATTGGGAGGAAGTTCAAAATACTTTTAAAACAGGAGATTTATTAAATGTATCTTTATTTAACTCCCAACAATATTCAAATCAATTTGCTACTAATGGAAATAAAGTAATTCATGAAAGTGGTTATAGTTATTCTCCTATACTTTATTATTCAGGTATTGAAGCAGCTAATCCAAACACACTTTTACCTTTTTTTGATTCTACAAATGCTCTTGGACTAGCTTCAGTTAATTTTTTTAATAAAAAGTTATCAACTAGACAAATTCCTTTACCTGGGATGTATAGTAATCCTCTTGTTACTATAGGATCTACAGATATTCCTCAGTTTAATAATACCTCAAGCTTTACTACAGAATCCGGAGTATGGACTGAAGTGTGGGATATTTTTAATCCTACCCAATCTGCGCCCCCTGGGCAACTTGATGAAAATGGTAGGTATAGAGAAATTGGTTGGTCAGGTATTAATAATGACTTTTCTATTCCCAGCCCCATATTTATACCCTTTATACCCTCTTTAGAAGACAGCTACATAGGAAGTTATTTGTACCCAGGAAAAGGACCAGGGGTGGTAGATATAAATTCTGCAAAGGTTACTTCATCATATTATATAATCCCAACTGAAGGTGAATATGATTTTACTTATGCTTTTGATGTTGGAGTTTTTGGAGATGCTGGGGCTACTTTTACTAGTAGTTTAGAATTATGGGTGAGTAGTTCAATAACTGGTAACGTTACATTTATAACTAGAGATTCACAAAGTGTAAAAATTCCCCCCTCTTCTTTTGTGGCTGTAGAAACTACTATTGATGTAAAAAGATTTTTAGATAATCGAGCTGCTTCAGATGGTTTTCTTAATGAGTTAGAATATATGGACGGTTTTGATATACCGGTATTAAATGGAGATCGATTAAGTATAGTACCTCCACCAACTGATAATTCAAGTGTATGCCAACATAATATAATTTCTCAATTTCTATTTTCTTCTGATCGAACTTTTAAAAAATATAAATATAAATATTGGATAAGAAATGGTAGTCAAACAGACTTAACAAACCAGGATTATCAACAACTTCAAATAATAATATGGTCCGATAGTCCTGTTAGTTTAAGTGGGACAACAGCTGTTGGAAGTTGGTGGTTAAATTTTTATGGGTATTTTCGTTTTACTGCATGTGATACTACTAGAGATTACCAATATGTAAAACATAATAAGGCAATAAGGATTAGAGCAGATGGAAATACTTATAAGCCTGGGGATAAAATAGTATTTAAATATTTAATGAAGACAACTAGTTTTGGGAGTAATAAGATACAACAAGCAGGAATTAAATATTACACAAAAAACACATTAAATGAATTTGTACCTAGTTTTTTATCTGTTGTTCCCTCTGCTACTTCAACAACAACCCCAGCTTCTATATGTAATGATCAAACCAATAATGCTTTAATATTAGATCCTCAATTCTTAACATTTTATTCTCCTAATTTTTATTTTTATCCTACATATGCTCCTTTTCTTACATTTTTCTCCTCATCAATTAATGAGTTAGGAGACGTTAGTTATCCATTTCAATTATCTCCTTATGATAGAGTAATAGTTGAAGTTGGAGCTAATGGAGGAATTTATTTTGATTACACTATACGTTCTGTAGAGACTAATGTAGATGGGAACCTTGCTATATCATTATTTGAAGATCTTGATTCTCGAATGGTAGATACTTTATGTAATACTTTTTATAAAATATATTTTTTAAAACGAGTACGTGATGAGACTAATGTTATATTAAATCTTAGGAAACCTTTAGGAAAAACTTCCTACGGGCTTATTATATCATCAAATATATCATCTAAAGTATTAGATAATATAGATAATATTACTAAAAACGTTAAATTACAACTACCAGATGCCGGAAGTAATATAATTTCATAAAAAATAAAAAAAACAAATATTTATAAACAAATAATTAATTAATAAATGGCTATATTAAATAACAATACTGTAACAATAGATGCAGTTTTAACAGCTAAAGGGAGAGAATTATTAGCTAGAAATGATGGTTCTTTTAGAATTACACAATTCTCCTTGGCAGACGACGAAGTAGATTATACATTGTATAATCCTTCACAACCCTCTGGGTCTGCATTTTATGGACAAGCAATTGAAGCTATGCCTTTAATGGAAGCTTTTCCAGACGATACCCAAATTATGATTTACAAACTAGTAACTTTACCTAGAGGTACAGCTAAACTACCAGTGATTAATGTTGGGTATAATAATATTAGTTTAAAACAAGGAGCTACTTTAACAATTACTCCTCAAACATTAAATTACTTAGGTGCTACTAGTACATTTGAGGCTAGAGGATATACTATTACAGTTTCTGATGTTAGATTCTTATCTACATTTTCATCAACAGGTATAGCGGGTTCTGAAACTGCATCTACTGGGATTACTTCAACTGTAGGTTCACAATTAAGTAAAACTATTACTGGTACTTCATTTACACTAACTGGAACTACTATTAATACATTATTTGGTTCCGGATTAAACCAGATAACAACTACTATTACTGTTTTAGGTAGAGATTCAGGAGCTAGAATAACTATTCCATTAACTATTACAAAATCAAATTCATAATATATGTCATTCGTAAGATACAATCCAGAAGACTCAGTAGTAAGTACAGAAACCGTAGTAAGACCAATGTGGAGTGGTAATCTTAATACTTTAACTACTTTTTTTACATCTAGTATTATTTCTAGTTCATTTTATTTAAATGTATATAATGAATATCCCGGAGCTTTACTTTCCACTACATCATCTGTTCAGATGGCTATACAATATGGAAACAAATTTGGAAATGGATCCAATTATGTTAACTCTTCTATTAGTACAGTAATGCCTGATGGATCATCCTTAACTACCTCTAGAGTAGTTTATGGACAATACAGAACATTACTATTGGGAACAGAAAGTGGAAGTTTTAATTTTGGTGGGACCTTAAATATGGGTAATGCTTGTACAGCCAGCTCAACATCTGGTGTAGATAATCCTAATGATATATATATTATTAACATAGCTAGAAATAGATATAAAGAACATATTAATCCTGGATCTTTAACATTAAAATTAAAAAACGGTGCTGCTGAAGTTTCTTTAACAGATAATAGCCAGATTGCTGCTACTACAAATTATACTACAGCTGGAGCCTTATATTATACCTTAATTTCGGGTAGTGTGGGAGTGGCTGCTGTTGCGTCTGTAAATGCTTCTGTTTATGGGTATTTATTTCCTCAAAGTGATATTATTATCTTAAACCCAACAGCATTAAGTAAATCTGTAATAGATGGAGGAATAGCATTTTCACCTACTATAAACAACCCAGGAACTGACAATGCTTTACCCTCTCAAATTTATAGTTTAATGTCTTCTAGTGCTAATTTTGCTTTGCAATCTTCTGAGAATATCTCGGCTCATTATTTCTTTACTAGGGTAAAAAATCAAGAGTTTAATTATACAACTAATCCATCAATTATAGATGCTAATGGAAATTTACTTTATACTACATTAATTAATAATCCTCAAACTTTTATAACAACTATTGGGTTATATAATGATAATAATGAATTATTAGCTGTGGCCAAGTTAAGTAAACCATTAGTAAAAGATTTTACTAAGGAAGCTTTAATAAAAGTAAAATTAGACTATTAATTTAAAAAATAATAATGTTATTACATGGGATCATTCAAACAGTTAAAATCATCGGATGTTATAACTATACCGGTTATAGCAAATAGAACTTGGAATTTTAACTATTGCCCCCTCCCTTCTACTGACCCTTACATTTCAGTATATAATGGAACTAATTATACTAATTCTTTTAACCCAGGGAATGAGCCTACAACTAATACGCATTATGATAGACTTACCTATAGACAGATTAATCAATTATTCTATCACCAATATTCAGGAAGTCTAAACACATCATCTTTAGCATCATCTATTCATTACTTATCAGCTAGTAGCCAACACCCATCAGCTTCATTTTTTAATTTTAATAATGATCCTGCTTTTATTTCATATTTTCCTACAGGAGCAAATGAAACTATTAGAGTAATTCAAATATCTCCTAAAGCATATGGTAATAAGGTTTTACCATATTCATTTCAAATGTCCTCATCCCAATATAATTTTTATGATGATGGTAAAGGAAATATATATGATAATTTAATTAATCCCTCACCTACTCACGTAGGGAATATTTTTTATCCTGAAGGTACCGTTGTAATTACGAGTCAAGCTTATCAAAATGCTTTTGTATTACCTGCTGTAGCTTATGATGAAACTTATACTTTAATAAGAAATGATTATCCAAATCCATTAGTATTTTCATTTTATCCTTTATTAAATGATGATTTAAGAGGGAATACATTAATAAATAATTCAATTCAAATATTTGGAGGAAATGCTAATTTCTTTAGTACAGGCTCAAATAACTCTATATCATTATCTTTTTCCGGGTTAGGATTGGGAGCCTACCAAACTTTTTATACATTCTTAACTACTGGATCCTATTGTGCTCCATTAATGAGTAGTACAGGTAGTATTACTATATATGTAACTGACCCAGAATGTCAGTTTGAAATCGGAATTGCTAGATTAGCATCTTCTCCAAGCGTAACACCAAGTATAACGCCTAGTATAACTGTAACGCCAAGTGTAACTAGAACACCTAGTGTAACTAGAACACCTAGTATAACACCTAGTATAACACCTAGTGTAACTAGAACACCTAGCATAACCGCAACACCAAGTATGACTATATCTAAAACACCATCAATAACTCCTTCATCACCTTTAGCTGTTAGGGATGTTGTTAATTGTTGTACTGGAGCAAAAAGGACAATGACATTATCTGCTGCTTTTATAGGTTCGCTAGTTACTTCAGTTAGTGGAATATGTTTTATTGTTGGTGCCGGAACAGGAGGTGTTGCTAATGAAACATGGAGTGGTTTAGAATCCCCTTCTACATATATAAATTGTGATGATTGTGTATCTAGTAAACCATGTATTTAATAAAAAATTTATAAATAAAATATGCCTACATTTACAATATCTTACACTCAAGGAAATACTCCCGGCCCTTTTAATATCTATTTATCAGGAAGTAATGGATTAAATATCTATGATTCAGGAGTTACTCAAACTCAGTTGGTAAATGGATACCAAATAACATTTCCTGATAATATACCTTCATCTTCTGTTGCTATATATGATATATCTTTTGGTTGTTTTACAGAACAAAATGTACCTTTTCCTTCACGGACTCCTTCTATTACTCCTTCTGTTACTCAAACACCAAGTGTAACTCGTTCTACATCTATTAGTCGAACTCCAAGTAAAACTGTTTCTGTTAGTCCAACAAGAACTCCTAGTTTTACCCCACCACCGAGTAATAGTTTTAGTCCAACACCTTCATTTACACCTGGAGCATCTCAATCTACATCTCCGTCTCCATCCCCTACTAGAACACCTTCGGCAACTACTCCTATAATTTATGATGATAGATTTTTTTTAATACAACCTGGGGGAAATGATGCTTTTCAAGCTTGTATAAATAGTCTTAATCCTACTGCATATGATTCTAATATATTTATTGCTACCCCAGCAAATATTACTGTATCAAATCCATTAACTGTAGGTACTATAATTTTAACAAGATCTTTAACTATTCCTTATATTTATTCTCCATTTGTTGGTGGTAATCTATATTATCTTATAGATACATGGATTTCTGCAGGTATGTTAGGTGATGGATATTTTTATCAAATTAATAATTCTGGAGAGGTATTGGATGTTATATATCAAAATTGTACTCCAACTGGTTAATTAAAATATTTTAAAATATGTCATTTTCACCACCACCAAGCTTTAATATTACCTTCCAGAATGAAGTAACTATTTATCAACAAAATGTGATTTGTCATGTTAAGGATAATGAATTTAATCTTTCTTACAATCCAACATTATTACAGGATAACTTATTTTCAGGAATTAATTTTATGTGTCAATCATTAAATACTCCTTTACCTCAAGTTAAAGATTTTGCAACAGCATCATATTTTGAACCTTATGTTAC
>ENA-OSIY01000233-OSIY01000233.1-marine-metagenome-genome-assembly--contig:-NODE-233-length-32518-cov-6.945563_pt1 | contig 32518 bp, 16 predicted proteins | sample MGYA00237884_ERZ534233 | MGnify/ENA primary metagenome ERZ534233 (study PRJEB26412, sample SAMN06343840) | marine metagenome | isolation source: estuarine water | place: USA: Columbia River Estuary... | reverse complement strand
TTAGCTGCTTTATCTAATGTGGCAACATGAGATGATATTAGAAATTTAGTGTTTGAATTATTTATATAATCTATTGCTGTAATCATCTTTTTCTTCGCTGTAACTTAAATACCAAAATTCAGAAAATAAGAATGGATCAAATTTATTTTTAAAATTTAAAATTAAATCTTTAATTGTTTTTGATTTTTTGATTGAATGCTTAAGCTTACTTGTACTGTTTGTAAAAAGAATATCTCTAGATTGAACACTGTTGTATTTATTAAAGAAGAATTTAGTTTTGTCTTTCTCATATAAAAATCTTTCTAAAAATTCATATTTTATGTTTGAATTAGATAAATTAGAATGATTGATATATTCATCATGCCAAGTTCCAGTTAATTCATCTGGAGCAAAACCCATCACTTGCATTAGATAAAGTTCATCATCTCCAAATAAATTTGATGCAAAAAAAGACCCTCTGTGCTTTTTATAAAAACACTTTGGGTCTAAATAAGATATATGATCTATAATTGTTATATAGGAAGCATTATTTAGGTATTTGTTTATTCTTGAAACTTCATTTATAAAACTTACATTTTTGCAAACTTTGTAATATTCAGAGTTTTTATGACCAAAAATTAATAATTTATATTTATTTTTGTCTAAACTTATTTTGTTTATTATATGTAAATTTTTAGAATGACAAATTACCAAATGCATATTTTATGAACCAGTGGAGATATTCCATATATATCTGAAGAATCTTGATCTTCCTCCAGGCATGTTGAATTCTGGTACAACAATTCCACGCATTGTTGGAAATCTTGCAATAGGAAGTTTTTCAACAAGTTCCTTGAATTCTTCTTTATACATGTCAGCTGCACTTTTTAGATTAGTGACAATTGATTCTTTATCAGGATCATCTATAAGTAATCTTCTTTGTCTTGATGTCAAAGATACTAATAGCGCTCTCAATATATGATAAGCAGCACCGTAGACAATTGCTGGTTCATAATAGAAAGGAGCTGATGTAATAGTAGTGTATTTGCTTGAACCTGGTTGAGCATTAATAGATTGCAAAGCCATATACATAGCAGAATTCATATGTTGAGAAGTTATCATCTTGACATTGTAAGATACAAGAACAGTGTCATATGGATGAATAGATACAGGAGCTCCGCTTGTGTTAATGAAGAATATGTTACCCATATAATCATATTTCATCAATAATCCATCTGGATAATTGTTTCCGTCTGTCAAAGGTGTTACTGTTCCGTCATTGTTATAAGTGATCGGATTGTAATCAGCATTGATAGTTTTGTAGATCGGTGTTGTTTCAGAAAGCTCTTGCATTGCTTCTCTGTCACCATCTTGTGAATAAGATGTAATTCTCACTTGAGGTCTTGGAGAATAATTCCAAAATGGAAATGCTACAGTTCCCTGTTTTCTTCCATTTCTGAATATAATTTCTTCATCATAAATTGGAATGTTTAGTAAATGTTCAAGTTCATATCGTATGCTGCTTTTAATGAGAAGTTCATCTCCTAAAATAGGCTGACTTGTTGAAGCAATTCCGTTGTTACCGTCTATTTCTTCAATTTTGTAATAACTTGTTGGAGAACCGCCTGGATCAACATATTCATTAATAGGCCATGCAACAGTATCGACAAGAGTGTAAGTGCCATCGAAATGACTGCTCCTATAAATTTTATAAGAACTAATATTTGATGTAGTCACTCTTTCCCATTCTATATAAATGCCAGAATTTACAGCATTATCATTATAATATACTAATGGACTTTGAGTGTAAGAGTAAGAAGAGATTTCATCTGCCATGTGCATCTCCAAAAAAAGAGGCTGACAATTAAGCAGCCTCTTCAGTTTAGGTTACTATAAGATTTCTAAACTCTTCTAAATCCGCCCTCTAAATCATTGCCATCACTTTCAAGATCAATGACATCTGCTACAGGCATATCGCTGTCAAAACCAAATTCATCATCATCTAAAGCGCCATCAGATTCTTCAGCTTCATCGTATTCATAGTTATTCATATCTCTGTTGATATTTCGCATGTTGACTTGTGCAACACGGGTTCCTTCAATATCATCTGGAGAATAAGCTACAAATGCTCTGCCTTTTCTGTCATCTCCTGAAACAGATGAATTTTCAGCTAAGTGCTTGTATTGTGAGAGTAATCTTGGAACTAAACTAGAATCTCTTGAAACTTGCTCTTTGAATTGAGCAACTGTAAGTTCTCCACCACGAAGTTCTGCTTGTTTTTGTGCAATATCTAATGCGGTGACATAAGACAATGGATCATTTGCATAACCAGTGGTGCTTACAGTTCCATCATTCTTGTATGGTCGTTCTGGATTGATAGATTCAGCATCAAATTCCTTATCATCGATTGTCACTTTTCTAGTTTTGACTCGTCGATTTTGCTTAAGAATTTCATTTCTGTCTTTGATTGCTTGTCTCTCAAGAATCCCATCCCACTCGATTTGAGAAATCTTCTTGAGATATCCCATTCTAAGAGAATTCCTCAAATCTTTAGAAGACTTAATAGTTCTAGGATCTTCCCAAGTTAAATCAATTACTTCTTCAGGATCAAAGTTAAGTTTGATATCACTTACAAAGTGTGGGCCAGGAGTTCTATTTTGAACAATGAAAGTTTCTGGCTCACTGTTTACGTTTTCTTCTAATTTTTCTTCACTCATTTTAACTTCCTTTTTTATCTATAGGCAACTGAGTAATGCCATCTAAACCTTCTTTGCCTAACCAGATTTCATTCGACTTGGCTTCACGAGTGTCTGGGGCATAATTTTTCTTCCTGACATTTTTTTGATCTTTCATAAAATCAGCCATTTGTCTTCTATTATTTGTTGTACCGAATTTTTTTTCTTTAGCAGTAAGTCCTTGATCCACTGTAAAACCTGAAAAAACTCTCTGTGCAGTAATTCCACTACCACATGGACAAGATTTTATGTTTTTGTAATCTTCAAATGAAAGCACTAACGTGTAAATCATTTCTTCTTCACCACATTTACAATTGAACTCATATGTTGGCATAAATAAAAGGACTCCTAGACATCTCTTGTAAATAATACTATGATTAAAGTTTATTTTTTGAACCTAAATCAAAGGATATTGTACAAATTTTTTTGAAATTTACTCTTAGGAGAATTCACAATATGGCTTCAGAACAATTATCAGATGCAGCTTCCACTCATCAAATGTATTGCGTAAAGTGTAGAACAATGGTGTCAGTAACAGCTCCTAAAAAAGTTGTTTTTAAAAGCAATAGACATGCTTTGCAAGGTATTTGCCCATTCTGTTCGACTAAAACTTATAAAATCACTGCAAAAATAGACTAAAATGAACTTTGATTCCAGCACAAAAATTACTCTTTTGAATATAAAAGAAGCTCAAGGTTTACAAGGTATCACTGGAGCAACTGAGCGTTTTACATCTCAGCCTCCTGCAGATAACCCTGCCAAAGCCTTTATCAATAAATTACTTGAAAGAGTTAAGAATATTGGTCAAGGCGCTGATAGTGTTGAAGATTTATTAGTTAAGAGAAATAATGTTTTTACCAATATGAGATTGGTACTTAATGACTCAGAAATAATTGATTATTTTCAAAAATTTGTTGATGGTGCAGATATTCCAATCGAAGAAACTTTAGATTTATTTTCATTAGCTTATGATACTAATATAAAAATTGGAAAAAATATAAGAGAAATCTTGGAATTTATTTTAAATCATAGAACTTGGAATAGAAACCCTGGATTAACAAAAGATATTGTTGATAAAACTGTTTCACTTGCTACATCAACAAGTACAAGGTTTTTCCCTTATTTTTCTATGCTTTTAGGAGTTTCTGATCCAGCTAAGAGAGATTTATCTAGTTTGGGAATGATTTCAGGTTTAGATGTAGAGTCTCAAATCGCTTTTAGAGAAATTGTAAATCTCGCTGCAAAAACTGACAAAGACACACTTGAGAGCATCAGAATTCAACAACAAGCAGCACAAGATGCGCTTGATGTAGCAAAAGATAAATATAGCTTGACTAGAGGTATTATAGAAACCCTCGAACAATCCTCATATAATGAAAGACTTGCTAAAACTATTGGAAAATTAGAACAGTTATTTAGAAAAAGATATTCAACACCTAATTATAGAAAAATAAAATTAATGATGTTTGATTTGCATTTTGGGCAGATTATTTACAAACAGTTATTTGCTGACTTTAACTCAACCACAGATTTAAGACAAAAAACTAAAAGTTCTAATGAAAATTCAAGAACTGCATTTACTTTAGATGTTTTTACCACGGATCAAATAAAAGATTTCAATCGGCAAGATTTCGAAGATTTTAATAATTTTCTTGAAATGGCTAATAAATTAGATATTGAACAAAAAAATAAAATTCGTACTATTATAGATAATGTTTCAAATGATCTTAATAAATTAGTTTCTAAACCAGAAAAATACAAAGAAAATTATGCCAAAATTATGGATGCTTATCATTCAAGTTTGGCAAAATTACTTACAAATTCAGGTAGGACTTCATCAAGATTTTCAAGAGTTATTACAGCTGCTCCTCCAGTTTTACCTCCAGGGACACCAGCTCCGATTGTAGCGGCAATTACTGCATTATCAGCAATACCGGGAGTTGGACCAGCATTAGCTCCCTTGATAAGTTCTATAAATACAATTCTTTCTTCCGCCGGAAGTGTTGTCGGATCAAATTTTAATTTGATGGTTAAAACTATCACAGAAGGCTTGACAGCTTTATCTTCGGTGAATAGTCTAGTTAATATACCTAATATTATCAATGCTATTTCAACTGGAAATATGGGAATTATTCAATCAGAATTAACTAAATTCATGAACGGAGAAAAATTAATTCCAGCCAATGTAGATAGTTTTTTCAAATTACTCAAATTGACTGCGCTTGTTAATCGTGATTTTACATCTGTTGTCACTATCATGATGGCAGATGCTCTTCTGAAAAAGAATTCTACTTTAAAAGGCAGAAGACCACTTCCCACTAGAAAAGTCACACAAGAAGAACGTGATAAAATCACTGAAACTCTTCAAAATTTTGGTATTCATGGAACAATAACTGCTCTTGTCAATCAACTTAAAGATTTTCGCATTCAAACTTTAGCAAGCTTAAATAATCAAAAAGAATTAGCAGATAGTTTTAAAAGTATCAATATATCAATACCTGGAGTAAATGTTGAAGCTCCATTGACTGGTAATGAGTTTGCTCAGTCAACTCAACAATATTATAATGATTTGACAAAATCTATCAGAATGTTCCAGTATGAAAAATTACTTTGGGAAAGTTTAGAGAAGAAAACTTCAGCTGACAAACAAGAAGCACTTTCTGTTTTTCTCAAAGGAAATGTTTCTGAAATTAAAAAAGATATTCAATTAGTAACAAAAAAACTAGGCGAAGTTTATATACTAGGCATTGGTAATAATGCTCAAGTAGATGTCAATATCAGAAAACTAGAGCAAGAAAATATAGTTAATACTGAACTTTTTAGTGCAGAAAAAACTCTAGGTGTCTCGGCTCCATTGTCAGGAATTTCTTTGAGAGAAAATTTAGTTGCACAGAGAGCTCAATATGAAAAATTATTGAGTCAAGCTGAGACAGAATTCAATGCTATTAAATCTGCAGACGCTGAAGCTAGAATTACTGGTGATTACAAAGCTGCTTTATTGCAAGTGGAGAGATTAATTGGTAAAGAATTGGTACATCTAGAAGCTAATTCAGATGACATAAAAAGAGAAATGCAATTCAGAATAGATATTTTAGATGCATCAATGCAACAGTTGAATGCAAAAATTATTAAGCTTACAACAGATATTATCAGCACATCTGAAGGAAATAGAACCTCAATGTCTAAGTTCGAAAAAATCATCAAACATTCGGATGAAAACGTAATGTCAGTAGATTTAACAGAAAATATTAAAGAAGCTGATGAAGTGACAGAAGATTATTGGAATCATTTACTTCCAGGTTTTGGTTCTGCAATGGAAAAACCGAAAAAGTGGAGAAAAAAACTCACTGAAGATATTCCTGTAAAATTCAATAATACACGTAAATGGACTCAATAGACTATAATGAATTTACAACAAGTTCAGATGCTTTTATTGAATTAGAAGACTTTGACTGCTTTATAGAGCTTGAATCTTCTTTTGTAGTTTATGCAGATAGATTATCACGTTCAAAATATACTTTAGGCACTACCGATAATTTCGAAAACAACAGTTTGTTGGAAAATGAAATTTTAACAGTGCCTAAAAACTTTTTAAGACTCAATTCTTTTAATAAAAAATCAGAATCTTTCAATCTTATTTCTTATGAAAAACAAAGTGAATTTGTTTATCCCAAAAATCAATTTAGTGAAACAAATTACATACCAGTAATATTTGCATCAAAAGAATCTTTGCAACTTCTAAGTTTATTGTCTAAATCAGAAATAGTTTCTAATGACTATGAAACAAAATATGCTAAATTTGAATTGAAAGATAGATTTTTTTCATCTCATGTGTCTTCAGATGCGAGCTCATTCAATGTAAATATTAGTCAATCTGAATCTGAAAATGAAAAAATTGAAAAGGTCATTGAAAAAACTAAACAGATAATAGTTCAAAACAATATTGAAAACAAAAAGGTTAATTATAAATTTGACACCACTAAAATTGAGCATAAAAACAATAATAGTGTCACAAATAATCAGCTTGTAAATTTGATAGAAACACAAGTGACTAAAAAAGATCTTGATAAAATGAAAAAAGATGTTACATCTTCTTTTCGTGAAGAAATAAACATCAATAAAGAAAAAACATTGAAAGAAAGTGAAGCTATTTCTAAAAAAATAGTGGAAGAAGAATTTAGTAAATTCTTAAGATAAATGGCATATTTAGATTCTACAAGAGGAAATACAGTATCATCGGAAATAGATTTATCTTTTTCGAGAACCATTTATCCTGTCAATCTTGTTCCTTTAGATGTATATAATGCAAGAGTAGATGGAAGTTTTTCAGGTCCGTTTGGAATTTCTGTTACATTTAAATTTTTAGAATCATTTAACGACAGAGTTGTTTTGAGAAGAGACACAAATTATGTGTTGAAAATTGTAGCAAGCAATGGACAATCATCAATAACAAAATATCTGTATCTCATTGGAAATATTTTGTCCGATGCTGATCCAAATTCTCTTACAAGACCAAGAGTTCAGTTAGAAACAGATACTTACGCAGACTTCACTGGAAATATCAAATTAAACTTCAGCGGTGGAGTAATATCAAATGTTCTCTGGGATATACAAGAGAGCCCAATATCAGACACTAAAGAACTGACCAAAATTCTTTATCCAAATTACACAACATATGATTGGTATGAACAAGCAAGAGAAGGAGAAAAAGCTTCTGTTGCTGTGAATATCTCTGGTAGTGGAATTCTTGCTTACGAAAGTGGTGTTACAAAAAGAATTGAATTTTCAGGAACAGTGAGTTTAACGTCTGATGTTTTATCTCCAATAGTGTCTGGACACACAACTTATTCATCTTTAAATGCTGAAAATGCTGGAGGAAGCGCTTCTGGTGCGATTTCAAAAATTTATATAAATGGAATAGTTCCTTACACTGCTGATAAAATTATTACATTCAAGGGGCAAACAGCTTCAAATTATGCAGTATCAAGTTCAATTCCAGTTTCTACGGGTAGATCGTCTTCAGTAAAAGCTGCGTGTAATGCTAGACTTGTAGGGTCATGTGATCTACAAGAAAATATAAGAGCATGGAAAATTAATTATCCAGATTTATTAAAAGTAAGAATATTTGGATTTGATAATTTTACTTCTTCAGAATTACTCGATGGTAAGAGAACTATCCTTAGCGGTATTGGATATAAAGAAATTGATGTGAATAGTGGCACTTTTGCAGCATCACAAGATTTTAAAGAGTATTTTTACAATTTATCAATCACTGTTGACAATCAATCAATAGCTACAGAAAAATCCTATACAGATATTGGGCAAGATATTACAACAAGAATAATGTCAGATTCATTGATCAAAAATGGTGATGCTGATTTTACTGATGAAAAAGTCCCAGTAGTCCCACCTTCTTCAAATTTCATTCCATTTAGAGGATGGAGATACAACGGAGTTAATTTATATCAAAGTAGTATTTATGATTTAGGAGTGAATCAAAACTATAAATATTTTTATGGAACACATTTTGCTTCAGTTGTAGGACATACAATTAATCAATCTGATGAATATATTGACATTTCAAATCAGATGACAAATGTAAATTTTCCTTATTCTTATTTTATTATCACTGACGGTAAAGTTGAAGAATCAATAACAATTTCTAGAATTTCAAATAACGGGTTGAGAATTTATTTTGCAAGAAGAACATCCTCAATTCTTTTCACAGCAAATGCAAAAATTTACAAACCTGGATCTGATTTTGGATATGGAAATATGTCCGGATATAGATATCTAGATCTCACTGTTAAATCAATTGATAATAAGCCATACACTTCATTAGTTAAAATTTTAGAACAACCATCTGGAGAATATAAAACTTGGACAATAACATCCAGTGGAAATTCTATACAAAAAGTTAGAATTGATTTATGTAATCCAACTAATAAAAATGACAAAATTGATTATCAAGATTCACCATATCCAAGAATTAATTTGGTTTCTACATCATACATAGAAGATGAACGTAAAAACGGCCCATATTATGGCATTACAAGATGTTCTAAGCTAATTGTTGAGTCTGATAATATAATTGTTTCAAAAGCTGAATTAGCTATTAATAAGTTCTCAAAATCTAATCTGATTTACAGTTCATATAATCATACAGAAGAAAGAGCCACTGCTAGCATTGTCGCAGAAAATATTGACACCACTGAAATTCCAACAGTAACACGATTTTATGCTAGAAGATTTTGGCAACAAAATTCTGATGGTAGAGATGAAGAAGAATCTGATGTTGAATGGAATGTTACCACTACCGCCAGAGTTACTTTTAGAACAATCCAAGCATTAACTATTCAAGATTTTGTAAACAGAATTACATCTAAAGATTATCTTTTTAGAAATGGTAAAAACGAAATAGATTTCGTCACTAGACACCCTGGATGGAATTCGTCTACTCTTCAAAAGAAAAGTACAAATTGCGATGTAAGATATCCCCTTCTTAGATATTGTTACTTGAATGATGAAAGAAAAGCTACTTATCTATATGGAGGTGGAATTTATTGTGATTATGCTCCTAAATCAAACACTAGATACTCATATGGATTTGATTTAAAAAATTCTGCTAACCAAAACGATACAGATGTAATAAACAATATTCCAGCACAAACTTTGTTTCATGGCATTAAAGCGAGATTTATTCCTGATTTATTAGATCCATTTGATTTAGAAGATGTAACTCCAAATGATAGAACAATTTTTAAACTTGTTTTAAGAGGAGGTAGCATTTTAAGAGGTCCTTCTCATGGGCTTTTAGGTAAGCCAGATGGAACTCCACTTATAACATCTACAGATCTAGTTCAATTATTACTATCAAAAGACAAGTCTTTAAGAGGTGAGTCTAGTTCTGATGCTCAAGGTATTTATGAAACAGGAAGTCAGTATGGCCTGGGAGATAGAACACATGATAATGTTTTCAAAACTAACCTTGCAAGCATTCTAATTTACCCATCAAAAAGAACTAGAATTGTTTTTAGAGAAACAATAAATCCATCTATTAGCAGTATTGTAGCAGCTCAAAGTTTTAAGACAAAAAGAATCATTGTTAGTTTGAATACAATCAACGCTGATGATAGAACAAAAATAGATGAAACTGTAGACATCTTATCCACAGATAATTTGAAAAATATGATTTATCAATATTACACAGTTGTTGATAATATTGGAAATAAACTTAAAACAACTGATCCTTTTGTTATAGCAAGTGATGCAAAAACAAATGAAAAAGAATCTGTGAGTTTCATTCTTGGAACATATGATGATAAAGATAATTCTGATAACAACAAAGTATCAATAGTTGGCAATAATAATTTTAACGATTATTATTCCTGGAGTAATTATTTATTTGGTAAATTTGAAAATGGTAACTTTAGCAGTCTCCCTTTGTTGTTTGAAAAATCTAAGCTTAATTCTTTTTGTGTATCAGATGGCAGTCCAATTATAAGTATTGCTGGTTATGTAAAAACAAATTCTATTGTTGTTCAGACCGCAGAAATGACAAGATCAAATAACACTGCCCCTTCACAAATGAAAACTTACTTGATTCATGGGACACCTGAAAGTGTAAAGTCTTTCAATAATGTTGTTTATCCTAATAACTCTTCTAGCGGAACAGCTAATACATCTTATCCATCTTTAGTGCATCTAAATGATAGAGATCTCCTCGTAACTTATTTAAAACAAGAAGAGCCTTATAAGATTTTCGGTAGATTTATAGAAAATGAAAAAGTAGAAGATGAATTTGTTGTCATGGATTTACCACTGCTTACAAATCTTAGTTCTGAAACTTTGAAAACTAATTTGCAATCTTCTGTAGATTACATCAATTCAACATTTGATAAACGAAATAAAATTTACAAACTTGTGTTTAGTTTAGAAAAATCTTTATTTTATTATGAAGTTTCTTTGACATCTTTAAGTAACAAAAAACAAATTTCTGGAAAGTTACATTTTGTGGCTGGAACATATGATTCAGCTAAAATTTTGTTTAGTTCTTTACGATCACAAGGGAATTTGTTTGTTGAAAATGGGGTTGCAACAAATCAAGATTTAGGTCAACAAAGAGCTGGAATAATTAGCCTCACTAATTCTGAGCAAGATTCACAGATTAGCATCTGGTATAAAGATAAGGATAATTACTTAAATTCTATCTTAATTGTGCCTTACAAATTTACTTTCAATCCTGTTGTTTATAAAAAATGAGTTTATTAGGAAATATTCTTGGACAAGATTACAGAGAACTAAAAACAGTAGTTCAGCTGCAAATTATGTATGCCCCGTTAGGAGCTTCATATGGTGGATATTATTCTAGCACTACACAAGCTCAAGATCCACAGAACTTAAACACCGTCAACAAAAATAACGAAACTAACAATCCCACTATAAACATCAATGGTACAAACTATCAAAGACTAAGCCCTAAAATACAATTATTGCAAAGTTTCAAAAATGCTCATACACTTTCTGTAAATACAAGTAACAATGCATCTTCTTGTACATTTGCATTTGGAGGAATTGTTCCAGGCGAAGTTCATCCAATTTATAATTTGCTTGCTGGACCATCTACTAATTACAGTCCAGTTTTTGATCCAAATGATAATCCTAAAACTCTTAGTTCTGCGCCAAATAACACTTCTAACAACTCCGGAATTAGATTGAATGATATTCCAGTAATTCCGTTTTCAACAGGAACTCAATTTTCTTCAGGAAAAATCTTAACCACCTATAATATCTGGCAAATAAGTAACGGAACAACATCAGCAGTTAAATATGAAGGACCAAAGATTCTAGGTAATCAGCCTTCAATAAAAACAATTAAAGACCCTAATAATGGATCATCAGTTGAGGTTAGCTGTCTAAACGCTTCTGCAAGAGTAACTAGAATATTTCCAGTAAGCAAAGATGCAATATACGGGCAAAGCGCATTGATGTTTTATCCTTTCACTGATGCTACTGAAAACATCACTTATCCTAAATCTAGAGTTGTTCAAGCAAAATCTGATCAACCAAACTCCGGTTTCTACATGCGAGTGGTGCCGTCGGATATGTCTGATGTAAAAGCAAATTTTCAAATTAATTTATTTGGTAATGCTTTAGATAGTAAAAAATATATTAATGGTTTGCAAATATTTTTCAAGAATAATGCAAAACCTGAAGTGAAATACACCACTCCAGTTGGCGAAAAGAAAGTTTTGCAATTAAATGCTCCAGAGTTTCGTTCAGGCAATAATTCATCTTATGAAATATTTGTTCATTTTGCTGGACCAAATTTACTTATCGGATTTGATAGTGATATTAAAAATTGGAATACTATAGCGCCACAACAATCAAATTCTAGTAATGATGTGTATGAATGTTATTTTGATTCTACTACATCAATATCAATGGATGTAGCTAATTGCAATGTAAAGTTTTCCTATTCTGCAATTTGTTTTAATAATTTCAATTCAGAATATTTTGACACCAATGCTGAAAATTCAGATAAATCAAATATTTTAGTTGAATTTAGAGACAACAAACAAAGCAATTTAGAAACAACAACACAAACTCAAATCCAAACATCATTATCCAATCATAGATACCTTGGAGATAAGATTCATAATTTTAGACAATTCTCTAAAAATGTTTCTTATCATGGTGATTGGCGATCTGCATCTGATGAATTAAGCTATTTACAAATTGCAGAAAATAATAGTTTGCAAACCTTAAAAATTAGATATGGACAGATTTTGTTCAATACAACTATTGAAGGTCCTATTTTTTTACAGTTAGAAAATCAATTCGCTAGTTCAAATGTAAGTGCTTTAAATGCCAACACATCTTTTTCTGCAAATTCAACAAATTCACCATCAAATTTGACAAATGGTGATGTAACTACTCCTCCATTGCAACTTATATACGACATTAAGTATGGTGATATATCTCCATGGGTAGAAAAATGGACAGTTCTTTGCGATAGTGATAATTCAAATATGTCTTTTGTTACTAAAAGTGCAACTATCGAATTAGTAAATTTAGATATATCTATATTTGGACAAAATATATTGGATTTAATAGAATCCAATTTGATAGCTGTAAAAATTTTTGCAGGATATGGAGAAGTTTTGCACCCATATTTTCAGGGATTTATCAATAGTGTTGAAACCACAAAAGATGGCAATACAACATCAACTTCTTTAGATTGCAAAGATATTGCATCATATACATTAGACAATATACATTTTGAAAAACCTATGAGAATTTCTGGAATGACTCATGGAAGTGCTTTAGATGTAATGATTCAATCAGCTGGTTTTTATGATTTTTACACTCGTGACAACAGTATTTACGGTATGGATTTCAGGTTGAATGATAATGCAGCTAATGATCAAGACTTAATTAATATCAGTGTGCAAGATAACATCAAAGATAAAATTGATAAAATATTAACTAAATTCAATGCTTTACCACAAGATAATTTGAAAAATGTTTATCCAGTATTTAGATGGGATGAGGTTAGTGAAAAATTTGTTATTACATCAAGATATAACGAAAGATATATTGATAGTGATCTTAAATTTATAGGCCAAGACATTGACACTGGAATGAGTACTATAGATCCAACCACTATAGACTGGCATGGACTTCTTACTGGAAGTTTTTCAATAATTGTTGATAACGATGTATTAGCATACAGTGTTACTACCTTTGGAGAAACATTACAAGGTTTCTTTGCCCTCACTTCTTTGGAAAAATTTCACGAAGATGCTCTTTCTCAAACCAAAGCAAATCAAATTATAAATTTCTTTGATCCAAATAATTTATTTAGAGCTCAAACTGTTCCTTCTTATTACACAGGATTTAAAAAAACCATCATTGATGTTCCAGAAGTAAAGTTGCCAGATTACAAAGCTTTGGCATTCAAGCATGCATTTAATGAGCTTAAGATTCGTACAGTAACACATTCGATAAGTTTTGATTGTTTAGTTACAAAACCATTAAATCATCATGGAACATTTGTCATAAATGCTTTGTCATCAAATTTGTCCACTCCCTCAGTCACTGATATTTATGTTTATGAAAGTATTCGATACACCTTTGATAAAGCAAACAATAAAATATCTGCCTTTGTTCGAGCAAAAAATCAACCTTATATGTTAGGCGAAATTGGAGGATTATAATGGCTGGATTCAGATCTTTAAGCTCTATTGTAAGAACGCAAGTAGCACAAGCTCAATTAGCTCAGATTAATAATATAAGTTCAAACTCTGCCACGGCTAGGTTATTTGGGCAAGTTATACCAGCTATTAATCAAGAAATAGAAGAAGTAAATGTACTCAAATGGGGAAATTCTCATTGGGGCATAGAGAAAGTTACTTCTAAGTACAAACCAGACTAATTATGGCAAAGACACCTATTTATAACCTCGGATATTTAGTTCCAAATCAAGATCTTTCAGAAAATTTAGATTTGGATGAACTTCGTTTTAAGGCAATTGATAGTCAAGTTTATTCTTTATATCAAATATTCAAAAATGGAATTTCTACAAATACCACAGATAACATATCCTGGGAAATAAATACATATTCGGATTCTAACAAATTAACGAAAGTAAGTGTATCGACAGGTGCTGGGAATGTATCTTGGAAAGCGGCTGAAACAACTTCTTCTAAAGATGTAATTTTACCAGTGCTTCCATCAGGTGTCACAGAAGCTAGAATTTGGGTTTATGCTATTGAAAACACTAACACTCCTGTCACCAAAGATGTTGACTTTATTGCTTCTTTAACTGAAATAAATGATCCAATAAATTATGTGTCCTTAGGTGGTGTGGTAGTTGATGTAACCAATTCACAAATTTCTGTGTTCACTGAAGGAAGACAATACATCACAATCTTCTCTTCTATAGCAGAATTAATCAAGAATCATAAGCACGTTGGTGGTTCTTCAAATCCAGCGCCTATTGATTTATCTAATCATGTTACAGGAACTCTTACTGGAGAATATATATCCAATATAGATGCTTCCAAAATCACCAAAGGAACTTTAAATCCAAATAGATTACCTTTGATTGATCACAACACTCTGACTAATATTGGAAGACTTTCTCACGATCAAATAGATACACATCTTACACAACTGCTACAAGAAGATACTACTTATCAATTATCTGACATGTCTATTTCTAATAGATTACAATTGATACTAGCTTTGAAAAAACAATTAGCTTTAAAATATATTGATAGCACTCAAATCAATTCTATTTTTTATGTCCCTGGTGTTTGGCCAAATGTTTCTACTAATACAGGAACTGGTATAACTTCAAGATTTTCAGATTTATCTCTTCCAGCAACAGTTACCGCAGCAACCATTTATGAGGTTAGTCCTTATGCTGGATCTGGATGGACATCTGGTTTAGGAATTAGTTCATCTGCTGCTGACACTGTTAATTTTCAAAATAAGTATTTTGACACCAAAAGAGATTTTCAATCCGCTTATGATTACAATGTTTTATCAAATATTGGCTTCCTTGAAAATGTAAAAATAAATGGATCTAACAATGATAGTTTAGATGGCAATTTCACTTTGTCAACACCTATAAATTTTTCAGCATTAGAACAGCCTGTTGCAGATATCTTTTCCACATCATCAAATTGGTACAGAGGAAATACTTTAACCACAACTCAATCAGCTAGTGGATTGAAAACAGATTCAAGACTTTATGCTTTTAAAATGTTTTCTTCACCAATCTCATTAAGTGGTGTAACAAGTTTGGGAATTTCTTTTACACCTGATTTGGGAGAAACAACTGCAGCTCTTGGAAGTATATACGTTTACTTAATTCTTGGCAGCGGTACTAATGATCCAGGATATTCTGGAGAAATTCAAGTTAATTTTGATGCGGATCAAGTATCTCCAGCCACTTCACCTACAACTCTCTATGTCACTCCAAGTTATAAAATATTTGATGATGAAGACTCTGTAGATTTTGCAAACATTGGGTCAAAAATTTATAAAATTGTAAATTTATCCAGTCTTTGGACTACATCTCTTAGAACTTCTATCAAGGGAATTGGATTTTACTGGTCTTCCCAAAGTGGCTGGAATCCTAATAAACTAATTAAGTTTGCATTGGATACACCTAATGACAGTGATGTTAATCCATCTCCAACATATGCTTATAATGACTTGCAAACTGCTAGAAATACAGCTCCAGCAACAAATTTATCATCATCAATGTTTGTGTGGAATGATGGATTGTATTCAAAAGATGGAAAGTTCTTATTAAGATTTAATTCAGGAAATGTAAATACTGTTTATAACTTGGTTGAATTTGAAGTTGAGCAACCAGCAAACACTCTTTATTCTATTGAAACAAGAACATCAACAAGTACATTTTATCCGCTTACTAATTTAGATTTTAGCAGCTCAGTGTACTCTGGCATTCCTGATGTATCTTCAAATACTGGATTATATTTGGATGTTTTAGTATCATTGAATTCAGATCCAACAAGAGTTTACACGCCTACAATTAAAAAAATAAATATTTTATTCTCTACAGCTGGCACTGGTGGCACAAAAGTTTGGAATACCACTTATTCTAATTTTGAGACTGGACAAACTGGTTGGAGTTCAGACCAATACTATGGAAGTAATGTTGGGTATGGAATAACAACATTCGAAGATACTTTATATAAAAATACATTGAAAATTTCTGATACCACTAAAATTGGAAATTGGGTATTTTTACGAAACAATTCTTTGATTTCAGCTTATATGTCAGATTCTGAAAGTACTTTAGAAGATGGTGTAAGTAGCAATGTCTTATCAAATTATCTTTCACCTTACCAAATATTTAGTCAAACCACTGACACTGGATTTATTACACCTAAAGACTTTCAAACATTATCTGATGGAAGTAAAATTTACTGTGATACTTTGAATGATAGAGTTGTAGTTTTTGATAATGATGGATCTATAACCAAGCTAATACAAGGCAACATTAGACTCAAGAACACAGAGAAAGATTTTGTTGCTTTAGCAGCTTATTACAACACTGATATTAGAAAAATATTTGTTGCATTTTCTCAAAATATATCTACTACAACTGAATTTGATTCTACTAAGATTTATCTTGAATATGATGGTGAGATAGTCAGATTAGATGACTCACGCATAGATGCTGAAAATACTGGATTGTTTTCTCCATTAGCTGGGCAATCTGCAACTTTAGAAATTACTTTTGCTAATACTGATAATGGACTTAGATTAAATACAGCTTTTTATCAATCAAGAACTAAAAGAATAAGATTAGATGATGGAGCAGTAACTTACGGTGGTTTTGTACCTAATACGGTTGGTTTAGGTACCATTGTTACAAGTGGCACTGGTTCAACAATAAATAAGACATTAGCTTATTTTTCAAAACTAGATATTGCATTTAATGGTACTGGCACCACACTCGTTGGAATTCCGCTTACATTCAACACATCTTCAGCTAATTCTGATTTTAATTCCGATGGTGCAGTGCCAAGTACAAAATTACTTGGACCTAATGGACAATCTGGAGATGTTATTTTAGATGTTTATTCTGGCCCAATACATTTTTATAATTTATATAATCCAATATCTGTGCATTATTCTAACAATACAATAATTGTCGCTCAGCCTTTTGAACAATCCATTGTAGCATTCACAGATACTTCTACCAATCCTATCTCATGGACAATATCTTCTGAAATAGTTAAGTTTATTGACAATAAGATAGGCAGTGTTTATCAATTGGATAGTGGATATATTCTTATAGCAGCTCCAGCATATGAAACTGCAGACTCTGGTAAATTTATTATTTATGACTATATAAATAAAACTGTTGTGAAGAAATATACTTTTAGTGAATATGATTTATTAAAAGCTTTACCAGGACCAAATCAAGATTTATATTATGTTTTGACTGATGACACTTCTACAGGAAAAAAGACAAGGTTAAATCTTATGAATTCTGATGGAGTGATAATTTCTACCTGGGGAAGCAATAATGAAATTATTCATCCTAAAGGATTAAGAGTTCTTTCAAATAATGACATTTTGGTTTCGGAGTAAAAAATGAGTTTATATTTAGATAAAAATAAAGCAAAGTTGACATTATCTGCTACTACAAATTTAGATATTTCATTTTTATCTGTTCCAAAAAATTTCTTCATTTCTGAAAACAATGAAACTTATTATCTATTTGTAAGGCAAAATATTTCTGCATATTGTTATTTCAATAACGATTGTTTATCTATAGATTTTGAGAGAAACAATAATTTTGTATCTTTACTTACAATTGAATTATCTTATGATGCTATAGAAACTGAAGTGGATAAAATTTATATCACAAAAGATAATGTAGATTTTGTAATATCATTCGAAAACATCAAGTATGACATTGATGATGATGGAAAATTATTATTGTCTTTATTGGATTATCAATCGTCTGTTAAAATTTCAGAAAATATTGAAATGTTTTCTGCTAGCAGTGATTTTGTCGCTCTTGTTGATAGTCCATTCACTATAACATCTAACAATTATGTGCCAGAATTTTCAATATCAGCATTTGATGATGCTAGTTATTTAATACCTCGTCCAATAAGGCAAGGTCAACAAATTATTTCCACTGTGCCTTCATTAGTTACTAATAGCTCAACAGATGAAGAAATATCTTATTATCAAAATGGATTAGGACCAGATAAAAAAACAATTTATCTGAAAATTATTTGCAATGCCATTTTGGAATCAACATTGACGGCTGGACAATTATCTTCTAATCTTTCTTTGAAGGTATATTATCCAAATGGCTTAGACACTGTTAAAGCTCCAGTTTATAAATCTATGTATTTTTTATCTAAAGATACTACGAATAATATTTCTGTTTACACTGCGACAGCTGATTTCTACACAACAGGTATTCACGATAATATTGAATATGTAGATGGATATATGTATTTTGATGTCCAAATGCCACTGACTGTACAAGATTCATTACCTATATCGTTTGATTTTACCCTTTCATAGGTACAAGCAAACAATCTAATGAATATAAAAATAAATACAAATCAAACAGTGGTGGTAACGGATGCCCTTTGATGTCAAGATAATATTACCTTCAAGTCTTAAGAGTAGTTACTTAAAATCTGAATTTATAGCTGAAGGTCAAACATATACAACTAATAAATTTTCAAAAGATCCAAATTTAGATCTTAACAGAAATTCATTAGTATTTACTTTTGAGCTCCGTGATAAAACAACTAGAGAACTAGTTAATCTCACAAGGATTAAAACTTTATCAATCTCTAATGATCCAAACTTTGAGCCATCAGCCACTTTCAATATCGTTAATTGGCCAGCAGATCCATTAACATTTAGTTTAAGTTATGATTATTCATATACTTTTAATCCAGCTTATTTTTTCGATACCACTCAAACTCAAGGAACAATGGCAAGTCCATCTGCTGGCACTGGACTTTTTAAGATATACAATTGGCCTCTTAGTGCATCTGGTGGGTTGTCAACAATTTATATCAAAGCTATTCTTGTTGGCCCAGGTGGAGGAGAAGCTGAGTATCCTTCTGGGTATGGTGTTTACGATCAAATAATCTGGCAAGGAACAATTCCTGTAAATCCAAGTAATCCTCAGTATCTTTCAATCAAAGATGGATGGATGGGTAAAAATTCTTTAGTAGGATTTAAAGAAGGAAACGATACCTCAACATCTTATAACACAAAAGGCATAGCAAGATATCAATTATCTTCTTATGAAATTTCTAGTACAGGATCTTCTGCTGATGTTTGGTCTGCTAACTCAACAGTTACCAGAAGTATGATTCCACAAGTTAGTGCTGGATCTACAGGATGCACAACATACCATTTTTACAATTCATCTGGTACAGCTCTTTATAGTGCTACAAGTTTGTCTTTAGGTTCTGCAATTGGACTTACATCTGCATCTTTTGGTCAAGGTAAATCTTTTTATTCTAATACCAAATTAACATCAACATCTTCAAAGCCAGATATATACACCCAAGCTGCATTTCAATACACTATTGGCAGCATTGGTGTGACATCCCAATTGTATTTGAAACTTTATGATGCTCCTGAAACAAGTGCTTCTTCAAATGAAATTGCATTGAGAATTGATGTTCCTAACGATTCATATCCTGTAGCTTATTTATATAACATTGACAATGGTGTTATCTCTACTGAAAAGCAAACCACTACATTAGATAGTTCAATGACTCCCCTATTTCAAAATGGTGGATTACTCGAAATGTATTATTCAGCTATTGCATCAACTCATGCATACGTTGAAGCTTATTTCACACCTTCATCTCAAGATGGTCAAGAATCTTCTAGAAGTTATTTGGTTGCAAATACATTAATTAACTCACTGGGAACAACACTTGGAAGTGCTTTTTCTTACCAAATAGTTGGAGCTACTGGATCTACTGGAACTATAAAATTAGATGAATTAATGTTGGCTCAAGGTAAATCTAAATTGTCTGTGGATATTGGAGACTTGGATTACGAAACCACAACATCTGTAAATAATCCTGTTGTTGATATAAGTTCTTTGTGGAATGAACATGTAAATATTGATTTTATAGAATTAGTGGAAGCACCGGGTTCTTTATCAGTAACAAGAACTTATGGTTCTTCTGCTCTAACTGTGAATAAATTAGATTCCACTTCCGCATATTCTCAAAATGCTACATATGAAATGCAATTTTATAAACCAAGTTTGTCAAATAGGTTTTCTGTTGACATAACTTTTAAACATAGATCTGATGATTTTTATGTGGCCTTTAGTGGAACATCTTCTTATCGCACTCATACTGAAAACAGTTTGACTCAAGATTGGGATAGGCCTTTAGGTACTAGATGTGTTTCTGGAAATGCATACAATGATGAACCAGTTAATGCTTCTACAATTGTAGTTTTGTTTAGTAATGAACAAAAAAGTATTCAAATTTTACAAAGAAATGATGACAATACTTTTAATAAATTTTCTTTGAGATCTTATTCAGCTTTAGCAGCATCTGATAGATATTTGATAGAAATTACAAACCAAATGCCTAAAGGATTAAAAGGTACAAAGAAAAGAAAATCATACGAATCCACATGGGTTTATGTGAAACAAGTTACTGGTACTAAGTTGAATCTAATTGGCTATGCTGAATTAGGAAAAAAACTCAAACCTTCATCAAATGGATTAGGTTATTTTGTTTCAACAGGTTTTATAGAATCATCTTACAGTAATGGTTCTAACGAAATAAATAGTGTCAAGATTCAAAGTCTTCCAGATTTGTTCTTTAAAGAAAATGATGTAGATAGTAATTTCAAATATTCTTTGTTATCCGATGAAGGGCTGTCATTATCTAAACATTATTTGGGACAGAAATTACTATCTGGCCTAACTGATTTTAGTAGTTTTAAGTACATTGTTCCTGACACAGCAGCAACCCCTATATCAGTATCTGCAGCAACAACAGGTACTAATGTAGATATTGCTAACATATCTTCATTGACGATTGATGGAGTTGTATTAACATCTCTAGCTAATAATAGTTATGTTTTGATAAAAGATCAAACTATTGATAGTCAAAATGGTTTATATCAAAAAACATCAAGCGCTTGGTCATTATCAACAACCACATACAATCGTCCTCTATCAATTACAGGTGGGACACTCAATGCTTCTACAAAATGGTACAAAACTCAAGTTCAAAAAGACACTAATATTGTAGATAAATTTTTAGCTAATGTGTTCTTCTTCCAAACATCAATCGGCGAAATTTCATCTTTCATCTCAGGATTAAATTTAGGTCTTTTAGAGTTTAGATTGAATTGGTTGAAAGTTAATAAAGAATTCTCTCAAGAAGATCTTAAAATTAGAATTTTCTCTGATTCAAATGATTCACCATCAACCGCTCTTACAAATTGGATAACAGTGGATTATAGTCCCACTACAAACTCTTACATAGCAGCGCCTAATAGTTCATTGATACAAGTGCCAATAAGGTCTTATGCAGACGTTATGGTAAATCAAGGAAGTACAATTTGGATTGCTGTTTCTATACCTTTTAATTCAGCATTAGCAGAAGCAAATGGACCAGAATACATTAATCAGGATTATTTCACTTCTGGATCATACAGTGGTTATCAAATAGCTAAAAATCTTTGGCATAAATTATTTGCTTACTACGAAGTTAAAGCTGAGAATTCCAATCATCGAGCTCATCAACAATTTAGAGTTAGAGCTACTTCACATGCAGATATATCTAGTTATTCATCTCTTATATCTGATCCAGCTCAAATAGATATAAATCCACCTACATCTGACACTGGTGTACCAAAAATCACTGCAGCATCTTCTTACAACTTGAGATATGCAGAATTAAGCATAGAAGCATCAGATACAGATTCTGGCATATTAGCATTTAGAATTGGAAGAGAAATTGATAATTCATCTGTCGAATATTCTTCTTGGTTACCTTGGAGTAAATATGCAACGTCCAGCAACGGACTATTCTATTTGCATTTGTATGGAACATTAAATTACTATCGTTCTGGAAGCAGCTTCTCAGATTTAGCTAACCAGAATATGGGATTTACTGGAGCTAGAAAAGTAAAAGTCCAATTAATGGATTATGCTGGTAATGTTTCTGAATCATACCCATTATCTTTTGTTGTTAATGCTTCAGCTTTGGTAGACACAGAAGCTCCTTACGGTGAGGCGAATTTCTACAATCCTAGAACTCAAACTTTATCTAATCTTTCTAATCTTCCTAAATCCTGGGTAAAAATGGATGCATCAGATTTAGTTTCTGGAATAAAAGATTTCAAAATAAGAAGAATTTATGATTCAGGTCCAGGCACTTGGTCAGAATGGGAACCTTTTAGTTCTTATCGTGTAGTTGATTTTACTGGCGAATCTGATGGTGTCAAGAGAGTGGAATTTTCTTTCAGAGATTATGGAAACAACATTACTCAGCCTGAAATTTTATGGGAAACTATTGAGAGACCAATATAATGGCTAATGAATTATTTACAGCTCAATGTATTTGGCGTGGGCCTTATGATAATGAAGAAGTAATATATCTTTGTGGCATTACCCAAAAAGTACACACAAAATTAAAATTAGTTAATGTTGCTGATTCTAGTTATGCTGACAACACTGCTTTTCAATTAGTTGGAACTTTAGCTTCTGACAAAGATAGACTTTACAAACCCTATTCCACAGATTCATTCATATTGTATGGATTACCATCAAATTTACAATATGGAATTGATGATGACAAAAATCTGATAATTTTTGATCAAAGTTTTCCAATAGCAGATGTTATCACTGATTCTGGAAACACAGGCACACCAGATATAAACATAACTTTAATTCAAAATTATGCTTCTATATATAAATCAAATTTAGTATCTTTTGAAAAGGTTACTGATTTTAATGTTTTACGAGAAAGAGCAATCTCTTCCATGGTTTCAACCTCTTATGGTATTTACATGGGTGGAGTATCTGGAAATGTTTGGTTCTATGATGGCAATTATGTAAAAGGTCCAATTTTTAAAGCTCAAGAAAATGGTGTAAATCTTCCAATATCTAGTATGATCTCACATAAATTTGATTATGAGGATGAAGATTTTCTCTACATAGGATGTGGAAGATATCCTAGAGTATTTAGATCAAAATTAAATACAGCAAGCGATGGAGCTTTGTGGGAATCAATATCTGGATTAGCATCAACTTCTGGTGGAGTTCAAGCGTTAGGTTCAGCATTTGATAAATTGTTTATCGGCACTAGAGATAATAAAATTCACAAATATTCTAGAAGCAAAGAAATTGGTTTAGTTTTACCAACAAATATGCTTACATTTGAAGTTACCACTGCAGATATCGAAACTGAAACATTAGATACTGTCAATTTGGTAAATAGCAATTTGATGGAATTTGAATCTGATAACTTTGGTGTTAAATGCTTTGAAGTATCAAACAATGAAATATTCGCAGGAATAGATGATCGTCCAGAACTATGGAGCTATTCTGAAATTCAGTTAGAAAATCCATCTAATGAAGAAGATTGGACTGTAATAAATTTTAATGAATTATTTATGAACGATCCATCTCCAGCTCAATACTATACTGTTGATGGAAAAACAATTTCTAGAAATGATCCAAATTTAGCAATATCAAGAATCTATAATCAAAATAAACCTTATTTATATGATCAATCCTTAGTGATAAAAGGCAACACCGTTTCATCTTCTGGTTCAACATATGCATCTAGATTGTTTGAATTTTCTGATGGATCTGACTGGGAACAAATGAATTCATTAGTATTACCAGATCAAGATTTCATAGAAGTTGATGCAGCGTCAGTAGAAGAAGTGAATAATCTAACTTTTGCTACTATGGATCTTTACACTATCACTGAAAGAGATTTAATTCTTCTCAAGGATCAATCTTCAACGAATGCTATAACTAATGGATTTTATAGATACATTGATGGAGAATTTGTCAAAGAATTACCTTATATTCAAGATGGATCTCAAACTTTAGGTATCAAGATAAATAATGGTTCTCTAAATAAAAACAATAGATATTTGCTAGATGTGCCTTCTATCAATGACAACACTTATGCTTTTTACAAACCTAAGCATACATTAGAATTTGATTTATTGAATCTTTCATATGATAAATCCACTGATTGCTCTCCTTTACCAGAATGCGTGTATTTGAATAATTTTGAAATTAAGAAAACATCTGCATTTTATCAAGGCTTTCAAGGAGTAGAAGTTGGTAGCGTATATGGAAACTATTTAATTGAAGTAAATCAAGCAAGTCTTGTATTGAAAAGTGGACACAATGAAATAGTAAAAACATTACCAGTATTGGGCAATAAAAAAACTTGGGAATTTTATTCAGTTTCAGGTACAGCAGTTACATCATCTGCACAAAGCTGGACATCAGTTAATTTTATAGAAAATCTTTCTGCCACTACTCTTGCTGATACTGATCCATTTGGCACAGCTTATAATAAATATGTATTAAGAATTACCCCATCACAAACTGGAAATCCAAGTGTTAGTAATGAAGATTTTTCTATTAATGTTACTAATGATGATGTTATTAAAATAAAGGCGAAAATAGAGCCTAAAAACAGATACAATTCAATTTCCTACCCTAATAATGAAATAGCATTAGAAGGAGCTGAAATTAAGGCATATTGGGCGTTTGACAAGGGTGTTTACACTAATAGTTGTTCAGCTTCTATAGATTCAAGTGGACAATTTATTGAATACACATTAAGTCCGAACTGGCATGGGACAATTAAGAAATTAAAATTAGAATTTAGCAATTTACCAGACTTGACAGACCGCCCAACATATATATATTTAGATTCTATCAAGGTAGTTTCTAAATCTAATTTATTTGATATCAATAATGAAGTTTCTTCTGTTAGAGTAAATGTTGAAGATAGAGATATAAAGCTTTACTTGGGTAATAGTTTATCTCCGTTTATAAATGTCAAAAATTTTGTTTCTTTGGATAACTATAATTCAAAATATGTAGATACAAATTTAGTATCTAGTGATTATGATAAGCCTTATTTAAAATTTGGCAAATTGAATAATTATGCAGATAATTCAATGTTTGCATGGAGCAAAATAGCATTTGCTTTTGGTGAATCACTTCCTCCTACAACCACAAAAGTAGTGGATTTCAGTGTAAATTCAAGATTGCAATCAGCAGGTGGAATTAGGTTATTTTCTTATCACAATGGAACATTATATTGTGTAACTGATGGAATTATTAGTACAAAAGTTTCTGATAATCCTGATGACAGACAGGCTAAAGCTTTTAAATTAGATACTGACACTAAAACATGGAAGTTTGATCAATCAATACTACAAAGGTTGCAAATTGATAATCAAGATGGATCTTATGAACTTTATGGAATTATAAGACCTGTATCAGTAATTAGCTATAAAGGCTGTCTGTATTTAAGTGGACAATACGGAAATATTAAAGCTAGCTAAAATGATAACAAATAATAACAATGATGGATTTCAGGCATTTTCTGGAACTGCTGCAACATTAAGTAATCAGTCATATACTTCTGCTGATGGTAGAAAATTATATTTAATATTTACTGATACTGATAGTTCTGGTTTGTATCCATCATCTGGTATTCAATCAAGATTTAGAGTTACAAAAAGAGTAGCTGGAATTGCAACCACTGTAACTCCAACATCATATTATGTTTCACCAACAGCTCCTAAAACTGTTGAGCTAACTTTATCATCTGCTGACAAAATTATTGATAGCACATATTCTGCGTCAGGAACGGCTCTCACCAGTCAATTAGTTTCTGTGTCTTATGATGGAGCATCTTTTGGAGGAACACTTCTTCAACTTTCAGACAACGATGTAGTAAAAACTTTAGTGCCTACATTTGTTGGGTTTGGCGTTTCTAACAGAACAAGTGATGCTAATCCCCCTGTTCCTTTGTATGGATCATCTTCAACTGATGGATCTTATGTTGATGTTTATTTCAGAGAAGCTAATCCGCCACTAATTCCATCTACTAATATTTCAGGTTTTGCTGTTAGTCAAGGTGCAATCGGATTTGGAATTACTTCTGCATCTGTAGTTGATCCAGCATCTTCAATTAATGGAAAAATTGTAAGGCTTAGATTAAACGACAGATTAGCAATTGATAATGGATCTAATAATGTTTATGTAAATTATTCTTCTCCATTATTGAATGCTTCACAATTAAAAGATAGTAGTGCAGTTGGAAATACAGTAGCGTCATTTAGTGGTTTAGCAGTAACAAATCTTACATCAGAAGTTACAGCCCCTTTTATTTATTCAGCTTTTGGAAGTTCTGGGTCAATAGGTTCAACAGTTTTTGTTGTTATGTCAGAATTGACATTTCCTCTGACATCCCCTTCTGGCTTTGGTGTAAGCGTAAATGGAATTGGAGTCACTTTCTCTGCAATAGGTTCTACAGTCACATATGCTTCAATTCCTAGAACCAGATATCAATTAGCCCTTATTGGAGCCACATATAATTCAGAAGCTCTAATAAATTTAACCTACACAGCACCAACATCAAATTATATCTATGACAGATCTGCAAATCAAAATAGATTAGAAACATTTACCACCTACTCAGTTTCAAACTATCTTACTGATAATATTTCTCCATCTCTTGTTACTGGATCAAGTTATGTAGATTCTTCTGGATATTACATATATCTTACATTTTCTGAAAACAGATCAAAACCATTGTTACCAGCATCTGGAATAGATGGATTTTTCGTTCAGGTAAATGGAAGAGTGGCACCGCTTAAATTAGTAGAAGCTTTGGATGATACTAATTCTGACAACCAAGTAAAGATAACTCTTTATAACAAGATTTTTTACAATGATGAAGTTAAGATCACTTATTTCAAAGAAGGTAGTGTAGCTGCATTTTCAACCGAAATAGTTGCATATACTACAGGCAATTCTTTAAGAGATAGCGCTGGAAACTACATTAGTTCTTTTGGGCCAGTAAGTATTATTAATAATTCTAATCATACAACTAATGGATTGTTTGACATTCTGGATTGGAATGACAGTATAGATGCTGATCCTACCTATAATTTTGATATAAATTCAAATACTGTAAATTTATTACGACAAATTGAAAAATATCCAACAGCATCTGTAATATATGATACTGAACCACCTAAGGGAATTGTTATATTAAATAAAAATTCTACAGCTGATGATCCTGGAATTAAAATACATGAATTTTCAGTTTATGGAAATGTAACAGAAGATTCTCTTTCTGCTTACACATTGTCTGACACTGAAATAACAAATTCATCATATGCATGGAAAATCTACTCTAGTAATTTGCAAACTGTTCTTGATTTCACTTTTAAGCTTAAAAGGTTAGGAACTATAAGTAACTCTGGAGATAAAATCAATTTCGAAATTTATACGAATGATTCTGTTTCAAATCTTCCAGATGCTTTAGCTTATTCTATTGGAAGTGTGAAGTACAGTGAGTTATCATTATCTTATAATGAATTTAATTTAGTTCTATCAACACCAATAGAATTATCTGGAGAAACTTATTATTGGATTGTTATGACTGTGGATAATCTTCCAACAGCACCAACAGGTACTCCAACATTCTACATTCAAACTCTTGCAAAAACATCAGGTTTCTTTGGATATAGAAGTGGGAATTGGTTCCTGACTGAAAATCTTACAGCTTACACTAAATTTACCAGTGAAAATAAAGCTGCATCAGCTTTATCAGGCACAGATATTCTTTATGACATTTTAGAGTATCCAATAAGAGAAGCTGTATCTTTTGGTGGTAGTGATGATCTTACCAAATACGAAGTTATTGGAAATGAACAAGCAATTTATCTGATTAAGAAAATGCAAAAAACTTATGAAGATTTATCTAATCCTGCTAATGATATATATCCATCAGTAACAAGTATAGTTATTGGAGCTACAGCATCGTCTCCAAGATACTATATTCTAGAAATCCAATCTGAAGTTAATGGAGAATGGCATCAGGTATTTGAAAATCTAGCTGATGAAACAACGATTGATTATCTAAATTACACCTTTGATGCACCTCAAACTGTAGTTGCCATAAAGCTTACATTTAAAGGTGACTATTTCACTATAGATACTACTGCTGATTTAACAATAGCTGCTTATGATAGGCTTTCAGAAGTTGCTCAAGCTCAGATATCGCATTTCTCTAATTTTAGAGATGCTGATTCTTTTGTTTATGCTGACGTAAATGGAATGATTAGTTTTGAAGAGGGCGAAACAAAATTTTCAGACTACCCAATTACAAATTTAGCTCATGTATGGGATTCTGTATCTGGTTCTACATCAAGCGTGATACAAAGTTCTACGGCATTCAATTCGACAATATCTTTAGCTTCTAATAATAAAATTTATTTATTTAGTGGTGGTACTGTAAACACTATTTCTAATGAAACCATTGTTGAAAATGGTGAGCAAATTACTTGCTTTGCAGAATATAAGAATAGAATATATTGTGGTACTTCTTCTGGAATGATTTATACATCATACAATGGAGAATATTGGACAGCTGTTAATGCTAAAAATCCATTAGATAAAAATTCTTTCAAAACTATCAAACCTATAACAACAATGACTGTGCTTGGAGATTTACTTTTTATTGGCACAAGCAAAGGAAGTACATCAACATCAAGTGTTTACACGTTTGATGGGTTGAGTTTGAAAAAAATTAAAGATTTTAGTTTTGATAAAATTTCTAGTAGTGCTGCTCATAATTTTAATGTTTTCTTTGGAGTGGGTAATGCTTACTCCTCAGGAGAAGCTGAAATCTATAGATACAATTTCTCTGAATGGACTAGAACATTAGTAACTACATATGATGATGTTCAATACATGGCATATTCAACAACTAGAGATTCTATTGTTGCAGCATTTAGAGGCGGTAGTGTTTGGGAATTACCTTATATAAAAAATCTTTCTACTAGTTGGGTAGAAATTTTCAACACATATTCCGATAAGATTTACTCAATTTCTGATGACATAAACGGAGAATATTTGTTCTTCTCTACATCGAATAAATCTTATTTGTATTCTAAAACTTTAGATGAATTCAAAACTATAACAACATTCACAGCTAATGAATCTAACTTAAATCTCACATGGAAGATGTACAGTTCATTTAGTTTAGCATCAAGTGCCTCAACAGCTGATATAGAAAGTTATAGTAATCAAATTTACACTTTGCAATCTGAAAACATTAATTATTCTGATTTTACAGCTGAATTACCAAGCGGTTCTGATTATTATAATTTTGTTTACGAAGGGTATTTATTAGCTCCTGAGGATGCCACTTATAGTTTTAAAATAGAAACTACTATGGGTGTAAAATTATATATTGATGATGTTCTAAACATTGACAAATATGTTGATTCTCCTACTGAACAGACATACACTTCATCAACCACTCTTGCTGTCGCACAAAATCAAAAAATTAAATTCAAATTAGTTGGATTTACAAATGAAACTTTATCTGTGACAGATACATTGAAAGTATATTGGAATAATACTTCTGGTTCAGCTGGATATGAAATCATTCCTAGCTCAGCTTTTTACAGAACCAATGTTGTTCAAAATATCTTGCAATTAGGAGCATTATTCTATGGAGCTGGAAGTGATGGCAAACTTTATGAGTTTGAGCCTGAATATTACACTACTAAAACAAGAAATGTTTATGTGAGATTTATTGATGCTGCTGGAAATTCTCAAGGAATTGTTTTGCCATCAAGAACTACACCATATGCTCTTTTGTCAGATAAAATCACCCAAGATCTGAATACAATTGACAATACATATCAATCTAATGGAAAAATCTATCAAATTGAAAGAAAAACTGACAATTCATTAGAGACAAAAGTTATTTACACTCCTAGAAATAGAACATTCCCAGTTTATGCTCCTGATAGAAATATTAAAGAAACTGGCATATATGAAAACAATCCATTTTATGTTCCAACATTAATTTCTTGGACCAAACTTACTGTTTTGATTATTAATAAATATGCATTGAATTTACTTGATGGATCTGTTGTGCCTGGATTAGATGCTGGTACTTCTGTGAAAATTTATGTAAAATCAGGAAACACCAGAGCACAATGTTTATCTGCTGCTTACAGTGATGCATATGAAATATCTTATCTTAACAATGATGTTTACATACCTCCAGTAGAAACATTGGAAATTGATTTACAATCTGTTGCTGGTAAATGGTTCCAATATAAATACGAATTGATTTCAGCCACAAAGAATTTAACTCCAGAAATAGTATCTGCTACCCTAACATATCTTGCTGGAACAGGAAGTTACTATTTTACCAAAGTATTTGACACTAATGCTTACTCATCTGAAACAACTGCTCCAACATTTAGAAGAGGATTACTCACTGCAAATCATTTAGAAAATCAAGGAACAATCACTTACGGATATACAACAAGCACAGATCCAAACGATATTCATGATTTCAACAAATATACAGTGATATCTCCTAATTCAAAATTTGAAATTTCTAATCCATCGGAAACAATCAAATTTGGAATCATGTTCACTTCAGTGGGAACTCTACCGTCAATAGTTTATGATTTTGCTGTTCAGTTAGATGCTGGTACAAATGATCTTAAATTTATGCCAAGTCAGTAAATAAAATGTCAAATAGAACTAATATTTATAAATTTCTTTATCTTCAAGAAGGAGATAAATGGTATCCAGGACATGACTATGAAAATATGCTCACTGTGGAAAATCAACTCCAAGAGCTATATAAAATCGTAGGTACTGGAGTTAAATCTGGCTGGGAAGTGACAAAATTATCAGAAGAAAGAACTGATCAAATTAATCTTTTAGATGGATATTTAGACAATCCATCAGGAGAACTTGGACAAAGATTCATCAATATGAATTTGGATTTCACTATCACTGTGAAAACCGCCACCACCGCTAATATATCCTTGACTGGATTACAAACAATCGATGGAATTTCATTAACTGCTGGGCAAACTGTTTTGGTAAAAGATCAAACAAATGCAGCAAATAATGGAATATATACAGTGGCATCAGGAGCTTGGTCTAGAAATGCTTATTTAGATTCTTCATCTGATTACAATTCTAATTTTTTAGTTTATGTAGAATCTGGCACTACAAATACCCAGACATTATTTCAAGCTACCACTGCTGATACAACATTTGTTTTAGGAACATCTTTATTATATTTTTATGATGCATTTTTACAATGTGTCAAAGTGTCTTCAGGTTCAGGCATTGTAGGTACTTTTGCAGCTAAAACTGATAACACAAATTATTTTAGATTAACAAATGAAAATGAATATTATGTTTGGGCTACTCCAGGATTAATTTTACAATCTGATGGAATTTGCTCAATCACAATTCCTTCTGAACCTGATGATGAATATGACACTTACACCACTGCTACATTTTTGGCATCTGTAAATCTAGGAATAGATACTCTCACTAATAATAGTCTCAATCAAGTTTTGTCCATTGAATATGGTGAAAAGAGAATAGATTTAAATTCTTTAACTGGAAATTTTCAAGAAGAACTAAGAAAATCTTTTTTATTACATCGTCATTTAGGATCAATATCTTCTCCTTCTAAAATTTTACCTTCTCGAAGTAAATCGAAAATTGCTAAGGTTTCTTGATCTGTTAGGTTTTCTCTTACTGCGCGTTGTTCTTCTATACTTAAATCTTTGATAAAATTATTTAAGTCATCAAATGTTTTAGCAATATCTTCCACAGACTTTCCTTTGTTATATTCTTCAATGATTTCCTTATACCTATCATAAAATTCTAAACGCAAAGGATTTTCCTTTAACATTTGTTGTAGCTTTTGGTCTATAGCCTGTTGTAAATCGTAAACCAAAGTGTTTTTATTGGGTGATTTTGCAAATGCTGCCTTTAATTTTTCAAAATCAAACTTACTTAAGTCTACATAAATTTCCTCTTGAGGTTCATTTACTTCTTTTTTTTCTGTACTTTTTACTTGATGATTATTTGACACTATGTTTTTTGATGGTTCAGGTTTGTATTTTTCCCATACTTTTTCATAAAACCAATCAGAATTTTCAAGGCTTTTATT
>ENA-OSIY01000232-OSIY01000232.1-marine-metagenome-genome-assembly--contig:-NODE-232-length-32646-cov-9.894317_pt1 | contig 32646 bp, 22 predicted proteins | sample MGYA00237884_ERZ534233 | MGnify/ENA primary metagenome ERZ534233 (study PRJEB26412, sample SAMN06343840) | marine metagenome | isolation source: estuarine water | place: USA: Columbia River Estuary... | reverse complement strand
TTCAAGCAGAAGACGGCATACGAGATTTCTGCCTGTCTCGTGGGCTCGGAGATGTGTATAAGAGACAGCATTTAAGTAACATTAGTATGTGTCCTACCGTCGCTCCAATAACTCATATCACCATAATATGTAAAAATTTCTTCGTTAGGATTTATTTCTTTTATTGCGTAAAATTCAAAAGTGTTGTTTTCCAAATTTGACCTCCAACTTGAATTTGGGTTATCACTATGATTATACAACATTCCATAACCTGTAGGGACTATCTGTGTTGTCCAATCATTTCCTTGTGGCCAATTAAATCGGTAATCAATTAATATCGGACTACTTTCCCTGTTTAACCCCATATCAATTACAGGACATATTTCAATGATTTCTCCTTCGTAAATTATTTCATTTGCAAATACTCCTAACCCATGTATTGGGCTATCAGAGATGTAAATTTTATGTGGTGTTGATATTTTCATAAAAGTTTGTTTTAAATATAAGTAATTATAAGGTATTTATCAATATATGCAAAAATTAGTTCCAATAACAAGATTAGGTAAGTTCTTCGGAGGAGAAGATTACTCCCTAGACATAGGTATGGGGGAAGAATGGTTATTAGGTGATATGAACTTCACTGTGGTTCTTTATCGTATTGATAGGTATAAAACAAAAACTGATGATGTCTATGGTGAGGTAACCGAAGACGGTATTCAATTTATGGTACCTGTTGAGTTAAAAGGTTTAGTTCAAGTATTAGCACCAACTTCTAAAAATTACGGAACCTCACGAGTTGAATTACAAGAACCTGGTAATATGAAATTTTCATTGTATCAAAAAACTTTAGATGAGTTAGGAGTTGAAATATTCCAAGGGGATTATATTGGGTATAATGAAACTGAAGATAGAATTAGATATTATGTGGTGAGTGATGACGGATATGTTAGGTCAGACAATAAACACACGTATGGTGGATACAAACCATTCTACAGAAGTATTGTTGCCACTTATGTAAGTGAAAATGAATTTAGAGGGATATAATGAAAATATTAGTAACAGAGTCTCAATTTGAATCTATCTTTATAGGTAAAAAAGTTATGGTGTATTATAATTTACATAAACATACTTTTTCAGTTACCTATGATAGTAAAGTAATATTACATGCCGATTATGTTAAGTTAGGGGATGTTGAATTTAGGGTTAGACCTGGTGGTAAGGATAGAGTTAGAAAAGAAAAAAGTAAAAATGTTCATGCATTTGTTATTGGTACATTACTTAAGTATTGTGAATATCCATGTGATGACATTCCAAACCCTTCATCAGATATGATTGTTACTTATAACCCATATAAATTTGACACATTTGTGTATAAAAATACTGAAGAGCCTGTATATCGTGCAAAAGAAGTTGACATGATAAATTCAAAAAATAAACTATTTGTAGTTAAAGAATAATATGCCATTACCAAAGAAAGTTATACCAACACTGCCACTAGTTCCTAAAAAGACATTGTCTGCTCGTAGAGAACAATTGTTAGAATATATTAATAAAGACGGAACTTATTTACCTAAATCAGTTTTACATGCTGATTTAGATAGAGGAATGTTAGATTTTGTTAAAGAAGATTTACAAGTTGTTACTGCTGGTAAAATTGTTCCAATGGTTGATATTATTATTACAACTCAGAATTGGAGTCAATATGTTGAGACAGCGTTATTTGTTGATTTAGATTATAACCCTTCACCACCTTTCATCACAGTGGTTAGAAGCCCTGAAGTAAAATTTGGAACTAACCCCGCTCTTTTATACACAATTCCAAATAGAAAACAATTTTATTATGCTTCAGTACCAACTTGGAATGGTAATGAACAAGGTATGGACATTTATACAATACCTCAACCTATTCCTGTTGATATCAATTATAGTGTGAAAATTATTTGTAACAGAATGAGAGAGTTAAACGAACTCAACAAAGTTGTGATGCAAAAGTTTTCATCAAGACAAGCCTATACATTTATAAAAGGTCAATATGTTCCAATTATATTAAATAATATTTCTGATGAATCTCAAATGAGTATTGAATCAAGAAAATATTATGTTCAAAATTATGATTTTACTATGTTGGGATATCTAATTGATGAAGAAGAATTTGAAGTTAAACCTGCAATCGCAAGAGTTGCATTATTAACAGAACTTGATACCTCATCATTTGGTAGAAGAAGAAAAAAAACCCCTGAAAACCCTGATGAATTTTTATCTAATTTTTATTATGTGGTTGGTAACAATAATTTAAGTGATGTAGTCGCGTATACTGCCAATTTAACTTGGGTGGATTCGACTAATGTAGTTTCTTATGATGTTTATATTAATGGAGACTATTATGGGACTGATATACAAAAAATTCAAATAACAACTAATGATGTATTATTAATCACAGTAGTAAAAACAAATAACACATTAGTGTCAAACATTAAGTTTGAGAATATCTTAGTTTAATCTTCCCCGTAGATATCTTTTTTCTCTTTACAGGTCTCAACAATTAAATTTTCTAAAAATTTATAAATCTTTAATCCTCGTTTATCACAATACTTTTTCAGTATTTCATGGACTTTAGGGTCTATTTTAATGTTCTTGATTTCTTTCATAGTTTTTGTGGTGAGAAAAAAGGTAGAATTTATTCCTACTGTTTACTAATACATATTCAAAAGTCAAGTTTTTTGTGTTAGTATCTAATATTTATCAATAAAATAAATCTGCAATAGAATTAATTAAATAATGGCAACAGCACAAGTAAATCAAAAAGTTTTTGTATCACCTGGAGTTTACACATCAGAAACGGACTTATCGTTCGTAGCACAAAGTGTAGGTGTTACTACCTTAGGTTTGGTAGGAGAAACAATAAAAGGACCTGCATTCGAACCTGTTTTTATAACTAACTACGACGAGTTCCAAGCATATTTTGGAGGAACCGAACCTGTAAAATTTATAAACACACAAATTCCAAAATATGAGGCGGCATACATAGCCAAATCGTATTTACAACAATCTAATCAATTGTTCGTTACAAGAATATTAGGATTATCAGGATATGACGCTGGTCCATCTTGGAGTATTAGAGTTACTGCCAATGTTGACCCGTTAACTATTGGTATAATTCCACCAACAGGAGGGACTGCATTTTCTGCAACATTCACTGGATATTCTTCAGGAAGTACAATTCAATTTATATCAGGGGCGTTACCAACTCAAGTAAGTAATAACTATAATGTTCTTTATCGTCTATCGGACGGTAGTACTTCAACATATAGTGAAGATTTTAATAGTAATTTAAGTTTTATTATTGATAATAATTCGTATTCAGCAACTACAGTTGCTTTTTATGGGGCTATTCCATCAGTTGAATATTGGAATGTTATTAGTCAATATCCAAATCAATTAAATGTTTTTGGTTCAAATACAAATAATTTAGATACTAACGATTTAAGTTCAGATTCAAATGACCCATGGTACTACGCCGCGTTTACAAATAATGCGAATTTAAATAACAATTACGCTGGTTACTCATTTTACTATAATGTTTCATCATTAAGTACTAATGATGGTGGTATTACTTACACGGGAACAATTGTTGGGGATTCATATAATTTCTCAGGAACTGCTTATAGTGAATATAATAACATGGTTATTGGAACTTTACGTTCAAGAGGTATTTCATTATACTCTAATAATGCGGACCTTGACGAACATGGTCCTGTGTACCAAGTAACAGGGCTTACTGATGTTACTTTAGTTGGTACCGGTCAATATTCAGGTATTACTAACTCACCATATGAATCGTTTTTAGTTTCAGGTATAACTAAAAGTAATGATACTTTCTCTTTTGAAACTTCATTATCTGCTGCTTCTTCAAGATACATCACTAAAGTTTTAGGTACTGATAATTTTGGTAAATCAAGATTTGAAGTTCCAATATTTGTTGAAGAGTTATACCCAAGTTCTTTAAGTTATGCTTACAATCAAGGATATATTAAAGGTATTAATCCTCAATTAATTGCTCTTGAAGATGCAAGAAGTGAAAATACACAATCGATTGCTTATAAAGTTGAAAAATACCAATCACCTGAAACACCATTTTTAGTTTCTGAGTTAAGAGGTAATCAAGTTTATAAATTATTTAAATTTATATCAATCTCTGATGGAGATGCTGCGAATGTTGAAGTTAAGATTTCTATCGCAAACTTATCATTTAATAACATGACATTTGATGTGCTTGTTAGAAACTTCTTTGATACTGACGCAAATCCTGTTGTTATTGAAAAATTTACTAATTGTAATATGGACGCAAATTCTAACAATTTTGTGGCGAAAAAAATCGGTAGTGCAAATGGGGAATATGCATTAATTTCAAAATACATTATGATTGAATTGGCAGAGGAATATCCAATAGATGCAATTCCTTGTGGATTCTATGGTTATACTCAAAGAGAATATGAATCAACTGAAAATATTTCACCTGTACCTAAATTCAAAACTAAATATTATTTCCCAGGTGAGGTTATTTTTAACCCTCCATTTGGAACAACCGCTAACGCAACTGAATCCGCGGGAGATATTGTTAGAAGAAGTTATTTAGGATTCTCAAGTCAATTTGGTATTGATGAAGCGTTCTTATCTTATAAAGGTAAACAAAATCCACCAAACTGGGTTAGTTCAGCATTACCTATCGCAGGTCAAGCATGGAATTACTTAAGTAGAGGATTCCATATGGACTCAGGTGCTACTGTTGTAACAATTGCTAACTCATATCAAACAAGTGGAGCAACTGCTTTTGAATGTGGTGTTGCTGACTTTAGATTTGACCCTGAAACTCAAGAAAACCCATACTACTTCATTTACTCAAGAAAATATACATTATGTTTTGCAGGAGGGTTTGACGGTTGGGATGTTTATAGAGAATTTAGAACTAACCAAGATAGATTCCAATTAGGAGCGTCAGGTTACTTGGCAGGGGCATCGTCTTCCACAAGATACCCAACAGCGACAGGTCAAGGTTTGTTTAAAAGAATTGTTGTAAGTAATAACACACAAGATTTCGCAAACACTGACTATTACGCATACTTACTTGGTATTTTAACATTCTCAAATCCTGAGGCAACAAATATTAACATATTTGCAACTTCAAGTATTGATTATGTTAACAACTCAAACCTTGTTGAAGAAACTATTGATATGGTACAATATGCAAGAGCTGACTCTGTTTATATTGCAACAACTCCTGATTACTTAATGTATACACCAGATGGTACTAACTCTTTAGATATCATTTACGCACAAGAGGCGGTTGATAACTTAGATAACACAGGAATTGATTCAAACTATACGGCGACTTATTACCCTTGGATTTTGGTTAGAGATACTGTTAACAATACACAAATCTATTTACCACCAACAGGTGAAGTTGTAAGAAACTTGGCGTTAACGGATAACATTGCATTCCCTTGGTTCGCATCTGCGGGTTACACAAGAGGTCTTGTGAATTCAATCAAGGCGAGAGTTAAGTTGACTCAAGAAGATAGAGATACTCTTTATCAAGGTAGAATCAATCCAATCGCAACATTTGCGGACGTTGGTACAGTAATTTGGGGTAACAAAACATTACAAATAGCTGATTCAGCATTGAACAGATTAAATGTAAGAAGATTATTACTTCAAGCTCGTAAATTGATTTCGGCGGTGGCAGTAAGATTATTGTTTGAACAAAACGACCAAATCGTTAGACAACAATTCTTAGATAGTGTTAACCCAATCTTAGACTCAATTAGAAGAGACAGAGGTTTATACGATTTCCGTGTAACAGTTTCTTCAACACCTGAAGACTTAGATAGAAATACATTAGTAGGAAAAATCTATTTAAAACCTACGAAGGCGTTAGAGTTCATTGATATTGAATTCTTCATTACTCCAACAGGAGCTTCGTTCGAGAATATTTAATAAAAAAAATGGGGGGAACAATTCCCCCTTAGCCAAATGAAAAAGAATTTAACAGAAGGATTTAAAGAAGAAGGTTCCCCAGATATGAAATATTATGCGTTTGATTGGGACGATAATATTGTTCATATGCCAACCAAAATTATGGTTAAAACAGAAGGGGGTGACGAAGTGGGTATGTCAACTGATGATTTTGCGGAATACAGACATAATTTAGGTAAATCACCTTTTCAATATAAAGGTGAAACAATAGTAGGGTACGGAAACGAACCATTCAAAAATTTTCAAACCCCGGGAGATAAAGATTTTTTAATTGATGCTATGAGGGCTAAAGAAGGTCCAGCATTTGATGATTTTAGAGAAGCAATTAATAACGGGTCGATTTTTTCCATAATCACTGCGAGAGGTCATAATCCAAATACATTAAAACAGGCAGTTTATAACTACATAATAAATGATTATAATGGGATTAGTAAAGAAGAACTTCTTAAGAATCTTAAAAAATATAGGTCGTTTGTAGGTGAAGACGAGATGAACGATGATGAGTTAATTAAAACCTATTTAGATTTGTGTAAATTCCATCCTGTGTCGTATAATGACGAGGAGGGGGCGGCAAATCCTGAAGAAGCTAAAGTTCGTGCAATGGACAAATTTGTGGAATATATTAGAGAATTATCTTCTAATTTAAATAAAAGAGCATTCATTAAAAATGATGTTAATAATAATTTTGTTCCATCGAACCCAACTATTGGATTTTCAGATGATGATATTAGAAATGTGGAAGTAATGAAAAAACATTTTAAAGACAAGCCTGATAATATAGTTAAAACTTATTCAACAGCAGGAGGAATAAAAAAAGAATATTAACTAGTAATAAAAAAACTAGTATTAAATAATTAAATAAAAAAACTAGTTAAATAAACTAGAATTAAATAAACTAGTCTGGAATATAATGATAATAATTTAATTTCAGAAAGTCAATAAAAATATTTTCCATTTGGATATATTTATGATAATAAACAAAGAAAACTAATTTTAATAATATGGCTGATTTATTGATGAAAATGCCGATTCCTTATGAACCGAAAAGACAAAACCGATTCATTTTAAGGTTTCCATCAAGTTTAGGAATTAATGAATGGTTTGTAGAGTCTACATCAAGACCGCACATTACAATTGCTGCGACGGAGATACCGTTCTTAAACACTTCAACTTATGTTGCCGGTAGATTTAACTGGCAAACAATTAACGTGACATTTAGAGACCCTATTGGACCTTCTGCGTCACAAGCTCTTATGGAGTGGGTTCGTTTACATGCCGAGTCTGTAACAGGTCGTATGGGTTATGCTGCGGGTTATAAAAAAGATATCGACCTTGAGATGTTAGACCCAACAGGAGTTGTTGTTGAAAAATGGATTCTTTATGGAACATTCTTAACCGATGTTAACTTTAATGCGTTGGCTTACAATACAGATGCTTTAGCAACAATCACAGCGACACTTCGTATGGATAGATGTGTACTTGTTTACTAATTTAGTAATACAATAGTCTTTCTATTTATAAAAAATTAATACTAATTATATTTAACCGTAAAGAACATAAACTTTACGGTTAATTTTTTATATGGATAATCAATCAAAAGAATACGGACAAGCGAATTTTTCGCTACCCCACGACGTGGTACCATTGCCATCTCAGGGTGTCTTTTACAAAAACAAAAAAAAATCTATCAAAGTCGGTTATTTAACCGCAAATGATGAGAATTTATTAATGGCGGGCGGAGACGGAATGACCCAAAATCTTTTAAGGACTAAAATTTACGAGCCAGACATACGAGTTGAAGATATGTTGGAAGGTGATGTTGAAGCAATACTTATCTTTTTAAGAAATACTGCTTTTGGGCCTGAAATGGAATTGACACTTACAGACCCGTCTACAAGAAAATCTTTTAAAACTACAGTTGCTTTAGACCAACTAACAATTAATCAAGGTCAACAACCTAATGAGGATGGTACTTTTATTACCACTTTACCAAAATCACAAAATACTATTAAGTTAAAACCAATGACTTATGGTGAGATTTTGGAAAACCAAAGAATTGCTGACACATATCCTGCAGGTAGAGTTGTACCAACAGTTACATTAAGACTTCAAAAAGAAATTATTGAAGTAAACGGTATTACCGATAAAGGAGAAATCGCAAAATTTATTGAGTCAATGCCAATTGCGGATTCAAAATTCATTCGAAAATTTATGAATGATAATGAACCAAGATTAGATATGACACGCACAGTTACAACCCCATCAGGAGAAAAACTTACAGTTAATGTAGGATTTGGGGTTGACTTTTTTCGTCCTTTCTTCTGATTATAGGAAAAGTCAGCTTGATGAGTATTACTATTTAAGTACATTATTACGAGTAGGATATCAAGATTTTTTAATAATGCCTCTTTTTATGAGGAAATATTTACTGGATAAATGGATTGAAGATAATAAAAAGGACTGAAAACTCAGTCCTTTTGTATTTATAATATATCTAATACAATTATAACATGGCAGATAATACGGAAGAAGGTTTTTTAAATGAAATGAAAGCGGCAATGACTTTTAATGCTGCGGAATTTGCGGACGCTTTTGAAAGAATTAGTTCAACAGGTGGAGAAATTAATAAACTTTTTGGGCAATCAAGAGAGAGAATTAACGAAATCAAAACTTCTTTAGCGGACACCTTACCCGGAATTGCTAGATTAGGAGGGGATTTAGGAGATGTTGCTCAGACTATTGGTGATATTGCATTGGCGTCAAACCGAAATGTAATCGCAAATAAAAAGGATGTTGAGGCGATGTACGCGGCCACTAAAATTTTAGGTCAGGGTGCTGAAGAGTTAACAGACCATTTTATGGATATTGGGGTCGGTATTTCTCAAATACCAAAAGAGTTAGAAAAATCAATCAATTATATTCAAAGTATCGGGGGTAACACCAAAGAGGTAATGTCAAGTGTTACTAGAAACATGGACCAAATGAACCGATATCAATTTGAAGGAGGTGTTCAAGGTTTAACTAAAATGGCAGCCCAAGCTTCAATGTTAAGGTTTGATATGGGACAAACATTTGCCTTGGCGGAAAAAGTATTAAATCCCGAAGGTGCGATTGAGGTGGCATCGGCATTCCAAAGACTTGGTGTATCGGCTGGTGCGTTGGCAGACCCATTCCAATTAATGAATCAGTCAATTAATGACCCAGCAGGACTTCAAAATAGTGTGGCTGAGGTTGCAAAACAATTTACCTATTTTGATGAAAAAACAAAAACTTTTAAAATTAATCCACAGGGTGTATTAACATTGAAAGAAATGGAAGCTCAAACGGGTGTTAGTGCTAAAGAAATGAGTAAAATGGGGCTTGCAGCTGCAGAGGCGGATAAAAGAATTTCCGCAATTGGTTCTGCAGGGTTGAATATTAAAGATGAAGACAAACAATACATTGCTAATATTGCAAGTATGGGTGAAGGTGGTGAATATGAAGTTAAAATTAACGACCAAGAAACTAAAAAACTTTCTGAATTAACTCAAGACGAATTTGATAAATTAATTAAAGAACAAAAAACTGGTCCAAAAACTTTAGAAGAAATTGCCAAAAAACAAATGAGTTATTCTGACGCGATTGCAGGAGACGTGAAGGCGATTAAGGCGGCAATAGTTGGTGGAGCGGTGACACAAAAAGATTTACAAAAACTTTCAGAATCCGCAAGAGGGAGAAGTACTGATTTAACAAATTCGGTTTCAAAAAACTTTTCTAATCCTGATGCTGTTAGAGGTGAATTAACAAAAGGATTAGGGGATATTAAATCTTTATACGATGATATTAAATCTGGTAATAAAAAACCTACCGACGCTCTTAGTGATTACCTAACTAAGGCGGGAACACAAGGAGAACAAATAAATTCAAAATTATTAGAAAGTTTTAATAAATCAATAAAAGAAGCTCGTGATAAAAATCCTAATCAAACTGGTTTGGATAAAATGGTTGAAGAAGGTTATAATAAAATTTTAACTGAGTTAGAGAAAAAAGAAAATGCTGATAAAATAAAAGAAAAAAATACTGTTTACGGAAATAAAAATATCTCTTCTCTTATTGAAGGAAGACAAACAAAAGATTTAAAAGAAAAAACATCGGGAGATAGTTCTTTTGGTAGTAAAGACCAAAAAATGACTTATGATGGAAATATTAATATTAATGTAAATATAACAGGGGAAGGGGCAAAAGATTTCAGCCCATCCCAAAGAGAAGAGTTAAATAAGGCAATTAGTAGTACAATAAATTCAACAGAATTTAAACAGGCGATGTTTAGTAATAGTAAATCATCTAACCCATTAAAACCATCAACAGACTCATATGTGGGTAAATAAAAATAACTCTTAATCTATTTATTAATAAAGTAATTAATGGGAAGTCCTTTAGATTATATTAACTCGGATGGTTTCAGAAAGAAACTTATTGTTAGAAACTTAACACCTTATGCTAAGTCTCCTAACCGACCTACGCAACCAGTTAATACAGAATACATTCAATCAGATACCTCGGTTCAAGATAGTCCTGACCAATTAATTGATGTCCCATCATTTGCAAATCAATTATATCCTCTTAACCAATACGGTAATGAGGGTGGTTATGAACAAGTTCCTGACCCAAATGCATTAATGAATACCAAATCAAATGAAGGTGAATATGGATTTCAAGACGCACATATTGTGGACCAATCGTTACCTGAGTCTCAAAAATGGAAACCACTTAATGTCTTTTCTAATGGTTCACAAACTCAATTAGATAGTGCTGAATTTTTTAATTCATTGGATAAACCACAAACAACAAATAACTATAACAATCAACCATATCCAACTACATTTGTACCATCATTTTATAGTCCTTTATCTATATTATTATCTCCAGACCCTTCAGGAAGTAATGGATTATTAAGTCAAGATAGTTTTATTGCTCGTTTAGGTGCTCAAACACTTAGACGTGAGTTTGAAGAAAGGATTGCCGCACAAATTTATCAAGACACAATAGCTCACGCCAATATTTTAAATATTAATAGTGGTTCTGATTTAGTTAATATTATTTCGGGAAATGTTCCATTATTGGAACCAAACTATACAATCACAATAAACGCAAATCCAATCTTAGCGGCTGCAAATTTTGCATTAAGATTAGGGGGTAGTATTTTACCGACATCTACAATACCAGGTTCTTATTTTGACCCTACAATTAATCCGGGACAACCAACAACAATACAACAATTATCATTAGCATTTGCACAAAGTACTGTTGGTAATTTCTTTAATAAGTTAATTGGTGCTGGACAAACGGGTTCTCAGATTTTTTACAACAATACGGGTGCGGGTCAAAAATCAAGATTGTTTAAAAATATTGATTATAACAAATACAAACCACATTACGAAAGAACCCTTATCGATAGAATTGGTGGGGCACTGACAGGTACTTTAACTAATAATAGTAATTTCTATGTTGGTAATATAACGTCTGACCCGTCAAGAGTATTCTCACCGGGTGGTGATGTTCCTGTGAATGCGTTTGGACAAGAACAACAAACTCCTGTTTATGGTCCATCAGAGTTGGCTCAATTATATGAAGGTCCTAGTAAAGAAATTCGTTTAGGTGCTAATGGTCCAACCTATAGTAATGGTGGAGGTATTGAAGGTGGGTTCACATGGGTATCACCTAAATACAAAGGTAATGCTGGTAAAACAGTTGGTTTTGGTGGGGAAATTATAAACCAAGACCAAGATTTTAAACCTTCGTCATACAATTCAACTGAGTCGACAGAAAGAACGTTTAAACAAGGTTCTATTTTAGACCAAACACAAAGAATTATTGATAGCCAACCTCAAGGTGGTAGAAGATTACAACATGTCGGAAACGCTATTGACCAAGTTAGTAAAGTCTTTCATGATGGGTATAAAGAAATGACCAAAGGTTCAATGGTTTATAAATATACAGGTGCTATTGGTCAAGAAGTTGGTACTGAATATTGTCGAGTATTTGCTAAAGATATTCCTTATTTACAATATAATGACCTTCAAAAAGTTGATGGTATTACAGTTAGTGGTAGAAGATTTGCAGATTCAGTATTAGATAACACATATAACCTTAATATAGCCCCTAACAAACAAGAAGGGGGACAGGATTCAACAAACTTAATAGGGAATGGTGCAAATGGTTATGCCAAAAAATACATGTTTTCATTAGAAAATTTGGCGTGGAGAACCTCAAGTACTCCAGGTTATTCTGTTTCTGATTTGGCAATCTGTGAAAGAGGACCAAATGGTGGTAGGGTAATGTGGTTTCCACCATATGGATTAACATTTAGTGAATCAGTATCAACAAATTGGAATCAAAGTGATTTTTTAGGAAGACCTGAGCCTGTTTATACTTATAAAAGTACACAAAGAACTGGTAGTTTAACTTGGAAAATAGTTGTCGACCACCCATCAGTGTTAAATGTGATTGTTAATAAAGTATTAGCAAACGAAACAAACAAAACTAGAGTTAATAGTATTTTAGATTCATTCTTTGCTGGATGTAGAAAATATGATTTATATGAACTTGCCAAAAAATACGCTAACATACCTCCTGGAGAACTATCTTATTTACAAGACATTATCAGTTCAAAAGATGTGTCTAAGGAAGAATTAGAATACACTAAAGGTACCATTCAAACAGGTGTTAATTCACCTGACGGAAGTACAGACCCAATTTCCCAAGTTGGTGGTGGTGGTAATACAAAAGATTATTTTAAAAAATATGTTAATGTTGGGGCTTATTTTGGAAATGATTTCCCAAAACCAAGTAATGTTTCAAATTATTCAAGTGAATACACTAGATATACATCTCCGGCTAACGTAACGATATACACGGGAAAAACTAATGGAGCTCAATTAGGAGAATTTTTTAATACTGTTGTTACTCCAAACTATGATGTTTTAACCGCAATGACACTTGATTTGTCAACACAGTTAAAACAATATCCTGAAGGAATTGTTACCGTTATGATAGATTCAAGTTGTTCAGCGCCTGCAACACAGACATATAATATTGAATTATCTAAACGAAGAATATCATCACTTAAGAAATTTTTTGAAGAAGACATTAATGTTGCCGCGTTTGTGACACAAAAAAGATTAATCATTAAAGAAGGTAAGGCTTTTGGTGAAAATATCCAAAATACCCAACCACGTATGGCAAATAGTTCTACGGGTCCATATACTGTTGACAATTTAACTAAACAAGGGACGACAGTAAATTGTACCGATAGTGATGTTAATACACCTGGAGGTGACACACAAGCAGGGTCAAAAGATATTTTTACGACAGCGGCAATGGCTTGTAGAAGGGCGTACATATCGGCAATTGAATCTACCTTAAATGCCCCTAAATCTCCACCTGTTCCACAATATACTGAAGTTACGGTTGGTAATGTTGTGACAAAAACAGTTAAGGAAGAAGTAATTACTCAAGAAAGAAAACCATACGATAATGTTACTAAAAGAGTTTTAAGGTCTTTATTATCGGAGTGTGATTATTTTGAAACAATTAAGACTGAAACCCCAATGGTTTATGATAACCTTAAAGATAAGTTGAAATTTTTCCAACCAGCATTTCACTCAACAACTCCTGAAGGGTTAAATACAAGACTTACATTTTTACAACAATGTATGAGACCTGGTAATACAATACCAACAATAAAACAAAACACGCCTCAAAGTAAACCCGTGTTAGAATATAATAACGCTATTAACACTGCCTTTGGGGCACCACCTGTATTAATTTTAAGAATTGGAGATTTTTATAACACAAAAATTATCCCAACTTCATTGTCGTTAACATATGAACAATTAGATATTAATCCTGAAGGGATTGGAGTACAACCAATGATTGCCAATGTTACAATGGCATTCAATTTTATCGGTGGTAGTGGATTAAAAGAGTCTGTGGATAAATTACAAAACGCTTTAACATTTAATTATTATGCAAATACGGAAATATACGATGATAGGTCTGATGTTACTGCAGATGAGGAATTTTTAAAAGTATTGGATAAAGAATTTTTGGCATTAAATAATCCACCAGCACCACCCGCAGCTAATCAGGCAGAGCCTAATGCCGGTCAGGATAATAATGGAACGGTTGGAAAAATAACCAGTAATAATATTACCGCTAGTGGTGAAACAGGAACAATAAATTATTCTGAATTTATGGACAAAGTGGTTAAAGATACTCAAACCTATTTTACCACTGTTGTTAACAAAACAAAAGAAACCGTTAGTCAATATAATAATGCTGTTCGTCAACAATGGATGTTACAACGTTCATATACTCAAGGTAATTTAGGTGTTGATACAACAATACCTGTTATCCTTTTTGGTAAACCTAGTGGTGTTGAAAAAAGATTTGATGAGATTTTTGGGGCGTTTGAAAAAAATATTAAAAATGATGATGACCCATTCATAGAATTTATAAGTGCCCCTATTAGAGATTTTTCTAAAAGATTAATTTCAACGGTACAAGACAATTATTTTAATTTTGTTAAAAATAAAAGAAGTGCGTTTCAAAATGCCATCTTTAAAATTATTCAGGATGTAACAACAGTTGAACAAAGTTATCTTCAAACAATGGGTAAAATAAATCTTATTACTTTTCCTGGTATTCCAACAACAGGAACTGATGGATTACAAGGTAGTACGGGTAATGCTAAAGTTTATGTTACATCAGGTACCACAAAAGTTTCAACATCATCAGTACCAACACCAACAGATACATTAATAGAATTAGTAAATGATGTTAAAAAAATACAACAAAATATTAAAGAGTTTAATCAAATAATTTGGACTCAGAATGAATTTGATTATGGAGGTGGTGGTGAAAAATATGTAGGTACTTTGGTTTTTGAAACAGCGGATAATGGTGTTTCAAAACAAATAACAGTTGAACAAGTTTTTGTACCTTTTAGTAAAAATTCATTATTTGATAAAACCGCATTCAAACAAGAATATATGATTTTATCAGATGATATACTTGATGATAAAAAATATCAAACATTTAAAACAGCAATAATTGGTGATATTATTGGTAATAAATCAATCATTGGTAAAGGGTCCGATAACATTGACGCAGTATTTGACGCGTATTGGATAAATGTTGCAAAGCCTGTTTTCTTAGGAGAGAATAATATTACTAAATCTTTTATTGAAAATATGGAAAAAACAAAATTAAAAAACTTTATAGTTTATACACCATTCACTACCAAAACAAGAGAATTTACTTATACTATTGAAAATACTGCGGTAGAAGATGTTGTAAAATCGCAAAAGAATATGATTAAAGGTTTAGGGGCGACAACAAACCAAAACACAAATAAAAACACTTGGGATGATACCAACGGGAATTCAACAGGTGCTTACATTTCTAAAGCAAAATTAAACTAATGGCATTTCAATATTGGAACAGATATAGTGATTTTTTAATTAACGGAGAACAAACTGTAGTTCCGTTTGTGCCAATTGCTCAAAAATCAACTGACAAAGCATATATCTATAAAGTTGCTCGAAGTAGATTAGATAAAGTATCACAAGAGTATTATAACTCACCATACTTTAGTTGGTTGATACTTCAAGCTAATCCACAATTTGGAGGTCTTGAAAATAACATATATGATGGTGCTATATTGATAATTCCTTTTCCATTACTACCTTCATTACAGGATTATAAGGCAGCATTAGAAAATCATTTTTATTATTATGGTAGGTAATTTAGGACCGGACAACAGCGGAAACATATATGTTGAATTTGACTATAATAACTTAATAGTCGTTGATCCAAACAAAACAACTAAAGATGGACAAATTTCTGAGAGGTTAGTTGACCACGAAAATCTTGTTATGTATGCAAATTTAGAGGCGGAAGTACTTCCAAGGACTAAACTTGCGGTGGGTATAAGTCCTGAAGATAGTGGGTTAAGAACAATTTCTGTTGCAAAAATGAACTTTTTAAAACCAGGTAAAAATGATTATCTTGGAACAGGGTATTATGACGAACTAACAGGGCAAAATGTTACAAAATTTGATGGGACTAACCAACCACAACAAGTAGGCGTAATACCTAAAAATGGTGAAAAACCGTATTATGTTAATACAGTTTCAAATGAAACAAATGTAATGGATAATGGGTTATTAGGTATTACCCAAATACACGTTACAACAAATACATCGTTCATACCATCTGTAACTATGGAGTTAGAAGATGTCCAAGGGAAAGCATTATTTCAATTAGGTAATAACTCACCATATTCAGCATTTTTTAATTTACCATACCCACCATTTTATTTAACCCTAAAAGGTTATTATGGACAGGCAATCAGATACCAATTAAACTTAGAAAAATTTAATGCTAGATTTAATTCGGTAAGTGGTAATTACCAAGTTTCACTGACTTTTAAAGGATATAAGTTTAATATATTAAATGAGATTGCAATGGGTCATCTTTTGGCGACACCACACATGTTTTCTCAAAGTTTTAGTATAGGTCAAACACCTGTTGGCCCACAACAAACAAATAAATCTGCAGAGTCACAATCTAAAACTCAAGCGGCTAAGGCGTTTAATAATGTTAATAGTCCTGACGCAATTGTAACTGAATTAATTGCGGAAAGAGGATATCAAAAAATTGTTGAGGTTTATAGTGAATATAAATCAAAAGGATTAATCTCAAAAGATTTACCTGAATTAACTGTTGTTCAGTTAATGTCTAAATTAGAACAATTTGAGACATTAATTATGGCCTCCTTTGATAAAACTGAAGTTGCTTCATTAACTAATATTAGAAATTATAAAGGAATATTAACTCAATATTTTGGAAGTGTTAGAGGTTCCACGGGTTCTTGGTTTAATACTTATTTAAACCCAAATCCAATAATTTTAAAAGGTGGAGATAAAACTTATGTTTTTAAAAATAGTGACCCTGGTCAGCAAGCCACCTATATTTCATTATTAGAAAGTAATATTAAAAAATTTAATGAAGGGTTAGCCGGAAATCCAACATTAGGTACTCAAGGCACCGCACCAATACCTAATCCAATTAAACTTGACATGATTAAAATTGCACCACCATCAGACACTAATATTGATTGGGTAGCAACAACCACGGCACAAACAGGAAATCCTAAACCAAGTCAAGAAGTTATTGACTCCGTAACAAAACAATATGAACCATTATTTACTCCAATTTTTAATGAAATAATTGTTAATGATAAAAAACAACGTACACAAATTAAACCATCATTTTTTGTATTTGAAGGTAATGGTAGATTTGATTTAACAATATCATCTTTAGAGACACAAGCAAATAAAAAATTGTCTGAATATGAAACAAAAATTACTGCGGAATTATTAAGAAAAATTGAAGATAAAGACGCGGGTATTGGATTTAAACCAACAGTAAGAAATATTGTTGCGGTTATTATGGCTTCGGCAGAAGCGTTTATCAGGTTAATGGATGAGACACATACCAATGCTTGGAATGTAAGATATGACCCTGTTAGAAAAAAAGCGATTTTAGATAACCCCTCATCGGCACCTAGTTCTGAAACAAGAGACCACGTAGTACAAACACAAGGTTCGTTATTAGGTAATACCGCGGCTGAGAATTCTCAAATTCCAGTATACCCATGGCCACAATTTTTTGTGGAAACTCCTGATGATAAAAAAGGGAGATTTCAATTAAAATATATTGCAGACCCATCTGTTGTTGATTTAACAGGTGGAGCTGATTATTCAAAATGGCCTGAAGTTCAGTTTGTTGAAGAGTATATGAAAGGACTTACCCAAAAATTTCAAACACCAATAGCACCTCCACCATTAGAAACAGACCGAGAAACTAATATTATTAATATTAACGCAATTGAATTTCCTTCAACAGGAATTGCTTATTCTAATAAAGAAGAAGTTAAATTTTTCTATGAGATATGGGAAAGACAATTTTTAACGTCTCACTATTCAGGGTTTGTTAGAGCCAACGCTAATCAAATACAAGATTTAATTAAACTTAATGTTGAGGCTGAGATTAGTAATGTTAAAAATGGTTTAGGTTTAAGTTCTCCTTATATTACTTTTAAATTAAAAAATTATGGATTAAATGCTGCTAACTACCCGGAGTTGTTAAAGACTATCTCAAATATGGGAACAGGAAGAGCTTACCAAGATTATGTTAGAGATTTCTTTGTTACACCATATCTTAGGACTATAACAGAAGATTCTTTTAGTATATTAAATGTTGAGGATATTGGTAAAATCCCACAGACAAGTACAAAATCGGAAGGACTTAAAAAGTTAATAGATAATGCCCCTAATGACCCTTTGATTGTTGATACAATACCTTATACCGACCAAACATGGTGTACAAACAATTTAAATCAAGGTGTAAGTTCTACAGGTAATCAAGTATACGGAACCAAGAAAAGTTTAATGATATTTGAACCAAGAAAAATTATTGCAAATTTTAATGATGTTTTTAATTATAAAATTAATAGACCTGTTACAAACTTTTCATATTTAACTGGTTTAAATCCTACAGCTGTGGCGATTTCATCTATAATATTTAATGGTGTAATACCTGGTTTATCTAATTTTTATGAGACAAGGGCAACTGTTAATTTTATACCTACCGAAGGGTTTGTTTATGGTTCGACACCTACAGGATACTTAAGTCCAAGAACAACAACATCTATGTTGAATACTCCGTATTTTGTTAATGCAATCCAAAATGGGGTTGATAATTCAAGAGTTTCAGGTAACACCTATCCATATACTCAAGCGGCGTATTTATTTATTAATTCATTACCATTAGCGACGTTAAGAGAAAAATATAAAACAATATCAGATGATGATGTGGTGACTGAATTAGATTACATATCATCTTGTTTTAAAAAGTTTGGAGCGATACATAAAATACCATATGCTTGGATAATAAAATATGGTTCAATATGGTATAGATACAAAACATATAAACAAACAGGTATTGATATATTGGCAACCGCTTGGAAAAATTTTGATTATTCTAAAAACTATAATCCAATAACACCTGTAACAACGGGCACCACAACAGGTACAACTTCGGCAGGGGCAATAATATCTGGAATTACAACTGGTACGTCAGTACAATATAGTTTTAAATACAATGGAGTTAATCGAAATGTTGTTTTACAAAGTGAAACACCAATAAGTGTTGATATGCAAGTTGGATTTTATCCAAAATTAATTAACGATTTTAATTTCTTTTATAATGGATATGATTTGTATACGGGTTATACAAATAGTGAGATACAACAAAGTGTTAATGATGGACTAAAAATGTATAATTTTACAAGTTCAAATATTAATAATGGTACTCAAAATGGTAAAAATTTAAGACTAATAACATGGTCTGTAATGTTACCAAATAATGTACCACAAGATGATGAAGATTGTGACCCTACAAACAACACTAAAGGTACCACTTATTATGTAGTTCCATCATTTGGAACAACATTAAATCAAACTGTTGGTACTTGTATGACGGGTGAAACAACATCACCAGGAACTAAAGTTAATCTTACAAATAACAGTAGTGTCTATAATGGTTCTGTTAGATGTTTATGGCCGGCAACTAATTTTGGTTATTTTAATAATAATCAAATATCATACCCACAACCTGATTCTTACATTAATAATATAACAACAGGAAGTGAACAATCACCGGTACAGTTTTTAACGTATATGAATTATTCAAAGATTGAAGAAATATTTTCTGTTTTTGATAAAAAAATATTAGACTCTTTTGAACAAGAATTTTTGAATTTTAGTAAACCTGACACAGATATTGATTTTAGTAAAGAGGCGGTTACTTATAACCAAAGTCCTATTAATCTTAATTCTGAGTTTAGAAATTTTCAATCATTATTTAAATCTTTGATGGAAGTTCCTGCTAAAAAAACAGACGAATTAGAGACAGATTATTTTGGTGGGGTTATTATTAAACAATTTGACGTATTTCAAAATAACATTACTAATTTCATGCAATATGATGTTCTTATTAGATATGGTAATCCGTCAAATTATAATCGAAGAATTCTTAATTCTTATTTATCATTATATGGTCCAATTGAAGTCGCCGACCCAATAACATTTAATCCATATATTAAAAATAGTTTACCAACCAGTGTTGGTGGAATAACTTTACAACAATCACGAATTAATAACCCAACGGCATGGTTTGAATTAGAAACACAAGTTGGATTTTCAACAATTGAAAATATTGTTTATAGTTCTAATGGTTCATATATTACCGATTTTTTTGTTGATAATAATATAGAGTTTACATCACAAAATGTAATATTATTGGCACCAATAATTAAAATGTATGCAACTCAAAAATTAAAATCTCCAACAATAACAGATGCGCAATTTAAAAATCAATTAAATAAATATTTGGACTTAGAGTCTACTTTACAGGGTAATTTTTTAAATGGTTTATTATCTGGATTAAATGCTATATTACCTAATCAACAACAATTACCTGAAAGAGCGGTACAAAGTGTTATAAGTGGAGACCAAAGTAAAGTTGAAAATTATGAAGTTTTTAAATCATTAAATGACAAATGGATATCTGGTGGTGATTATACTACTAAAACTTTGTTTGAAGATATAATGTTTTTAGATAGAGCTTCAAGAAATATTGGAGATACTATTCTAGTAGATATCTTTGATTTAAAATATATGTTTGGTGTTGGTGGAAAACCTGGTGAATATTCGTTAAATCAAGCGATGAGCGTTTACACGTTTATTAGTGGTATCCTTATTAAGAATAATTTTAATGTAATGAACTTGCCAGCATATGTTAATTTTTATAACGTACAAGACGCTGATGGAGTTAAAACTCCATTAGGTAGTGGTGGTTCATTGGCCTTTGCAGATAGTTTATGGGGAACTTTTTTGGATGTTGATTATAGAAAATCAGGTCCTAAAATGGTTTGTTTTTATGCTGGTAAACCATCACAATATTTAGATTTACCTAAAGGTAATTTTAAATATAGAGATGACGCATTTGAAATGAGAAGGGCTTCTGAAAATCCTTTACTTGAAAATCAACAAGGTAAAACAGATTGGGCGGTATCTAACAAGTGTGTTGGATTTACCGTAGACATTGGTATTAGAAATCAAAATATTTTTTATTCATTCAGTGTATCTCAAGACAATGGTGTTGCAACATCAGAATCAATTAATACTCAATTGAATATGGTTGACCAAGCGTCAGGTAGACAATCGGCAACTCAAAATGTTAGTTTATACAATCTTTATAAAAATAGAAGTTATAAATGTACGGTTAATTCATTAGGAAATGCTTTAATACAACCTACAATGTATTTCAATCTTAGACATGTTCCAATGTTTAATGGTCCTTATATGATTCAATCAGTAGAACATACAATTCAGTCAGGTAATTTTCAAACACAATTTACAGGGATTAGACAAGGTGTGTTTGATTTACCAGCAATTGATAGTTTCTTACAAAGTATTAATCAAAATCTTTTAACTAAACTTGAAGAAATTTTAAAAATTAATAAAGATAGTGTTACTATTAGTGGTACAACAAATACGATTAAGAGTACTCAAGTACCACAAAAGGCGGATAATACTTTAGATACAACAAATGCTTGTGCTTCTAATCTTAATAGTTCATTTGCTGCTGGATACCAAAGTGTTACAGGTACATTAACAAAAATAACACCAAAAACATTTGCTGACGCAATAATTAAAGTTGCACCAAACAATAAAGAACTTCAAAATATTATTTACTGTTTATCATATATTAGAACATTCCAAGTCGACTCATTTAATGGATGGAACAATAACTTGGCATTAATTTCATTAACTACGGATTGGGGTGGACAAAATACGTTAATATCAAGAAACTATAGTTGTGTAAAAGTTACGACAAACCCATCATCAAGTTCTTCCCAACCAATTACACATTTTGACACAATTGAATCTTATATTAGATTTATGATTGGAAGATTATCGCCAAGAGTTGACCAAATATTGGAGATGGGATTAGCCAAATGGTATGTTTGTCATTGGCCAACAGATAATGTTTCGGAAGATTATTATGATTCACATATTAACGAATTTAAACAAACTAAAGATACATTATATGAAGCTTTAAATTCTGCGGTTAAAGTTGGATTATCAAGTATTGCTAATTCTAAAGACCTTAAATTAACAATTAAAAAGACAGAGGAAAAAGGAAACAGCCCTGGCGTTACACCAACACCAACACCACTTCCATTGTTGGCGGGTAAAACTTGCCCTCCACCAGTGTATAATACTATCGCTCCATTATCGGGATATACAGGAACGGTTCTTCAAGTTAATGGTAGAAATTTAATAACAACTAAAGAAGTTAAAATTGCTAATGTATTAGTACCATTTAGTAGTGTTACCGTTGTTAATGATACTTTAATAAGATTTGTAGTACCTAAAATATTCACAGGTGAGGTTAACATTTACACCCAAATTGGTATTACAACAGATTATGGTTCATTCTCAGGAGGAACTTTATTTAACTATAACCCATCATTAAGTGGAACATCTATGACATCACCGGGTTCAATTACAAATCCTGAGGCGGCAAATACTCCTGTAGCAAGTACTACGGCAACAACTGCGACAACAACAACAAATGTGACTAATGTTGCGCCGGGGGTAAATACAAATCCTCAAAATACAGGTCCAAAAACATTAATTATTGTTACTGATTCTAAAGATGCACGAGGTAGTACCACACAATTAACTGTTAGGGTAAATCCTGAAGCAGGTGCTTGGAAAATAGATACTCAAACTGATTATTCATATCAAATTGTGGATATTGTACCAGGAGCAAATAACAAATACATTGAAGATAGAATTGAAACTGGTTATAGACAACCTTTTAATGGATATGTTTCTGCTGACCAACAAGAATTTTCAATTTCAAAAGAACAAATGATTAAGGTTGTAGGTGTTGATGATTTAGATGAAAAAAATATTAGAGCTTATACTCAAATTGAATTATATGTAAGACCTGATGATAAAGTTAAAAATCCAAACGATGTAATTTTAAATTATAATTTTAATATATTCCAAACAGATATTAAAGAGGGTGACCCTGTGGTTGCAACACCACCACCACCACCTGTAACAACTAGTGGTACTACTTTTCCAGAAAAACAATTGTCAATAACTTTAGTTGGTGAAAGTCCTAATATCCAAGGAATGGGGTTAGAATATTTTAATATTAAAAAACCTGCCGGTGGATACATTACATTTAAATTTAACTCTCCTGAATTTAACAATAATTGGTATACTGATAAAGATATTATTAACACTAATAATCAAATAGCACCATATTCTGCAGTATTAAATACTAATAGTCAAACATATGAATACACTGTTAATAGTTTAGGTGTGTTTAGATTAAAAATTGGATATAGACCTTACGGATTTACATCTCCAGTGGGTGGTCAAGTATTAACACAATACGCTTACAGTCCACCTTTCACTTTATAACATAACAACATATTTATAATAAAAACAATTTTATGAACATAAAATCAGCATTAGACAACTATCTTGGGAAATCAACAAGAGTTTCTCAAACAGATAACGGTGACGGAACACAACAAGTTTGTGATTTAGACACAGGAGATTGTTATACAATCAGAGAAAGAGATGGTCTTATTGAGAGAGCGGGACATCAAACAACAATTAACAGAAAAGTTAGAGTTGAGACAGCGGGAGGAATTAAACAATTATTAAACGGATAATACCATGGTAGATAAAAAAATATTAAGTGAAATTCAGAGATATAGAAGTATTAATCAATACATTACAGAACAGGCTGCGGATGCAGCACCACTACCTCCTGAAGATTTAGGTCCATTGGCACCTGCACCTGGAGATGTAGGAGCGGGAGTGCCACCACCACCTGCAGAGGCGGGAGCGGTTCCACCACCAGCACCAGAAGGAGGTCCAATTGATATCGCAAATGACCCTGATATTGAAAAACTTGACGATGAAGGAAATCCTGATGAAAGTTCTGACACAGGAAGTGAAGATTCTGAAGAACTTGATATTACGGAGTTAGTAGATTCTCAAAAAAATATTGAAACAAAACAAGAAGAATATTTTAATAATTTATTTGGTCAATTGGATAATTTACAATCAAGACTTGGAGAGATGGACAATATAATGAACAAATTAAATAGTCTTGAGGCTAAGATTGAAAAGTATAGAGAAAAAACACCTCAAGAAAAATTAGAATTAAGAACATATGATTCATATCCATTTAATCAAAAACTTTCACAATTTTTTGACGATAAATCTGAAGAGATGGAAAAGACAGGAAAAAATGATTATGTTTTAACAACAGATGATGTTACAGACATTAATTCATCCGACATTAAAAGTTCTTTTCAACCAGGAGGAATACCAAGTAACGATAATTACAAAACATCGTTTAGATAAAATAAAGGTGTCGAGAGACACCTTTTTCATTTGACTAAAGTCACATTATAACCTATATTTATATCAGATAGATAATCACTTAAAATTAAAAAAACATGAGTTCATTAGACGCCGTATTGGCACAGTACGAAAAATCACAACAATCTGCGGGCGGAGCCCAAAGTAAAATGTCGCAAGACGAAAGAATGAAAAAGTATTTCGCTTTAATCTTATTAGATAAAGAGAAATCAGGACAGAGAAGAGTAAGAATTCTTCCTACTACAGACGGTTCTTCACCGTTCAAAGAAGCATGGTACCACGAAATCCAAGTTGGTGGTCAATGGCAAAAATTCTACGACCCAGGAAAAAACGACAACGAACGTTCACCATTGAATGAGGTTTACGAAGAATTAATTGCTACAGGTAAAGAGTCTGACAAACAATTAGCGGCTCAATATCGTTCTCGTAAATTCTATATCGTAAAAGTTATTGATAGAGATAAGGAAGAAGACGGACCAAAATTTTGGAGATTCAAACATAACTACAAAAATGATGGTATTTTAGACAAAATCATTCCGATTTGGAGAAATAAAGGTGATATTACTGACTCCGAAAAAGGTCGTGATTTAATCATTGAATTAAACAAATCAAAAGCACCAAATGGTAAAGAATATACCGCTGTATCTACAATTATGTATGATGACCCAGCACCTGTTCACGAAGATAAGGTACAAGCAAAAGCTTGGATTGAAGATGAGTTGACTTGGTTAGATGTATATTCTAAAAAACCTGTAGAATATCTTGAGGCAATTTCTCGTGGAGAAACTCCAAAATGGGATTCAGAAAAAGGTGGATACGTTTACGGAGATAGTTCTGTTGAAACAGAATCTTTCGGTGGTAGTAAACCAAAAGACACACCTATTGTTGACCCACAAGCAAATGATGAGGTTGATGAAGACCTTCCATTCTAAAATAAAACAAACATCATGTATGGTATCTTGTATGGTACCATACATGTTAATTTTATCATATGACATTTAAAGAAGAAATTGACCTACAATTAAGGGATAATAAAATGTTGTCTTATGAAATATTAAGTCAACTAAAAGATAAAGGATACTTTTCAGGTAGAGCTAAACAAATTGGTGAAACAGTTTTGTTTGCTATGTTGAAAGAAGAATCAGAAGATGGGGAATTAGGTCTTAGATTAATAACCCTTCATGAAGAAGAAATTGGTATTCTTTATGAAGAAGACAGTAGTTTCTATAATAGAAATAAAACAAACAAATTACCTAACATTAAAAGAATAGAAAATGGCAATCAAGAAAACTGATTTTAAGTCTATTAAAGACAAATTCTCAACATCGGCAAAATATAAACCTCAAAGGTTTTTCGATTTAGGTCCTGATTTTTTGGATGCGGTTGGATTACCTGGACCGGCTATTGGACATTTAAATATGTTCTTAGGTCACTCAGATACTGGTAAAACAACTGCGTTAGTTAAAACAGCGGTTGATGCTCAGAAAAAAGGTATTCTTCCTGTGTTTATTATTACAGAGCAAAAGTGGTCGTTTGAACATGCAAAACTTATGGGATTTGACTGTGAGGAAGTTGTTGATGAAGAGACAGGTGAACTTGATTGGGATGGATTTTATATTTTCAATAATAATTTTAGTTATATTGAACAAATAACAGACTATATTAATAATTTGTTAGATGAGCAAGAAAAAGGTAATTTAGATTACAGTTTATGTTTTATGTGGGATTCAGTTGGTTCTGTTCCTTGTAAAATGACTTTTGAAGGTAAGGGTGGAAAACAACACAACGCTTCAACATTGGCGGATAAGATTGGTATGGGTATTAATCAAAGAATTTCAGGGTCTCGTAAGGCGGATTCTAAATATGAAAATACTTTAATTATTGTAAATCAACCTTGGGTTGAGTTACCTGATAATCCATTTGGACAACCAAAAATTAAAGCTAAAGGTGGAGAGGCAATTTGGTTAAACTCGTCATTAGTTTTCTTATTTGGAAATCAAAAAGGTGCGGGTACAACTAAAATTACTGCAACGAAAGATAAAAGAACTATTAAGTTTGCATCAAGAACTAAAGTATCTGTAATGAAAAATCACATTAATGGTTTAGGTTATGATGATGGAAAAATTATTGTAACCCCTCACGGATTTATTGCCGGTAAAGACAGTGCAGAAGAAAAAACAAATATTGAAAAATACAAAAAAGAATACGCAGAATATTGGAAAGATATCATCGGAACTGACGGTGACTTTGACCTAAAAGAAGAAAAAGAAGTCGACTAGTAATTTAAATCACAACCCTTATTAAAACATTAATAATAGATGGGTCCAACTTAATGAAGATTGGATTTCATGGAGTAAAAGACCTCTATAGTGACGGAAGTCACTTGGGGGCTATTTACCACTTTATCAATACAATTCGAAAATTCCTTGAAGAACATAACTATGATAAAGTTGTTGTTTTTTGGGATGCCGAATACAGTTCATCCACTCGGAAAGAACTATATCCACAATATAAAGGAAAAAGAAAGAATGATATGAACGAGTATAAACTTGAATCATATCTTGAACAAAATGCCCGTGTTAAAAAATATCTTGAAGAAGTTTTTATAAGACAAGTTGAGATGATTCATAATGAGGCCGATGATTTAATTGCTTTTTATTGTCAAATTGCAATCGATGAAGACATCACTATTTTTTCTTCAGATAAAGACCTCACACAGCTTATCTCGGATAAAGTATCCGTTTACTCACCAAACTTAAAAAAATACTTTAAACAAGGTGATATGGTTATCATTAATAAAGTTGAGATACCACATTACAATGTATTAACTTGTAAAATTTTTGCAGGAGACAACTCAGATAATATTGATGGTATTGAAGGTTTAGGGGAAAAAACTTTGGTTAAGTTATTTCCTGACATTCAAAAAATGCCCGTTAATATGGACACTTTATTAGAAATTGCTCGAAATAACGAGCAAAAGAAAAAACCTAAATCATTGGAGAATATTTTGATTGGTAAAACAAAAAATGGTATACTTGGAGAAGAGTTCTATAAGATGAATAAAAAGATTGTAGACCTTGGAATACCACTTATTACCGACGAGGGTAAAGAACTCGTTAAACAAATCTACACTGATACCATCGACCCCTCGGATAGAGGATACAAAAACTTAATGAGACTTATGATGGAAGATGGTCTCTTTAAGTATCTTCCCAAGAATGATGAGGCTTGGGTAAACTTCCTTCGACCATTTATGAAATTAACAAGAAAAGAAAAAAGAAACACAAACAAAAATTAAACAAACATGAGAGAACAAGACAGTACAAAAATGGAATTCCTTTTGACCCTGAATGAAAACATCGTAGTTCAAAGATTTTTTAATGTTAGAGGGTATAACCCAAAGGCAAAAAACTCTGTTGATTTATACGATTTTATTTTAAATTTGAAAGATGAACTTCAACACGCTTTGACAATGAAAACGGTGATTTACATGATGGACAATAAAGAATCAATTGTTCATGACCAATCAATTATGAACACATCTTATACAGATGGTCCTGAAGATTTTAACATTTATGTTAAACTTGGGGAACAGACAATTTGTCATAGAGTTTTTGATGGAAAATTTTATCCTCCGAAAGTTCGTTATACAGTCGATGTACGACCACTTTTAAAAGAGGTACTTCGTGAATTAACTGACATTTTTTCAAATCCTAAATTAAGTTACAATTATTTGGAATTTGAACTAAGTAGGTAGCTATTTAATTAATACACAGTTAAACATTAAAACAATTTATGAACAAAAATTTTGATTATTTAGGGAACACATTTCAACTACAATTACTAAATCAAATAGTAGTAGATAAAGATTTTTCATCGTCTATTATGGATGTAATTGAGTCGTCGTACTTCGACAATAAATACTTTAAAATCATTTTACAAATGATTAAAGAGTATTACATAAAGTACCAATCTACTCCTAATTTCGAAACTCTTGACCAAATTGTTAAATCCGAAATTACACAAGAAATAGTTGCAAAAGTGGTCTTAGATACCCTAAAACAAGTAAGTGATGCTCCATTTGAGGGTACTATGTTTGTTCAGGAAAAGGCGTTAAAGTTCTGTAAACAACAAGAACTTCAAAAGGCGATGGACAGAGCTCAAAAAATTATTACAGAAGGTGATTTTGAGTCTTATGATAAAGTAGAAGGATTAGTAAGAAATGCGTTACAAGTCGGTGAAATTGAAAAAGGGCAGACAGACATCTTTGATAACTTAGATACCGTATTAGATGAAGATTATAGACACCCAATTCCTATGGGAATTGCAGGTATTGATAGACTACTTAAGGGTGGTTTAGCTAAAGGTGAAATTGGTGTTATCTTAGCTCCAACAGGGGTTGGTAAGACAACAATTTTAACCAAAATTGCAAACACTGCGTTTAATTTAGGATACAATGTCCTTCAAATATTTTTTGAAGACAACCCTAAAATTATTCAAAGAAAACACTTCACACTTTGGACAGGAATTGAGCCTGATAATTTGGTTAAAAATAAAGAAGAGGTGATGTCTAAAATAACTGAAATTAAAGAGACTATGAAAAATGAGTTAATTTTGAAAAAATTAGCTTCTGACACTATGACTATGAATCAAATCAAAAATCAAGTTAGAAAAATTATTGCCGATGGCACAAAGATTGATTTAATTATGTTAGATTATATCGATTGTATATTACCTGAATCATCAAGTAAAGACGAATGGAAAGCGGAAGGTTCTGTAATGAGAGGGTTTGAAGCAATGTGTCATGAACTAGATTTAGTGGGATGGACCGCAACACAAGGTAATAGGTCTTCAATTTCAGCTGAAGTAGTGACGACCGACCAAATGGGTGGGTCAATTAAAAAGGCTCAGGTTGGTCACGTAATTATCTCTATCGCTAAGACCCTACAACAAAAAGAAATGAATTTAGCAACAATCGCAATAACAAAATCTCGTCTTGGTAAAGACGGTGTAGTTTTTGAAAATTGTAAATTTAATAATGAGTTGTTAGAAATTGATACTGAAAGTTCAGTGACATTCTTAGGGTTTGGAGAACAACAAGAGGAAAGAAAAAGAGATAGGGTTAAAGAGTTAATGGAAAAAAGAAAACAAAAAGAAGAACAACAAAAACAAAATTAAAAAAATGAAAGAAAAAATATTAGAACCAAATAATGACAGATTCGTTATCTTCCCTATTGAACATAATGATATATGGGAATTTTACAAACAACATCAAGCCGCTTTTTGGACTGCGGAAGAAGTAGATTTATCTAATGATATTAGAGATTGGGAAAACCTATCAGATAATGAAAGATTTTTCCTTAAAAATGTATTAGCGTTCTTTGCAGCGTCTGATGGTATTGTAAATGAAAACTTGGCTGAGAATTTCTTAAAAGAGGTTCAATATGCTGAAGCGAAGTTTTTTTACGGATTTCAAATTATGATGGAAAACATTCACTCGTTAATGTATTCATTATTGATTGACACTTATGTTTCTGATGAAACAGAAAAAGACGAATGTTTCCACGCGATAGATAGATTACCAGCGGTTCAAAAGAAAGCTAAATGGGCTCTTGATTGGATTGAGAACTCCTCTTTCCAAGAAAGATTAGTAGCATTCGCTGCGGTTGAAGGTATTTTCTTCTCCGGTTCGTTCTGTTCTATCTTTTGGATGAAATCAAGAGGAATTATGCAAGGATTATGTAACGCTAACTCATTAATCTTTAAAGATGAGAACTTACATTGTGATTTTGCAATTCATTTGATTAACAATCATGTTGAAAATAAACCAACGGAGAAAAGAATTAAAGAAATTTTACTATCTGCATTAGAGATTGAAAAAGAATTTATTACCGAATCATTACCTGTGTCTTTAATTGGTATGAACTCAAATTTAATGAAACAATACCTTGAATTTGTTACTGATGGTTTATTAGTTAAGTTTGGATGTAAAAAACATTTTAATGTTGAACAACCATTTAAGTTTATGGAACAGATTGCTGTTGAAACAAAAGGAAACTTCTTTGAATCAAGAACAATGGAGTATCAAAAGGCCAAGTTAGGTGAGTCATTAACATTTACAGACGATTTTTAATATGATGTCACTAAAGATAAGAAAAAGAGGGGGAGATGAAGTTTCGTTTAACCCTCAAAAAATTTACAATAGAGTTAAACGTGCTGCGAGAGGATTGACTGTTAATGCTGACGAGGTATTCATTAAAGTGATTACTTCAGTTCCAACTGAAGGTGTTATTACAACTAAAGAATTGGATAAATTGGTTTACGAGATTGCAGCAGCTTACACTGGTAGTCATCACGATTACTCAAGACTAGCGTCATCTGTGGCTATTTCAGCATACCATAAAGAAACTGATGATAGTTTCTGTAACACAATGCATACTTTACATGTTGATGGTATTATTAACGATAAGTTAATGGAAACTATTGAACTATATGGTCCTGAAAATATTGATTCTGTAATTAATCACGAGAATGATTACAATTTTGATTATTTTGCATGGAAATCATTATCAGAAATGTATTTGTTGAAAACTCCTGAAGGTAGAATAATTGAAAGACCTCAACATATGTATATGAGAGTGGCTTTATGGGTTACTAAATCATTTGAACAAGCGGTTGAATACTATCAATCATTATCAAATCAACTTATTTCTCCTGCGACACCAATTATGATTAACGCGGGTACTAAGACACCTCAGTTGGCATCTTGTGTATTGAAATACAATAACGGGGATTCAAGAGAAGGTTTATTACAAACGTTTAGTGACATTTCAACTTATTCATCGGATGCTGCGGGTATAGGATTATGTATGTCTAACATTCGTAGTAAAGAAAGTCGTATTAACTCATCAGGTGGGTTTGCGGGTGGTTTACTAAAATACCTAAAGATTGTTAATGAAGGATTAAGATTCTTCAATCAACAAGGTAGAAGACCGGGTAGTGCCGCAATCTATATTGAACCTTGGCATAAAGACATCATTGATTTACTTGAAATTAAAAAGAATACTGGGGCTGAGGAATTGAGAGCAAAAGATTTGTTTACCTCAATTTGGTTGCCGGACAACTTTATGAATGCGGTTAAGAACAACGATGATTGGTACCTATTCTGTCCAAACGACATTATCAAGGCAGGTATCAAACCATTACAAGAAGCTTACGGTGATGAGTATGAATCAAACTACAATAAAGCGGTTGAACTTGGTTTAGGTAAGAAAGTTAAAGCACAAACAATTTGGAATAAAATTATTGAATCTCAAGTTGAAACAGGTGTTCCTTATTTATGTTCTAAAGATAGCGCTAACAGAAAGACAAACCATCAAAACATTGGAGTTATAAAACAATCTAACCTATGTAATGAGATTTACCAATATACTGATGAAAACACAACAGCAATCTGTACATTATCATCCATGGTATTAAAGAATTTTATTGTTAAGGGTGAGTTTGATTTTAAATTACTTTACAATGAAGTTAGAAAAGTTGTTAGAGCACTTAATAAAGTTGTTGACATTAATAGTTATTCAACTGAACAAGGTAGAAAAGGTGGTTTAGAACAAAGAGCGATTGCAATTGGAACACAGGGTTTAGCGGATGTATTTTTCTTAATGGATTATATCTTTACAACTGAAGAGGCTAAAAAACTTAACAAAAATATTTTTGAAACTATCTACTTCGCGGCAATCACTGAGAGTATGGAGTTATGTAAATCAGGTGAATACAAACCATATGAATTCTTCAAAGGTTCACCAATGTCAAAAGGTATATTCCAATTTGATATGTGGGGATTAGATTACGAAGGTTTAGGAAGAATGTGGGATTGGGATTCACTTAAGTTAGAAGTATCCAACCACGGGGTTTGTAACTCGTTATTCACGGCTCAGATGCCAGTTGCGTCTTCAGCTAAGATAACAGGTTCATTTGAAATGACAGAACCGGCTCACTCGGCATTATTTAATCGTCGTGTAGTTGGGGGAGAAATTTTAAT
>ENA-OSIY01000231-OSIY01000231.1-marine-metagenome-genome-assembly--contig:-NODE-231-length-32681-cov-5.628021_pt1 | contig 32681 bp, 20 predicted proteins | sample MGYA00237884_ERZ534233 | MGnify/ENA primary metagenome ERZ534233 (study PRJEB26412, sample SAMN06343840) | marine metagenome | isolation source: estuarine water | place: USA: Columbia River Estuary... | reverse complement strand
GGATAAACATTAACAACGCCTTGATCGGGTGAGACGTCGTTGAAGAGGAAAAAATCTCCATACTTACACATGTTTCGTGACCACGAAGTCAAATTAAAATTGACGTTTAGTGTGTCGTAAAAAAGCTCATTTAATAGCTTGTGTATTGTAGGATTTTCAGAATAAATATGAAGAACATTACCGCGCTCATCAGGTGAGATGGTCTCTTCAGCATAAATGTCAAGTGCACTCGCAATTTCAGGTGTGTTGTGTGAAATGACCGTATCAGTTGCAAAATTCTTGTAACCATCGACAGTGAGATCAAACAGCGGTATTACACCGTGATATTCAATTGATGAAACCTTAAGATTGTCATAGGATTCATTAAATTCTGTGTAATTCTTATATCCTCTGTCTCTTAGTCTTTTATCAATTACTGTCGTAGTTGTGCAAAGTGCATCTGCAAGATTCTTTTTCTTCATTCCTTTTGTGAAGTTTGAACAAATTTTATCAAAAGTTACAGCCTTTACATATCTTGGATTCTTTTCTCCGGCATTATCCCATCCTGCATTTTGCCAAGTAGGATTATATGCTTTTGCAAATGTCTCAAAATTATCGTAACCATGGCGACGCAGACGACGCTTAATAACATTCTGGTCTGTGTCAAGCGCTTCACAGAGCCCGTAGAGATTAAATCCGACAGATTCGCAAGTCTCAAGAATTCTACCAAATGTAACATCTCTTCTTTCAGCAGGATTATTGTCTGTCATGAACTTAGAATGACGTACTTTAAATTCTTCGATCCACTTGGCGTTCGCTGGCGACCATTTCTTTCCATTGATTATTTCTGCATGAAGGCGCTTGTGATCTGCGTCAAGCATAATCTGCAGGTTTTCTATCCTGTTATCGAATTTAATGAAATTCAGGTGATGAACAACTTCATTGTCAGCAAGCGGCGCGCTCTTAATCATTTCTGCAAGCAGACGATGTTCAGGCGTCCAGCCGTTCATCTTTGATCTACGGTCCATTGTGTAGATCCAGCGATAACCATCACCTTCATCCTTACAACCGTTAAAGAGGTCACGACGATAGAACGGCATCATTGCGACGCCCGGTGTGAGATCTTCAATCTTGCAGAACGTCCCGTCACGCTTCATTAGGCGATGATTTGGCGTCCCAATGATTTTTTGACCGTTGTCAAAAGTAACTGTGTATGCATGATCAACGCGTGTTTGCCTGGCTTGCTTGCCGATTGCAGAAACAATGCGTCCTTCGTTGTGGTCATATGAATATACGACAAACGTGTGGTCAGGATTATTTGTGCAATCAGCTGCAAGGTCTCCTATGCGTTTGTAACCGCCAGGAACAGCAATAAGCGTGTCTTCATGTAGACAATACTCCATCTCTTGAAAGTCGGAGTATCTTGCCATTCGGTCATATGAACCGTATGCAGACATTGCTGAGCTGTAGACGTAGCTTTGTGCTTTTCTGAATTGTTCAAAAGCAGAGGTTGTTTTTTCTGTTGCTTTAAAGTCTTTGACTCTTCTCTTTATGACTGGACCACTTCTAAATAGCGTGGTTAGTCGGGAGAAGAGATTTTCGTTTTTTGCCATCTATGCTCCTAGTTCTTTATTAGCCACATGAATTCTGGTGGCAAATTCATAGGCTTTGAGTATCCTCGTAACGCTCTGTCACGATTTGCCTCTTGTTGGTGCTTGTTCAATATTACATCATTTGAAGCACCATTAAACTCTTTTTTCTTGAAGCCCATTGCTGTCAACATTGCTTGATTAAGTTTATCACCATCTTTGTTGTAGTCGGTCGATGCATCATACATCCACGTGCCGATTGCAAGTGACATAATTAAGTCGTCATTCTCACCCTTCATTGCTTGTGCCTTGTTCTCATTCCACACAAACGTCTTGAGCTCTTCATAAAATCGTGATGAATAAATCATTAATTGCTTATTTCGAATGACTTCTTCTAGCTTAGTAAGAATCTGGTTGCGTGACTTTCCGCTAGTTGTAAATCCTGCGAGCTCTGTCTCAGCAGGTGGAACATAATCGCCGATGTAGACTGATTTATTCTTATTGTAATACATCTTTGGATAGTTAAGATCTTTAAGCTTGACTATCGTTGCATAACCAAATGAATTATTCTCTGGGCACATGAGTGCTTTATTGTACCGCAACCCGTATTCGTTCAGTAGATCACCAAACTTGTCGGGTGCAATCTTGCCTTTGTATTCAGCAACAATTTCGCCCTCAGAAGAATCAATTACATGAAATGCCGAAAAATCTTTACCGTCACCTCTAGCAATATCAGCTGAGATGATGTATTTGTGCTCTGTTAGCGGTTGCTTCCAGATCCAGACATTGCGGTCCGGTCCGCCGCGATCTATTGGCGGCCTTATGATCTTGCTAATCCATTTGATATCGCTGTCGTTGAGAAATGTCTCACCTGATGCAGCAAAGTCACACAAGTATTCTTGGGCAATTTCTTTAGCGGATAAGTTTCGTGTTTCTTTATCAAACCATGCTTGATCGCGCTCTGGATGCACGTCCCAGTTAAGACGGATTGACTTAAACTCGTTTAATCCTGATTCTGCTTCTGTAAAAAGCTTATAATACTGGCCGCCGACGCCGTTAGGTGTCGAAAGCACAACGGCGCGACCGCCTGATGAGATTGTCGGATACAAGCCTGTCCAAAGATCGTCGAAGTTTCTAACGAATGCTGCTTCATCAATAATCAGCAGAGAAAGTGATTCGGATCGACCTGCATCTTCTGAGGTAGGCACTGCTTTAATTGACGAGCCGTGACTAAACTCGATCATTTGCCGATTGTTTAGTGTGATCTGCGGCAATACCATCCAAGCAGGAAGGTTGCTCACCATTGTCTTGACTTTCTTGATAAAGACTTGCGCAACGCTTAGCTTGGTTGCAATAATTAGAATATTTTTGTCTTTCTGGAATAGCGCTAACCACACAGAGTAAGCAGCAACAAGCGTAGACAATCCTAGCTGTCTACTTTTAACAATAACAGTGAATCGATTTTCAATAAAATCTTGAACGCAGACATCTTGAAATGGGAACGTTTTAAACGGAATTGTTCCTCTTGTTGGATGCTGTATTTTTACATAATTATTGAAAAAATACGTAGGATCTTTACCACATCGTATTATTTCAGTTACTTGTCTTGTCTTGTTGCTTGTATTCATACATCAATTTCATATGTTGTATTCAGTCTAAAATAAGCAACTTTACGTGGATTGTAAGGCGACATGCTTATCAGCTCAATTCCGCTATCAGAATTTTTCCTAGTAAGCTTTAAACTTTTTCCCTCAATTTTCTTAAATTCATTTTCAACTTCGATGACTGTCTTTTTGGTAAGTTGATCAGCAGCTCTCTCATGCTCTTTGCTCTGCTCACGCATGGATTGTTCGGATGCATAGTGAACAATTGTTATGTACTTAACAATTAAGGCATTTCCCTGTAATGACATCTTAATTGATGATGTTGGTGATGCTACTGTTGAACTCTTTCCATAAGTTGTATTGATTAACTGACCCAGTGTATTGACTTGTTGCATTGAAAGCATGCTATAACCCTCTTAGTCTATCTATTTCAATAAATATACGCCTTCTTCTCTCTTCAACATCATAATGAATTTCAGAAATATCGGGGCGCCATCCGTCGAGCCAGGCTTTGCGCTGCCGCTCAGCCCATTTAGTGCCACACGCCTCACAACAGCCATGTAATCTATGATACTCAGCATCGCGCAATGCTGACATCACAGTTTCGCACACATGACAGAATAACGGCGTTACATTACTCATATCTGACATGCGCACCGCCGTCGACCCAATTAATCTCAACAAAGTTGTCAACTGCATCTTTGATGGCATCGACATGTGAGATAATCAGAATTTGATTAAAATACTTCTTCAAAGACTTAAGAAGTCGTGTGCACGCTTCAAGATTTGCATCGTCGAGCGCGCCAAATCCTTCATCAATGATGAAAATATTAGACTTTGGAAGTGATGACATATTGATGAGCGCAACTCTTGTCGCAATTGCAGAAATCATCTTTTCCATTCCTGAGCCTAGCTCAATTATCCTTCTCTTGTCACCGTAGTTAATGTAAACTTCCAGTGAATTGGAATCATCATCGACTTCAAGCTCAACTGTGAAGTTGCATACACCTAAAAGAATGTTCTGTATTTCTGCATTGACAAGCGGCAGAAGTTTAGAAATTAAGCGCGACGGTAAACCTTTCTTTGACATTGAGACATTAAAAAGCTCATAAATTTCAAGATCGATTAGATCCTTTTCAAGTGTCTCTTTCTCTGCGGTAAGTGTCTCGATGGCAGCTTCGTACGAGCCGATGTTTCTGGCATTAGAAATCTGCTCTTTGCGTTCTCTCTCAAGCTTAATCTCTACTTCTTTGATTGTGTCATACACACCGCACAAATCTGATGAGTCGCTAACGACTGCTCGAAGTCGATCTATTTCAGTGTTAAGCTCTGATAGATTTTCTTCTTGTTCCGCAATTGTCTTCTCGTTGTGTTCGATCTTGAGATCAAGTTTGCTAACTTCTAACTGTAGATTATGTTCTTCAGACAACATTTGCTCATATTTCTTGATCTTGTCATCAACATTTTGCGAAGTGTAATCAGCAAGCTTGATTTGCATGTCATTGATAAGTGATTTTTGCTGGTCGATATCTGTCTTTTCTTGTGAGATCTTTGACTTGCTTTCAAAAGCCTTCTTGATAAAGGGGCACTTAGGATATTCATCACTGCAAGGCACAGTTGATAGAATGCTAACATCTTCATTTAGCCGTGAAAATGCCTTAACGTGTTGTTGCAGTTCACGATTTGCTGATTCGAGACTCATCTCAAGCGCCTGCTGTAGGCTTAGTGTCTGGCGCAAATCATTGATTGAGAACACGTCACGAACGCGCTTGAACTTGTCTAATCTTGTCTGGTGCTTAGCATACTCATCTCTCGCGCTTGCAACAGTTGATTTTATGTCCTTCAGCTTCAGATCAATTGAATTTTTACGTTTTTCGAGATCACGAAGCTTAAGCGCAGCTTCACCCGAGGCATCGCCGTTGACTACGTCACGTAAACCTGAGATTTTCTTAGTTAGCTTTTCGTGCTCTGCGTCGAGCAAATCTGATTTGCATCTCTCGTCAAAGAGCAGTTTTTTTGAATCTTCAATCTTGGCATCAATTTGTTGCTTGTCTCTACGACCCTTAAAAGATGCTCGAAGCGGAACAAGATCTTCACGAGATCGCTCGTACAGGGCATCAAAAACATCGAGATTAAGAAACTTTCCTATGATCTGCTTCCGGGACGTCGACTTCTCATCAAAAAACTTATTAAGATTTCCTTGCGCAGCGAGTGTCGTCATGAAGAAATCATCTGCTGTGCCGATAAGTTGCCGTAGAACTTTTTCTGTTTCACGACGTTGCTCATCTGACACGTCACTAAGCTGTAAATCTGTATCAAGCTTACTAATGCTCAGTGACGTATTGACATTGACATCGCCGCGCTTGTTAGATGTCTTCTTTGTGCGCCGCGTGATCTTGTATTTGTCACCTTTGACTGTAATGTCAGCTTCAGCATCACATGTATTCTCTTTGTCGTTGATGATGTGCAGATTTTTAAGTGATCCGCGATCTGACGTGTTAAATAGACAGTAGACAAGGCTGCCGATGATGGATGATTTTCCTGCGCGATTCTTGCCAAAGATCCCAGTAATTCCTGATGATTTTGAGAAATCAATGACATTATCGTTTCTAAACGCAAGTGTGTTCTTAAAGGTCAGCTTATCCAGCGACCAGCTGTAATTCCTATCTTCGTCGATGCCGAGATCAAGTGACTTCATATATCTGTCTACAATCTCGTCGATGCGAGTTAGTTTTTCAGATGGAAGTGATGCCTCAGCGTAATAATCTCGAATGAGATCTTTGATGACTTTCGGTTGCCGGAGGTCAGTGGCTATCGACGTGCTATCTTTATTGATGCCTCTGTTGCCGTTGAACTCAGAAATCTTGTAGACGATCTCTTTGGGTGTCTTAGTCGTCTGAAGGCGTGTCTCGATCAGATGCAAATTTGTTGGTGGGACTGGGATGTCAGAAGCGATTCGAACACGAGCGCCTGACGGCATGTCATCAATCATAGCAAATGTCTCATCAATGTTGCCGCGATAACCGATCGTCACAAACGGCGAATCATTGATAATATGAATAAATTTGCTATCGTATGACGTCTTCGTCTTGATGTCCCAAAGAAGGCAGCCCTTAATGACATCTTCGCCGTAATCCTGTTGTATAAAAGAACCGGGATAAGCGATGACACCGTCACCCGCGACATTTTGACGCTTGTGAATGTCGCCTAAGAAAACGTAGTCGTAACCATCAAAGAATTCTGCTGTTACTTCTCCGTCAACCTTCCAATCCGAGTCAGTTGACGATCCACGAACTGAACCGTGAAAACAAGCGATGTTGATTTCACCCGGAACAGGTACTACGCTGCCCCAGCTGTCCTCATCAAAACAAGAGAAAACACACCAGTTAATTCCTGGTGTAACAGTAGGATATACACCTGACTGCTTAAAAAGCTTAATTCGATCGCTTCCAATCGCATTGATGATAGGCGAAATAGCATCTTGTCTGCTCTTGTTATGCATTAGGCCGTCATGATTTCCTAAAATCATATGGACAGGAGCAATCTCTGCCATGGTCTCAAAACACCATGTTAAGATGTCGATAAGCTCAGGTGTGATTCCTTGTGTCTTTGAGTGAACAATATCACCGCCGAGGAAAAAGACATCAGGCTTTTCCTTTCGTGCGATATCAAACAGTCGGTTAAAGCACTTCCTATACTCGTCGTGACGAGTTAGGCCTCTAAAATGTATGTCTGAGATATGGAATGCTTTCATATGTACCAATCTTAGACATGAATCTTGCTTTTTATATTAATGACGCAAGGCTTTAAGCGCTTTGTTGAAGTGCTCTATCTCGGCAATCATTTCATCGCTAATCTGGTCAGCGTCTTCATACTGATCGTATACATCGATTGCGTCTTCAATGATCTCGTACAAGTCACGCTTGAATAGCACTGTTGCTTTTAGCGTGCCTGATTTTCCCTTGTTGCAGCCACCCGGTGCGCCATTGCAGCCGCAGCCGCAGTCATCACCCTCTTCAATTGATTCATCGTCAGACATGTCGCCTGTGGGTGAATCATCTGGTGAGATGTTATGCGTGAAAAGCGCATCGTCGGTAAGGACGTCTGCCATCTCTCTTAAGATCATTTTACGAATCTGATTTCTGTTAGACATGCATCTAATTATGCTTTACAAGATAGAACCGCTTGAAATTTTGCTTATCTTGTGCAAAATACCATTCTTTTTTATCCAAGGCAGCGCATCTGCAATTCGCTGTTTTGCAATTTCTCGAGGCATTTCACCGATATCTTTATAGCCTGTGATGTCAGCTTGTCTTATGTCAATGCCATAAGAGAAGAAATCTTGTGCAATTTTGTGTGTTTTATCAATCACATCGGGATCGAGCGCGAGTGTAACTTGCAAATCATGAGCGACTATTTTACTAAATAGCGCAGATGACTGCGGGAGATACGAGCCTAAAATAGGCACGGCATTCTGCCCTACTCTGATGGCGTCAAATACACCCTCAACAATAACGATCGGTCGTGTCCAATCAACCATTAGATCGTTAAAGATAATTTCTGTTTTATTTGCTTTTGCATTGATGTATCTCGGGCGGGTCTCGTTGTCGATTGATCTTGACACGTAATAGTTGAGATCGCCTGCCACATCAAACGATGGAATGATAACACGCCGATCAAAACGATTTTCCTTGCTTGCACACATCTTCCAATACCACATCTCACGCTCTGTGATACCTCTTTTTGTCAAGTAAGCGTAGCATGCACGCCGGTTAGGATCTTTTGACGTTTTTACAAGCGGAATAGGACACACGCCCTCAGGCAATGTGACTAAGTCAATGGGTGGCAGCTGGTCTGTGCTGTCGTCATCGTTTATACCAAATTGCGTCTTAAACGCAATTAGCACTTCAGGCGAATGATACTGTTTGAATAGTGACCTAAGATTGCCACCTTTGATACCACATACCCAGCAGTGATATTTCCAGGTTGTAATGTTGACTGATAGTTTCTTTTTGTCGTCTGTCTTGCAATTTGGACAAGAAACTGCCGCATCATTTCCGTCGCGCGAGACTTGAATGTCTCGAAAAATCCCACGCAGAAAACGTATCTTCTCAGTCGAAGTGACAGGTATCATAACTTAATAGTAAGATGTGCCTAAACTTTGTTCAACCAGCCTGCTCGGGCGAGCACATATGCATCTGCCATATCATAACATGCTGTATTGACTTTGCCTGTCTTCTTCAGCGGCCAATCAATAATAATTTGAGGCTTAACAAACTCAAAAATCTGCTGCTTCGTCGACACTTCTGATTTTCGATCAAGTTTAATGCCCAGCTTTGATCTTGCAGATATCGCATTTAGAAATAACGGTTTCAAATTATTGCAAACTTCATAAGCAACCAACGATGCTGCACCATTAAATCGTGCCAGTGTATTGATCGTCTTTGCAGACGACATGCCGGGTCGGAATGCTTGCAAGTTCTCTTCAATGCAGATCTTGTTGATGCTTGAGTGGCGATTATGAACTTCGGTGAGGGCACCTCGAAATGCGTCACACTTCTCAAAGAAATCATCGAAGTTATCAAGCTTAAAATAGCCGATCTCAATAAGTGCGCCCGTGTCTGCTGTTATAAGGGCGTACCCAGTGCAAGAAGTTGAAATGTCAAGCCCGAGGATACTATCACATGTCGTATTTAAGACGGAAGAGAAATTCTTCATCAGGCCTCTTGAGCACTGGTTGTGCCAGGTTTGCTCTCATAATAACATTGAAATTGTCGTCGTGAATATTAATGCCCGTAATGTAGACGAAGTTATCTGCAGTTTCATTCTGTTCATTTGTGGGTGGGAATGATAGGTAACTCGGATTAGATGATGAATTGATCTCTCCAGCTGGACAGATAGCGTCTATGGTATATGTGTGGATATTCTGGTGACCATTAAATGAGACAGAAAAATTATCCTTACCGAAGTAGTAGAGATGCGGTGTCTTAATGATTGCAAGGCCTTCATCGTAGAAAAGATTACCGATAGTTGCCCATCGAGGAGCAGGAGTAACTGCATCAGCACGGTATAAACCGCCATGACCGTTATCCCTTAGGGTCATATTGATCTTTCCACCAGATCCTGTCAATGCTGTTGATGAAATCTCAAATGATTCTGGAAAAATCTGATTTCCGTAATAGAGGTTGCTAATCTGGTAAATTGTGGAAAGATTGCTTGATGTGTCGGCAAATAATCCTGATGATCCTGAAAATGATAATAACGTTGTTAAATTACCGGCGAGACTCGAGGCGGCCGCGCCGGCTGTAAAGGGAAGCTTGTATTCTGTTGGAGAAATAAAGTTTTCTCGTCCGATTAAACCTACAGTTTCCATTCCTAATGTTGTGGTTAGCTCTGTATTTGTGTCAATGCCTCTAAGGCTAATCAGTGTTGCATCAAATGTACCTTTATCATCTTGATAAGGTCTATACGAAGTAGCTGTTGAACTCGATGGCACAAAATCAAAATTGGGTGTAAAGAGGCCGTTATCACAAGGCAGAATAGTGTAAGCATTTTTGATAAATGCGCTGTCTCTAAACATGTGATCAACTGCATACACGTCTAATTCTGCTGTGTCTAGAGATGCTGTCAAACGATAAAGTCTAGGAGCTGTGCCGTTCTTTACATCAAATAAGAAATTTTGTGTGCTTGGCGCAAAAATCTGTGATGCAAACGCAAGATTTATATTAAAAGGTGAACGTGGTGTCTTTGAACCTATTATAAGCGTTGGTTCTGAAAACTCACTTTGAGGAAGAACTGCATCATTAGTGAAAAATGGCGGAACATAGAAAATTAAACTAGTTGTATCAAGATCGGGTGCTTGTGATCTAAATTTCAAAATTTCGCTATTTTTGATTGATCTATTAAAAATCTTAAAATCATGTATCTCAGCATTTAGTGGATTACTGAATGTAAAATTAGTCGGGTCTGATGATCCGCCTGCTGGATCGTTTACAGTACCTTCATATGAGTATGAATTTAGATTAAAAAACTTTGACGTTGTCTCTGAGCCGCTATAGAAGTTACCAAGTATTATGGTATTTTGATTTCCACCGCTTATTGAGCTGCTAGGATAGTAGAACGAAGATGTGATTGCATCAATTTGAAAGCTTCCTGATCTATTATTGCCGTTAGAATCCCACTTAACTGTTACGTGATGCCAGTGATTATGAGATAAAATATTATCGTCAGTGACATAAATTAAATCTTGTGGGTATGTTCTAGAGCCGTTTGCTTGCGTTGCGTTAATTAATGAAGGTGAGACATTTGCACTGTGCTTCAAGCCCAGGGCTAAACGAAATTTATCAGTTTGATTATTAGCGTTTGTGTGTGACCCTGTCAGCAACGATAAGCAAATTGATGAAGACACATGTAATATTGTGCCAGCATTAAATGCACTTCCTGCATCAGCTAGATAGCGAGGATTAATATAAAAATCTACACTAAAAGAGCTTGTTAAGTTATATAAGCCGCTGATATTTGGATAAATGATCGCACTATCACTTGGCACCGTCGATGCTGTGAAGAAGTTGATCGTGTGATAGTTCTTATATGAGTAATCACAATCTGTGTAGACAGATCGGTACTGTGGCATTAAGATGTTCTTAATAGCGCTCTTTGTGAATGAGCTTTGATCAAAGTCAATCGACTGTGTTATCCGCTGGACTGGGATGACGATGTCATTCTTCCTACTAACTGATAGTAAATTAACTAAATTAAGGTACGATCTTGCATTAAAGTCACGTTCTGTGGGGCTTGTAATCATTGAATTTCTGACAGTTTCAATGAATTCTAATGTTGTTCCTTCGCCAAATTCCGTTATTCTTTCTGCTCCCGCTGCTATTTCTTCCTTAAGAAAGGCGCTGGGTCGTTCAATAAGTCGAACTGACCCTGTGATCCCGCTTGAAGACGACACAAACTCGGCGCGTGGGCGGAGAGTGAGAGAGAACGTGTCAAAGTTCTCAGGCTGTAGCTTGATGAATGACATCGTTCTCCTTCACATTAGAAGTCAAGGCGTATACGGAATGTCAAGTCTTTCTCATCATTTTTCTCAATGGGTCGACTCATCTTGGCAACTGCGAGCAAATTGTCATTCGCATCATAGAGACCGACTGTCGTGATGTAGCTAAATGTTCGATCTGTCGTGGGATCATCAATCACGATGATATTACCGTTGCTGTCGGTGAATGTCGGATTTGCTGAGTAATTGAACTCATCTGCCGTTGCGCGACAGAACACAAGGGTCGAGTTGATGTTTGTCACGTTCTGGAAAGTCATCGCTGTGAGTGATCCCGAGCTTACCCTGCAAGACGCAATATGATCGACAATATTATCAATTGATCCTGAGACCCAGAGGTCTGGAATAAATTTAGCGCTTGGATTACCCGTGCTGCTTCCTATGATTGTTGTCCCTGTTGACGATATTGCGCTAATCGCACCCGACACATGCTGCGATCCAGAAATTGCTTTTTTTGCGTCTAAGACCAAGATGCCTTGGTCATAGAAAAGGTTTCCAACAACAATGTTAGAATCTGACGAAAATGCAACATCGCCGACCTGACCACCAAAACCAAACTGTGTCCCCTGTCCAGCGTCTGTAAAGATAGATGAGCCTGAGATTGATGTTCTATCGATGTTTGAGTAATCTGGGAATGTAGCTGTTGTTGAGTCCTGGACGCCTGACGTGTAAAATTGCATGGCAAATGCTTGAGGCTTAATTTTATCTCTTGCAAAGAGGCGCTTGACATTAATGAAAATTGCTTCATCAACATAGTCAGATCCGGTTATGTTAGTAAACGGTGCTGAGAATTGAGCATCAGCATCACCTAGTAGTGTTTGTGCAAACTGGCGATAAAGGTTGATCTTCTCACGCATCATGATTGATTGCGATGGGAAAAGAAGCTTTCCTGCTGAGTCTATGCCTGTAGTGCAACCTGCAACGGTGCTGCTACCCGAGAATACACCGACTGTTAAGTCTAACACTTCGTTAGCAGTCTGTAACGTGTAATCTTGATCGAATACAGTCTGGAATAGAGATGAAGTCACACCTGGTCCGAGCCCACCTGTGACAAATACCTCATATTTCTTTCGTGTATCCGATCCAGAAATATCATTCTGGATGATGTCGACCAGCTGATTGAGCGCTGATCTGCTAGTTTTAATATCTGCTGCTGTTATCTCTTTAAAAGTGGGCATTTTTTATCCTAGCTGATCCTTACTTCAAATTCTTTCACGGCACCTGAATTGATGCCAGTAATTCTGACGTATGTTCTAATAGCGCTTAATCCGCTTGATTTATACGTGTCGAACAACGTCTGCGAGAATGTCTTGAGTCTAATCGTGAATTGTCCTGATGATTCGCTGGCACTTGATAGTGCAGATGATCTATCAATCAGGTATGTCGCATTATTGCTTGCGTCTATCGAGTCAGGGACAAGATTTTGTAGACCCAAGAACAAGTCATTGACACGAACTTCAAATGCATTATCGATAAGCTCGGGTGTAACAAAATTTCCTTGCGTGATAGTCTGCTTAACAGTAATCGTTGCACTCGGATTTTGTGTTAGTCGAGAAATTGACAGGACATTTGAATTAACGGTTGCTGAGCCGTAATCAAGTGCGAGAGCAGGCAAAATTGTCAATGCAGGATTTGATACGCTCACAAGCTTATACTTTAGTGCGATATTTGCGTTGGTTGATGCCTCAAATACCGGAGTATTCTTCTCAATCTTGTCTTTGCCTACAAGTCTACCGTATTGCTGGATGATTGTGTAATCAATTTCATTATCTGCTAAGGCAAACTTAACAATGTTGAAGCTGCCATCATTCCTTGCAAGAAATTGTCGTCCTAAATCAGTTAAGACTGCGTCAACAATGATGTTGTTTGTTGTTTGATTAAGAAAACCCATTTGTACACCTGTTTCTAAATATTCTTTGCGTAAAGCTACAAGTTAAATCTTATGTGGGACTAAAAACACGCGCTGTAGACGGTGTGATGACCGGAGGCTGGACATAACTATCATTAATCTTGATATCCAGCGTTTGACTCTGCTGGAAGTCTGTGTTGACTATCATTAATTTGTATGAGTTGTCATCACCGCTAGTTCCTGCAAAAACAACATGATTTTGAGATACGCCGTCTTGATTTGTAATTTGAATGTATTCTGGATCAAAGTAGATATTAAGTCTAGTATAACCTGACATTTTCATTGTGTCAACAAATGTGTCTTTATTCAGAAAAATATTAGGATACGGCTTAGGCGCATTTGAGCTTGAGATGATACGTGTGTTTATTCTATTACGATATCTGTCATAAGACGCTTCAAGTTGAACTGAGTAATTTGACGTGAAGCCGTGCGCGTCTATTGCGCAGATAGCGTAGATGAATCTGCTATTCTTCGTAAATTCTGTGTCTCTGTGTATCGTTGTTGGAAACAGACTACGTGTTATTAGTCTGTTAGGCACATTTTCTATGTCTTGTGTCTTGATGACAGAATCATCAAAGTCATAGACACCAATTAATTGAAATGGCTCTGCTGTTGTTCTACGACGAAAAACTTGAAATTTCTTGATATCACGTTGAAGATTAACAGGAAAGTTCCATGTTATGTTCAAGCCTGTGTTATCTGCTCGATATCTAAATTTTAAGTCAACAGGCGGGGGCGGTGCAATCAGCTCTTCACAAATTACAGATGTGTCAACGCCTCTAGACGCAAAAATTGAATACTTTGTAATGACTCTGTCTTCTTCAGAACCCGAGTCTGTGGCTGTTCTCTCATTTAATTGAAACATGCATGCGTATATCGCAATTACTCTGTATTTATAACTTTTTCCGTATGCGACATTTGCATCAAGAAATGAAGTAATATTTGGATTAAGAATGATTCTTTCATCATAAATATTTGTTGTTCCGTCTAAGTTTATTCCAAATTTTTGTAAAATATAACCAACTAGAACATTCTTACTTCTTTCTTCCCACGCGACTTCTTCGTCAATGTATTTTAATGAAGCTTCGTAGTCTCCTGTTCTCAAAAGATACGGCTGGCTTGTTGCAATAGCCTGTTGTTCAACATTTCGTAATGCGACACTTGTACTTGAAATCTCATCAGCATAAATATTTTTTGATGAGTTAAGTGATGCTTCTGTAATTGTTCCTGCAGTATTGGGTAGATAAGAAAATCCGAAATCAAGACCTTGAAGAACTTTCTCGATAGGATTAATTACACCTTCACGATTACCTGTTTCTGCATATCTGTAGCCGTTAGGTTGAATACTGTTTTTAATCGCGTCAATAATTCTTAAAGATGCACTTTCATTTTCATTGCTTGATGTTTGACTAACAGATCCCGATAGCGTGTTATAGATTGTTCTATCAAGCGCTGTATCGATAATGCTAACACCTACTCTACCAAAGACATTCGATGCTGCTTCTCTTGTTATTTCATTTCTAATAATGGCATTTTGTAGTTTTGTGTCAAATGCTATTGCTATATTAGGTTTTTCTATTGATATTTTAACATATCTTGGAAAAATGGAATTTCTTCCGTAGAAAAGTCTAAGTGAATCGTCAGTAACATTCGTTGTCGAGATATTTTCAGTGTTTAATGCTGTATTAGTTGATGCAAAGCCACCGTCACCGTATACGTTGGAAGATTCATTTACTCTTTCGTCTGAAGTGAAAAAATTATAGTTGAATTTTGATTCAATACTTTTAGGTTCTGGAAGATCAATCAACAATGCAGGCCTTGATATAAAAGATTCAGTCATCTTCTTCCTCCCATAGTTTCCCTAAATTTGTTGATTCCAGTAACGGAAGCGTCGCGGTCGGAGCCGTTAGCCAGCACTGATGCAACATCTGTAGCTGCTTGTGTAGCGCTTCTTCTTGTCGGTGATTGGCTTAATACCATCGGCGGCTGATTATCTGCTAGGCTAATCTTTGCAACAACACTGATAAATGATAGGTCGCGCGCAAATGCTAGATTTCCGCCATTACGATCAAAAATACTGGTAATTTCATAAATATCGACCGGAATTACGTGAATTCTTTCAAACGTCTTAGCAGTCATCATTGAAACTTTGTGCTGGTCAGGTGCGAGCATCATTGATCTTGATAGATCACGCAGGGCACGATCCTTATTGAGGACACCTTCAGCTGTATCAGGATAATTTACTGCAATCTTATCAACAATTGTTGTATAATTGGCATCTTGCGCAGCATCTGGATATCTTCTTGTCTGTGGAACAAGATCAAATACTTCCTCGTCAAGTGTTATGCCTGCCGTTGCTTTTAATAAAAGTTTCGAGTAATGACTTAGAAGATGATTTTCGATAATCATCCTATCACCTAGCATAAAGTATAATTTGTCAGGTGTCGCATCAAGATATTCTCCGCTATCGCTAACGTATTTGTACTTAGTTGCATCATAGATCTGCTGGTAGTTTGTGAGTGTGCTTGAAATAACATCAGCACCACCTGCTATTTGGTAGCCTTCGTTGACAAAAATTCTTGTTGAAAATGTTTTAGATACTGTTGCCAAAGTACCTGCTGTATCGCTATCTTCTTCATTCTGCGAAATTTGAAGATTTTTGAACACAAGATCAATGCTGTAAAGATGTTCCTTAGTTGAAAATGTATTTTGATACCTTAAATTTTCCATCAAACCTGTTGGAATACCCACAGCAACCATGAATTTTCTATTTATTGCGTCGATAGGCGAGTCATTCAATGCTGGCAAAGTTAAAACTGCTGTTTTAAGATTTAATGCCTGATTAATATTATGGTCGAGCGCAGCGGGTAGATACGCCGCGCCGCGGAGTGGGTAAGTGTAACGATCTATGATATTTTTCTTCAGCATGGCTTGCTCTGCTTGAATTGAATTCATAATACTTTCTTTATCACCAATTCCAGCATTTCTACTATATGTCTTAATTGACCCAATTGCGAGCAGTAAGTGCGAAGTTTCTTGTCCTAATTGATCTGCGTGCTTAAAAATCAAATTGACAAGATCTAGACAGTTTTGCTCTTGCTCATCAATTTTTGATGTGATTGATGCCAAATACTCTTCATAAATGCTTATAACATCATTTTTATAAGCTTGAGTGAGGCGGTCTGCGTTAATCGAGTCATCAAGTTCTTGTCTGCTGTTGTTGTAGCTGGCTAGCGCCTTACGAACTGGATTTGCCTGTGCATTCTTGTATGTTATTTTTATTTCGGGTTGAATGTAGACTGTGTCGAGATCTTCATCAGCTGGTGGATCGCCATCAGTACCAAATTCAATTTTAAAATAAAACTTGCGTAGTATGTCTAAGAAGAGACGATAAAACACAAATGCTCTTGCGTTCTTTGTCAACCCTAAAGATGCACTGGTCTCAGTGCTGGTGCCTATTTTACCGCTAGCAAGTGCGCTTTCAACTTTACTTGCTATAGTATGAAACATCCCAAACGAAGTGTCTGGATCATCCCGAAAATTTTTTAAATATTCACTCTCGATATCCTCCCAATCATGACCACCGGTGGTAGTGCTTCCTGTACTTTCTAAAGATCCTCTATTTTCTATAGTGGCCCTTCCGTCGCAGAGCGCGAGCAAATTATTTGCTCTTGTAATCTTGTCACTGTCTCTTGAACAAATAAACTCAAATAATTTATCTGCGATATTATTATCTACAGATGCAGCCATAAGCAATCCCATTCTTACACCGGGTGCCTCAGACGTCCATTCTTCTTTAGTGATCGACCCATCAAAGAATGTAGTAAAAGTAGTGGCAATAATGCTTAAACACTTATGTCGTGTCTCATCATCTCTAAAAATTAATTGATTAAAACTTAGTAATTTACTCGCGAGTTGTTTGTAATTATTTACAAAATCAAGCAGATTATCTAGCACAACATCATTAGTCTCACCTGCAAGCTCATCATATAAGAGATAATCAACGGAATCTAAGACATTGAATTCTTTTGTCCTATCACGCTTGACAAAAACGCTGTCTATTTCAGTATTGCCTATATCACTATTGCGCGGGGGATCCATAAATCTGTCTACGTCGTCGATACCTTCTTCGTATGCAGGCAACGTTTTTGATGTTACGAGACTATCTCTGTACTGACCAATAAGACTGCCTAAATCTTTTTGTACAGTTGTATTAGCTGGTGTTGACAAAAGAGCACTTATTTGTGCTTTTGATGCGTGTGTTATTAGGTCTCTTTGAACTATTCTGACAAGATCTGCTAATTTGTTAGCATTTCCTATATTTGTAAAATTAGAATTATTAATACGTGATACAGTTACATTAGCGTTATCTATGCTTTTTAGATCATTGATTGCATTATTAATTTCTATACTAGTCTGACCCCACACTTTACTTGGATCATTATTTCTACTTGTCTGACTATTGTTAGATAGATAAAAGTCACCTAGCATAATCTGGTTGTATAAAATTTTAAGTATTTGAAGAAGTGACTTAGTGTTAACGCTTTCAGGCAAACCTGCCGCAAAGTCTTCAATGCTAAAGCCTTCTTCAATTGTCTGGACAAAAGATAAAACATCAGGTAGATCTTTCATAAATTGATATTGCTGTCCGGATATGATGACACGAGAAAATCCAATAGAACTTTCAATGTCGGTGTTGATTATATTGGTCAGTGCAATAAGACGATCTTTTGTCTGTGATGCATCCAAGCATAAATCTGCATACTGATTTGCTGCGATCAGATTTTGCGTATACTGTACAGTTGTTAACTGTAATACAGGACTGAGCTGATTGATAGCGTTTCTTACGTCAGATTCAATTGATTTCTTTACAGCATTATTAAGATCGATGATAAAAGGTGTCGATGTTAATCCTGATGTAATGTCAATTACTTTAGATGTGCGCGGCATTGTAAGCAAAATTGCGGGATATAATGATGTTAATCCATGAGAACCTGTTAGATACAGATCACGCTTAGAGCTATCAAGTTCTGTGTAGTCTGGGTCAGAGCTATTTTCATCTTCAGAAGCTTGTCCGGCACCAGGTGTAACTTCTCGGCCCGACCCAGCGGGTTTTCCGGCGGGCGGGACTCTAAAACTGCCACCTGCACCGACCGCGCCTGCGTTTGCAGGCAAAGCATCGCTATCTGTGTCACTAGACACACCACCAGATCCTGTGCCGGCGATCGCGTCGGTGCCTGTGCTGTTTGCATCAAATTCGCGCGCGTCGGAGTTGCCTGCGCTTGAGGGCGGAACTTCCACACCAGGTATGCCTTCGCCTGTTCGGAGGCCACCAGGTTGAATTTGTAATACTCTATTGAAAGATCGAGTCGAACCCATCACATAACCTCAAATTGTTGAGATGACACTTCATCCAGTGTTGTTCCATCATATCTAACAGGTGTTACGACATAAGAGAATCTTCCTACTTTTAGACGTGTTTTGTCATCAAGAAAATACTGACTTATACTATCATCTACGTAGTGACATGTTCCAATCACAGATCTAATGCTACCTTTGATAGTTGATATGATGAAAAAATCAATATTTTTCTGTGAGTTTGAGCTTTTTACATCAAAAGATAACATGCGGCGGCTTTCATCAGCAACAATTAAATTAAAATTATCAATTTCAGTTATTGCGCTCTGCTTTGAAACTAGACGCGTTTCTGTAAGACCTAGACGTCCCTGTAAAAATCCTGAGTTGTCTATGTCACCTGCTTTTGTGTTGCCGTATGACAAAGTCCCACGTAGCAAAGATTTTTTAGATAGAAATTTCTGTGTGAAATTAATCTTTGCGTTCTTCGGTATCTTGGTCAGACTTGAGGATACAATTTGACTACGTTGCAATGCATCTCTCGGATTGAATACTTTATTTGCTATCTTGTCAGCGCCGATTTCCTCGTAAAGATCAGCTTGACCTCTCAGCAGACCTTCGAAGATGTAAATGACATTTTCTGTCGTTGTGTCAGTGTAGTCACCGGGTGCTATCACGCCTAAATCAACGATTGTGCCTGTGTCAAGCGATAATCTTTTGACATTAACCTTGGTAATAGACGATAAGTCACCTGCCAATTTTAGTGTTTCTTGCTCAAAATAAGTATCAATTCCTTGCTCTTTGGTGGCCATCAGGAGCGCAGTTGTGTCGCTATCCTTGACTAAAGTTACAGCAATTGTAAATGTTGTTGTCGTGCTTCCATTGACAACAGATGAACCTTTTTGAGTGATTTTTAATTCTGTGCCTGACGTGTAATCTGACACTCTAACAATTGATGTTGTTCTTGCTTTTTTAACATTACCATATGAATCTTGCAAAAATGCTGCATATTCATATGTTCTTTCATTAAGCACATCGAAATCTTCAATTGATGCGATCCCACCGATTGTCTTGATAGGGTTCTGGATCTCGGTCCATGTTTTCTGTTTTCTATCAATCGATCTTTTAGCAAATTGAACGTACTTATAATTTGCAGGTGATTCGTACAAGCTAATTTCTACATTCCCTTTGTTTGAAATTGCGACGACAGTACCTGCGACGATTTCTTCACGCACTGTATGTGTCTTGCTTTCAAAATTACCTAGAACAATGCCTGTTGTAAGCACCGGTAGCGCTCTAATAATTTTGCTAGATCCAGATTTTATAGGTAATCTAGACGAACTTAATTTTTCCTTCCAATCCGCAGTAATTTGTGATATTTTTCTGTAGGGTGCATGATTCATCGGCGTCTGGTAGGCAGGTATATCACGACTATATAATCTAATATTCGAAATTCTTGGATCATCATTAAAAACATTGACTTGAACATGTGTTCTAGTGATGAATTGCATTTCTGTTGTAGGTAATTTTTTAGGCACACTATATTCAGATATCTGTTTGACTTGACTAACAATGAAATTTACTTTTTGAGCAAGATCACCACTGCTCTTTCTAATCGTGCAAATTATAGTAAACTTTCCATTGAGTAGCGGAGTCGACGCAGGAATCCTAAATGTATGCGGGATAGTAATATCTGTAGTAACATTTTGGCTTTTTTGTACTTGCAGAGCACGTGGCAAAAGATTATTATTATTTTCCTGTGTGTCTACTGTTGTGAATGCATTGGCAATGCTTGCGTCAGGCTTGTTTAGTTTACCTAGACCGCGACGAGAATTTGTTGCATCTTCGACTAGGCTTGACCCCACGATATATTTTGCAGGATCTTTTCCTTGTTGGATCAGGCTTGAGTAAACAACGGGTCCGCCCTTTGATGAGCCCAAAGAAGGATTATTTTTGATAAGATCAGATGCGATCAATCGTGTTGTCTGTTTAGAACTTTCATTTGAAACAGGATCGTAGCTATCAACTATTGACACAAGATCAATGTATTTAGTGCTTTGCAATCGAAACTTGCTTAATTTCCTTGATCTTGAAAATATGTCAACATTTCTTGAGATAATGATGCTATTCTTCTGCTCTTTATCCCGCTCTTTGACAAAGTTAGATCTAATTTTATTACCGCCTAAAATTTGTGCATTTAGGTCGGTAGCACTTAAAAAAGTTTTCCCACCCAACAAAGCAAATGTTTTTCCCACTTTCTTGTAGGCAACATCGACTTTCATAGTCCTAATATTTGCTGCATAAGCAGCAACTTGATCAACAACAAATTCGACGCGATATTCGTAGTATTTCCTATCATTGATGGTCACAACATTTAAATCAATGCTTGATCTAGGCATATCTTTTATGATTGTGATCAGATCTCTGTTAATCGTGTTCATTTAATCTGCCACAATTGTAAAAAGATTAACAAATGCAGGTGCTTGATAGCTATCAGAATTTTCATTAGCATAAACTTTTCCTACAAAAAACACTCTTTTGAACGGACGCTGTTTGTCATTCTCATCTTTAAACTCGCCAAAGTCAATGCAATCAAGCTTTTTAAGCATTGCAACACCGTTGCTGTCTGTTGTCGATCCTTCAAAGATTTGCATAAAAATATTACTTTGCAATGATGTTTGAGCAAAATCAACAGACTGTTTTTCTTTAAGCGGTGATTGTGGGTCTGTGCCTATTAAACTAGTCAATAGCTCGCTGTATGTCAGCGGATCGATGCTTTCAATAGGATCATAATTACCTAAATTTTGTTGAATATTTGAGTCATCAAAGTAAACAGGTGCTAAAAATTGAAAATTTTCAAGATGTGATAGCTGTCTATCAATGACAAAAGGATCTAGCGCGCCTACCTGTCCTGTGAGTTGTGTGCCTCGAAATGGAACAAAGTTATTTCTTCTAAAAGTGACTGAGCCCGTAGATATCTTGAATTCATCGTATCTTTCATATGCGAATCTTGTTCTAATGATCTGTTGATCTGTCAAACTATTGAGAATGGAGCCGCTGATACGATCGAACATCGAACCAAATGAGCTCGTTACAACATCGTAATTGACGCGATTGTAAGTTTCCGTGCCAGCTGTTAATGTCTGAATAGATGCTGAGTATACTCTGCCATCTGATGACACTCTAGTTGTGTTTCCATCATATGGAACGAGTGCGCCGCTATCATCATTTTCAATGACAATTTGATCTTGATTTCTGTTTCCTGCTTCAAAATAAATGTATGATGATGCATCATCAGATCCACTCACAGCGTCTTTTGCGTAGAATAAGTGTCGATCCGTAAAGGATGCAAATTGTGGGACGAACTTTCCTGCTGCGAGTTGGCGTCGGCCCTCGACAGTAAGAACGACGTCCATGATTCGTGTTTTTGAGTCTAAGATTCCTGACATGCTATTGTTAATTATAACAAAGCTATCACGACTTGAAAATGTTAGTTATAGGTATGAAAGGATTGTTTTGCGTTGTCGTGTAAGCGCCACGCGAAGTTGAGGTGCTTATACCGTCAACAAACGGGAATGTTCCAGTCATGTATGGGCTAAGGTTGTTGCACTGTGTCAAATCAGCAGACACAGGTGTCTCTGATGATGATAGAACAAATTTTGCGTAGGCAGGTCCTTGATCTTCAAATCCTCCGCTTTTCTTGTAAAGGGTCTTATTGAAAATTCTATAATCACGGGCTTGCTCTAACATGTCACGAATGTTACCGTAACGGTTAGGCCTGAAATAATTTTTAGGATTTTTTGGTTCTGAGTATGGGACTACAATGATACCAAAGAGTGTCGATGTCCCTTTTTGAAAATAAACCTTTTCTGTGTCAGACAGCGGTAAGCTTCTTATAAAAGATCCTGATGCGATCTGCGGTCCTTCAATAATGCTCTGTGCAACGCCTCTATTACTTGCTAACATCGTGCCTGTTATAAAGTTATCCAGATATGTCGCTACATACAAACCGCGCTCTGCGATATCAAATTGATCTGTGTCATCTTGAATATTGGCTATGATCTCATGCGCTGCGGGTGAAGTTAGATTCTGGTTGATAGAATTATGTGTTTTAGCAACGACATTTTGCACTAGTGAGCCGAAAAGTGTGACTTGTGCGTCATCTGTCAGTATTTTGAAGAATGAGCTTGTCTGGCTAAGATATGATTTGTCAATTCCGTTCGAATATATGCCGCTATCTGACATTCTTGAATTTATGTCAGATTCTAGGCCAAATATTAGTTGATCTGCTGGAAGCATCAAATAAGGCGCATTAAACTGTGACCAATTTTTACTGCTATAATCGTTTACGGCGGCGCTTAGACCAGGTTTCTCAGTCGGTGACAGTGAGCCTGTTGCGTAATTAATTAAAAATCTCTGATCTGGTGCCAGAGACGCATCAAAGACTGTGCTGTTGAAATTTGTGTTCTTTTCTCTCCAAAACGGATTATTATCTAGCGAAAGATCACCATCAACCTTATTAATACTGCTTGTGACAGAGACTAGCATAGGCCCAGTCCAATAATTTAGTGTGCTTGCACGCTCGTAGCTTGATGCTGCTGTGTTATTAACTACAAATGATGATATTCCTGCGAAATTAGGTGATGTCATCTTTGGGTACATTGAAAATGTTATCGAACCAGTAAATAAAGATTCTGCACTAGAACTTAATGATAAGTTATGGTCATAGCTAAAAATAGGATTATGACTTGTGAAACTTACGTCAGTATTGATCTGACTGTTATAGAAACTAATTGATTCGTGTGCAATTAAGAATCTTTGTGATATAAGCTGACTATTACCTGATTGTCGATATAAGAAAAATACTAAATTATCAATGTCTCGCAATGATGATTCATAAAAATCAGTTGGGCTGCCGCCTGTTTGATTGCCGTGCTTGCGTCTAGCAACTATCGGAATCTTTACATCAACTCGCTCAAGCACAAAAGGCTGCTGTATGTAATCAGACATCTGCAAACCTTGGCTAGCTGTGGCATGGTATCTGGGCGCGTAGGGTGCGTCAAAGAATTCTGTCGGTGTGCCAATCTTTGGATAACCATCATGCGTCAGGTCTTGTTGTTTGCCTATGATCGGTGTAGGAAATGTAGGTTTAATAAATGATGTGTTTGGTGTCCCAACAAACTGCGCCATGAAATAATTTTGACCATCAAATGTTGTCTCATCTGCTGGTGTAACATCACCCATGTATCCTTTGTAGACGTTCGGTACAAGCCCTATGTCTTCCCAACGTTTTTCAACAAAATTGTAGTAGCAGAATCCTGTGCCTGCGCGACCGTAGAAATAACCACCAGCATCAGCATTTGTGTCAGAAAAAGCTAATCTAAGTAGAAATTTTTCTTGCTGTGATGTAATGTCAATCGGAATGCCAATTTTATTTCTAATAGGTGAATCGAAGCCGGGCGCAAACGCAATTGATGCTGTATTTTCATATGTTGCTGGAAGATTAAAAATTGATTCATTAAAGGGCGTAAGACCTGGCGTGCCGCCTGGCAAATTAGGTCGCTGTTCAATAGCTCTTGATTGAAGACTTACAAGCGCATTAATTGAACTTGATAGCAACGATGATTTTCCTACAGGAAGCATAGCGGGAAAAGAAGCATTAATCGTTGTAAAAGATAATGTGCTAGTATCATCAAATCTTGCTTGTGAATCTATGCCGTTATTAAGTGGATCAGACGATCTTATGGGTGACGGATATACTTGCTGGAACTGGTCGTAGTCTCTTATTAATCGACGCGTGGATTTTCTTAAAAATTTGGTTGACATTTTAATCCTTTAATCCGCCAAAGGCTATTGAGTCACGCACATTGTTAGCGTAAACAAAACCTTGAGATGCGTATCGATCATACAGATCTGCGTCTTGAATTAAAATATTGATTCCAAAACGATCAGCATCGTCTGTTTTATTATCATCGTATGGCATGAGTAATAATTTATCGCTTGACTGGATTGATGGGACAGCTAGACCTAAAATGCTCTCTTGACCGTCGAGAAAATTGCTACTTCCGCGCGCATCATGATATTTTGGTGATAGCAGTTGACTGCCTAAATAAGGATTATCACAATTAATGCTAGCCTTGACGCCTCTTGATGAAAAAGGCACTTCTAAGCCGTTAGGCTCAAACACACTTATCTCGCTGGCGCGTTGTTCATCAATTACTTGCTGCGTAACAAGTTCTTTGAGAAACCCTTCTGATAAATCATTTTGAATGATCTGCACTGGTGTCCAGCGCTCTGTTGTGTCGACAAATGCTGTTGTTGAAGCTCTAATGTTTTGACCTAAGTCATTGATCTCTACAGACTTATCAATTAAACCGTTCTCGTCGACACGAATTGCGCGCATTCCCATGAAAGGCAACAAACCTGCTCGAATACGAAGCGGATCTCTGATCTCATTTCCTTGCAAAAGATTGCTTACAGCAGAAATGTCTATGCCGTTTTGGTTAGAATTTCCTCTAATAACATGTGCTGTTTCGTTGAATGGTGTGTAGGACATGTTGATAATTATGTGACCCGACCTGTTGTAAGAACAATACCTAGATCTGTTTCAACAGCAACTGTCCCAAGCATATACTGCTGGTCGTAGAGATATCGCATCCTGTGACGCTCAAGTATGTGTGACTCAATTGTGTAATTTATTCCTAGAAATTGTGTTTTTTTAGGCATCAACGATGCGATTAAATCTTCGTATGATGTGTCAAACCACTTGAATAAGTCAAAGAAAATTTTATAGTTTAATTTATCTGTTAATCTATTGAAATAAATCTTTCGAAGCTGTTCAACTTCTGGATAGTATTCATCATACAAATATGATGGTTTTCCGAGCGCGCCGTTAAAGAAATCAAGATCTGACAACAATCTAATAATATCTTCATTAAGCGCTTTAACAACTGAATACTCAATCAAGAATCTTCTATCATCTTCTGGTTCTTCGCTTCTAATAACATCATAGGTTGGCGCGAGTCTAGCACCTGCGCTTGGGTAATCTTCAGGATTCTGTAGACTTCTTACACGAACTTTGTTATCTGTGTTACTTCGATCAAACGTGGGTGACAAGTGTGAGTAATAAAATGTTTCTGGCTTGATGACACTCGCGCCCGCCTCAAAAGCGTAACCTGACATCGATAAATTATTTTGACTAAAGTCGAAAATTTGAATCTGTCCCTGGGTGTTTGCTGTCGTGGTTATTTGATCAGCGCTGGCGTCAACTCGCATACGCTCAAACGTGCCTGTTGTTTCTGTGTCAAATGAGAAATTAATCAAGGGTTTATCAACACCCAGAGATTTATAATTTCTTACGTGCTCAATAAACTCATTCTCAGGCTGTGATTTTGACCACATTCTTAACTGCGCAACTTTTCCAGAGAAATTAGTTACATTTGCTGTTGTCGTGCCGTTTAAGAATATAGTGCTTGTTGCTAGGCTCTGTGAGCCTATTACCATGAATGATCCTGATATATTATAGATATTTTTATTTTGTAGAACGTTAGAAGTCAATTGATCGTAAAAATATGATGATGTTGTAAACGTTACATATGTATCAGCGTCGATATTCTTGCCAGCTCTTAAATAATAGGATGATGATACAGTGCCTATTTCATCATTTCTATAGCGGCCTGCAGATATTTTCCACTTATCACCATCAAATACGTCTACGCCTGTCATTTGCAAAACCATCGTATCCGCGCCTGGTGATACATCGGAGCGTGCGTAAAGAATTAGCGTCTTATCTGCATCCGTAGAACCTGACGTTGCAATAACATTTAAGATGACGCTATGTGTTATTGAAGGTGCAAATGAACCTGTGGTATGCAATCTCACTAAACTTTCTGTAATAAAATTTGCCTGTCTTGGCAAGAATTTATACGTGCCTTCGATTGTAAATGATCCTGACGTAAAAAGTCCATCTGCTGTGGTTCCACCTAGGGCAGGGTAACCTGGTTCTGTTCTAGAGCCAGAAAGATAACTTCCTATTATGTTGGGCTTGGTAGATGAAAATCCTTGTGCATCAATTACACCCACGTTGGTCGATAAACTTCCAGAAAAATCAAGCATTGCAGAAATTTCTGTTTTAGTCTCACGACGACCTGTTAGAAAGTTTTTCTTTGGGCCGCCGTACTCTCTAATTGTAAAGAAATTTTCTGGTATTATGCCTGCAGCATGAAAAAGAGATTTTACCGATGAAATTGTTCCTTTTTCTTTCATAATGCTCGACATATTGACAAGCATTCGTCTCCAAAGCTGCTTCCTGACATAATCTAAATTTTGAGCAACCTTTTCATCATTTTGAGTAACATTTCTTCCATCATAGAACTGCTCACCCAATGCTGTCTTGAACATAGAAGGCATTTCAAAGCCGTAATAGCTTGCCAAAAACGGCAAAAATTTGTCTACTACTGACGTATCGTGATCATATTCAGCATGAACAAGATTAGAAAAATGATCCACAAACATCTTTAGTTCATCAAAAAACTTTGCATAAACTAACAACATAGACGTGATGATTTGAGGTGAACCGATTGTAACAGTTCCAGGCATAGACTCGCCTGTTATTTCATTTCCTATTGTTCCGTCTTCATCTGTGAAACCTTGCGAAGTGTAACCTTCTCTTAAATAATGTGCAGGTATTAATTTAGTAATAAGATTAGGATTATCATAATCATATGATCTTGCTAAATCGAGCAGCGTCTGATTTAAAGTAACAGTTGTAGGATAATCAGAAAATAGAACAGGGCTCTGATTGGGGTCTTCAGCTGTCATTGGATTGATAATACCTACCCCGTCGCGTAACGATGTTGAAAAATTTTCAATGTACGAATGAAGAGAATTACCTGAGTAATCTAACACAACATCGTTAGCACCGTATGAGCCTGTGGGTTCATTGAATCTAAAGTAGAGCTTCAAATCAGGTGATGCATAAATTTCTTTCTTCCAGTTATATGAAAGAGTGCTTTGGTCGATTGTATTGTGATAAAATCTAAGTTCATCAATTGAACCTGAGAGTCGCTCTTGTGGCGAAAAAGTATAACTTCCAATGTTGTGTAACGATCCTGATCCTATTGTCAAGGGCGCACTGTCATATGATATGCTGCCAAAATCTACAAAATCAGATTCTAGTGATGCTCTTTCTAGATTTTTGAAAATTTTCAATGATCCTGTTACATCTTCAGAAAGATATTCAAAATATAAATGATTGAATGTTCCTTTTTGAATTGTTGCTGATGCTGACGCATACAGCGCGCCGTTAGATACAGCAAATATTGCTGTGCATGTATCCGCTGTCAAAGATTGTGACAATGCAATTGTTATCGCATTATTAGCATCTTTTCTCTTTTGCAAAATAATCTGGTTGTTATTTGGGACCGCTGCCGGGTAGACAAATAATTCAAAAGAGAAATTATTGTCATTAGGATCTAAGACACCCGTGCCAGTGTCATCTTTTGAGATATCAGGAAAATTAACACCTGCTGCATCAATAACATTGATTTGAGATGTACCATTAAATAATAAAAAATTCTTATTCTTTGAAAACAAAGTAAGAATATAACGTTCGTATCCTGTTAAGCTATCTTCAAAATTCTGTATTTCTGTTATCGAAGAATCAAATGGGTAATTATTGATTATGCGATCAAATGCAACATTAACCTTTGCTGTTGCTGAATTGAAAAAAGTGTGATTTTCGAATTTTGTGTAATCGACACTTAATTCTTGTGTTGATTTTAATGCACTACCAATCTGGTCGTATCTAAATGAGTTAGGATTACCAATATTACTCTCTTCTTGATTTTGAATAGTCACAGCATCGTGTCTATTTGTTAGTGATACTGCTTTCAAATTAGTGGTAAAGACTGTGGGTCGATTTGTTCTAACAACGTTTGATGACATTTTAATTCACTCTAAACTTTGCGGCGACGTCTCTGAATATTATCTCAGATCCTTCACGCAGTATCTTGAAATCAAATGTGTATGTTCTTCCTCTTGGCAGAGAAATCATATCAAAGTCAAAGTAATGACTTACCGTATCATTTGACACGGATGTGCCTGGATCATGAAATGGAATTAAGACTTCATTGAGATCTGTGTCTCTAGCTTGATAGTAGATTTCTTCAACAAATATTCCTTTATTTTCAATCGGGAGCTTCTTTGCAATAAATTCTCTTGTAATGTCTTCTATGAATAATCTAAAACGATATTGTTCATTTTGCTCATACGCAGTTCTCATGTTAGTCATGCTAACTGTAATACGTTCTAAATCAATATCAAATTTTGATGTATCTGGGCGGTAGACTCTTAAGGAGCTTGACAAATAGCTAATTTTCCCATCATTTGAGCCCCACACTTCATCAAGATCGACATACCCTTGTGTCGCCAGTGTGCTATAAACACTGCTGTTTTCAAAGCTATTCAACGTCAATGATGCATAGTAGGCACCTGTGACGTAATTGTCGCCGTAGTTAAATTGTGAAACATTGAATTGCTTTGCGTAAGATCCTGTTGATAGTTTTAATAGCATGCAATTGTTTCCTTTTATTTCTGTCAAAGATGTTCCTGAAAGAATATTTTTAGGATTACCTCTGACATTATTTGATAAGAACAAGTTGCCTTGCGCATTAAAAAAGAAATTTTCGTGATTGTCTCTAACTAAATCACTGTAAGTCACTACTATCTTTGGTCGTTTGCCTACGTTTGTAGCATTTCTAGACGTGAATCTTTTGACAAATCTCGTAAACTCGTCTGTTTCCATTGAGCCAGAGAAAGAAATTCTGAATCCGTGATCAGGTATTAATCCTGCAAGTGTTCCCGATACAATTCTTGTAATATCAACATTTAGATCTTCTTCGCCTGATACGAATATCTGCTCACGCCATAAATTTACAATTCCATTCCCATCATTGAGATTACCACTAGAAATAATATCAATATTGTTGGAACCTAGGAAGCCTTGGCAATCAGCGCCTGTGACATACCATTTTTCAACATTTCCTGTCGATACAGACGCAGTCAAAAAATTGCACACGTCGATATCTCTAAATCCAATTACATCACGTCCGACACCTTCATCAAAGCTTCTTGATAATGGGAAAGCAATCAACTTAAAATTAGTGGGTGTAGGTTGACCGCCATACACGTCGCTTAACACGAGATTGCACTTGAAAGATGCATCATTAATATCTAGCTTTGTCAACATTAAATTTGAAAGTTTACTATAATCAAACTTAATCAGAATTCTTGATAATTCAGTCGGATTTGTCTCACCTACAATGCTGTTTTCATCATATAGCTTAAAGAGATCTAATGTACCTGCTTGTCCAAGATTCGCATCAGTTGCACGAAATGATGATCCAATGATCTTGTTGGTGATATAAGCATCTTTGCTTGCTGATAGAGCTAAATACATTCAATCTCCTAGGTCGTATTACCAACTATATCAAAATCTGGATATCTAATTTCAAAGATACCGCCCGGTGAAGGAACAAGCAACCCGTTAGTTGTATTTTGTTCAACATTAAAAATTACTTCACTGTACTCAACACCGTTTAAATTACCGCTTACACTTGAAAATGTAATATTTGCTACAGACATCACACCGTCTGTATTAAGTAAGATATTAGTAATATCTGACAATATTATCGACTGGTCTATTTGGAAATTTTTGATATTGAAGTAATCTTTAAGTGCTTGATTAATTATCTGTAATGTTGTATTTTTAACTGCTGTTGAGTATAGCGTAACACTATAATTCAATTTTAAGTTGATGACTGGTGAATCAACGATGTCGATTGAGTCTGAAATAAGTCTGAACTCGTTAAGGTATTTACTAAGATTAATTTTTAGTGTGTCACTAGAGAGAATAAGCTGTCCACTACTATTTCTGCTTATGACATACATCAAAGTTGCAAGAGGATTAACAGGGTTAGGTCTAAATCCAACGCGGTAGACTCTGCCAAAATTTGATGGCATTGTATAGACTCTAGCAGCAGCGTCTTGCTTGGTAACAATTCTATTTTGAGAATTTGCATAACTTAATGCAATTGCTCTCAAATCTTCAAGCGACAATGCGTCCTCGCCCCCGACTGCCGTTTCTGTATTATCAACTTCAAATGTTGCTCTAATAGTTGAAGCGATGCTAGTGGGTGCTGACGGTGGAAATCTATGTAAAAGACGTGATATTGAATTAATTGTGCCTGCGCCGACATTGTTACTCAGACCGCCACCGTAGCGGTAAGAGACGGTTAGTGTGGTATTTGTAGGTGACACGCCTAAGCTTCTTGTCTTTAACAGCGCATTAGGATCAATTGTTGCTTTTTTAAATATCTTATTTGAACCGTAAAGCGGTAAAGCAATTTCTGATGGGTCGGGGATAATATCGTCATCAAGTGAATCTGCGTCACCTGATCCGAATGTGATTGTAGTCTTTCCTGAAACTCTACTATTTTCAGAAATAAAGCGGCGAGGAGCTGGAATAATCGTCAGTTCATCTTCAACTATATCAGAGTCTGATGTGATATTTGTGCGCGCTTTGAACACAACATCATGTGTAAGCGACTCAACTTCATAATATTGATTTCCATCTATATCTGTTATGCCAATTATTTCATTAACATTCTGGTTTGAGAGTGTGATCTTTCTAAATGGAATAAAATTACTATCAATTGTAAATCTCTCAGACGCGACTCTGCCTGATGAGCAAAGTCCTGTCGCTTTCACAACAAATTTTGTTGGGTTTCCGCTTACATCTTGTGAAAATATTCGATATGTTGCAACAAGTTTTCCATTCAAATCCGTTTTACCAAAATCAACATCTTCAGTGAGCTCAAATATGATGCCGGAGTTGGCTTTCATTTGAGTACTTGATAGTATGACTGGCATGTACTGCGTATTTGGTGTATACACACCGTTGATAAGCGTTGCAGGAATAATTGCATAAAAATTTATCGTTACAATCGCAGGAGATGCACCGCCGTATTTGACCCCCGCGCGTCTGATCAGTCTATCAACGTTATTAGGATCAATTGCAGTTTCAAGATTAATCTCGTTGAACTGGTAATCTAGATAATATGACAACACGTCGCCTGCGTAGGCAGCCATGTCAATAAACATTCCTGCGACAGAAGATTCTGACACATCCTTGATTTGATCAGAGTAGTAACTCTTTGCATAGGTTGCAAGATTGTCACGTAAGCTATCAAAATCTTTGCCAAGATATGATCTCTGCCGGCGCTGTTTCAGCTTCTGTTGCAATGTTGTTGCCATTAGCCCATTACCTCGAGAATTATTTTAAGTTTTTGATTACTTGCACCTATTTTTGATACGCTGTAACCGATATTAATCTGGAATTTTGCTTGTGCATTTCTTGTTGACGGCAAATTTTGCATCTCAAACGTGTCAAGCGAGATAAACGGCATGTACTTCTCAACTGTTGACATAATAGATTGCATGGCAACAGTCTCAACGTCTGCGTTAGTTGCAAAGTCCGCTAATATCTGGCGAAGATTAGCACCGTAATCATACTTTCCTAAGCGCTCGCCGTGATTAGACAAAATCATATTACGAAGATTATCATTGACCTGTTCGGGTACAGTCGTATGCATCTTGTACGGGTTACCATTACCACTAAGTTCCATTGGTGTCTTTATTCCAATAGGAAAAGTTTGCGCAGGAGGACGTAAAGTCTGCAACTGCGTAATTGTTGTTCCAATGTTTTTAAAGCTTCTTTCGGCCATTGTTATTAAGTATGTTGATGTCTAGCTTACTAAGCCAACTTCACGTGCAACAACATTAATGATAATTCCCGGTCCAACAAGCCAACCAACAATTGACACAATTGCCATTTGAGTAATTTTTTTTACAAAAACAATAATAGTTCCTGCAAGTGTTATAGCTTTGCTTAAATCTGGGATTAGGGCATTGAGAATTTGTAGTATTATGTCAAAAATTGATTGCACTAGGTATCTGATTACTGACGTTATTCCTTGAAGTATTGCTGTAATTAATTCACCGATTTTAGATAAAAGTGTTATTAATCCTTGTATGAGTTTTTTTATAAATTCTACAAAGAAATAGGCAATGCCTGGTGGGAATCCAATGTGAAAAATTGGAAGAGAAGGTAATGATCTGTTAGGGAATGC